>Ga0209625_1000489_pt1 | contig 10214 bp, 7 predicted proteins | sample JacPin_JW_Ref_M2_FD_187960 | JGI IMG/M metagenome (GOLD analysis project Ga0209625, IMG submission 187960) | Forest soil microbial communities from Algoma, Ontario, Canada - Jack Pine, Ontario site 1_JW_Ref_M2 (SPAdes) (version 2) | ecosystem: Environmental > Terrestrial > Soil > Boreal...
GGGCCATATCCGATTTCGTAGCCGTTCGAATATGGTGGCGAACGGAACTGCCTCCGAAGGCCTAGACACAGTGGTTTCGACCGTTCGCAAACTGATTTGCGAGTCTGCGCTTGCGCCTGACGTTCGCGCGATTGGTATCTGCGCTCCAGGGCCGCTCAACCCGGAGGCGGGAATCGTCATCAATCCGCCCAATGTGCCATGCTGGCGCAACTACCCGCTCGTCGCCGAGGTCGAGCGAATTTTTCAAATGCCCGTGAAGCTTGATAACGATGCGAACGCTGCGGCGCTGGCTGAAGCGACATGGGGCGCAGGGCGGCCGTATCGGTCAGTCTTCTATGTCGGCATCGGCACCGGAATAGGGACGGGCATAGTATTCGACAGGCGAATCCTGCACGGAGCTTCTGGAGCGGCCGGAGAAGGCGGGCACATGGGAATTGATATGCGCGGCCCTCGCTGCAACTGCGGCAAGCGCGGCTGCGTCGAGGTGTTTGCATCCGGTCCAGCTATTGCGGGAAGGATGCGGCAAAAGATTCAAGCTGACCACGAGGGTTCGACACTCCTGGGATTATCGGGTGATGACCTCGAAGGTGTAACCGCCGAGTTCGTCGGTCAGGCAGCTGCGAAAGGTGACCGTTTAGCACTGTCCGTGATTGATGAGGTCGTAGAGATTCTCGCCTACTGGCTGGGAAACATCGTCGATCTTATCGAGCCTGACGTTGTCATCATCGGCGGAGGCGTGGCTCCGATGCTCGCGCCTTATCTCGATGGAATTTACAAACGCTGGCAAGGTGCATGCATCAATCCCAGGGCCCAACTCATCCCCATTATTCTTTCCTCCTACGCGGATGACGCCGGTGTCACAGGAGCTGCTGCACTTTGTGGGATTAGCGGTTCTCAATGACCCCCAGCCGCGTCACCGAGGCCGCGCGGAAGGATGACGAAGGATCCCGCCGCCCGCAAGCTATCGGTGCCATCTCAAAAACACGGCGAGGCTTTCACTCAGCTCAGTTCCCCGCGGCAGATGCTCCGGAGGACGCTCGTTGAAACTGAATTCCATTCTCATTCGAAGCGCGATTGTCGGAGCGCTTGGAGGCCTTCTCTTCGGATTCGACACGGCAGTAATCTCGGGCACCACACACTGGCTCACGATTACCTTCGGACTCTCTCCCGCTGAACTCGGCCTAACAGTTTCAATTGCGCTATGGGGAACTGTCGTCGGCTCGATCTTCGCCGGAATCCCCGGCCAAAAATTTGGTGGCCGCGAAACTCTTCGCGTCCTCGCGGTGTTTTATGTTGTCTCGGCCCTAGGATGTGCGTTCGCGTGGAGTTGGCCCGCGATCTTGTTTTTCCGGTTTGTTGGTGGACTCGGAATTGGCGGTTCATCCGTCCTCGGACCTGTGTACATCGCCGAGGTCGCCCCGGCAAAGTGGCGTGGTCGGCTCGTGGGATTGTTTCAGATTAACGTCGTCGCCGGCATTCTGCTTGCGTATTTATCGAACTATTGCATTTCAAGGCTCGGACTCGGCCCGAGCGAGTGGCGCTGGGAGTTCGGCGTCGCGGCAGTCCCCTCGCTTCTGTTTCTGATTATGCTTTTTGGAATCCCACCCAGTTCGCGCTGGCTGGCAACGCAAAACCGTGTGGAAGAAGCGCGAGCCGTGCTCCACTTGATTGGCTCCGAGGAGCCGGAAGCCGAGCTCCGCGAAATCGTCCAATCGATCCAGTCGGAAAGCGACCAGGCTTCGGAGCCCTTATTTTCCCGGAAGTACCGTTTGCCGATCTTCCTGGCGGTGTCCATTGGGATATTCAATCAGCTCTCTGGTATCAATGCCATTCTCTACTACATGAACGATATTTTTGCTTCCGCTGGCTTCACTAGAGTATCGGGAAATTTGCAAGCCGTTATGGTGGGCGCGATGAACCTGTGCGCAACGCTTTTTGCCATGACGTTAATCGACAAGATCGGACGCAAGACCCTTCTTCTCATCGGCTCGGTGGGCACAGCTGCTTCTCTCGCTGGCGTTGCTGCGATTTTCTTTACGCAAAGCCACCGCTCCTATCTGGTTTGGTTGCTGATTGCGTACATCACCTTTTTCGCCGTCTCGCAAGGCGCTGTAATTTGGGTTTATATCAGCGAGGTGTTTCCAAATCGCGTCCGGGCTAAGGGGCAAAGTTTGGGTAGCTCGGCACATTGGGTGACGAATGCGATTATTTCCGGCACCTTTCCCTTGCTCGCGAAATCGTCCGGCGCTTACCCGTTCGTGTTCTTTGCCGCGATGATGGTGCTTCAGTTCTTCGTTGTGCTGGCCTGGTATCCGGAAACCAAGGGGATAACTCTCGAACAGATGCAAAACCGCATCGCCGGAGACTAGAAGCCTTGCCCCGCGCGCATCGAGCGCCCTCAACCTTTCGTCAAGCGCGAGCACACGTTTGACATTACTTGGCTCTCGCGTTTTCGAGCGTACCGGTAGCTCCCGTACGCCCTGCTTGACCGACTGATCCTGTTTTCGCCGATAGTTTTCGTGATGATGTACGGATTCTTGAACAATCTGGGTCTATACTTCCGATCCCGGAGAATCGCGCATGGCACCTCGCAAGGAAAGTTCAGAGCGTGACAAGCCGCAGGTTGTAACTCTGAAGGCGCTGGCAGAACATGTTGGACTCACTCCAGGAACTGTTTCAGCGGTTCTGAATAATTCGCGCGCTTCGGCTTCGGTTCCAGAACGTACTAAGAAACGCATTCTCGCGGCAGCTCAGGAACTCAAGTATAGGCCCAATTTCTTAGCACGATCCTTGCGCGTAAAGCGAACCTATACCATCGGCGTAATCGCACAAGAAATCGGCGACGTGTACGGGGCGATGGTCATCAGCGGAGTAGAGCAGTACCTGCGCGAGCGCAATTATTTTTTCCTCACCGTAATTCACCGGCACGATCCTCGACTGCTGCAAACCTATTCTCAGCTCCTGGTCTCGCGCGGCGTTGAGGGAATCATCACCGTTGACACATCCATCGCGCACCACCCATCGTTGCCAACCGTTGCGATCGCCGGTCACAAGCGCATGGATCGCGTAACCAACATCGTTCTCGATCATCGTCACGCCGCTCTGATGGCCCTTCAGCATCTGGTTGATCTGGGACACCAGCGATTCGCATTCATGAAAGGGCCTCCATCGAGTTCGGATACAAACGCACGCTGGGAGGCGATCTGTGAGGTTGCGGGCGAGATGGGAATCGAAATGACGCTTCAGTTCGCTCCACTGACGGAAATCGGCGCAAGTCCGGAGCCGGGCTATGAGGCAACGAAAGAACTGCTCGCGGAGTCTCGCTGCTTCACCGCCTTGTTTGCCTACAACGATTTGTGCGCGATTGGCGCGATTCGGGCGCTCGACGAGGCCGGCTTGCGAGTTCCGGAGGATGTCTCCGTGGTGGGATTTGACGACATCCCGGGCGCCTCCTATTCCAGGCCAAGCCTCACGACCGTTCGCCAACCAATGCAAGAAATGGGTCAACTCGCAGCGCGAACCCTGCTCGATCAAATTGAGAAACGCACGAACTATGTTCCGGAAATCGCGGTCGAGCCGAAACTGATCGTGCGGCAGTCTACCTGGAAGGCGCCTTCGAAACTCGAACGCTGAGTCAACGCGGTTATATATCGCTCGTCGTGCTACACGAAGGATGCGTCACTCTGGGGACGCCGATTCTCGAGTGCGACAACCGGAGCATTCCACAACCGCCTGATGGCCACTGAAGCATACACAATCGTCGGCTTGGGTGAGATTCTGTGGGACCTGTTCCCCGGAAGAAAACAATTGGGAGGCGCGCCGGCTAATTTTGCGTACATGACGAGTCTTCTTGGCGACCGCGCAAAAATTGCGAGTCGCGTCGGACGCGATGAGCTCGGAACTGAAGCCACCAAGGTACTTAAATCGCTACACGTGGATACCTCCCATCTTCAAGAAGACGACCTTCATCCAACGGGCACTGTCATCGTTTCCCTCAACCCCGACGGCCAGCCCGAGTACAAGATTACCGAGCGCGTCGCGTGGGATTTCTTGCAATGGACGGATGACTGGGAGAACCTGGCGAGCCAGGCAGACGCTGTCTGTTTCGGTTCGCTCGGGCAGCGCTCGGCGCTTTCGCGTGAAACCATTTCGGCATTCTTGCACCACCTCAGACCGGGCGCTCTGCGCGTGTTCGACGTTAACCTTCGACAGGAATTTTTTTCTCGCGAGATCTTGGACCAATCAACCAGATCCGCAGACATCATGAAGTGCAATCACGAAGAAGTGATCATCGTCGCCAGACTGCTTGGTTCTCACGCCGAAGACTTGCGTGCGTCCGCCCAGTGGCTTCTCCAGGCTTATTCTCTAGAGCTGCTCTGCGTGACGCGTGGCGAGCTCGGAAGCATTCTTTTCAGCGGTTCAGGGAATCATGCTCACCCCGGCCATCGGGTGACGGTCGTCGACACAGTCGGAGCCGGTGACGCCTTTACGGCTGGCCTCCTTCATCACTACCTTCGCGGTTCCCCTCTTGAGACCATGAACGAAGCCGCCAATCGAATGGGCGCGTGGGTTGCGTCCCAGTGGGGAGCAACACCGCCAGCGGACCCAGTCATTCTGGAAAGAGTTCGGACCGGTGCCGCATGAATCGATAGCCGCCTACGCTGAGATGAGAAATAGCGGATCGCCGAGCTTGCCGGTGTAGTGCGGGCGGTAGCGTTTGGTGTTGTAGACTTTGGCGACGTCCACGGTGCGCGGGCCAAGCGCCGGATCGGGCAACGGCGCGTGCGCGTAGCAGCCTTGGCGCACGGCGACCATTCGGCCGAACACGTTGTCACCGATCAGATCCAGCGCGAGATTCGCGAACGTTGTGGCCACTACCTGATCCACCGCGTCCGGATCGCCGCTGCGCAGATCGTACGTCAGGTCGCTGGTCATCGCCTCTTCGCCGGTCCGCTGATGGAGAATTTCCGCTAGCGCATGGCCGATATCCACCTTTTTACGATGTCCGTACGCGTCGGCCTCGCCGAAATCCGCTACTTTCTGCCCAGTCCACACCGCGCCTTCCGAAGCAATCACTAACGAATAGTTGCTGGGATTATTGCGCTTGTCTTCGGCGAGCAGGCTCGTCAGCAAATCGAGATCGAAAGGATATTCGGGAATCAGGCAGCGCGCGGAAGTCACGTAAGCGGTGTAGAGCGCCGTGAAGCCCGCATCGCGGCCAAAGATTCGGAAGATGCCGATGCGCTCGTGCGAGCCGAGCGTTGTCCGCTGCCGGGTTACCAGCTCCTTCGCCCGGGTAATTGCTGTCGAAAAGCCGACGCAGTACTCCGTCCCTCGCACGTCGTTGTCCATCGTCTTGGGAATGCCAATCAGCGGAAATCCCGTGCTCTGCAATATCGCGGCGAAGCCCAGAGTGTCGTCGCCGCCGATCACGATCAGGCAGCCGATGCCCAGTCGCTCGAGATTCCGGAGCACCACCGGTGTGAAATTAAAAGTCACCCCGTCACTCGAGAGCGCCTCAAGTTCCGACTGTGGCATATGCGCGGGCAGGCTGCCTTTCTTGATGCGCACGGGGTTGGTACGCGATGTGTGCAGCACGGTGCCGCCGCTGCGGTCGATGGCGCGTGTGTTTTCGCGCGTAAGCGGCCGGATGTAGCGCGCGTCGGTTTCCTGCGACGGATCGAGATGCGTCAGGCCCTCCCAGCCCTTGCGAATCCCAATCACAGAGCGGCCCATTTCACTTGCACGATAGCCCACCGACTTGATTACCGAGTTCAGTCCCGGCACGTCTCCGCCGCCCGTCAGAATTCCGATCTTGCCCGCGCCATCCACGATTCCCTCGCTGATTCGGACACTGCGTCTTAAAGTGTGCCTTATCTTGAGCCCACCCACCACCAAGAACCATCGCAGTGGTGTTGTTGGCAGTGGAAGCTGCCCACCTGTGCCAGCGAGATTCGCTCCCGATGTCGGAGTCTTTGCGTCACGCTTTGCTCCAGAGGATTCCCTCGCAACGTACCTCCTCTCAGCCGCGCATTCCGCTAATTCCCGCCGCAGCGAACTGTGATAGCATTTTGAATCCCCGCAGGATATGGACGAGAGGCCTCCTCTCATGAGTCACCGATTCACGATCGGCGTCGAGGAAGAATTTCAAATCATAGATCCGACGACGGGCGAACTGCGTTCACACGTCAGCCAGCTCGTCGCGGCGACCTCGGCACACCTCGGCGAACAGGTCAAGCGCGAAATGCACCAGTCGATCGTCGAGATCGGCACCAAAATCTGTGAGAACGTGGACGAGCTGCGCGTGGACATGCATCGAACCCGCGGAGAACTCGTTCGCTCAGCCGAAAGCGTCGGATTATATGTGGCGGCTTCAGGCACGCACCCGTTTTCGAATTGGATCGATCAGGTGATTTCGCCCGGCGAGCGCTATAAGAACATCGTCGAGGAACTGCAGCAACTCGCGCGCTCCCTGCTGATCTTCGGCATGCATGTGCACGTGGCGGTGCCGGACCGCACCACAATGATCGACCTGATGAACATGGCGCGTTATTTTCTGCCGCATCTGCTGGCGCTTTCGACCAGTTCGCCTTTTTGGATGGGTCGCAATACGGGCCTAAAATCATTTCGCACCACAGTCTTCCGCCGCTTCCCGCGCACGGGAATTCCCGACCACTTCAATTCCTGGAGCGAATACGAAGATTACGTGGGCCTGCTCATAAAACTGCGCTGCATCGACGACGCGAAAAAGATATGGTGGGACGTGCGGCCACACCCGATCTTCGGCACGCTCGAGTTTCGAATCTGCGACGTGACTCCCCGAATCGAAGATGCAATCGCAATCGCGGCACTGTCGCAGGCAATCATAGTTAAGCTGCACCGCTTGTATACGAGAAACATGGGTTTCCGAATGTATCCGCGAGCGCTGATCGAGGAAAACAAATGGCGCGCGGCGCGCTGGGGCGTCGAAGGCAATCTGATCGACTTCGGGAAGCAATCCGAAGTTCCCATGCGCGAACTCGGCGAAGAGCTCCTCGATTTCGTCGATGATGTCGTGGACGATTTGGGCAGCCGCGATTCGCTTGCCCCAATCGAGCGCATTTTGCGTGAGGGCACAAGCGCGGAGCGGCAGCTAAGAACGTACTTGGAAACGGGCGACTTGAAGGCCGTGGTGCGGCAGATTGTGGCGGAAACGCGCGGTGAACCAACGGCACAGGCGTCGTCTGCGGTACATTTCCCCGCGAACGCGTAAGCGCACCGTAAGCTAGATGGCAGCGCCGGAGAGAACAGATCGCAAAGGAACAGACACCATGATGAAAATTGGAATTCTGTGCGGCCGCGAGTACAGTTTCCCTCCTGCGTTTATCGCCAAGGTGAATCAACTCGGTGCGTCGGAGGGGATCACGGCTGAGTTTGTGAAATTGGGCGGGACGCGAATGAACGAGCCGGCCGAATACCGCGTGATCGTCGACCGAATTTCGCACGAAGTGGAGTATTACCGAGGCTACCTGAAACACGCCGCGCTCGAAGGCACCTACGTAATCAACAACCCGTTCTGGTGGACGGCGGATGACAAGTTTTTTAACTATTCCGTCGCGTCGAAATTGGGCATCGCGATTCCGAAGACGGTGCTGCTGCCGCAGAAATCCTATCCCGCCGATGTGGACATCAATTCCGAATCGTTGCGAAATCTAAAATACCCGATCGAATGGGACGAGTTGCTCGACTACGTTGGGCGGCCGGCGATACTAAAACCGTTTTCCGGCGGCGGCTGGAAGCACGTCTACAAGGTGAACAACAAAGAAGAACTGCTCGCGGCTTATGACGGAACCGGGCCGCACTGCATGACGCTGCAACAATTTGTTAATTTCGATCAGTACGTGCGCTGCTTCACATTCGGCAAGACAGACATTACGCCGGTGGCATACGATCCGAAGGAGCGCAGATATCTTGTGGAGCACAATTATCTTTCGGCCGATCTGGGTGCGCGGATCGTGAAGGATGCGCAAACAATCAATCAGGCGCTCGGGTACGAGATGAACACGATCGAGTTCGCGATTGAGAAAGGCGTGCCTTACGCGATCGATTTTCTGAATCCAGCTCCCGATTTCGAACGCGACCGGATCACGGAATTTTATTTTGGGCACGTCGTCGAAAAGATGGCGAAGCTCGTAATCGACCGCGCTCTGAAGGGCAACGTGGCGAATTCTTGGCCCCGATGGGAAGAAATGCTCGGCATTGGCGCGGCGACAGGTTTTACCGGGGCGCCCGCGTCGACAAAAACCAGCCTGAGTGCCACTGCGAAAAGCACCCCTGCGCGTGGCATTGGAGCGAAGAGCGCATGACGGGTTCGCCGCAGGCGTCCCGTTCAGCGTCGGACCAACAGCCCGGACAGCCGGCTGCTACTTTTCAAGAGCCGCCCGCCGCAAAAGCATGGCATTCTCTGCTGCGGCCCGATGTTGAACTCTCCCCTGAATTTTGCGCCAGACTCAATGCGCAGATGCGCGCGGAAAAGCTGAGATTCGGCGATCGCGTGCACTGCCCTTTCCTGCGGCCGTTTTTTCTCACGGTAGAAGATGACCGGCGCGTTCGTGCAGTGACCGAAGCAATTGCGGCAATCGGCGAGCGCGTCGTAAAGCAGTCATTGGCCGATCCTGCGCTGCTTGCGCAAGCGGCGTTGACCCCAGACGAAGAGCGGCTCGCGAGAATTTCTCCTGGCTACGGCAGATCGAGCACCGCTTCGCGGCTCGACGCGTTCCTCCTGCCCGATTCCCTGCAGTTTGCAGAATACAACGCTGAATCCCCCGCCGGGCCCGGCTACGCGGAGACGCTCGCCGAGGTGTTTCTTTCCCTGCCCGTGATGAAGCGATTCGAGGAAGGCTATCGCGTACGAAAATACGAAACGATGAAGATGCTGCTCGAAGCGTTGCTCGCGAGTTACCGAGAGTGGGGCGGCAAAGCGTCCCCACCAGTCATCGGGATTGTGGATTGGCGCGAGGTGCCCACCTGGAGCGAGTTCGAAATCCTGCAGGCGCGCTTCGAGCGTGAGGGCGTACCCACGATCGTGAGCGATCCGCGCGATCTCGAGTTCGACGGCAAGAATCTGAAAGCGCAAGGTCGCCGGATTGATCTGCTGTACCGACGGGTGCTGATCAACGACATTCTCGCTCGCCCAGCCGAGTGCGACGCGCTGGTGAAAGCCTATGCATCGGGTGCCGTCTGCATGGCCAACGCGCTGACGTGCAAAATCCCGCACAAAAAGGCGTTCTTCGCCGTGCTCACGGACGAACGCAACGCCGCCCTCTTCAGCGATTCCGAGCTCGAACTGATTCGCCGCCACATTCCTTGGACGCGGCTGCTCACGGATACCAGTACGACGCGCGACGGCGAATCCTTTGGCTTGCTCGAATACGTGCGGCGCCGGCGCGAGGATTTTGTGCTGAAGCCCAACGATGAGTACGGCGGCACGGGCGTTACGCTGGGTTGGGAAAATGACGAACGCGAGTGGGATGCCGCTCTCGATCGCGCGCTCGCCGATCGCGAGGACGCCTGGGTGGTGCAGGAAAGGATCGCGATTCGTCGCGAGGTGTTTCCGATGCAGACTGCAAACGGCGTCGAGATGCGCGACATGCTCGTGGACCTGGCGCCTTATCTGTTCCGCGGGCGGATGGCAGGATTTCTCACGCGGCTCAGCTCGACCGGGCTTGCGAATGTCACTTCGGGCGGAGGGCAAGTGCCCGCAATAGTCGTCGAGCCGCTTAGCTGATGGTTACCGGCACCCGACTAACTATGGCAAAGAAGCGGAGGCAAAATTACAATAGATCCTATGGCTACTGAGACGGCCCAGGAAGAACTCATCCCGGGCGCGCGAAACGCGGTCGAAACCTGCCTCGCGATTCAGCCCGGTGAACGCGTGACGCTCATTTCCGACCGCACCAGCGAAGAAGTTGCCGCAAGCCTGGCGCGAGCGATCGAAATGCGCGGCGCTGCCTGCGAAGAATTTCTACTGGAGGATCTTGCGCCTCGGCCGGTGGTGCGAGCCCCTAAGCCCGTGCTCGATTCGCTCGAACGCGCTGATGCGGGAATCTTGTGCATGAATCCAATGCCGGGCGAGCTGGCCGCGCGGAAAGATATCGTGGGCGTCGTCGAGCGGCGGCAGATTCGCTACGCGCACATGGTTGGCGTGACCCCCGAAATCATGCAGCAAGGGATGC
>Ga0209625_1000490_pt1 | contig 10208 bp, 7 predicted proteins | sample JacPin_JW_Ref_M2_FD_187960 | JGI IMG/M metagenome (GOLD analysis project Ga0209625, IMG submission 187960) | Forest soil microbial communities from Algoma, Ontario, Canada - Jack Pine, Ontario site 1_JW_Ref_M2 (SPAdes) (version 2) | ecosystem: Environmental > Terrestrial > Soil > Boreal...
TTTCCCGCCTGGGTTCACGCTGATTTGTGCGCGGCGTATCAGGCCAAAGGTATCGAAAGGCTTTACAGCCATCAGGCCGCGGCTGCGGACGCTGCACATCACGGGAAAAACATTGTCATCGTTACACCCACGGCTTCGGGAAAAACGCTGTGTTACAACCTGCCAGTCATAAACGCAATCCTGGAAAATTCCGATACTCGCGCAATGTATTTGTTCCCCACCAAGGCGTTGGCACAGGATCAATTAGCCGAAATTCATGATTTAAATCAACGCCTCGACAATCGATTTGGCGTCTTCACCTACGACGGCGACACCCCCAGCGACGCACGCAAAGCCATACGCGAAAAAAGCCATATCGTCCTGACCAATCCGGACATGCTGCATACCGGAATTCTTCCTCATCACACGCGGTGGACTCGGCTGTTTGAAAATTTGCGATACATCGTACTGGATGAGCTGCATACCTACCGCGGCGTATTTGGCAGCCATCTTTGCAATGTGCTGCGACGCTTGCGGCGCATTGCGACTTTTTATGGCTGCCAGCCGCAATTTATTTGTTCCTCAGCGACGATTGCCAATCCGGACGAGCTAGCCGGCAAGCTTCTGGAAACGGAAGTCGAGGTTTTGAATGCCAACGGCGCGCCCGCCGCGGAAAAAACTTTTGTCTTTTACAACCCGCCGGTGGTGAACCGGGCTTTGGGGATTCGGCGAAGCTACATCAATGAAGCTTGCCGCGTTTCGCAGGAATTTCTCAAACGCGATCTGCAGACCATGGTTTTTGCCAATTCGCGTTTGCACACCGAACTGATGCTCACCTATTTGCAGCAGGCCAATCCGCAGCAGCTCGGCAGGCCTACAAACATTCGCGGATATCGCGGCGGCTATCTGCCGAACGAGCGTAGGGATATCGAACGTGGGTTGCGCGACGGGCAGATTCGAGGCCTGGTTTCTACCAGCGCCCTGGAGCTGGGCATCGACGTCGGATCGCTGGATACCGTGGTTATGGCGGGCTATCCAGGAACGATTGCCGCGACATGGCAGCGCGCCGGACGAGCGGGCCGACGCAGCGGCAGTTCGTGCGCCGTGTTAGTGGCCTCCTCTGCGCTACTGGACCAATTTATCGTCAGAAATCCCGATTATTTTTTCGGCAATACGCCGGAGCACGCGTTCATCCAGCCCGACAATCTGGAAATCCTAATCAACCATCTGAAATGTGCGGCGTTCGAATTGCCTATTGGGCCAAAGGATCGCTTCGGAGATGTGAATGTTCAGGACCTTTGCGCCCGCCTGGCCGAAGCAGGCTTTTTACACCGCGCTGCCGAACGTTACCACTGGACTCAGGAAGCCTATCCCGCCGATACCGTGAGTTTGCGTTCAGTGACCAGCGACAATTTCGCGATTATCGATATTACCGGCGCACCAACGGTAATTGGAGAAGTTGATTTTTCGAGCGCGCTGACTACCGTGCATGAAAAGGCGATTTATATCCACGGAGGGCAGCAATATCACGTGGAGCATCTGGATTTCAAAGAGCGCAAAGCCTACGTCAAGCGTGTGGATGTGGATTATTACACTGACGCGATTCGCTACACACAGGTCCGCATCCTGGAATGCGCAGCGGAAACGCGGATGAACGATTCGCTTCCTGAAATTCCAGCGCTGCGTTCGTTCGGAGACGTGCTGGTGCGATCGCAAGTCATTGGATTCAAGAAGATCAAGTTTTTTACCAACGAAAATATTGGCGCTGGAAATCTGGAATTACCTGAAAACGAAATGCACACCACCTCGTATTGGATCACCCTCGAACGGCCGCTACTGGAATCACTGCCGCTTACGATTAGCGAGCGGCAGAGTGGAATGTTTGGATTGCTGCACGCTCTCGCTTCGGTTGCCACGCTCCTGTTGATGTGCGACCGGCGCGATCTGGGCACCGCCATCGGGGAGAAGCCGCCGTATCCCAATGATCAAGAGGCGGCCATGGACGCGGTGCAACTGCGGGACCGGATTTCTCAGAACGCCAAGGAATTCTTTGAGCCAAATTTATATTTGTTCGACGCGTACCCTGGCGGGATTGGATTTTCTGAGCCGCTATACCGCGCACATGAAATTTTGATGCAGCGGACGCGCGAGTTGATTATCGCGTGTGCATGCTCTCAGGGCTGTCCTTCGTGTGTTGGGCCTGCGGGAGATCTCGCTCAGCGAGCCAAGGAAGCAGCGCTGGCTATTTTAGACCGGCTTTGCAATTCGAACGGCGAGGCTCGCTAGATGGCTGCGCTCGATCACAAATTTTCGCGCCTGGCGGCTTTAAAACCTGTGCGTCCCCCGGCGGTACGATCGACAACGCTACGCGAGCCGTGCGAAGAAGACACCATGGCGCGAGTCCTTGGCGCCGGCGTATCCACCAACCATTTTGGCGAGCATCTTGCCGTGCGAAACTGGTTTTCTACGCCAGAATTTGTGGCTCCTCACTTGACCTGTTTACAGCTTCTCTGCCAACAGCGCGACGCAGTGATTTCGCGGCGTGCGCGCGCTGCGCTGGAAAATCCTGAGAAGTGGCTTTTCCTTGACACTGAGACCACCGGACTCGCTGGCGGCACCGGAACTTATGCATTCCTGATTGGTCTGGCCTGGTGGGATGCCGGAGGTTTGCAGGTCGAGCAATTATTCATGCGCGATTTTGCGGAGGAGCACTCGGTGTTATGCCAGCTCGCCGCGCGCCTGGCTGAGCGTCCGGTGCTGGTGACTTTCAACGGGAAAACATTCGATTGGCCGCTTCTGGAAAATCGCTTTAGGATGACTCGTTCAATCGCGGCGCCCAGCCTGGCCGCTCATCTGGATTTGCTTCATCCTGCCCGCGCGCTTTGGAAATTTCGCCTTGGAACGGTTCGCCTGATCGATCTGGAGCGCGAAGTTTTGAATCCCATGCTGCTTGGATGGTGCAGACAAGGCGATGTGTCCTCGAGATTTATTCCGCAATTTTATTTTGATTACCTTCGCGGCGGTCCGCCAGAACCGCTGCTGGGAGTCGCGCGCCACAATCAAATGGATCTTCGCGGATTGGTGGCGTTGTTTGGAAAAATTAATGCACTGCTGGCCGAGGAGACCAACCCTGACGAGGCGATGCACGGCCTGGATCTTTTTGGTCTGTCGAAGTTTCTGAATCGCCGCGGCCATAAAGGGCGTGCGCAAGTAGCCTGCGCGCAAGCCGTCGATCTCGGTTTGCCAGTGGAGTTTCACTCGCGCGCTCAATACGACCTGGCGTTAATGGCCAAACGAAGAGGTGAACATCAGCGCGCCGCGGAACTTTGGCATAAAATTCTGGCCCATTCCGGAGACGCCATTCAAGCCTGCGAGCAGCTCGCCATTCACTATGAGAAGCGCGTCAAGGATTATGAGCGAGCGCTGGAGTTCGCTCACCGCGCTCGTAAACTGTTGCGTACACAAGCTAACCAGGCCAGCGTGTTCGCGCGCGGCGGATTTGCGCGGCGCGAAGATGTGTCGCTGAAACGAATCAAACGGCTGGAGGTGCGATTAACAAAGCGTAGCGGCAGGTTACCGGAGTTGGCCAACGCCAACGCCGCCGGCTCGGTTTGAATCCCCACTGGGCAGGCTCGTCATGGTTCTCTCGGCAGGTTTGGTGGGATCGAGTGGAGGTTCGGGTGAAGCGGGCCAGCCGATCGCTTTCGTGACACCGTCAAACACCGGGCGCGCGGTTCCTTCTATGGTCAGGCATTCGGCCTCAAGGCATCGCAGATAAACGCCGCCTTCCATCGAATCGAAAGAAAAAAAGTTTGGCCGTCGAAACAGTCTGGAGCGCTCGTCATATTTCTTCTCCAGCGCCTCGGAATATTGGCCGAAAAAACGCACTGCTTCAGCGGCATTACTGAGCCGAAGCAAACTTACGAGTACAAGCCTCTTAGTACGTTTGTGCTCGTAAACTACGTAACGATCCCCATCCCACGCAGCCGCAAGAGTTTTTGCGCGATCCTCACCAAGAAATTGTTTCAACACTTCTTTCCAGCCGAATTCGCCCATCACGTTTTCTTCGAGCTTGGTCCAATCCGGCCCCAACAATTTGTCGAGGTCCGGCAACTTTTCAGTGGAGGGTGTCTTGCCTGAATGATAAAGCGCGGGATGCATAATCTGCTGCGTGGAAATGGGCGGTCTGGAAAAAACTATAGGAAGACCGTTCCAACCACTGCCTTTCAAAAGATCGGCGGAAAATGTAAGGCCCGCAAAATAGGGAAATACCAATGCGTCCTTCAAAAACGGAGGCGCCTTTATTAGGGCTGGCGTGGCGCCCATATCGCCAACAAGCATACCGGGATCAATATCAGGCAGGTCCTTAAGCGATCGGCCGGTTTCCTTCAGTAAATAATCAATCATGGCTGCCATGGCGCTGCCTTCAAGGACCGCTTCTCTAGCGAGTTCGCCATCATCGTTGGGCCTGGCAGCTTTGACCCACGTTTCGATCTGAAAATGCTGATCCTCCAGGGCATGGGTCAGTTCGTGGGCCATAACCATTTTTTGATCCGCTAAAGGAATCCAATCAGCAATATAAAATTCGTGCGCTTTGGGATCATAAAGGCCGGCGATCTGCTCGGTCAAAAGATCCACCATAAATGAATCGATGTCGAAGCCCCTCGGGAGGAGACCAAATGCTTCCGCGCTGCGAGCGGATGCGTAGCGCTCGGCAGGCTGTTTGTCCTCATTCATTTCGCTTATAACATAAGCGCGAATTTCTTCGCGGGAACGAAGAGTTTTCTTAACTGGGGTGCGCTGTTTCAATCCGGTAATTTGGCTCATCTGCGCGAGAACTTCGTCGGCCGCGGCGGCGAACTCGGCAGCAGCCGCGGACTTGGCAGGATCCGGCGCAGTGACTGCAGGAGATTTTTGCGCAAAGGCCCCGGTACAGCTGAGGGAAAGACCGAACATGGCCCAGAGTAGCGCTCGGGGAGAAACAGGATTCCGTAAAAAACGCATCGTCTTGCAGGATAACAGATTCATGAGCTTTTTCCGCTGGCTGGGCCTGACGGCAATTCTTGACTCAAAAGTTCCTGTTCCGGATCCTTAACAAGATGGTAATAGTAGTGTACCCTGCTCGTAGGAATTGCCCGGATCCGAGGAACAAATGCTGCCAGGTTTACGCTTGCGGCGCGTCCGTGAGCACTTGGGATTGACGTATCGCGACGTAGAACGATGCAGTTATGAGATCGCCGCAAAGCGCGGCCGGCCGGAATTCATACTGCACATCAGCCGCTTGGCGGACATGGAAAACCGTAATGTCGTGCCGGGACTGCATAAATTGTATGCTCTAGCGGTGATTTATCATTTAAATCCCGCGGAGATTTTTCGCTGGTACGAGGTGCCGGTCGACGAGTTTTTTGCGGACGGAGCGATGTTCCCTGCTCCGCAGACGCATCTTGGCTCGCCGCCGGCGTCGCTGCGCGTTCCACTGCGATTTGATCCCGCGTTTGATCCGGCGCGGACCTCATATCTTTCTCGCATGGTGGAACAGTGGGGTAACTTAGAAGGCACCCTCCTAGACAACAACCAGAACCATCGTTATGGATACATAGGTTTAAATGATCGGCGCATGACACCGTTATTGCGGCCCGGAAGTATCGTCATGGTGGATGTGTCCATACGGCGCATACAGGACGTGGATTGGACCTCGGAATATGACCGCCCGCTGTATTTCGTAGAAGTGCGCGAAGGCTACCGCTGCGGATGGTTCCATCAGGACGGCTCACGCCTGGTTATGCAACCGCACCCGCTATCACGCTGTTTGCCCGAATGGTGGCAAACGCCGGACCAAGCCGAAATCGTTGGGCGCGTCACTGGCATGGTTACACGCTTGAACGAACCGTGGAACAATTGGGCTGAATTATTTCCAGCAGCACACGCAGGTTCGAATAGAAAAGCTCCTTGAGATAATCGGGAGCGTGTTCCGGTAGCAACACACGATAAACTTCCATGCGCTGCCAATGTACCGCGGCGACCTCGAGACCGCCCTGCATCGCCTCTAAACATGTGCGCAAATCCGCTTCCTGACCGGCCAGCGGTATCTCCAGAATTTTCTCGAAGACTTGTTCATGACAAATCTCCAAAGCCTGTTGAACCGCGGGATCCGGGTAAAGCGCCGCGAGACCGGCATGTTCGTATCTCCCGCTGGATAAATCCCGCAACGAAGCGATATAGGTCAAGCGCGAAAGAAGGCCTGGAATTCCCGCCAGCGTGGTCAACGTGAAATCCTGAATGATCCGCCGGTTCTGTTGCAGTTGTGTCAGTGCTTCCATAAGGTTGCGGCGCTGTTCCGCAGGCAGAACTTTTTAAACCCGGAAATTTAGCCTGTCTTGTTTCCGTTCATGGTGAGCCCAGGAGGCTCCACTGTGAACAGAAAAATCTATCTAGCGCTTTTAGCGCTCGCCGCGTTGATAGTAGCGCCGGTCAGCGCAATCGTCAATTTTAACCACAACGTTTACGTTGCCGAGGGTTCACCGATACCACCCGTGCCGCCGGGGTTGGTTGCCGAAGGTTCGCCGATTCCACCCGTCCCGCCAGTGCTGGTTGCTGAGGGTTCACCGATACCGCCGGTGCCGCCGACGCTGGTTGCAGAGGGTTCACCAATACCGCCCGTCCCGCCAGCCGCTGCGTTTTTTGCTTAAGCAGAATGGTCCGCAGCGCCTAATTGGCATAAGCGTTGCGGGCCTTCTTGTTATCTGCTGCTGTAGGTTTAGTACTTCCTGCCACAATTAATTACCGACAGTAGGCTGCCGAAGTTATCACTTGATACCTACTAAAAATGGTATCAAACTGATAGCATCCACCGGTGGCCATAAAATTACAACCAATTGTGGAAATTGTCTGGGTCGCCAGCTTCGTAGTGCAATTGGCGCTGTGCGGAATTCTGGTTATTTTCGGGCATTTTCGGAGATTGCCTTTTTTCACCTTATACGTCTGTCTTAACCTCTGCCAGGCGTTGTTCCTGTATTTCATTTATCAACACTACGGCGACCGTTCTCAGGTCGCTTATGTTGCGGGCTGGTGGTCGGAAGCCATCACTCTGTTAGCTCGCCTCTTTGCCACCATCGAAATATTGCATTTGGTCCTGATTTCTTATCGGGGCATCTGGGGCTTGGCTTGGCGGCTCCTCGCTGCGACTTCGGTAGTGGTGCTGTTATTCGTGAGCGTGGGTTCTTGGGGGAACGCCCGGCAGGCGCTGATCCGGGCAGACCGGGGTTACCATCTAATTTTTGCGGTCGCGCTCATCTTGTGCCTGGCCATGATTCGTTACTATTTCATCCACGTTGATAACGCATATAAAGTCTTGTTGGTCGGATTTTGCTTTTATTCATGCGTCAAAATCCTGCTGAATACTGTTCTGTACAATTTTTTGAATCACCTGGATTCTCCTTACGCCACCGTTTGGCAAATCCTGGCGGTCTCTCCATATTTGATTGTCCTTCTATTTTGGGGCGCGGCCTTACTACATCCGTTACCCACCATGCGAGAGCAACAAGCCGTTCTGCCCGCTTCCATCTATGGGCGGATTTCCCCCGAGATTAATCTTCAACTCCAGGCTATCAACAAACAATTGATGAACTTCTGGAGGATAGAGGGGCCGTGACAGTGAATTATTCGCTAGTCATATTTGCGGGCTCGGGCCTATTGCTGCTGCTGGCCATGGCGTGGTTGGCGTTTTCCGGAACGCGTCGCCAAGAAAAAGTCGCCGGAAATGGCCCCCTGGAGCGAGAGTGCCTTCACATTTCCCGGCTGCCGCAAATCAAACAGGCGCTGGCAAATTCGGATTTTGTATATCTCAAGGAACAAGGACACCCCGCGCTCGCCAAACGGATTCGAAAGGAGCGGCGCCGTATTTCACTTGTTTATCTAGCCTGTTTGCGCGTTGAATTCGAGAAATTGCTGCACCTTGCACGCATGGTTGCGGTGATGTCACCTAACGTTGCAGTCGCGCAGGAAGTCCAGGGCTTACGGCTGAACTTTGAATTTTCCTGCCGGTATTATTTGATTTACTTGCGATTGGTCAGTGGCGTAGCTCCCCTCGAGGCCATAGGCAGTCTCACCAATATGGTCAGTGCACTGACCGTTCGCATGGAGACGGCCATGAGCGAACTTGGCGAACGGGCTGCTTTAAGCGCGGAGCTCTCACCTCACAACGGTGGTGGGTTGGACGCGGGCGGATAACAGCACGTTGATGGCATCCAAGAGTCTCCCCTTGTCCAGCGGCTTTTTCAAAGCCAATCCGGCATTGGCGTCCTTTTCAAACACATCCTTCCGTGAGTCCACCGTGTACATTTTAATCACACGCTGACAAAGCCCGGGCCTGTGTTCAATAAGCCAGTCGAAGAAACTTTTCGTCAGATGACCATCTGCGACGTCGCAGTCAGCAAGAATAACGTCAAAATCGTATTTGTCGATAAGACCGTGGAGTTCGTCACCGTTTTTGGCAGTGTGAACTTCATAATCGTGCGCATCGAGCATTCCATTCAAGGTTTGCAAAACGGCATAGTCGGAATCGAGGCACAGCACCAAGCCAAGTCTTTCGGCGCTCTCAGTCTGCGAGTTTCCACTCTGCGACGTCGGGGAACCGTCCAGCGGTAATTCGATGGTAAAGGAAGCACCGCGATGTGGCAGGTTGCGGACGCGAATGGTGCCGCCGTGCTCGGTCACAATTCCATAGCAAATGCTTAAGCCCAGACCGGTTCCTTTGCCCACCGGCTTAGTAGTGTAAAAGGGATCGAAAACGCGAGAGGCTTCCTGAACGCCTGGCCCGCTATCGGTAAATTCAACGAAAACTCTGGCTTTGTCCGAACGCGTGGTGACCCACAAATCGCCGTCGGCGGAGCTTTCCAAAATGGCATCGACAGCGTTGTTTACCATATTGAGGAAAACCTGCTGCAATTGATGTGGATCGGCGGACATAACCGGAAGGTCTGGAGCTAAATTCAGGTGCACGCGAATGTTGCTCATGCGCAGGTCGTAATCGCGTAGCGCCAGGGTGTCTTCGAGAATGTGATTAATCATGGTCGGCAGGCGTTCAGGTTTGTGCTGGCGGGCGAAGCTCAACAAATTTTGCACGATGCGATGAGTGCGCTGCGCCTGCTTGTAAAGCTTTTCGGAATATTCCATCCCCTGTGGGCCCATTTGGCCGCTGGCGCTTAGTAACTGGCTATAGCCGAGAATGGCGGTCAGCGGATTATTCAATTCGTGAGCAACCCCGGATATCAGCTGCCCGACGGCTGCCATTTTCTCGCTATTCAAAAGCTGTTCCTGGGTACGGCGAAGGTTCTGATAAGCCTGGCGCGACTCGTCGTATAACAGAGCTCTTTCCGTAGCGTTGGTGATCTGGCTACCAACGGCGATGAGCAAGTTGGCGTCGGCGGGAGAAAATTCACGCGCCGTACGGCTGCCCACCACCAGTCCGCCGAGAGGCCGACCCTTAGACCAAAGCACTACCACGTAAGAAGAAACGATCCCCTCTTTGCTCAAAGCGTCGCGAAAGATCGGCGGCAGCGCAAGCCCGTGAGAGGATAGAAAGGTTACGTGTACAGCTTTAATGTGTTCCAGCAACTCTGGTTGTAGCGCGACCGGCGGCAGGTGGCGCGCGTAGTCCGATCGCTGGCCAACGCCCGCGACGCGCCGCAGCGTGGTGCCACTCTCATCGAAGAGAAATATGGATGAGGTATCCAGGCCAAACAACTCGGACAGCTGAGTCAGTGTCCTGCGCAGCGAATCGGTCAGATCCATGGATTCGGTGAGGGTCTGAGCGATGGAGTTCAATACCATGAGCTCGCGATTTCTGCGACGGATTTCGTGCTCAGCCCTTTTTCGTTCACTGATGTCCAGCACGAATCCCTGGTAGGCGGTGACATTCCCGGAATTGTCGCGGATGGCCACCGAGGATTCGAGCACGCTTCGCACTTCTCCATCCTTACGTCGCATATCGAATTCGAAATCCGCGACGTTGCCATGTTCGTGCAGCAATCTCTTCAGCCGCTCGCGGTCCGAAGGGTTTACGTAAAGAGAACCGACAATGTCGACGTTCAGCAGTTCTTCGCGGGAATCGTAACCGGTCATTCGAAGCAGCGCGTCGTTGAAATCCAGGAAGCGCCCCTGCGGAGTGGAAATGAATACCCCTTCCTGTACGTTCGCGACCAGAGTGCGATATTTTTCTTCTGCGCGCT
>Ga0209625_1000491_pt1 | contig 10208 bp, 5 predicted proteins | sample JacPin_JW_Ref_M2_FD_187960 | JGI IMG/M metagenome (GOLD analysis project Ga0209625, IMG submission 187960) | Forest soil microbial communities from Algoma, Ontario, Canada - Jack Pine, Ontario site 1_JW_Ref_M2 (SPAdes) (version 2) | ecosystem: Environmental > Terrestrial > Soil > Boreal...
TGGAACTCGTTACCGCGGTCCTGGGCCAGGGTCAGTTGGGCGCTGAAGAGAGAGCGCTGATTGTCAAGGACCTCGAGATAGGTGGCGATGCCGCCGGTGTAGCGCTTGAGTGATGTGCTCACAGAATCACTGAGATCCTCGACCGTCTTTTCCTGCGCCACACGGATTTCGTAATATTTCTGATAAGCGATCAGAGCGTCCGAGACGTCCCTGAACGCGCCCTGAATGACTTGTTTGTAGGCGATCAGAAACTCTCGCTGTTGCGACTCGGCAAAGTGAAGGTTCCCGCGGAGTCTACCCGCCGTGAAAATGGGTTGCGCCAATTGCGCGGCGCCGCCCCAGGTTCCGATATTGGAGTTCACGAAGGACGAGAACACTGAGCTGCGTCCTATCGCACCGCCCGCGGTACCGGTGAGAGAAATCTGTGGAAAGAAAGCAGCCTTGGCGACTCCGATCTGGGCATTGGCGGAGATCAGATTTTGCTCAGCTTGGGAGATGTCCGGACGCCGCGCCAGCAACGAAGAAGGTAGACCTGCTGGCACCTCGGGAGGCAATTGTTGCTGGACCAGCGGGAGTCCAAGTGCCACGCCGTGTGGGTAATCGCCCAGAAGAATGCTGAGCGCGTCCTCTTCCAATCCGATCTCTCTTTGCAGTTCGGGAATCTGCGCGTTGGCGGTATCGAGCACTTGTTTAGCTTGCAGGACGTCGAGCTGCGTGGCGACGCCGTGCTCGAGGCGGAACTGCGTCAGATTGACGGCGTCCTGCTGCGTCTTGATCGTGTCGCGAGTGATCTGGAGCTGCAGGTCAAGCGACAGAAGCGCGAAATAGTCACTGGCTACGTCACTTACCAGCGTAAGGATCTCGGTCCGCTGGGCATATTCCGTGGCCAGAAGCTGGGCGCGCGCAGATTCGGTGGCGCGTCGCAATTGCCCAAAGAGGTCCAACTGAAACGTTGCATCAGCGGCGTAGGTTGCAAATCTGGTTTGGAAGGGGAAGCCCTGAAAGCTCCGTTCATCGACTGCATTTCCGTTTGCGCTCAGTTGCGGGAACTGGTTCGAGCGGGTGACCATGAGCTGAGCGCGTTCCTGCATGATTTTCTCCGTGGCTGTTTGCAGATCATAATTCTGCTTGAGAGCCTGCCGGATCAGGTCCTGTAGAACAGAGTCTTGAAAGACCTGCCACCAAGGAAGGTCTGCAAAAGAGGCTGCCTGCGCTTGGGCTTGCTCCTGCGGATCATCGTTCGGCCCGCGATAAGCGGTCGGCACAGGAACTGTCGGTTTGTGGTAGTTAGGGCCGACCGTACAGCCTGCCAGTAAGCCCGCGGCCATTATTAATAGCATGGAATGAATCAGCGGATATTTCATCTCAATCACCTGGAGTCGGGCTCGGCGTGACGGGCCCTAGGGCACGCCCGCGCTTACCACCGCTCGACCACTTCTCCACAAGATGGAAGAGTGCTGGAACGAGGAGGATGTCGACGCTGCTGGCTGCCAGCATGCCGCCGATTACGGCCGTGCCCATGATTTGGCGCGCCACCGAACCAGCGCCGGAGGCCATCCATAGCGGCACGCAGCCGAGAATGAACGCAAACGAGGTCATCAGAACGGGACGCAGGCGAAGCCTTGCCCCTTCGAGAACCGCATCCACCAGAGGCTGTCCCTTTTCGTACCGTTCCTTGGCAAATTCGACAATCAAAATCGCGTTTTTGGCGGCGAGACCGATCAGCATCACCAAGCCGATTTGCGAGTAGACATCGGTCTCGATCTGCACCATGTAAGCCGGATAGAAAACGCCGAGCACCGCCCGGCGTAGCCACAACATTGCAAAAGCCCCGCACACCGCCCCCGACGTGCCCAGGAGCACGCTGAACGGCAACGACCAGCTCTCGTAGAGCGCAGCCAGGACTAGAAACACGAAGACTAGCGAGAAACCGAAGATGACCGAAGCAGGCACTCCTTCACGCGCCTTCTGCTCTTGATAGGACATGCCCATATAATCAAAGCCCATTTCGCTGGGCATGGTCTGCCTGAAGACTTCTTCCAGGGCCGCTGTCGCCTGGTCTGAGCTATATCCAGGCGCGGCACTACCGTTGATTTGCGCTGAGCGATACTCGTTGTAGCGCATGGTGAATTCGGGGCCGGAACGCGATTCGAACCTCGTTAGCGCGGACAGCGGAACCCTGTCACCCCCGCTGTTGCGGACGTAGAACTGCCCTAGATTTTCCATATTGGACCGGTAAGGCGCTTCGGCCTCCACGTACACCTGCCAGGTACGGCCGAACTCGTTGAAGTAGTTGATGAACAGCCCGCCCATGAAAGCCTGAATAGTTCTGTAAACGTCGCTGACGGCCACACCTTGCTTAAGCACTTTGTCCCGGTCCACATCCACGAACTTTTGGGGCACGCTCGGCAGAAACGTCGTGCTGATCGCGCCAATTTCGGGGCGTTTACCAGCTGCCGCCAGGAATTTCGCCAGGTTGCCCGCAAGGAACTGTACGTCCCGCCCGGCGCGGTCCTCCAGCACGAACTGAAACCCGCCAGAAGTGCCAACTCCAGGGATCGCCGGAGGCGAGAAACTGAAAGCGATTCCTTCTGGAAGCTTGCTGAGCTGCTGGTTCAGGCGCGTCTTGATTTCCTGATACTGTTCCGCCCTGGATTTACGGTCGCTCCAGGGCTTCAAAGTGACGAAATAGAAGGCGTTGTAGCTGGTCCGGACAAAGCTGAGCAAGCTGAAGCCAACAATGCTCGTGGTGTATTGGACGCCTGGCGTGTTGGCAAGAATCCCTTCAACCTGCCTCGCCGCATCGCTTGTGCGTTCCAACGAAGCCGCATTGGGAAGCTGCATGTTGATGAAAACATAACCCTGGTCTTCGTCGGGCAGGAAGCTCGAGGGCAGTTGGCTGCCAAAGATACTTGCGCCCACGCCGAAGGCCGCAATCACCACCAAAGCCAGCACACCCTTGCGAATAACGCCACCGCAGAGTCGGACATAGGTCTCGGTGCCGCGCTCGAACATGCGATTGAACCCGTCAAAGAACTTGCGGAACGGTCCGTGGCTCTCCTTCTTTGGCCGGAGAAGCAAGCCGGCAAGTGCCGGGCTCAGCGTGAGAGCGTTAAAGGCTGAGAGGACCACCGAGATGGCGATGGTGAGAGCAAATTGCTGGTAGAGCCTCCCGGTGATGCCGGGGATCAAGGCCGTCGGTACAAACACGGATGAGAGAACCAGGGCAATAGCGACGACGGGACCGGAGAGTTCTTCCATCGCCTTCCGAGCGGCATCTTTCGGAGCGAGACCCTCCTCGATATGGCGCTGTACGCCTTCAACGACGACGATGGCATCATCTACCACCAGGCCGATGGCCAGGACCAACCCGAACATCGAAAGCGTATTGATAGAGAAACCGAAGATCGGAAACAGGACAAAGGTACCCACCAGCGAGACAGGCACGGCCAGCAGTGGGATCAACGTAGCGCGCCAATCTTGCAGGAAGAGGAATACGACAAGGATGACCAGAACGATGGCGATGACGAGGGTTTGAATAATCTCCCTCATTCCTTCAGTCACCGCGCTCGTCTGGTCTAGAGATATGGCGTAATCCATGTCTTGCGGGAAGCGCTGCTTCATTTCGGCCATCAGTTTTCGGACGCCCGCGGCCGTTTGGACGGCATTGGAACCAGGTAACTGATAGACGGGGATAACGATGGCGGGCTTGCCATTCAATCGGCTGACAATGCTGTAGTCCTGTGCCCCCAGCTCGACGCGGGCGACGTCTTTCACGCGAACGTTCCCGCCATTTGGCGCCTCGCGCACGATCACGTTTTCGAATTGTTCCGGAGAGGTCAGCCGGCCCTGTGCCAGCACGGAATAAGTAAATTGCTGGTTTGCCGGCGCTGGTTCGCCACCGACCTGGCCAGCAGGATTGACCGTGTTCTGCGCCTGCACGGCATTGACGATGTCCGTGACCGTGATGCCAAGCTTCGCCAGTTTGTCAGGCTGTACCCACAGCCTCATCGCATACTGCCCTGCGCCGAAAACCTGCGTCTGGCCCACACCGTACAAGCGGGCGATGGGGTCGTTGAGGTTGATATAGGCGTAGTTGCCAAGGAATTTTGTATCGTAAGTACCCTTGGGGGAAAATATTCCGACCAGCATGAGCGGGGCGGTCACGGACTTTCTGATGGTGACCCCGTAGCTGTTAACGTCCGGAGGAAGCTGACCGGCAGCAAGTTGTTCGCGCGACTGTGCGAGGATGAGATCGGTATTTGGATCTGTCTTCAGGTCGAAGTCCACGACCATGGTGGTTTGCGAGTTGGCGGTGGCGTTTAGGGAATACATATAGTTCACGTTGTCCACGCCGTTGATTTGCTGTTCGATAGGCGTTGCCACGGACTGCTCCAGGGTTTGCGCGTCCGCCCCGACATAGCTGGCTTGCAACTGAATTTCCGGTGGAACGATGTTCGGAAACTGCGCCACAGGCAAACTCACGATCGTGATGGCGCCTACAATCACCGTAAGAATCGCGATTACCATCGCGACGATCGGCCGTCTTATGAAAAACTTGGACATGGCTCTTGGTTCCTTTCAATCAAACTATTAAGCCCTATGCTGCGCGTTCGCTAGAGACGCTTGACGTTCATTCGGTTACAAATGGCTTGGGCTGCACGATCGTGCCTGGGAGGAGAGTCTGCTGGCCCTCCGCGACCACACGTTCGCCGGGCTTCAGTCCATCTTGGATAATCCACATGGTGCCAATGGCGTCCCCAACTTTGACAGCGCGGACGGCGATCTTCTCGTCCTCCCCGACAACGTCAACCTGATAACTGCCTTGCAACTCTGTGACCGCGCGCTGTGGGACCAGTAAGGCGGCTTTCTCTATTCGGACCACGGCGCGGACTTTGCCGTACTGTCCGGGGCGAAGAACATTGCCGGGGTTGGGAAAGAGTGCCGCAAGTTGGATCGCGCCCGTGTTCTGATCGACAGCACGGCCCGCGAAGTAAAACGTACCCTCATGCGGATAGGTTGTCCCGTCCGCGAGGATGAGTTGCAGTTTCCAACGCTGTCTTTCCGAGCTTGAAAACTGCTTCTGCAGTTGGAGGTAATCTTGTTCGCTGACGGTGAAATAGTCGCGGATTGGGTCGAGTGTCGAAACGGTGGTCACCGGAGTGCTACTCGGGTTGACCAAGGCCCCTACCTGTAACTGGGCTTGGCCGGCGATGCCACTGATAGGCGCGGTCAGCCGCGTAAAACCGAGGTTGAGCTTTGCTATCTCGACGGCAGCCTCGGCCGTCTTGATTTGAGCTTTGGCAGTCGCCACGGTGGCTATGGCTGCCAAGTTATTCTGAGTGGCATTATCGAGGTCCTGCTGGCTCGCTGCCTGCTCCTTCGCCAGCGGAGCGTAGCGTTCCACATCAAGCTGGGTGCGGTCTCGGACAGCTTCGGCATTGGCAAGTTGCGCGGTGGCCTGTGCTAACTGTCCTTCGGCTTGGTCGAGAGCCGCCTTAAACGGCTGCGGATCAATTTCGAAGAGGAGTTGACCCTCTCTGACCAAGGCGCCCTCTTGGTAATCTTGCCGGACCAAGTAGCCTGTTACTTGCGCCCTCACGTCGGCATTTACGTACCCATCTAACGTACCGATCCATTCGCCGTAAATCGGAACGTCCCTCTGCTCGGCCTGGGCGACCATGACTTCCGGAGGCGCTTCCCTCCCTGCGCCGGACGCATGTTTCGCGCGCAGCGCTCCAACTGCCAGACCGATGACCACCAAAGAAAGCGATCCTGCTATAACGAAATTACGTCTAAGAAGACTATTCATCGCGTGTCTCCGAAATCCGTCCCGCTTCATCAACTTGCGTCCTTCATGCCGGCCGATAACGTCATACCCAAGTTCTTTCATATTCAAGTGGGAGTTCCTCCCGAAGTCTCGATCTCCGAAAGACGTCTACACGTCTTCGGCATCGTTTCGCCCACGGGTCACACGTTGTGCAACCCGTCGAATCCGCCGTGAGTGACGTTCGACCAAAGCGTCGAAAGCCCGGCTGCTCCCGCTCTTGGCGGCGGCGACCAGCGCCATGTCTCCTGTGCCAACCACACTGCCGATAGAAACAGATGCCGCTTCGTTGTCATCGATCCTGTCTTCGAAATCCGCTGGCATTAGTCTTTCTCCTTCGTCTCCTTGAAATGCGCGTCGTATTTTGCCTTCTTCGCCCCGACTTCAGATCTCATTCGGGTTGAGGGGCGGGAGACAATACCGCTGAACGAGAGAGCCGCGAAAAAACGAGGCGGATCATCCGGACAGCTTGGGCTTACCGTTCATTTTCAGTGCCTCCAGCACATGCCTGATGTAGAGGCCGCTGGCTATGAATCGCGCACCCCGTCTTGACATAGCGCGTAAAAGCTTCTCCCCGGCTTGGTCAACTGAGGTGACATCATTGAGATCGACAATGCACGTGCACACCTTGCGGCTTCGGTACGCCTTCTTCCAGTTTGTCCTGAGCTCGCTAACCCACGGCTCCACCAAACGGCCTTGCAGAACCCATCGCATTAGCGCTGGGGTTTTCGTGATGGTGATCTTCAGCACGTTTTCCTCGGTCAACCAGTGGGTGAGATAGCTTTGATTTCACCCGACATCAGGCGTTAATTTCGAGGCAGGAAGCACGCTCGTGCGTTCGAACAAACTCGATTCGCAAACTCGACGGGATTCTTCACGCTACGTACTCCAGCGATGACAAGCGCCTCACGATCCTAAGAACTGCAACGTGCGTGCCAAAGCTCGACGCTTTTCGAAAACGCAGAACTTATTGATTTATATGTGGATCGCCGAACAGCGAGAGCTTCGTCAGATTGCGGTGCCAGCGTGCCGCTGCCATTGAGTTGGCAGTTTTCCTGGCACATGCGAAGTCGTCTATATAAAGAGACGCTTCACGCCCTACGCTTCCTGCTGGTCGATTCGGAGTGTTTCAGACTGGAAAGTAAGAGAAGTAAGAGTTCGTGAGAGACCTAATATTTGGGGGAAGAGAGCATGACGAAAGGAGAGTGCTCTCTACGCTTACCCTGTTCATTCACCTGGGCATCCGCATCCGAGACGCCCACTCCGGGGCCGAAACACCTCAGGCCCATGTAATCTGATGGAATCTCCATCAACGTGGCACGGGTGCAGATGAGGTGGACGGTCTACGGATAGCAAAATATGTCCACCCATGGTCCTAGCCGTCCTTTCGGCTTCCTTCTGAACAGCGCTCTCCGGGTATAGACGGATATCAATACCGTTACCGTCGGAACCAAAGACAACCCTTTGTGCTTACTACAGTGAACTGCAATGGGCGAAGAATGTAGCATTCTAAGCCGGGACGGGAGAGAGGACCCGAAGGAACTTCTGATGGCGACTTCACGGTGATTTTAAGAGAGGGTGAGTATCGTTAGCGCATCTTCGTCAGAGGCCTCTCGGCTATTGCCTTGCAGCTCGTAATGTGTCGGTTCCCACTGAAGCTCAACGAGCGGTCGCCTGCTGCGGAACTTCTCTACGCAGGACGTTGAGGCCGGCCAAGGCATCTCGAATTGCACGCCGCTCGTCGGTGGAATCGTGACCCGCATTGATCTCTTGAAGGCGGTGGTTTATCGCGGTCTGTGCCGCTTCGATTCGTTCCCCTAGTTTTGACCGATATGTGGTTGCAACAGACCGCCGTAGCGCAGGTCCAATAGGCCCCCGTAACAGCACCCGGAATCAGTGAGGACTAACCTTATATCCGAAACAGTGGCCAACACGCCGAAATCATTCGTGCCCGCCTGAAGTGCAATTTACAGCGAACAATGATCTGCTGCAAAACGCATCAACGGCAATGAGAAGGCGTGGCTACGTTCAGGAGTAATTTGCAGTGCGCCCAGAATCTAGAAACCCTCTCGACTAGCAAGGCTGATCGTAGTATGGGAGGGCTGAAAGATGCGAGCCTCAACAAATATGCGGAAAAGGTCGGAATCAAGTTCGTGGTCGCGCACACAAACTTCCAGAATTGTGAGCGCCCGGTCAACCGAAACAGCATTTTTGTAGGGCCGATCAGCAGCTGAAAGCGCATCGAAAATATCGCAAATGGTCATCATTTTCGCCTGAATGGGAATTTCGGCACCGCGAAGGCGGTGCGGATAGCCGCTGCCGTTCAGTTTCTCGTGATGCGCCCCGGCGATCCACGGAACGTGCTTGAGTTCCCGGGTCCAAGGAATTTGGACCAGGAAATTGAAGCTGTGAACCACGTGCGATTCGATTTGCTGCCGCTCGTCAGTGTTCAAGGTTCCCTGGGGAATCAAAAGAGAATCGAGCTCTTCCGGCATCAAAAGGCTGTATTCTCTGCCGAGTGAGTCGCGATAACTCTTACGTGAGGCTTCGATCAGGCGCTCGAATTTCCGATCGGGTAGCACTGTAGGTTCATTCGCTTGAAGGATGAAATGCAAGTGCTCCTCAAGTTCGTTGCTTTTCTGGCGGAACTCTTCGTCTAGGCAGGAAAGCTCCTCTCGCGCTGCCTCGTGTCCCCGCGCAAGGACGATTTCCAGCTTCGTCCGGTCGCGGTTAGCTTCTAGCTGCTTGCGCAGGTACTCGAAGCGGTGCTGCAGAATAGTTAATTGCCACGGGTAGAGTTTCTTGGCTTTGACCAGCACCTCCTCCCGTACGGCGACCTTGCCAAAATCATGCAAGAGAGCGGCATAACGGATTTCCTTCATTTGCTCGGAGCTAAACCCTACCTTTCCGTAGGTGCCTGTATTCGTGCGGTTCACCGCTTCGGCTAGTCCCAGTGTCATTGTCGCCACCCGTGTCGAGTGGCCAGACGTCGTTGGGTCGCGTTGTTCGATAGCGGTTACTGCGGCCGTCACGAATCCTTCCAACATCGCTTCTATGTTCTGGTATAGACGGCTGTTTTCATAGGCGACCGCCGCCTGTGAAGCAAGCGATTCTGCCAGATTCACTGCACGAGGCGGGAAGGGTCGCACATTGGAGTCAAAGTCGGCTGGGGTATGGAGCTGAGCGGCTCGATTGCGTTTGCAATTGATAAGCTGCAGGACGCCGATAACCTCACCGTGCGCACTCTTCATTGGTACCGTCAGCAGGGATCGTGTCCGATATCCGGTTAGCTCGTCATATGCAGGATTGAAGTGGAACGGGCTATTAGCGGGGATGGAGTAGGCGTCTTCAATCGCGATCACCTTCGCGTGAAGAGCTGCGTAGCCGGCCATTGATTCTTCACTGATGGGCAGCGTGTGCTCGGCGTATGGAAACTGCCTGCTATCGTTTTGGGTAAGCCTGAATCGAAGACAACGCTCCGGTACAACCAAAGGGCCACGGTCCGCGCTTGAAGCCTCAACTAAATAGAGCGAGCCGGCATCGGCAGACGTGATTTCGCGAGCCTTAACCAGGATCATTTCGAGTAGCGAACCAACGTCTCGAGTGGACGATAGCGCGACTCCGATCTGATTTAGTTCTTCCCGCACGCGCTCGGCGCGTTCAAAAGAGTCGCCCTCGCGGTCAGCCAGTTCCAGGTTGGCGAAAGCCGCTTCAACCGTATGGCAAAGAAGATCCGGCGAAGCGCCGCTTGGCAATAAGGCGAAGCAGCGCGCCGTGGTGAGGATATCTTGCTGAAGAGGATGGCCGTCGTCGACGTCCGGCAGAATACCCACCAGTCGAACGCGTGGGTGGTCCCAGAAGTCGCTCAGCCATTTGAGATCTTGATGTGCGACATCGGCCAGGATCACTGCTGGCCCGGCGAAATCGCCGTCGCGGTTAGGCTCTACCGTGCCGAAGACCGTTCCATTTCTTGGTGATGTAAAACGGCGTACTCGAACGCCATAACGCTCACCGATAAGCTTCGCCAGGCGGGCAACGGGCGAGTCGTCTCGATACCAAACCTCTGCTTTCTCGAGCACCAGAAAACTATAGCGTGGTGGTGATGCACGTTCTATGTGCACATTCGAATATGCTTCTTCCCAGTACACATTTCAACTAACAGATTCACAATGGGGTTTCTAACTGGATTTGTTAAGAGCCAACTTTGTCGTTCGATTGTGGATGCCCTTCGCTCATGTGACCATATGATGGCACCTGTATGGCTTCGGTCAGGATCAATTTCGCCGATGTGAAGACGACGCTGCGGGTCCATTCACATGTCATCCCACAGACCCAACGCGACGCAATGGAGCAGATCGGCGGATTCCAATCATTACGGGAA
>Ga0209625_1000492_pt1 | contig 10204 bp, 16 predicted proteins | sample JacPin_JW_Ref_M2_FD_187960 | JGI IMG/M metagenome (GOLD analysis project Ga0209625, IMG submission 187960) | Forest soil microbial communities from Algoma, Ontario, Canada - Jack Pine, Ontario site 1_JW_Ref_M2 (SPAdes) (version 2) | ecosystem: Environmental > Terrestrial > Soil > Boreal...
TCCAAATATAGGTAAACCTACACCCTCCCAGACTCTCCTATCAGCTACAGAGGAAATATGGAGAGAATTTAGAAGGAATTTTACTTGTAAAAAATGTGAAGGGAAATTTTGTTCTGATATTTCCTTAGAGTATGTTCAATCGTGGATCTCTCAACACTTTATACTCAAGAAAGATGCTATTAAAAAATTAGAGAAAGAGAAAATGACTAAAGATTCTTACCCTTTAAATCCTATGCTCGGATCAAGAGAAAGGGAACTAGAACATAAAGCATATAACCAGGCTCTTGATAAAGCAATCAAGATAATAGAAGAACTATGAAAACCTTTAGAAAAGACAATGTAGAAATAAAGAGATACAAGAAAGGTATGGTGATTACTATTTATGATTATGAGAATTATCACTCTACAAACGAATTAGTTTTGACAGAAGAAGAGATAGAGATTCTTAGGAAGTATTTTCAAGGAACCGAAACATAGAGTACATGAAATATTTTTAATAGATCCTCTTGATTTTATTGTCATAACTTGTTACATTTAACTACATGGATGAAGTAAAGATATTAAATCGGGTAGACATGTTGAAAGCTTTATATAATTCATACCTTCAAAATCTTATAGAAAATGAAATAAAATTGGAATTTTATCAATGGAAGAAAGAAAATCTTACCAATGGTCAGGACCCGAAAAAAAATGCAGAAAATATTATTAATGCAGACCGTAATGTACAAACATATACAAAATGGCTTGAAATTATTCAATTAAAAATAGATGCATTTGAAAAGAAAAATTAATCATGCAACTACAACCTGTTACTTCTGATGAGTTGCAATATCGGATAAAGACGACTCATAAAACATTTCGTATTCCTATTACTCTTGAAAGTCAAATTCTTCTTATCGCAAAAGAAGAAAAAAGTAATGTAACAGCAATATTTCTATCTCTTGTTCAACGAGGTTTGAAACAATATATACATAAAAAAGGTATATTTTACTGTCAATTACCGGATTGTAAGAAACAAGAAACAAATAAGAAAATGCATATTGTACCAGTAGCCAATGAAGAATTTTTAGTATGTGATGATTGTTATTTTGGAGAAAAATATAGAAGTTTTGTTATAGAGATGATACAACAAAATAAAATATGAAGCCAGTCATACAGATAATTTTACGAAAAGATGGTAAGAAGCTATATAGATACCCTAACTCTCGGAAAATGATTTATTTTGCTAAGAACAAAGCTAATTCTTTCTTAAAAAAAGGTTATAGCATAGATGTGGTAGTGAGATATAAGCCAGGATTTTATAATATAAAGAAAAATTGTACTATTTCAGATATTTTATGGTGTAAAGAAAGATTTGTGGAGGAATATTTATGAAACCTTGGGAAATAGTACAAAAAATCCTTTTAGATATTAAAAATCGGGCAAAAATAGGCATGAAATTGTCTGAGCTTGATGTTATTGCAGAAGTGGCGTTATTTCAGCAAAATGCAATATCTTGTAATAAAGGATATACCGGTCAAGATATATGGGACGAAAAAGTAAAACCGAAAGATCCATTTCCTACCTCTATTGTTTGTAATGTTAATTCAGTAGTTGCTCATGGTCATGCAAGTGATTATGTCATTCGTGATGGAGATACAATTTGCATAGATTTAGGTGTGGAAAAAGATGGAATATGCGGAGATGGTGCGATAACTTTTGGTATCGGAAATGTGAAAAAGGAACATCAAAAATTACTCCGGTATGCAAGACTCACCACACTTGAAGGAATTACATGTATTAAAGCAGGACAGTCTATGGCAGAATATGGTAGAATAGTCGAGAATTATGCAGCAAAAAAAGGATTTGTTATTAATCAAACATTTGCATCTCACGCAATTGGTACAAAAATGCATGAAGAACCAGTTATTCCAAATTACCGAACCACTGAATATATAGGCACATATTTTGAAGAAGGAAAAATGTATTGCATAGAACCTATTTTAACGTATAAAGATGTATGGGGTATGCGAGCAGGAGATTGGGCTTTTGTTACAAGAGATGGAAAAAGAGCAGCTATGTTTGAAACACAAGTTTTGGTAACAAAAACAGGTTGTATTAATTTAATGCCGGAATTATTAAAACCATGAAAAAAGTAAAAGAAATAGTATTTGATGATGATACAGGTTTACCCATATTTATTTTAGAAGATGGAACAAAACGAGTTCCCTATGAAATACAAATAAGTAATATATGCGACTGTGTTGCATTAGAATGGAGAGAGGATACAAGTAATTAAATGAAAAATAAAATTGTATTTACAAAACATGCAAAAGAAAGATTAAAAGAATTTAATATTCCTATACTTGAAGCGGTAACAATGGTAGAAAATGCTAGTCCTGAAAAAGCACCTGTAAAACAAAATAAAATGCATCAAAGAGAAGGGAAACATTTTCGATATGGTACAGTTATTTTTACAGGAGTATTTAAACCGGATAAATTTAGTATTAATAGTTCACATATTGAAGAAATATTTTTAGTAATAACAGTATACGATCAAAGAATGGATTTACCAGCAGAATTAGTATGAATCAAGATTTAAAAACATTAACAAGGGATTTAACTTTAAAAGAAGGTACTTTTTGGAAGTTATATTTTGCTTATGGTAATGGCACAAAAGCAGCTTTAGAAGCTTATGATACTAATAATTATGCAACTGCAAGTGTGATAGCATCTGAGAACTTTAGAAAACATAAGAATATACGTCAAGCATATATGGAGTCTAAAGGAATTAGCCTCGGTAAGTTAGTAGAAAAAATCGAACAGGGCTTAGAGGCGACCAAAACGAGTAATGCAGCAATATTAGTTTTACAAGATGGTAAAACAGTAAAAGCGGAAGAACAGGGATTAATAGAAGTTCCTGATTATGCAACACGACATAGATATGTAGAAACAGCAGCGAAATGGCTTGATATACAAAAAGAGGATATATTGCCAAATGAGGGAGGTGGCAATCAGTATAATTTTTTTACATTAACTTATGACCAACTTTGTGCAATCACCAACAAAACAACAACTTCTGAACTTCGAGAGGAAGAATTTGTTGATGTTCTTATCGAAGGAAATTTACAAGGAGAAGAACAAGAGGTATCTATGGGAGTTCATACGCCATAATTTTAAAGTAAAGATTCCTCGTAATAAAATATGTAAAGATCATAATGCGCCATATGATTTTGTCTATGATGCGTTTATCGGGAAATATAAAACGATTATTGCGAAAGCCAATAGATCCGGTGGTAAAACAACTGATTTTGCTATTCTTGATATTATTCATTCTTTGGCTAACCTATCATGTGAAACTGCTACATTAGGAGCCATACAAGCGCAAGCACAACGATGTTACCGATATGTGCAATCATATCTTCAAAACAATAAAGAATTTCAATCAAGAGTAACTAATTCAATCATGTCCCGTACAGATTTTGATACACGTTCTTCTATTGAAATATTAACTGCTACTGTTACAGGGGTAAATTCTCCACATCCTCAAAAGTTATTTATGGATGAAGTAGAGTTATTAAATTGGTTTGTCTTACAGCAAGCCCTAGAAATGGTTAAGAGTAAAGGAGATATAAAAGGGCAAGTAGTACTAGGTAGCACACAAAAATTCGTTGGCGGTGTCATGGAACGGCTTATTAATGATGCTAGGAATAGTTCTACAAAAGGATATTATGAATGGTGTGTTTGGGAAGTAATGGAAAAACCACTACCGGATAAATATGAATATTACAAAAAAATATTCAAAGATGATTTACCGGAAAACTTTACAGAATGTGATGGATTTTATTCATGGGATGATTTAATTGAACAATATCAAAATTTAGATCGTGAAATACTTGATGCAGAGTTCTTTTGTAAGAAACCAGATGCAGGAGGTTTAGTATATCCACGCTTTACTGATGAAAATAATTGCATACAAGATTTTGAGTTTAATAAAGATAATCTCTATGTGTTTGAAGATTATGGTTATGGTATGGATAATCCAAATGTTATTCTTTTCGCTCAGGTAGATTTAAAACTACAAAAAATAATTATCTTTGATGAAATATATCTTCGTTTGAAAACAGACGAACAAATATTCGCTGAACTTGATCTAAAACTAAAACAATATGATATTGTAAGTAAACGCTATCAAGGACATATTGGTGATCCTCATGGGCTTCCAGAAACGGCAAATAGATACAATAATGGGTATCCCATATTACCAGCAGTATCAAAAGAAGAAATAGAAGATGCAAGTAAATTGTATTTAGTTCGTAACGGTATTGTTGCGGTTCGTAAATTCGTTGATATGGGTTGGTTAAAGTTTACTCCTAATTGTACGCAATTCAGAGCTGAAATGATGGGATATAGAAAAGTAAAGAATCCTGATGGCACTTACAAGGATGAGCCAATGAAGAAAAACGATCATGGATGTGATGCAGTGAGATATGGTGTTATCCGTTTATTTCCTACAATGGCTTTTGCATCATTTGAAGTATTACGAGCAAGAGCAAATGTTCCCGATAGTATCGGTCCTGCAATAAGACCAATAACAGCAGGAATACGCACTCAGAGGTTCTAATCTATTGTAGAATGTGATAGAATATATTAACAGTTAACTATAAACTATTAACTATGACACCTGAAGAAATAGAATTTTTAAAACAATCAAATTACATTGAAGATGTACGTGATTCAGACTCATTGGATCAAGCGGTTATTGCTTGGAAATATCTCAAGACAAAGAAACAATTAACACCTGATACTATTTGTAAAACCCATAGATTATTAATGAAGAATCAAAAGATACGATCACAATATAAAGGACGATTCAGGAATGTTGCAGTTGGAGTATATAAAAACGGTAAAAAAATAAAAGATACATTGGAATGGGAAAATATACCCTTAGCGATAAAAGAATGGTGTAAACAAACAACTGTAACAATATCAGATGAGATGGTAAAACAACTGTCAAAGGATTTATTAGAACGAGAAATAAAACTTTCTCATGTTTTTTATGAGGCTATCCATCCTTTTATTGATGGAAATGGAAGAACCGGTAGAATGTTTTTGAATTGGCAAAGATTACAATGTGAATTACCTATACTTGTAATTAAAGAAGAAGAAAGACAACAATATTATGCTTGGTTCAAATGAAATATATATCGCTTTTTGCAGGAATAGGAGGATTTGATTTAGCATTAAATAGATTAGGACATGAATGTGTCTATGTGAATGAATGGGATAAGTTTGCTGCACAAACCTATGAAAAAAACTTCAAACACAAACTCGACACACGATCTATTACAACTGTTTCAGCAGAAGAAATACCTTACGCAAACTTACTCGTTGGGGGATTCCCTTGTCAATCTTTCTCAATCGCTGGAAAACGAAAAGGATTTACTGAAACAAGGGGAACACTCTTTTTTGAAATCTGTAGAATCGCTCGGGCTAAAAGAATACCGTATTTATTGCTTGAGAATGTTAAAGGATTGCTCTCACATGATAACGGTAAAACATTTTCAACCATTATCAGATCGCTTGATGGAATGGGGTATGACTGTCAATGGCAAGTGCTTAACAGCAAAAATTTTGGAGTTCCACAAAATAGGGAAAGAGTCTTCATTATCGGACATCTTAGAGGACAACGTAGACCAAAAGTATTTCCTATCACCCAAAATGGTGAAGTTTTTAATAAAAGCAAGAGACAAATTTCCCCCACAATTACTGCACGATATTATAAACAAGGACAATCAGACCCATACATAAGTCGTTTCCCATTAAAGTTTTTACAACGTAATCAAAAGAATATAGATGGTGATTATGCCTTTACTGTAGATACTGCAAATACGGGAGGTGTGAGAATAGATAGAATGATACGAAAATTTACTCCTATTGAATGTGAACGGTTACAAGGCTTTCCCGATAATTGGACAGAAGGAGTTTCAGATAGTCAAAGATATAAACAATGTGGAAATGCAGTTACGGTCAATGTAGTAGAAGAAATAATGAAGCGTTTTTAAAAAAATATGATATGCTATTTGCATGGCAAGAATTATCCCTCCGCAAACAAAAGTTGCTCAAAAAAGTACACAAAAGATATCCAATAAGAACTTTACGTTCAATCCTTCTGAACTAAGTATAGGGAAAACACTTAATCCTACGTTTGATAATGGTATTTCAGGTTTAAATGGATATGGAAGCCTAGTGAAAGGACCACCACTCGCTGATCTTGCATTACCTAATCCACAACCAACAATTACTGATGTTTTAGAAGAATGGGGAGGAACAGGAACAATTATTGTTGGCGGTATTTTATCCAATGTTGACTATAATCCTGATCTTACCGGTACACAAAGAGTTCTCCTTTATGATGAAATGCGTAAGGGAGATGCAACTGTTCGAGCTGCATTACTCGCTGTAAAACTTCCTATTCTCTCTGCTAATTGGTATATCAAACCATATGCAGCAGACAATAAAGCAGATCCAACACCACAAGATAAAGAGATAGCAGATTTTATAGAACAACAATTGTTTAGCACAATGATTATTACGTGGAATGATTGGTTACGACAATGCATGTTGTATTTGGATTATGGATCAATGATGTTTGAGAAAGTATTTCAAATGTTGCCTGATGGAAAGATAGGATGGAAGAAATTTGCTCCAAGACTTACCCAAACAATTTACCGGTGGCGTATGCCCGATAATGCAACAGAAGGTATTACACAGATATTACCAACAGGAGGCATTAGAGGAATACCAAAATGGAAACTATTACCCTTTGTAAATGAACAAGAAGGTGAGGATTATGAAGGTATTTCCATTATGAGAGGCGCATATCAGCCTTGGTATTTTAAACAATCAATGTATCGGATTGATGCAATTGCAACAGAAAGACAAGGACTTGGTATACCGTATGTAAAAGTTCCACCCGGAGCTTCAGAACAAGATAGAGCAAAAGTAGATGAATTACTTCGTAATCTTCGTGCTAATGAACAAGCAAATATACAAGTTCCTGTAGGTTGGGAGATTGGATTCATGGATATGCATGGAGGAACAAGTCAGATAAAAGATGCAAGCAAAATGATTCTCCATTATGACAGACAAATATCTAAATCTGTTCTTGCTCAGTTTATTGAACTTGGAGGACAATCAACAGGATCATTTGCTCTTTCTGCTAATCAATCAGAATTATTTCTCCTTTCCTTACAATCTCATGCAAAGAAAATACGAGAAACATTAAACAATGATGCAATAAAAGAACTAGTTGATCTTAATTTTCAAGTACAACCAGATAAATATCCAACACTTGAGTTTTCTCGTATTGGTACAGTTGATTTTGAAAAATTATCTATGGCATTATTCAGACTTGCTCAGGGAGGACTTATCACTGCATCTCCTGAACTTGAGAAATATCTTGCAGAAGCTATGAGCTTACCAGAACCAATACAAGATACTGCAAATGAGGGCGATTCACCAACGGAAGAAGAATTACCTGTTCCTGCAAAAGTACAAAAGATGCAAAAACCGGTGCAAGTCTATTCAAAAGAACAAATGATACATATTGAGAATAAATATGCTAGTGAATTGAATGAAATAAAAGATTCTATTGGCTATGATGTAAGAGAGCTAAAGAGAGAAATTGAGGATATAATTAGAACTAAGAAATAAGATCCATATTTCCATTACGAGGTTCTTCTAATCCTTTTGCTAATCTTTCAATGAATTTCTTTTTACCTCCGCATTTGCGTACCATTTGTTTATATTCCTTAATTACTCTTACACAAAATGCACAACTATCTTCTGCTTCTAAAGGATGAGTTTCTTTCCCATGAGTTACATACAAAGCTGTAGTATTTATGTGAACATCTTTCATAGGTATATATAAACAAGTGTGCTATTACGCCAAAGAATTGTCTTTAACTACCACTCGATTCCGCATCCATGTGTTTCTTATATATCTCATGTGGTAGTCTACATAGAAACAAAGTCATATAGCTGACTTAGGCATCGGACACAAAAATCTTACGATTCACTCTTTAAATGATGGCTGCTTCTAAGCCAACATCCTTGTTTACTTGTATTATACACTATTTAACTTGATATATGCAATAGAATAGAGTAAAATAAGAGTAACAAATGAAACATAATCAAGTTTATGTACGAGCAAAAGTACTTATAGAAAAACGTAGTGGTATGGAACCTGTCTATAGATGGGTAAATTGTGATGTATTTGATTTAGACCAAAAGAGTTTTAATGCGTTTGTTGCAGATAAGTTATTCAGCGAGGGTAAATTTAAGAAAATTAAAGATGAAATGATTCCTGAAGAAAAAGATATTGAATATTTTGTAGCAGATGAATATAGGATGAAATATATATTGGAGTTAGAAAAATGAAAGATATATTAATTATTCAAGGTTCACCAACAGAAGCATTGATGAAAAGGTTTATAAAAGCATATGAGAAAGATATTAATAAAGCTCTTTTTGAATTAACGAAACATGCTAGTTTTATTAGAAATGTAAGAATTAAAATACTTATTCCTCAAGGAACAGGGAGAATTGATGTACAGGCATTATGTGATGAACAGACGATATTAGGAACAGCAGGAAAAACTTATAATGAAAAGAAATAAAAAATGAATAACACAAATATAACTTACAACATTAATTTTAATTTTCAGACAGCAATGAGTGTTCTTACTCTTATTGCTTTTATCGGTTGGGTATTTACCAGATTCTTTGATCCTCTTGGTTGGATTATTTTCTTATGGATAGCAACAAAAGTAATTTATAATATTGGTATATTTGTAAAAGGTAAGTATAATAAGTCTGATGCGACTCATAAGCGATCTTCAACAATTAAATCTTCAACAACTTCAAGCAATAGATGAAGCGTTAGAGGCATATCTTTGTAAACAACCGCAATACGGAGAAGGCTATCATAAAAGTTACCGAAAGAATAGAAAATCGTTTCAATTGCTTGTGAGACAAACTGTGGCACTAAAGAAAATAGTGCGTACTTTCTTCCAGGGACAGCTTCAAAGAATAGATTCATTGGTGCATTTACATAAAATTGTTGCAGATGAAAGAGGAATTTTAGCCGGTTGGATTACAAAAAACGGAGCGCATATATTTATTAATGATGATGTAACCAGTCAAGCTATGTATCAAACGATACAAAGTGGAGGAACAACGCTTGATATACATAATGCTCAATCACCAAAAGAAGGTTTGGCTTATTCTCCTTATCCGAATAATGGAATGGTTATTAGTCAGAGTGAATTTGATCCAAGTCATGTTGATGCGTTTATAAATCAAAATGCAGAACTTCTTTCACAAGCAGGAAATCATCTAGGATTATGGCAAGAAAACGGAAAAATATATATGGATGTAACAAAGGTTGGCGAGGCAACAAAGGCTACTTATGAGGCTGCTATTGCATCTCAACAGGAAGCATTGTATAATTTAACTACAGGACAGAATGTCTATACACCGTTGTCCTCAAACTATGAAAAAGCTCCTAACTTTGATACCAACACAGGGAAAATCATCTCAGGAAATGAAGGATCAAGCACACAAGATTCTACAACCTCTTTACAAGAAGAAACCATCTACGGAAAAAATACCGCCAAAAAAGTAAATATAATTGATATTGTCTCAACCAAAATTAATCCTGGTGATTTACTTGCTACTCCCTCATGGGATATAGAAGATAAAGATTTAGCTAATACCCTCGCAGATGGGATATTTCCAATATACACAAATGGAGCAAAAACAACAGCGAAAAACATAGGTATAGGTACAACAATTGATTCATCTTCTGCTCCATCTCAAAAATTCCTAGCAAAGTATGTCTTACAACTTGCAGGACAGATAAATGATACAACGAAAAGTGATATTAAACAGGCAATATCTACATCAATTTCACTTGGAGAAAAGCGTTCTGAGCTGACAGATCGTATCAATAATATACTTGATGATCCGTATAGATCAGAAATGATTGCACAAACAGAATCAATACGAGCGTTTAGTCAGGGAAGGTTAGATACATTACAGGAGATAGGTTACGATCAGAAACAATGGCAGTGGGCTGCAAATAGTGATTGTCCCATTTGTCCTGCTCTTGAAGAACTAGGACCAATAAGTATTGATGATACATTTCCTACACCGGCATTTG
>Ga0209625_1000495_pt1 | contig 10169 bp, 8 predicted proteins | sample JacPin_JW_Ref_M2_FD_187960 | JGI IMG/M metagenome (GOLD analysis project Ga0209625, IMG submission 187960) | Forest soil microbial communities from Algoma, Ontario, Canada - Jack Pine, Ontario site 1_JW_Ref_M2 (SPAdes) (version 2) | ecosystem: Environmental > Terrestrial > Soil > Boreal...
CCCTGTTTTCCTTGCGCTCCGCGAGGATGCGCGTCCCACAGATTGCCAATGGGAGAACGAGGTTGCTCCTGCCGCACCCGCCGCCGCCCCTGCCGTAGTTCGCGCTCCCGAGATCGTCGGGAAGATTCTCAACACAACAGCACAAATCGAAAACGAGTTGTTCAAAGGCCGCTCGGAAACCGTCACCATCGAACTGGACGGCAAACGGCTGCGGCTAAGTCACCTGAACAAAGTCTATTTCCCCGAGTCCGGCCACACCAAACGGAATCTGCTAGCCTACTACTACCGCATGGCGGATTTCATCTTGCCCTTTCTGCGAGATCGCGCTTTGGTTCTGCGACGCTATCCCGACGGAATCAAAGGCCAGGCTTTTTTTCAAAAAGATTTGCGCGAAGGTGTCCCGGAGTGGTTCAAGACCGTGCCGATCGATTCCGAAAAAAAAGGGGAACCAATTAGCTATGCGACCGCCGATGACCGCGCTTCCCTGCTCTTTTTGACCGGCCTAGGCTGCATCGATCACAATCCGTGGTCCAACCGTATCGACGATTTCGACCATCCCGATTACTTCTTCTTCGATTTGGATCCCTCGGATGGGACGGAATTCTCCGTGGTCGTCACCATTGCCGCAGCGTTGCACGAGAAACTGGAAGAATTGCGGCTGGCGCATTTTGTGAAAACATCAGGCGCAACAGGAATGCACATCTTCATTCCAGTCGAACCCGTCTACACGTACGAGCAGTTGCGCACTTTCGGCGAAATCATTGCGCGCACGGTGACTGCCGAGCACCCGAACCTGGTCACCAGCGAACGCATTGTTGCGAAGCGGCCAGCGGGCCGAGTCTTGATCGACGTTCAGCAAAACGCCCACGGCCGGCCGCTGGCTGCCGCGTATTCCGTGCGCGCTTTTCCGCAAGCCCCGGTTTCCGCTCCCCTGTTGCCCCGCGAATTGCGCCCCAGCTTGCGCCCCGAAACGTTGAACATAAAGACGGTCTTTGCGCGCCTGAAGGAGAAGGGCGATCTCTGGGCCGATTTCTGGAAGCGCCGCCAGCGCCTGGAACAAGCCATCGAACTTCTCAGCGAACGTATGCCGCCGAGAACGAAGCCCTCGGGAACAAAGTAGAAGACCACGTGGTCTTCTGCGCGCTTTGCTTTTCCCGGGCACTGTGGCTGTGATTAAATGCCAAGGCACGGAGGTGCGTCATTCCTAGCGCAGGCCAGCTTCGGGTCGGGACTTCTGGATACTCCTATAAACAGTGGAAAGGCAACTTCTATCCCGAGAAGCTTCCGGACAAGGAGATGCTCTCCTTCTACGCCAAGCAGTTCTCGACGGTCGAAATCAATCACAGTTTCTATCGCATGCCGACAGAGAATTTGCTCCTGCAGTGGGCGAAAACTGTGCCCGAGGGCTTTCGCTTCGCTTTGAAAGCGAACCAGCAAATCACTCACATTCAAAGGCTCCGCAACTGTGAGAGCACTCTGAAACGTTTCCTGGAAGTCGCCAGTGTGTTGAACGATGGCGACCACCTTGGCCCGGTGCTCATCCAGCTGCCCCCCACGTTTAAGTTCGATCGTCCCTTGCTGGAAGACTTTCTTGCGCTTCGTCCGGAAGCTTTCTCTTTCGCCTTTGAGGTGCGTCACCCGTCTTGGTATACCGAGGAAACGTACGCCGTTCTTCGCCAGAACAAGACGGCGCTTTGCCTGTCCGAAACCGACAAACAAACGCCCCCCGAGGCGCTCACTACCGGCTTTACCTACGCCCGCCTGCGCCTCGAAAACTACACTCCGAAGCAAATCACGGCCTGGAAGAAACGCTTCGACGGCTGGCTTGGCAAAGGCGTGGATGTGTACGCCTATTTCAAGCACGAAGACGCTGGCAAAGCACCCGCGTATGCCCGCCAGCTACTAGGAAACCCGCTTTGATCATAGATCCTCGATCGCGTTCGTGGAAATAGCGGGATGCTGTGACTCCCCACTGCTCATCGAGAGTGTGCAGGGCACCCGGTCACGAGCTGCAACACCATGCCCGTCGCATCGCCAATCGGTGGAATCAAGAACGACGGTCACACTTCTGCGTACTTCGTTTGCCATTCGGAACAGTTCTTCTTATTTCTTGAGCGAGCTGGACGTTAGAAACTGCACGGTAACTCTAAGACCTATTGGCAATGATCGAGAGTTGTCCTCCAGGCCGATCACCGCCTCCAGGATATCGCGGTCGCTCTTGTCAGATGGATCGCCCGTGGAGATGCTCTTCCTGCCCATCATCGCAGATATTCTCACCACCGAGCCGTTGAGCCTCTTTCCGTCAAGAGCGTCTGCCTGGATCACTACCTTCTGTCCGATCGAAACTTTATCTACATCACTTTCGTCTATCTCCGCCTTGATGTGCCGAGAGGAAGTATCCGCCAGACTGAACAATGTGCGGGGAGTTACCGTGCTAAAGGACTCGCCGCGCCTGGCATAGACCCTCAAAATGGTTCCGTCGATCGGCGCAAGGATGGAGCACTTCCCGATACGTTCCTGGACCGTTCGAGCGCGACCCTCCGCCGCGAGCACCTCTGCATCAGCCCGCGCCTTGTCTTCCTGCAGCGGAGGCGCGGCAAGCAACTCCTCAGTTCGAACAGCGGCTCGGAGGTTAGCATCCGCGACCCCCAGATCACGGACAGCTTGTTCAAAAGTAGACCGGGAGACCTGCTCTCTTTGATAAAGCGCTCGCTGCATGTCCGATCGCGACTTGGCCTCTTCAAATGTCGCGCGGGCGGCTGATGTCTTCTCACTCGCTATTTTCTTCTCTTCATCACGTGCGCCCCGCAGAATCCGGGTTCTTGTCTGGCGTGCGCTATCGGCTTCGGCTATCGCAGTTTGTAAACTCGCTTGCAATTCATCACAGCCGATCTCGCCAAGTAAGGTCCCTCTTTTTACGAACTGACCTTCTTTTACGTACACCGCCTTTAGGATGCCGTCCGCAGCGGCCCCTACCTGTGTAGTTTCCGAAGCTCCCTCGACCCTTCCCGGGGAGGCGAATGCAACCGTCGCGGCAGCACTATTGGAGGGTATCCCACGAGCTTGCACCGAATTCCTGTTCCGCGTCGTCCCCAAGAACGCGACCGCCACAATCACCAGGGCAATCGCGAAACCACCTATGCCCCATCTACTGCGGGCCGTCATAGATTTTTCTCCTCTTGTTCTACTTGGCCATCGGATAGATTGATTGTGCGATCGGCGAATTCCCGCCATCGCGGATCGTGGCTCACGACAACAACAGTTCTCCCATCGTCATCCACTTGACTTCGGAGAATTTGACAGATGTTCCTTCCGGCCTGGACATCCAGAGACGCAGTCGGCTCATCCGCGAGAAGAATAGGAGGATTTCCGGCCAAGGCCCGTGCAATTGCAACCCGCTGTTTTTCCCCAGGACTGAGTTCGTTGGGCTCTTGATTGAGCTTGTCTCCCAAACCGAATCGAACTAGCAGATCTCTTGCCATTTCCATTCGGCCAGGCAAGGCGGCATTACGAAGCTCAAAGCCAAGTGCGACATTGTCTATCGCGGAAAGGGAGTGAAAAAGCCGGAATGCTTGGAAAACAAAACTGATTTTCTTTTGACGAACAACTGTCCTCTCCGCTTCACTCAGTCCGTTTACCGCGACGCCATCTACGAACACGGTCCCTTCATCAGGCGACAGCAAACAACCGAGCAGGGACAATAACGTGGTTTTCCCGCTGCCGGAGGGCCCCATAACCAGCGAAAGCGTGCCCCGCTCGAAGAATTGTGAAACCCCCCGCAGTGCACGGACTTGTGCCTCCCGCTTGCCGAACGAGACACTCGCACCTTCAACGCCCAGGAAGTGATTAGGCACGGAACACCCTCCCCGGCTCAACTGTGAGGGCGCTTCGAACCGAAGCGATAGATGCCAATGCGCACATCGCCAAACTTGGCACGACCATGACTAGAAGCAACCACCACGGAGTGTAGATCCAAGGAATCAGAGATTTTGCGTAACCAATGCTTGGAACAACCGCCAGCAGCCCCAGAATGATGCCAACTGCCCCGCAAATCAGGGCCTGCGTAAGCACAATGCGCGCCACGAAAGCCTGGGATGCTCCGAGAGCTTTCAACGTGGCGTACTCCTCGATGTTTTCCATTGTGTTCGCATAGATGGTTTGGGACACAACCACCAGACCTATTAGAAAACCCAACAGCGCCGCGGTTAGAATCGCGCTCCCGGCCCCGGTTTTTATCGTCCAGTAGGTGCGAGATTTCCGCGCAAATTCGTCCCGCGTGAGAACATCGACCTCGGGAAGACGCTGCCTAAGGTTCTGCTGCACGTCCGAGGTTGAATATCCACTGTCGACGCGCAGGAGGACGTACATAGCTTCTTCAGGACCAAAGCCCATGTATCGAGTGGCATTTCGGTACGAAGTGAATAAAAAGGGGACACCAAGGAATGCTCCGTAACCCTCAATCTGATGCTCGATACTGGCACGGTGCCGGTTTACTTCCACTTCTGCAGGCAGTGCCGTCACTTGAATCAGGTCCCGGTCGCTCACGTCGTAGAGCACCGCATCGGGCGACATCCCTTCGGCTGAACCCGGGAGATCGGGAACCGGGAAGCGCTTTCCCACATTGCGATCCGCCCCAACCAGAGCTACAACCTGTTGCTTTCCGTTCGGTGTGCGGTACACAGCAAAAGCCATGCAAACTCTGCTCGTTTCCAGCACACCTGGTACGCCGGCAGCCATCTCCCTCACCCGGCTTTCGATGGGAGTTCCAAACTCAAACGCCTGCACTCCTCTCGCGGTGATCCAGATGTCGGAGTCGCTGGCATCAATAAGCCTGGATGCTGCCCGCAAGAAGCCGGCTAAGAGACTTCCTTGAAAGACCATCAGGAACACCGCAAAAGACACGCCGAGCACGGTTACCGAGAAGCGGGCTCGATCGTGAACGATATTTTGCCAAGCGAGTTTCATAAGAGCTGAACTACCGACAAATTTCGAGAGCGGGGAGTACGTTGTGTAATTGTGCGGCCGCGGCTTTTGCGCTGCGTCCGGGCAGCGCTATCAGTTCCTGTTCTCCCTGCACTGACATTTGTTGCGCTACTTGGTTTGCTCGCAAGCTTGCCACGTCAGATCTCCTGCCAATAATGCCGTGGTCCCTTCGGCGGTCAGCGGCCTGGAAAAGTAAAATCCCTGGCCATATTTGCATTCCAGTTTTTTCAGCATCGCAACCTGTTGAATTGTCTCTACTCCCTCGGCAACTACGTCTAACCGGAGATTATTGGCCATGGGCAAAATGGTCCGTGCAATCTCCATCCCTTCTCCCTCGTCCCCCATGCCGCTGATGAAGGAGCGGTCAATCTTCAAGGTGTCGAGGGGAAAACGGTGCAGGTAACTCAATGAAGAATAACCCGTACCGAAATCATCGATAGCCAGGCGGATTCCCAAGGATTTAATTTGCTGCAACATCTCCACGGCTGCGGAAGGGTCTGCCATCACCGTGCTTTCCGTGATCTCCAGCTTCAAGGCTTCTGGAGCAAGGGCGAGTTCACCTAGCAACTTTTTAATGTCTTCGACCAGGTTCGGTTGCAAGAATTGCTTCGCGGACAGGTTGACGCTAATTGTTAGATGACGATGGGCAATTGAACCTGCTCTCCACTCGCTGATTTGCCGGCAGGCCTCCCGCAAATTCCACCAGCCCAGCTCGCGTATGAGGCCGGTTTCTTCAGCAACTGGGATAAATTCTATCGGCCCGAGCAGTCCGCGAGTCGGATGCTGCCATCGCAACAGGGCCTCAAAACCGGCAATTTCTCCGGAAACGAGTGCCACAATCGGTTGATAGAAATTGCGAAATTCTCCCCGTTCGAGCGCGCGACGCAGATCGGTCTCCAGCTGCAATCGAGCCATCACACTGGCTCGCATATCCGCGTCGAAGACCTCATAACGGGCCTTGCCCAGAGACTTGGCCCGGTACATTGCCGTGTCGGCATCTCTCAGGATCTCTTCCGGTAGCTCGTAGGCGGAGTTGCTCAAAGCAATTCCGATGCTCACGGAGGTGAACACCTCTTTCCCACCCAGAATAAATGGTGTCGCCAGAGCCTTCATCATGCGGTCCGCGGCGCGCTTGGCATCGCTCGGATCTTTAATGTCGTCGAGCAGGACTGTAAATTCGTCTCCCCCTAAGCGCGCGACGGTGAAGGTTTCCCCGAGACGCGCGACGGTATCCGTTGCCCGCAAACACTTCTCCAACCGATTGGCCACTCCGAGCAGGAGTTGATCCCCAATCAGGTGGCCCATGCTGTCGTTGATCATCTTGAACCCATCAAGGTCCATGAAGAGAACCGCAAACAAATGGTCTTTACGGCGCTTCTTATGCTTGATGAGCCGGCCTACTCGGTCAATAAATAGCAACCGATTCGGTAAGCCCGTCAGGGGGTCGGAGACCTTCCCTTCGGTAATGTCGGTCTGCGATCCGGCCATGCGCAAAACTTTTCCGAAGGCGTCATGAACGGCGACCCCTCGGCTCAGCATCCAACGAAAGCTTCCATCCTTATGCAGCACGCGGTGCTCACTCTCGAAATGCGGAGTCAAGCCTTTTTGATGGGCGGCAATCTCCTCTTTGACTCGTTCTCGATCCGCGTCATGGATCCGGTCAAACCATTCTTCAGGTTTGTCCCCAATTTGGCTCTCCTGATAGCCCAGCATGGCTTTCCAGCGAGGGGAGAAATGCACGACATTGGCCGGCAGATTCCAGTCCCAAAGGCCATCATTGGAGCCGCGAGCCGCTAGCGCATAGCGCTCTTCACTTTCCTTCAACGCCTCCTGCGCTCGTTTGTGTGATAGCTGCGTATCTATGCGCGCTACGGCCACAGGAAAGTCAATCGGCTTCGTCAGATAGTCGTTGGCCCCCAAATCCAGCGCCCTGACAATATCGTCGCTCTGGCTCTTTGCGGTCACCATAATTACCGGCAGCTCGATCGGAGAGTAGGCGTCGCGCAGCGTTTTCAACGCGTCAAGGCCACTGACTTCCGGCATTTCGATATCTAATAGCACCAGATCTATGGCATCTTGTTTAATGCGCTGCAGCAATCCGCGAGCGCTCTCGGCCATCGCGATCTCATACCCTTTGCGTGCCAGCCGGCGGGCCAGCATGTCCCTGTTCATTTCATTGTCATCTACTATGAGCAACCGGTTCGGTCGCGGGTTCATGATAGTTTCTTTTCGAGTAGCAGATTTTCGATCTTTTCGCTCAGCCGTCCAAAATCGACCGGCTTGGTATCGTACTCATCGCAACCTGCACCGATCGCCTTCTCCCGGTCGCTGACCATGGCGTGAGCGGTCAGCGCGATGATGGGGATATGGCGAGTAGACGGATTTGCCTTCAGGAGACGCGTGACTTCCCAGCCGTCCATCGCTGGAAGACTTATGTCCATCAGAATGAGGTCGGGTGCTTCCGAACGCGCCAGCAAAAGTCCCTTCTCGCCATCCTCCGCGTTGACCACACTATAGCCCCTGCGCTGAAGCCGTCTGGATAGCATGTCCCTATTCATTTCGTTGTCTTCGACTAGCAAGATTTTCTGCATTCTAGTTTCTCCTGGTCCTGGACGCTCTGGTTCCGGCTGTCTTGCTGCCCGCTGGGCGGTCTCCTACGTAAGATAAGGGGAGCGGATTGTCATCCGTGATAGTGGAAGATCGGGTGACCCGGTGCTTTTCTACAAGAACTGCAAGACGGTCACGGTCGACCGGCTTGATAAGATAATTGGCGGCGCCCAGGTCCAGGCCCATGGCCTCATTGTCAACGACGGTGACCATAATGACTGGAATCTTCGCCAGCTTGGAATCGCTCTTGAGCCTATTCAGCACGGTCCATCCATCGCAGTCAGGCATGACCACATCGAGAGTTATAAGTAGCGGGCGAACTTGCCTGGCAAGGCGAAGCCCTTCTTCTCCATTCGCGGCGGCGACCACGTGGAAATCCAGTTTTGTCAGGAAGCGCGTCATGAGATCGCGGACCGACGGGTCATCATCTATCACCAGAATCGTTTCCAAGCCGGTTTTGGTTTCGGACGATGCCGCCGGAACTTTGCCGGCACTCTCTGGCTGCGCGGATTCAGTTGTCTCGGTGACGACTTGAGCGGGCAGCCGGACCGTAAAGACGGCGCCCTGGCCGGGCTCGCTCTCTACCCAGATGCACCCCTTCATCAGCTGAACGAAGCGGTGAGTAATGGCGAGTCCCAGGCCGGTCCCGCCATACTTGCGGGCAATCGAGGCATCCGCCTGGGCAAACTCTTGAAACAAGTTTTCCTTTTGCTTGGCCGAGATTCCAATCCCGGTGTCACGGACCTGGAATTGAATCCAATCTCGATCCTCGGTTTTTATTTCCTCCACATTCACGGAGACCGTGCCGTGGTCCGTAAATTTGCACGCGTTGCTCAACAGATTGAACAGGATCTGCCGGACCTTTGTGATATCCGCCCGCATCATGTTCACGTTGTCGGCCAGATGGACGTGAATTGAGTTGCCGTTCTTTGCCGCCGCGGGCTGCAGAGTCGTGACCATCTCCTCGATCACCTGCGACACTTCGAAGGTCTCTAGATGCAGCACCATCTTGCCGGCTTCGATCTTCGAAAGGTCCAGCACGTCATTGATCAACGACAACAGGTGTTTTCCGGACGCCTGGATTTTTCGGAGGTCCTGAACATTCTCGATCTTGCCGGAGTCCCGGGTTTCCTCCTCCAGCATTTCGCTATATCCGATGATGGCGTTGAGCGGCGTCCTCAACTCGTGGCTCATATTTGCAAGAAATGTGCTCTTCGCGCGATTCGCTTCCTCGGCCGCGTGCTTCGCATTGAGCAGCTCTTCCTGCGTCTGCTTCCGGTGGAAGATTTCTTCCTCTAACTCCTGCGTCCTCGTCTTCAATTCACCATTGGTGCTCTGCAGCGCGGTATCCCGCTGCTGGATTTCCGACAGCATCGTATTGAATCCATCGATCAATCGTCCAATTTCGTCTCCATACGACTTAACAGCTCGAACCGCGTAGTTCTTGTTTGTGGAAACCATTCTCATGGTGTCTTCTAGGTGCAGAATGGGATTTGAAATCAATCCTTGAAGCCTAGAAGAGACGAAAAATGCGAACAAGCCGGAAATCAGCACGAAAACAATGAGGATGCTTGCGTATCGTCTGGCCCTCATGCTCCACTGGCGCATATTCGACTGCAAAAACAGCGTTCCGACGTGTTCCCCGTTTAGGGTCACGTCATGGAAGACCTCCAGGTATCCCCCCGCGTAGCGGTACCCTCTCTCCTGTAAACGAGAAGGAAGGTACGACGGAAGGGTTGTACTACCTCGAAAATAGTGTGCAAATATCTTTCCGTCGGGTCTATACAGAACGGCAGTGACGATGTCTTCTTTGGCGGTGAGCGCGGACAATGTAGCGGTGGCGGCGGCCTCGTCTTTAAATTCCAACGCTCCCGCGCTGTTGTACCCGATAATCTCAGCTTGAGTCATCAGATCTTGAGTGAGCAGGTGGCGAAAGGAAATGAGGTCATAAATAAGAAAGCTAACGGAGGACAAGATCAGAGCGAGGCTGCTCGTTAGCATCGTTATCAGCGTGAGTTTCCGCTTGATGGATAGATTCTGGAGGATCATCCTGGCTTCCTTACCTCTACGCTGGGTTGTTGGACGATTCTCGCCAGGGTGAGCAATCTTGAACTGATGGTCAGCTCTGCTTGGTGCGCCGCCTCGACATTGATCTCGAATCGAACTTTGTTGTCTTCCACGGTAAACCGGATTATGCCGCCACGCTCGGCAAAACCGGGCGTTTCACCGACCGTCAGAATTGGCTGGCCTTTCACAATTTGTACCAATTCATCGATGTGCGCTCTTTCCGAAGCGCTCACGAACAGGATCTTGCAGTCCCTGAGTTCCTTGATGTCGCTGCCCCATTTCAGCCGTTTCACGACGAATCCGCGCGCCCCGATTTTCTTATCTTGGACGATTTGATCGATAATCGTTCCGAACGGATCCATCCCCAAAATGCCGATCACAATCGGAGAATCTGGCTGGGAAAAGGCAGCGGACGGCCACTCAACGAATTTAGCAAAATTGTAAATAAAACCCGCCTTGATCAGGTACTCCGAAGAATCGGCGTCCCCGGCTTGTGCATCTGCCGTTGACGT
>Ga0209625_1000496_pt1 | contig 10161 bp, 9 predicted proteins | sample JacPin_JW_Ref_M2_FD_187960 | JGI IMG/M metagenome (GOLD analysis project Ga0209625, IMG submission 187960) | Forest soil microbial communities from Algoma, Ontario, Canada - Jack Pine, Ontario site 1_JW_Ref_M2 (SPAdes) (version 2) | ecosystem: Environmental > Terrestrial > Soil > Boreal...
AAAGTCCGTACCGTTGGTGGTATAAACTCTCAAATTCGACTTTCTACCAAAACGCGGGCTGATCAAGATTCGCGCCGGAAAGCAGGGCTGCGTGGCTAATCTATCGAAATACCCGGTACTACTTGTAGGAGTCCTTTCACCGTTGCTCGCATTGGTGTTGAATATCATCTGCATTCAGACTCTGCTTGCATTGAGTCCTAACCCTGAAAGTAACTGGCGATTTCGCCTACTGGTTTCTAGTCTCGCTTTACCGGTTCCCTTTCTTATGACTCTAATGCTCGCCTTGAAAGATCGGCGTCAGGGTGCTCTTTCTGCGAAAATAGGTTTGGGAATCGCGGCGCTGTCACTGCTACTTATCGCGAAGCCCGCGATGGACGGCCTTGCCCGCTCGAAACAGTCACGCAACATGGCAATGCGCGATATACCAGCCCCGATGTTTGACACTTTGGACATTCAAGGTAAGCCACAGCGATTAGCAGACTACAAGGGCAAAGTAGTGTTGGTAAACATCTGGGCGACATGGTGTCAGCCGTGCCGAAATGAGATGCCTCAACTAGACAAACTCTACCAATCCCGAAAAGCGAGCGAATTTGTTGTCTTGGGCATTTCTGATGAGACCATCGAGAAGCAGCAAGCATTTTTGAGTCAACTTCCGGTTACATATCCACTCCTAACAACCACACCCGGGGTGCCGGCTTTTTACCGAGAGATAGCAAAGTATCCGGCGATTTTTCTGATCGACCGTGAAGGAAGGCTACAGTCCGCGCCAAACCAGAGTCAGGGGTTCGAAAGCGTGGAGGAAGCTGTGGGAGCTCTGCTCAACGAGGGCAAATGAAAGAACAGTTCTAGCGCATCAGAAGAACATGTCCAGAGCAACAAATTGAGTGGCGCAATGACAGGAGGCCCAATTGATCGTCGTAACAGGCGCAACAGGACGCACAGGAAGGGCAGCGACGGAAGCGTTGCTCGCCAAAGGCGAAAAGGTTCGCCTGGTTGGGCGAGACGCGAAGAAGATGACACCGTTCGTGGAGCTAGGTGCCGAACCCTTCGTCGGTAACGTCGCAGATGTTGCCTCAATGACGGAAGCTTTCAACGGCGCTTCAGCCGTCTACCTGGTTCTGCCCGAGGACATCTCGCAACAGGATTTGCGCGCGCACCAAGAACGCGTTTCCGACTCCTACGCCGCAGCAATCACCAACGCCCATGTGCGGTTTGTCGTTAATCTAAGCAGTATCGGCGCTCAGCACGCGAAAAACACCGGTCCCATCGTTGGCTTACACAATCAGGAACAAAAGCTCGATCGAGTCGCTGGGCTGAACGTCCTGCATGTGCGCGCAGCGTACTTTATGGAAAATCTTTTCATGAGTATCGAGCCGTTGCGTTCAACGGGAACACTGCCGGGTGGCTTACAGGCGGATGCGCAAATGCCGTGGATAGCCACAAAAGATATCGGCGCGTATGTCGCCACTCGCCTCGCTGCCCGCAATTTTTCCGGCAGTTCAATGCAGGAACTGCACGGGCAGCGCGACATCTCCATGAAGGAGGCGTCGTCCGTGATAGGCAAGTCGATCGGCAAGCCTAATCTGTCATATATGCAGGTGCCATTCACGATGCTGGAGCCCGCGCTCGTGCAGATGGGATTGCCGAAGAGCACGGCGGCGCTGTTGATTGAGATGTGGAAAGGCGCGAACGCAGGCCTGATCACGCCACAAGAGCAGCGGACGGCCAAGAATACCACTCCGACAACGCTTGAATCGTTCGCGGAGGAAGTCTTCGCGCCGGAGTTTCTGAGCAAGACCGCGGGCGGCTAACATTCATTTCCGGCAAGTGCCCAACGAAAGATTTGGTCCCCATGAGGTCTTGGCTTTTGACCCGATAGTTTTTTGCGCGGTGTCACGTTAGTATCAGGGCGCCCCCATCGTGCCTGACTGGCTGATTACCGGCTGCTCGCAGCTTCTGACGCTTCGGGGCGCTGTACCCCGGCGCGGTCGCACGCTTACCGAGCTCGGAATCATTCGAGACGGGGCTCTCCTCTTACACGACGATCGCATTGTCGCGGTGGGGACGCGTCGCCATCTCGAAAGGTCGCGGGAATCGCGCCGTGCCGAAAAGCTCGATCTCGCGGGCCGCGTCGTCTTGCCGGGTTTTGTCGATTCGCATACTCACCTAATCTTTCCCGCGAGCCGCGCGTCCGAGTATGAACAACGAATTTCGGGATCCACCTACGAGGAGATTGCGCAGAAAGGCGGCGGAATTCGTTCCAGCGTGCAAGCTCTTCGGCGCGCGTCGGCGAAAGAGCTCAAAGTGCGCGCGCTGGTGGCATTGCAGCAGTTCGCAGCGTATGGAACCACGACGATTGAAGCAAAGAGCGGCTATGGCCTTGACTGGAAGAGCGAGTCGAAGATCCTGAATACTCTTTACGAGCTGCATCAGGAGCAGCCGATTGATATCGCTGCAACTTTCCTCGGCGCGCACGCGGTACCTCCAGAATACAAAGGCCGAGCAGACGCATATGTGAGTCTTCTCACGAGGAAATGGATCCCGAACGTCGCGATGGCGGGCCTTGCCGAATTCTGCGACGTCTTCTGCGACCGAGGCTCATTTACAGTACCGCAGGCGCGCAAGATTCTGACGGCCGGGCGCGCCTGCGGCCTGGTCCCGCGCCTGCATGCCGAACAGCTTGCGCATACGGGTGCAGCGCGACTGGCGATCGAGATGCAAGCAGCCAGCGCGGACCATCTTGAAAAGGTCGACGATGCGGACATACGCGCCCTCGCGCTTTCGAATGTGGTTTGCACTATGCTTCCCGGATGTTGCTTCCACTTGGGGCTCAATCATTACGCACCGGCGCGCAAACTGATCGAAGCCGGGGCTATCGTTGGCCTCGCAACCGATTTTAATCCCGGCACAAGTCCAACACTGAGCATGCCGATGATCCTTTCGCTCAGTTGCACGCAGATGCGCATGACTCCCGCCGAGGCAATATCCGCCGCGACAATCAATCCGGCGTACTCGCTTCGCCAGCACGATCGCATCGGCTCGCTGGAGGTTGGCAAGTATGCTGATCTCACGGCGTTTGACGTGGCCGATTACCGCGAAATTCCGTATTATTTTGGTGTGAACCTTTGCGGCTTGACGATGAAGCGTGGAACCGTCATCCATTCAAACGACTGAAATTCCATGAAACGACTCGTCGAGTGTGTGCCGAATTTTTCCGAAGGCCGTGATACGGCGAAAATCGACGCAATCATCGCCGCGATGCGCGAAGTTCCGGGTGTGTTCCTCCTCGATCGCGAGAGTGATGCCGACCACAATCGCAGCGTCGTCACACTTGCCGGTGAACCTGAAGCCGTCGCGGAAGCGGTCCTTCGCGGCGTGGGAAAAGCCGCGGAGCTGATCGATCTTACGAAACATTCAGGAGCGCACCCGCGAATGGGCGCCACGGATGTGGTGCCATTCATTCCCATCGAAGGCGTGACGATTGAAGATTGCGTCGTGCTCGCTAAAAAAGTGGGACGCGAAATCTGGGAACGCTATCGCATCCCGGTCTATTTTTATGAAGCGGCAGCCCAACGGCCCGAACGCACGAACCTTGAGAGTATTCGGAAGGGGCAGTTCGAGGGACTGCGTGAGGAAGTCCTTCGCAATCCGGACCGCGCCCCCGACGTGGGTGAGCCTCGATTGCACCCAACTGCCGGTGCGACGGCGGTAGGCGCGAGAAAATTTCTGATTGCGTACAACATCAACCTGAACACTCCCGATATTGAGATCGCCAAACGTATTGGCAAAAATATCCGCTTCTCTAATGGCGGGTTACGTTACGTAAAGGCTATGGGCGTAGCCCTTCGGGCGCGAAATCTTGCGCAAGTCTCGATCAACATGACTGATTTCGAGCAGACGCCGCTTCATCGCGTGTTCGAAATGGTGAAGCGAGAAGCGGAGCGCTATGGCGTATCGATCGCCGGAAGCGAGATTGTGGGGCTGATACCAAAGCGCGCGATCGAACTGACTTCTGACTTTTATCTGCAACTCGAAAACTTTTCACCCGCGCAGGTGTTAGAGAACAGGCTCGAAGCCTCGCTTGGCGGAGCGGCTTCGGAAGGTCCAGAACGCCTTGCGGCGATGGCACAACCGTTCCTCGATGCGGTGGCGCAGCCAACGGCAGCGCCGGGCGGCGGCTCCGTATCAGCGCTTGCTGGTGCACTGGGAGCCAGCCTGGGTCAGATGGTCGCGGGGCTCTCGCGCAAGAAAAAATCGCAAGCAGCGTTCGTCGAACAACTCAGTGAGGCTGTGTCAGAATTTCACGCGGCAGGGCAGGAGTTGGCGAAAGCTATCGATCGCGACGCGTCATCTTTTGAGTCCGTAATGGCGGCTTACAAACTTCCACAGGGCACACCCGACGAGCAGCGCAAGCGTGACGACGCCGTACAACGTTCTTTGCGGGGGGCCGCTGAGGTTCCGCTGGAAGTCGCGCGTAAAGCTGTTGACTTGTTCGAACGTCTGGGGCAACTGGAATCGATCTCGAGCGCGTCTATGTTGTCAGACCTACGCGTCGGGCGATTGATGGCTGCGGCAGCAGTTCGAGGCGCCCTCGAGAATGTGGCCATCAATCTTGAGTCAATCGCAGACGCCAATTTTGCAGAGCGTCTACGGTCCGAATCGGCAACTCTTCTAGCCCGTGTAACTGAAGGCGCTGCTGTGATTGGTCGATAGCGCTGAATGGGTAAGAAAACTGAGGATAAAAAAGTGAGACAGCCTAGCATCCGCTTGACGGCATTTGCAATACTTGCACTAGCAGCAATACTTGCATCGCTCGCTGCGATTCCATCTCCCAGCGCGGCAGGGTCGCTGAGCACTGGGGTCATCGGCCTGTTTCCCAAACAGGTCGGAGAGTTTGCCTACGCCGACCTGAAAACGGCCCGAAAATACCCCTGGTTTCCAAAATTGCGCGAACAGCTCCTGCCCAGCAAGTTCCGCCAGTTCGAGCAGTTTCTCACTTCGGCTGGAGTAGATCCGAACTCACAGGTGGAAGAGCTCGCGTGGGGCGGTCTGCCCGTTTCCAAGGCAGGCGGCGAGGATGTGGTCGGCGTGGCGCTGGGACCATTCGATCCGTCATCCACAGAGGCGCAATTCAAAGCGAAGAAGCTGCCGTCCGTTGAATACCACGGGTATCACCTCTGGGCGTATGGGAGCGGAAGCGGCGAAGGCGACATACTGTTTACATTTCTTGACAGCAACACCGCGGCCTTCGGCCACCGGTCGGCGCTCGAGCAGCTCATTGAAGTCCGAACGGGCGGCGCTGAGAGCTTATTGACGAACGATCAGATATTTCCGCTCATTAACGAAGTGAACGGAAGTGGCCTCGTCTGGGGCGTATTAGATAAGAACTATACGCACCTGGCGATGCAGCAGCTGCTACCCGAGACCAGCCAGTTCCCTCAGGCGGCCGCCATCGTCGATCGGCTGAAAGCCATGACGATCAGCGTGGCTGCGGATAGCGGCGTGAACGCGAAGTTTCAGGCGGTGTGCAGTTCCATTGATGATGCCAACCTGCTCGGGGCGGCGTTCCAAGCGGGCTTAATGTATAAGCGTTATCAAGAGGGGCAGGCCAACCCGGACTTTGCGAAAGTGCTCGATGGCGTGACTGTGGTGCCGGCCGGTGACCGCCTGAAAATCGAAGCCCCGGTGAGCGAAGCACAACTCGGTTCGCTGATTAACACCAGAATATTCGCCGTTCCGATGTGAACTGGGCCGGACAAACTAGTTTCCGACAAATCAGCCTAGACCTTGGCCTTCCGTTCGTCTCGATACTTGATCAGCGTCATCCGCGAACGACCTTCGTGAGTTTCATACTGCACCCGGTCCACTCGCGTATCCTGGAGCGAAGCGCTCATTTTCCCTGCTACGCGGTCTTTGGGCCCGCCTACAAATGACTCGAACCCTACCGTCGGCTTGCACTCGCCCGAGTGCTCGATCGTTACTTGCACTCGATCCGGAAAATCTTCGATCACCATTCGGAGAGCACGATTCGCGCTGTTATCGTTTCCAAGCAGAGGAAAGGTCTTGCGACAGGCGTCCATCGCGGCCTCGGCGAAGTCCTGTTGAGCCTCGCGCGGAAGGCCCGCGCGATGCGCGGAGTGCGACACAATTGCTCCAACGGCGGAGATAAGCCGCGGATCGTCGTGTATCTTCAGCTCAGTTCGGGACGGGTCAGTGGTCACTGGTCTCCACAACGCGGACGTCACTCGCCTCGCGGCAGTCCGGACAATAATACAATCCATCGACGCAAAGTCGAATGTCGTGTTGCGACTGGCAGAAACAGCAGAATTTTTCGCAAGTGCACTGCGTCTCTGGTTTGTCGCATTGCGAGCAGAGGACTGTCACAGAATCGCATTCTCCGGCAAGCCGTATGCTTCGAACGACTAATACTAGGCTAGTCGCGAATGGGCGACAAGCAGCTTCGCTCAAACGATTGCCGAGAACGGGACGGGGCACGTATATTTTCATACAAATCTTGCGCAAGTGAGGGTGAGCGCCGTTTCTTGACACTTCGAAATACGCATGCTACGGTGATTTTCTTGTCTCTACGATGAGAAATCCCCTGTGACGATACCGGCCACCGCTGAACTGCGCAAGACAGCTCTGAATTCTCGTCATCGCCAACTGGGCGCAAAAATGGTGAACTTCGGCGGCTGGGAGATGCCGCTCGAATATTCGGGAATTCTCGCTGAACATGAAGCGGTTCGGACGCGGGCTGGATTGTTCGACGTAAGTCACATGGGCGAAATCGAAATTCGTGGGGCCCAGGCCCTCGATCTTGTCCAGCAGGTGAGCTGTAATAATGCGGCGAAATTGGTCGTTGGACAGGCGCACTACTCGGGACTGATGACCGAGCGCGGTACTTTCGTCGACGATCTGCTCGTTCACAAGCTCTCGGACACACACTATTTGCTGTGCGTCAACGCCGCCAATCAGGATCACGACTTCGAACACATTAAGGCCAATAACAAATTCGACGCGAAGGTCGAGAATGCCGGGCCGCGATACTCACAGCTTGCGATACAGGGGCCCAAGGCGAAGGAAATTCTTCAGCGCCTCACGCCAGTTTCGCTCGATTCGATCCGCTACTATCATTTCGCATTCGGCCAGGTTGGCGGGGTTGACTGCCTGATTGCGCGCACCGGATATACGGGCGAAGATGGCTTCGAGATCTACTTTGATCCTGGGCATTCGGAGAAGCTTTGGGACGAGCTGATGAAAGCGGGCGAACCGGCCGGCCTGCTGCCTTGCGGACTTGGAGCCCGAAACACCCTGCGTCTCGAGGCTGGCATGTGCCTTTACGGCCATGAAATCGACGAAACTACCACGCCGCTTGAAGCAGGCCTCGGCTGGATCTGCAAGCTCGATAAGGGGCCCTTTCTCGGCAGCAATGTGCTGAACGAGCAGAAGCGGTGTGGTATCGACCGGCGGCTGGTGGGGTTCGAGATGCTCGACAAGCGAATCGGCCGGGACGGTTATCCTGTTTTGATTGATGGACGCGAAGCAGGACGCGTCACGAGCGGCGGCCCAGCGCCGTTTCTCAAGAAAAACATAGGCATGGCCTATGTTCCGTCCACCACGGGCGCGGCTGGAACGAAGCTTGAAATCAGCATCCGTGGGCAAGCGGCGCCGGCACAAATCGTTGCGCTGCCGTTTTATAAGCGACCTCACTGACTTGAAAGCATCGAATCTCGCAGCGACCAGGGGGCGGAATGTACCCGAAAGACTACCGCTACACGAAAGAGCACGAGTGGATCAAGATGGACGGCGCGGCCGGGACAATCGGAATCACCGATTACGCCCAGAATGAACTCGGAGACGTGGTGTTTGTCGAGCTGCCGAAGATTGGAACTCAACTGAAGGCAGGACAGTCGCTCGGCACGGTAGAATCGGTAAAAGCGGTGAGCGAGATTTTCACTCCTGTCGGCGGAGAAGTTACTGAGACGAATCCCGCGCTCGTCGATGCGCCCGAAAAAATCAACTCCGATCCACACGGATCGGCATGGCTCATCAAGATTCGACTCTCAGATCCCAAAGAGGCAGCGTCGTTGATGGATGCCCCAGCCTACGAAGCATACGTCGCCGAGAAAGCAAAGGAACACAAGGCCTGATGCGTTATCTTCCCAAGAGCCCGTCGGAGCGCCAGGAAATGCTCGCGGCGATCGGCGTTCAATCTGTCGAAGAACTTTTCGAATCGATACCGGAGAAGTTTCGGCTTCGCAGTCCGCTTTCCCTCCCCGGGCCGTTTTCTGAGGCGGAGATCATCCAATATTTTCAAGCGCGCGCCGCCGAAAATGGCAAGGGCTTCACTTCGTTCCTGGGGGCGGGTGTCTACCCCCACTTGCGCACAGTGGTCACTGACGCGCTCGTGCAGCGGGGCGAATTCCTTACTTCGTACACGCCTTACCAGGCGGAATTTGCGCAGGGTACTCTTACCGCGATTTTCGAGTTTCAGACCCTAATGGCGCAGCTTACTGGCCAGGAAGTCGCGAACGCATCGATGTACGACGGTTCGACGGCGCTCACCGAGGCCGCTCTGATGGCGGAGAGGCTCACCGGCCGGAATCGGATGCTCGTCGCTCGTAGTACGCATCCGGAGTATCGCCAGGTGCTGGCCACGTACGCGCGCAATCTAGGACTTGCAATCGAAGAACTGCAATACACCCAGTCCGGCCAAATCGATCGCGCCGCATTGACTCCCCAAAAGCTTGCGGACGCCTCTGCAGTGATTGTGCAGACGCCGAATTTCTTCGGCGTTCTCGAAGAAATTCCAGCGCTCGCAACCGCCGTCCACGATGCCGGCGCGCTGCTTGTGGCAGCTATTACTGAGCCTGTCTCGCTCGGTATCGTGCGCCCGCCTGCGGAGGCGGATATCGTCGCAATGGAGGGACAAGCCTTTGGCGTTTCGCCGAGTTATGGCGGTCCCTACGTCGGGGTGATAGCAACGCGCGAAAAGTTTGTCAGGCAGATGCCAGGGCGGTTGGCCGGACAAACAACCGACGCGGCTGGCCGGCGCGGCTTTGTGCTGACGCTGGCAACGCGCGAGCAACACATCCGCCGCGAAAAAGCCACTTCCAACATCTGCACCAACGAGGCGCTCTACGCGCTTGTGGCCACAATCCATCTCTGCCTGATGGGCAAAGAGGGGTTGCGGGAAGTTGCATCGCAAAATCTTGCCAAAGCGCGCTTCGCACAGACGGAACTGGAGAAAATTCCCGGCGTGCGGCGTGTCTTCTCTGGACCTACGTTTAATGAGTTCACGCTCGAATTCCCGCGTTCTGTGAAGATGATAAATTCTGCCCTTCTACGCGAGAAAATCATCGGGCCATTCGCTCTCGGCACGCATTACCCGGAATTGACCAAGCGTGCTCTGATCTGCGTTACCGAAACGATGCCACGCTCGGAAATCGAGCGCTTCGCCGCTGCGTTGAAGAAAATTGTGGATAGTCCGGGGAAGGAGCCCCTGATTTGAGTTCGAAAGTCGTAGAAACGGAGACGGTGGCCACCTCGATCAAGAAGGTGCGTTCCCACCCGAATCAAAACGAGGGGCTGATATTTGAGAAGTCCGCTCCCGGCAAGCGGGGCATGGAAATTCCGCCACTCGACGTGCCGGCGGTTGATCCTTCCGCTGCGCTTGGCCCTGAATTCACGCGCGACTCCATCGAAGGGTTTCCCGAGGTCAGCGAGATCGAAGTGATTCGGCATTTCACGCGGCTTTCCACATGGAATTACGCGATCGACCTCGGCATGTATCCGCTTGGCTCCTGCACCATGAAATACAATCCGCGTGTGAATGAATTCGTCGCGCGGCTCGATGGCCTCGCGAGCGAGCATCCGCAGCAGCCCGCCGAGGTTTCCCAAGGATGTCTTCGCATCCTTTGGGATCTGCAAAATTGTCTGCTCGCCATCACGGGGATGGATGCCGCGACCCTGCAGCCCGCAGCCGGAGCGCAAGGTGAGCTCGCCGGCCTATTGATGATTCGCGCCTACCTCGCAAGCAAAGGTAACCCGCGCAAGAAAGTTCTGATACCCGACTCCGCTCATGGAACGAACCCTGCGTCCGTCGTGATTGCGGGTTATGAGGTGCAGAACATTCGGTCCAATTCGCGCGGCCAGATCGAC
>Ga0209625_1000500_pt1 | contig 10147 bp, 6 predicted proteins | sample JacPin_JW_Ref_M2_FD_187960 | JGI IMG/M metagenome (GOLD analysis project Ga0209625, IMG submission 187960) | Forest soil microbial communities from Algoma, Ontario, Canada - Jack Pine, Ontario site 1_JW_Ref_M2 (SPAdes) (version 2) | ecosystem: Environmental > Terrestrial > Soil > Boreal...
TGCGCCGCGCGAAAGCACCACCGGCGTTAGAGTTTTATATGCGCCCCCGTCAATCGTGAATTCAATTTCTCCGGCAAGAATTTTCCCGTCCTTGCTCACTGCGGTTCGGTGACGCGTGCGCGAAGGATGCCGCTTGGTGGTAGCGGCCATGTCTTCCATCCGGTCGTACACAATTTTCACGGGTTTGCCGGACCTCATAGCCAGAAGCGTCGCGTGTGCCGCCAGCATCGAAGGGTATTCTTCCTTGCCGCCAAACGCGCCACCCGTTTCCATTTGAACCACGCGCACCCGATCTTCCGGCAAGCCACACAGTTCCATGAGCGCCTTGTGCACATAGTAAGGGCATTGCAACGAGCCCCACACGGTGATGCCTTGTTGCGAATCGAAAACCGCGATCATCCCATTGTTTTCGATGTACAGCTGCTCTTGCGCGCCAGTGGTGTATTCCGCTTCGACAATGTGGTCGGCGTTTTTGAACGCGCTTTCTACATCACCCTTTTCAATGAGGTAACTTTTAAAAATGTTGTCGGTGCCCCAAATAATTTCAGAAAGCTTCTCGCTGTCCTCGATAGTGAAGATGGGCGGAAGCGGGTCATATTCGATGGAAACAGCTTCTACCGCCTTGGCCAGAAGATTTCGATTTGGGTGCGCGAGCAGAAGGATGGGTTCCTCGGGATGATTAATCAATTCTTGCGCGAGGCAGGGCTGATCCTCGCCGATTAACGCGATACAATTTTTCCCGGGAATATCCTTAGCGCTTACGACGACAAATTCATCCCAATTCACCGCAGGAAGAAATTTGATGGATTTTATTTTGCCGCGCGCGATACGACTGCGAACGGTCGCGCCGTAAAGCATGCCCGGCAATTCCATATCGTCGACATAGCGAGACGCGCCAGTGACTTTGTCGCGTCCTTCCAGTCGCGGAACAGGTTTGCCGACGATGCGGTCGTCACTCATGTCATCGATCCGGAACGCTAAACAGGAAGTTCGCGCCCCTCTGGTTTGCCGTGGAATGCATTATCCGCGAAGACCAGCCTACCCCGAACATACGTAGCTTTCACCTCGCACTTCAATTTTTCGCCCAGGTACGGCGAAAACGCGTGCCGGTGATGAAGCCGCTCACGTGTCACTTGAAATTCGCTGGCCTCATCAAAGACCACGAGATCGGCGTGGTAACCTTGGGCAATTTTTCCCTTCTGAAGTTCGCAGCCAACCAGTTTTGCCGGTGCTTCCGCCATCCAGCGCGCGATGTCTGTCAGAGAAAATCCTCGCGCGCGAGCTTCGGTATACATCACCGGCAGCGCTACAGACAAACCCGTAATGCCGCCCCATGCCGTCTGAAAGTTCCCTTCCGCAAAGCGCTTCATTTTCGGGGGACAGGGCGAATGATCGGTGGCTACTAGATCAATCGTTCCATCCTTGAGCGCACTCCACAACTGTTCGCGATTTTCAGCACCGCGAATCGGGGGAGCACACTTGAACTGCGTTGCTCCGCGCAAAACTGCTTCGGCCTGAAAATGCAAATAGTGCGGACAAGTCTCTACCGAAACAGGAACTCCTTCAAGCCGGGCGGGGCGCAGAACAGGAAGAGCCTGGCTCGCCGAGAGATGCACGATATGCAAACGAAATTTGTATTCGCGACAGAGCGATATTAGCAATTTTATCGCGGAGAGTTCCGCCGTTTCCGGACGAGACTGCAGATAGGTCGGGTACTCGGTCCAATCGGCTTCTTCCAAATGTTCTGTGGCTGCATCGATACAATCGGGGAGCTCAGCGTGCACCAGAAGAGGCAAGCCTGTTTGCGCAACGTAGGGTAAGGCCTGGCGCAACTGCTGTTCGGTAACCATTGTAAATTCGTCGATACCCGGATGGACCAGGAAACATTTGAAGCCTCGGACTCCCGCGCCTGCAAGCCCGATGATGTGCTGTTGATTATCAGCCACCACTCCTCCCCAGGCCGCCCAGTCCACCCAGCACTGGCCTTTCGCCGCAGCCCGCTTGGCTTCTAGCGCGTCCACACTAGTAGTGGCGGGCACGCAATTCAGCGGCATGTCCACTACGCAGGTAAATCCGCCCGCAGCCGCCGCGCGCGTGGCGGTTTCAAATCCCTCCCATTCTGTGCGGCCCGGGTCATTGATGTGGACGTGTGCGTCGATAAGTCCGGGCAGAATGGCCGCATCGCCAAAATCGACGATCTTAGCGCTTGGCGGAACTTGATCGAGCGTTATTATCTCGCGGATTGTTTCTCCTTCGACAAGCACGCCGGCCGAACGAATTCCCTCAGGGGTTACGACGCGCCGGGAAAGGAAGGCTTGCAAATCCATGTACGCAGCGAAGCTCCGTTGCTATCTGCTTTCAGTTTAAAGTAACTGGCTTGAGGGCATCTGCAGTTTTTCAAATGCCAGCAAGTGATAATTCGAACCGACCAACTTGCGTCTCGGGCTTATACTTGCTGCGCTAAAGAGGTGCCAGGGAATTTCGCCGGCGCCCCCGAACGCACCATAATTTTGATTTACCGGAATCCGGGAGGGCCCAGCGGCAAATTAACATGAATAATCCATTCATGGCGCGGGCCATTCAGCTTTCCATTGAGAACGTTCACTCCGGTAACGGCGGTCCATTCGGCGCTGTGATCGTGAGAGACGGCAAAATTATTGCCGAGAACGTGAATCGCGTCACCTCCACCAACGACCCCACCGCGCATGCGGAAGTGCTGGTCATTCGTCAGGCATGCACCAAACTCGGAATTTTCGAGTTGCTCGGTTGCGAGTTGTACACCTCGTGTGAGCCATGCCCCATGTGCCTGGGCGCCACCTATTGGGCGCGCATTTCGCGCATCTATTTCGCGAACTCGGCTGAAGATGCGGCTGAGATAGGCTTCGATGATTCGTTTATTTACAGTGAATTGAAGCTGCCGCACGCGCAACGCAGGATTCCAACACGACAGATGATGCGCGAAGAAGCGTTAGCGGCCTTTCGAGCCTGGCGGGAAAAGCCAGACAAAATTGTCTATTAAGATTCAGTTTTGCAAATTGCGCGCCCATTTCAATATCTGCGACTGAAGCGTGATTGCAGCGAACAGCGTCCTTACCGTTAAAGCGGGGAATGATTGATCGATCGCTATTTCCATCTGACCGAGAACCACACCTCGGTAAAGCAAGAACTGCTTGGCGGTATCACTACTTTTATAACCATGGCGTACATCGTCGTGGTGAACCCGCAAATTCTGGCGCAAGCGGAAATGCCGGCGGATGGAGTGATGTTTGCAACGTGCTTGTCGGCCGCGGTCGCCACGCTGGTGATGGGGCTATACGCCAACTATCCCATCGCGCTGGCCCCGGGCATGTCGCTGAACGCATACTTCACCTACTCCGTTTGTCTTTCCATGCATGTTCCCTGGCGCACCGCACTCGCAGTGGTATTTTTCTCGGGAGTTCTTTTCCTGGTTCTCACCGTCACGCAGGTTCGCGAGCAGATCGTCAACGGCATGCCCGATTGCCTGAAGCATTCGACCGCGGCGGGAATTGGGATGTTCATCGCCTTTGTGGGAATGCGTAATGCGAAACTTATTGTTGCCAATTCCGCGACATTTGTAGGCCTGGGTAGCTTCGCCGATAAAGAAGTGCAAACCGCATGTTTCGGGCTGGCATTGACTCTGATTTTAATGGCCAGAAAAATTAACGTCGCCATTTTAATCGGTATCGTGGGCACCGCGCTGCTCGGGATGCTTCGCAGTATTTCCAGTTGGCCTGCGGCGATCTTCTCAATGCCGCATCCGTCTTCTACGTTTTTGCAGTTGGATTTTCGCTCAGCCATCCATCTCGGTTTTCTTGAAATTCTGTTCGCATTTTTGTTCGTCGATCTGTTCGACAACGTGGGCACGCTTGTCGGTGTTTGCGAGCAGGGAGGTTTCGGCAAGGACGGCAAAATTCCCCGCGTCGGGCGCGTGTTACTCGCGGATTCCATTGGAACAATTTTTGGCGCGCTCACCGGGACTTCTACGGTAACAAGCTACATCGAAAGCGCTGCTGGAGTAGCCGCTGGCGCCCGCACCGGTCTTAGCAATGTGGCGGTGGCTGGGTTATTTCTTGTTGCCATGTTCTTCGCGCCGCTGGCCACCGCAATTCCAGCCTACGCGACCGCTCCCGCACTTATTCTTGTGGGTGTTTTAATGGCGCAATCCATCGCGCACATTCACTGGCAGGAGTTCACCGAGGCGCTGCCGGCGTTCATCACCATATTGGTGACGCCTCTTACCTTCAGCATCGCCACCGGGCTCAGCTTTGGAGTTATCTCTTACGCGGTCGTGAAAGCCGCAGCCGGAAAGTTTCGAGAAATAAACACGCTGGTTTGGGTGCTTACCGTTTTGTTCATCCTGCGTTATGTGTATCTTGCTGCGGTCTGAAAGTTTAACGTTGCAGGACCTCTTAGGCGATTCCGGATTTTCTTCAAGCAATTCTCGCGAGCGTCGCTCTCAGGCGTGCGTGTTAAACTTTGTCGCTTTCTTTAGGTTTGTTTCCAATCCGCGATCAGGAGTGAGAATGCCATCTTTGTGTACTTTATCCCCTACCAGAATTGTGTTGGCCTGTCTGCTGATGTTTACTGGCGCCTTTGCTGGATGGGCTCAGGAATCAAAACCCGCCGCGTACACAGATGTATTCGACAAAAAGGAAGTAATGATTTCTGCGCGCGATGGAATCAAGCTGCATACCGAAATTTACACGCCAAAAGGTCCAGGAACCTTCCCAATCATTTTTGAACGCACACCGTACGGAATTTCCGCACCCGACAAAGGCTACAGCCGTTCGTTAAGCCGCTATGCGGATATGATTCCTGAAGGTTACATTTTTGTGTTTCAGGATATTCGCGGGCGCTATGGATCAGAAGGGCAATTCGTGATGAATCGCCCGATCCATGACCCTTCCGACACGAAGGGCGTGGATGAAAGCACGGACGCCTACGACAGCATCGACTGGCTCGTGACAAATGTTCCGCGCAACAACGGACGCGTGGGCATGGACGGCATTTCTTACGACGGCTTTCTGGTGACCATGGGGATGATTCATCCGCATCCGGCGCTGAAAGCGGTTTCCGAGCAGGCCTGCATGGGCGATACCTTCCTGGGCGACGACTTTTTTCACAACGGTGCGTTTCGCTTGAGCTACGGCTTCGAATATGTGGCGTTGCTCGAGAGTTCCAATGAAAATTTCCGGTTTGCATTTGACCGCTTCGATGTGTACGACTGGTATTTGCGCCTGGGCGCGTTATCCAATGCGAACGAAAAATATTTTCACGGCGCTATTCCGACGTGGAACGATTTCGTGGCCCACAATGATTACGACGAGTTCTGGAAGAAACATGCTGTTGCATACGGGCTGAAAGAAACCACGGTGCCAGATTTGAACGTCGCCGGATGGTGGGACCAGGAAGATTTTTACGGGCCGATGTTCACTTACGAAAATCTGGAAAAATCCGACACCAAACATCTTAATTACTTAGTAGTGGGCCCATGGAATCATGGCGGATGGGGGCATGGGCCGGGAAATTCGCTCGGAGCCATACCGTTTGGAAGCGACACCGCTGTTTTCTTTCGTCAGAAAGTGGAGGCCCCATGGTTCGCCTATTGGTTGAAGGACAAGGGAACACTGCCACTCAAGGAAGCGTTACTTTTCCAGACCGGCACTAACATCTGGACCACTTTCGATTCGTGGCCGCCCAAAGCGGCAAAGCCGCGGAGTCTGTATTTCCGTGAAAATGGCGCGTTGTCCTTTGAGGTTCCGCAATCCGACTCCTCGAACGACTTCGACAGCTATATGAGCGACCCCGCGCATCCGGTGCCTTACCGGCATCGCCCGGTGGACAGCACCTATCCCGAGGATCATCCGGGAAGTTGGTACACTTGGCTGGTGCAAGATCAGCGCTTTGTCGATGAGCGCCCGGACGTTCTAACCTGGCAAACCGGAGAATTAACGGAGGACCTGATCGTTGCGGGGAATGTGACCGCCAAGCTTTTCGCCTCGACGAGTGGCACGGACAGTGACTGGGTCGTGAAACTAATCGATGTCTACCCTGAAAAATATTCACAGGATTGGAAGCTTTCGGGCTATGAACTAATGATCTCGGATGAGATTTTTCGCGGCCGCTTCCAAAAATCAATGGAGAAGGCGGCGCCTCTGCAAGCCGGTCAAGTCGCCCCGTTCACGATTGATCTGCACACCGCAAATCATGTGTTTAAGAAGGGACACCGCATCATGGTGCAGGTGCAAAGCTCATGGTTCCCGCTCTATGATCGCAACCCTCAGAAATTTGTCCCTAATATTTTTGAAGCTAAGGCCAGCGATTATCAAGCGACCACACAGCATGTCTACCGTTCCAAAAGCTATCCTTCGAGCGTGGAGATTTCAACGCTGCCGGCAGGGGTAGGAGCGATCTCCGCGAAACAATAACGGCTACGTTTTGTGAACTGGTGAAGGGGGAAGTACGTCGTAAGAGGAGGGTTGAGAATCGAAGCCCGCGTCCAATATGAACACCTCGTATCCAGACTTTTTGGCCCGAACGGTTCATATTGGACGCGGGGATTCGATGGTTCTTGGGACTATGGGCTTACAGATTTTTCTCTGAAGGCCTCCTTATCGACTTAAAAGGACTACAGAGACCACGTGATTCAGAAGTGGTCCCCTGACAGCGGATAGATACGCGAGGAAAAGGCGAATGTCAAAAGACCTCCGCGTGAAACTGTTGTGACTCAATAAACCTCCACGAATAAGTAAGTTACTGTATTCAATGACCCAGCCATTATGCTATATTCCCGGTGGTTTTATAAGGCGGCATTTTGGAGCCGGAAGTTCAACCGACACTCGGCGTGCGCTTTGGACTGTTCGACGTGGACCTTGTTCAGGGGGTCATCACCCGCCAAGGCACGCGCCTGAAGCTCCAAGACCAGCCATTTCGCATTCTAACAATCCTGTTACAGCGGCCCGGGGAGATCGTCACCCGTGAGGAACTGCGCCAGGCCCTTTGGCAAGAGGGCACGCACGTTAATTTCGATGGCAGCCTGAATGCCGCGCTCAAGAAATTACGCTCCTGTCTGCAGGACGATGCCGAGAACCCACGCTTCATCGAAACCGTACCTCGCCAAGGCTACCGTTTCCTGGCTCCAGTACACCAGATTCACTCTCGCGTGAACGTCACAAGCGTCAAGCCGTCCGTTACAGCGACGGACCCAGACGCGGTGGAAATTCACCTTTCGATGCAGCCGGAGTTTTCCGCGGAGCGAGCTGCGGAACTGCAAAGGGAACGACGGAAAGAACAGAGTGCCAGACGATGGTGGGACATAACCTTATTGACACTCGCCATAGTGTTTGGCTCCTGGCTATTCTTCTTCATCATTTATCCGGTTCCACACCCCAGCGTGCAACGAACAGTACGCATTACCAATGCTGGAGACATTGACGAGACCGGCGGCATCGTTTCGGACGGTAGCCGGATTTTTTTCCGGGAGCGCTTTGGTGAGCGCTGGCAATTGATGCAAACCTCGGTCGAAGGAGGAAACGCGGAAGTGGTCGCGGCGCCATTTGCCAACACCCGGCTATTCGCGATTTCGCCTGACCATTCCGTGTTTCTAATCGGAGAGTTTACTCGCCCCGATGACGAAATGACTCTTTGGCTGTGGCCGGTGCAGGGAGGCGCGCCACGGAGATTAGGGGACGCTACCGGGCGTGATCCAGCATGGTCGCCCGATGGCGCCCAGATTGTTTTCGTGCATGAGCGAAGCCTGTTCACGGTGCGCCCTGATGGAACTCAACTTCACGAGATTGCGCGGCCCAATGGGCGGCCTCACGCGCCGGCGTGGTCGGCAGATGGAGAAGCGATTCGATTCCACAGTGAGAACGTAGGAGGCAACGGCTCTTCCATTTGGGAGATGAATGCCGACGGCAGCAAGTTACATCGCATTTTTGCCGCCGGAACGCAACCGGTTTCCCAATCTTCCGGTCAGTGGACGGCGGACGGAAAATACTTCTTGTTTTCCGGGTGCCAAAATGACGAGTGCAATCTGTGGGGCATGCGCGAAACGTGGAACTGGTTCCGGAGGACAAACCAAGGCCCGGTGCAAATGACGCGTGGGCCCGATTCGCTGAACGTTTCGATCCCAGCTCAAACAGGTTCGCGGGTGTTCGCGTTCAGCTTACGATCGCATCGCGAATTGAAGAAGATTGATCCAAAAACGAATGACTCGGTGTTTTTAATGCCGAACCTTCGGGCTGATGAAGCGGTAGTTTCTCCGGAAGGCCAATCGCTTTTATATGTAGACCGGCCAGGCGGGGCGCTGTGGCTCAGCAGGATGGATGCCAAGAAACAATTGCGATTGACGGATGCGCCGTTGGTGGCGTCCGCGCCACGATGGTCCCGTGATGGAAAACGAATTTTATTCACGGGCGTACAACCGGGCCACGCACGACAAATTTATATCTTGTCGTCAGATGGAGGAGGCTTGCGCGCGGTGCTGCCGCAAGGACGCGAGGGGGCGTCAGCAGATTGGTCTCCGGACGAGACGCAAATTGTGGTTAGTATGCGGGATGTAAAAATCCCGCCAAAGTTTGGGATTTATTTGTTCAAGCCGCAGACGGGCGACTTTACTTTATTGCCGGATTCCCGCGGATTTGCCGAACCGCGATGGTCTCCAGACGGCCGGTATATCGCGGCCCTGGATGAGAGCAAGCATCGTCTGGTGCTCTACGATTTTCAGACCAAGAAATGGAGTTCCTTGGCGGAAGGCGGTCTGATCGGTATTCCATATTGGTCGGATAACGGCGAGTCCATTGTTTTCCAGGATCAACTTGAAAAGGAACAGTCGGTCTACCGCGTAAAGGTGGTGGGCGGCCCGCCACAGCGGGTTTACGGTTTTGGGGATGTTCTGCAAAGCCCGGCGCACTACTTGTTCAATGGGCTAGATGCCAAAGGCTGGTTGTATGTAACGGTAGAGCGCGGGCTTACGGACATTTACGCCCTGGACTTGGATTTGCCTTAAGTTTTTTGTGCAGCACCCTGCCCGTCGGCCAATCCTTCGTGTGATACCTCGTTCTGATCTGTGCCTTCCTCAATGGTGGAACATAGCCCTTTAAACGTGGATTTCCGAGCAATGGCATAGCCGAAGCATTCACCGCGATCTCATATGTTTGTAACATTTCTAAACTTTAGATGAATCGTGCGGCCAGTGAGTAGATTGTTTCTACTTTCTCGACGAAAGCGCGCTATTCGCGTCGCAGTTTATTGGAGGTATGGGAACTTTATTGAAAATGGCGCGTATCTAAAACAAAACGCGCCGCGCTACGTCTATATGTAACAAGGGTGATGTCGATGACAACCGGAGTGGTTCCCATGCAGGCAAGCTACGATCCGACTGGCACGGAGAGCAGCCCGCTCTCGACAGGGCGCTATATCCGCCTCGGCCCATTTCAAATTGACCAACAACGCCAGGAAATTACGAAGAACGGTGAGAAGCTAAAACTACAAGGAAAAGTGTACCGGGTACTGATGACGCTGCTTGAGAAGCCCGGCGAAGTGGTTACCCGGGAAGAACTGCGCCAGCGACTGTGGCCTGCGGAAACATACGTCAATTACGACGCGAACGTTAACACCACCGTTAACAAGTTAAGACTCGCGCTGGGAGACTCCTCGGACAAGCCCATCTACATCGAGACGATTCCGCGAAAAGGCTATTGCCTGTTGGTGCAGCCGGAAATATCCGCGACGCCAAAGACAGTGACCACTTCTGTTTCTGAACCAGGAAAATTACCAGCAAAGTTTTCTGAGAACCGCGACGACAGGGCGAAGACGGCGATGTGGAACGTGGCGGTGATAATCGGCCTGCTGCTGGCAGGAATACTGCTAGGCGCAGGCCTGACTCGATTGTGGATTTCACACTTTGCTCCCGCCAGTCCCTGGCAATAGTAAGAATAGTTTTTCCTGACCTCGGGAACCTTGCGGGTACCGGCAGATTTGTTTACGATCCGCTCGCCTTCTTACGGTAGTGCCGCTCATTTCCAATCCGTGTAAACTTCCGTGGTTATGCTTACTGCGATCACGCGTGGCGTCAGCCCGGCGATAGTAGATTGTGAGCTGACCTACTTAGTCCGTGCGCCAA
>Ga0209625_1000501_pt1 | contig 10137 bp, 8 predicted proteins | sample JacPin_JW_Ref_M2_FD_187960 | JGI IMG/M metagenome (GOLD analysis project Ga0209625, IMG submission 187960) | Forest soil microbial communities from Algoma, Ontario, Canada - Jack Pine, Ontario site 1_JW_Ref_M2 (SPAdes) (version 2) | ecosystem: Environmental > Terrestrial > Soil > Boreal...
GTGTAACTGGACGAGTTCGCGCCACTGATTACGGCACTATTTTTCTTCCATTGATAAGTCATGGGAGCAGTGCCCGTAGCTGCCACAGAGAACGTAGCCGTCTGGCCCGCCGTCACGGTCTGGCTTGCTGGCTGCGTGGTAATCGATGGGGCTACCGAAGTCGCACTAACTGTCAGCATAGCCGCGCTACTGGTGACACTTCCGACCGAGTTGCTGAGCACGACGGTGAACTGCGCGCCGTTGTCCGCTGTTGTAGTGGCGGGGGTGGTGTAGCTGGACGACGTCATGCCAGTGATAGCAACACCGTTCTTTCTCCACTGATAGCTCAACGGAGCAGTGCCGGAGGCCGCCACGGTAAAGGTCGCCGTCTGGCCCGCCGTCACGGTCTGGCTGGCAGGTTGCGCCATGATCGATGGCGCCCCCTGAACAGCGCTGGTGTTGCCCGAAACCATTCCAGAGCATCCCGAATTCACAGTTGCGAGTAGTATTGCCAATAAGACCAGGGCCCAACGATTCATCGTGCGTCTCTTTCCCGAAATCTTCCCCGCCGCGGCTGGTCGGTTCAGAATTGAAACACTCAGCCGGAGAGTACCTGTGCTAGCCAGCCGGTCCGGATCGGACACAGGGGGCTGCAGGAGAGACGTTAGACGGGATGGCGTTGGGCCCACAACTGCTCGCAGGGCCAGAAAGAGGGCGGTGCGGTTTCCGCCCAGGAGGGATGTAGGGCTAGGTCCTACACTCGCCACAGGCCCAGCGATTCACATGCAAACCTATGAAATAAAAAGAGTTAAGTATGACCAGGGAGGGTAGGGAAGTGGGTAGGAGAAGTACAGGTACTACTGTACCTCTGGCGGGCTACTAGTTTAACAGAGAAGAAATCCTGGCGACAGAAAGTTGGGCTTCGCCGCAGACTTGTTTGCGGCACGAACTGAATACTTTGCGAAGTCAGGCGTGCATTGGCTGCACCCTGAACTCGTCAGCAAAGCACAACGGTGCTTTAAGCACTGACACTTGCTTCGGAAACTTTAGGAATCTGTCCAGGCACGAATTGCGCCGTCACGGTCTCCACCGGTTGGCCGAAGCTGTGGTATTCAAAGCCGAGTTCCATCATCGCCTTAGGCTCGAGCAGGTTGCGCCCGTCCAGCACGAGCGGCCGGGCCATCAGGCCGTGGATGCGTTTCCAGTCGAGCTGACGGAACTCCTCCCACTCGGTGAGAATCAGCAGCGCGTCGGCGTCTCGGGCTACTTCGTAGGGTTCGCGGCAGCACTGAATCTGGGGAAGAATTGCTGAGGTTCTATCCATCGCCTCCCGGTCGTAAGCGCGCACTTGTGCGCCCTCCGCTAACAAGCGGCGGATCACTTCCAGCGACGGCGCAAAGCGGATGTCGTCGGTATTGGCTTTGAACGCCAAACCCAGCACCCCGACTTGCTTGTCCTTTACGACCCAAAGCGCCTGCCGAATTTTCTCAAGAAAGATGTCGATGCGGCGCTTGTTCACGCGCTCGGCCTCCTTGAGCATGCTGAAGTCCACGCCGGTGCGCTCCGCCAAGCGGATAAACGCCTGGACATCTTTGGGCAAGCAAAAGCCGCCGAAACCGAGCCCTGCAGCCAGGAACCGCGGCCCGATGCGTGAATCCAGCCCCATCGCGCGAGTCACCTCTTTGATGTCGGCGCCAACCTTCTCGCAAAGATCGGCAATCACATTGGCGTAGGAAATCTTCAGCGCCAGGAAAGAGTTTGATGCATGTTTGATCAGCTCGGCGCTGTTGATCGTGGTGACCAGCAGTTCCGCCGATTGAGTCGGGGGACACCCGCCCAAGTGCATCGGGCATTGGAAGCGGCCTTCCAGGATAGGACGGTAGATCTCTCGCAACTGCCTCTCCGTGGCCTCGTCTTCCACACCAATCACGATACGGTCCGGATGCAGAAAATCCTCAACGGCTGTGCCTTCCCGCAAGAATTCCGGGTTGGAGGCCACCCGGAACTCCGCACCGCCGTTCCGGCGGTAGTGTCCGAGCTGCCGCTTCAGTTGCTGGCCCGTTTGTGCCGGCACTGTGCTCTTCTCCACCACCAGCTTTAGCGTTTGCGCTTCGGTAGCGATCAGCCGCGCTACGTTGTCAATCGCAGACAGGTCGGCGTCGCCAGTCTCCAGTGGCGGCGTGCCCACACAAATGAAGATCGCTTCGGCCGTCCGCACCGCCTCTCCCGCATCACTGCTGAAAGAGAGTCTGTTCGCCCGGCAATTCGCTGCCAGCATGCCATCCAGATAGGGCTCGTAGATAGGCACCACGCCTGCCTTCAGGGAGGCGATGCGTTCCGGGTCGTTATCTGTGCAAACTACATGGTGGCCGAGCTCTGCCAAACATGTTCCTGTCACCAAACCCACATATCCGCAACCAATCACAGAAATTCGCACGTCCGGCCTCCTAAATTGCAGCCCATCCAATGGCACTCTCTATTGCACGCCAATTACCCGCGGATTCGGTAACGCCATCATTTCCCGCAGAGAGCGAGGCCCTCTGCGCCATCGCTGGTATGCAAAGTAATCCAGGCCCGCAGACCAAACAATCGGCTACATAACGGAGAGAAGCGCAAGGAAAAGGCGTAAAAAAGGCTAGGGTAGAACCCCTACGGTTCAGATGTTTACTCCAACCGCCATCGGAGGATTGGCTGAATTGCAGACCCTTATACGCCGGCCAGCAATAGCCGCAAGCCTCCGATGCCGCTCGGTCTAAGTACACAGCTGGATAGCCCGGCAGCCGAGCGTATCCCGAGGTTTCTCGGCTTGATCTCGGCATTTTCGCATCTCGCGGGCCACCGAAGCAGGCGCAAGTGTCTGCTAACCCTGGCTGCCCTTATGCATCTTGACGCCACAGGACGGGTCCTATATCTTTGTGAGCGAAGTCAAAGCGGAACTCGGAAATTTTAGTTTTGTTTTGTCCCCGCACTTTAAACGGAGAGTTGATGTCCGGCCGAACTCCCTACGTTGATGGGGAATACCTCGCCAAGAATCCGGCCTGGCACGTTGAGGAGTCAGCTTGGAAGGCCCGCCAGATTCTTCGCATGCTTCAGAAGAATAGGATTGCCCCTAAGACCGTTTGCGACGTGGGCTGCGGCGTCGGAGAAGTGCTGAAGCAGCTTCAAGAAAATCTAGTCGGGCAATGTGTCTTCTGGGGCTACGACATCTCCCCACAAGCCATCGAGTTGGCCAAGACTCGATCCGAAGGGAAGATCCACTTCGAGCTTGCCGACTTCGGGCAGGAGACGGATAAATTCTTTGATTTGATCATTGTCTTGGATGTGATCGAGCATCTGCCGGACTATTTCAGTTTCTTGCAGAGAGTGAAGGCGAGGGGCCGCCACAAGATATTTCACATCCCTCTGGACCTTTCCGTGCAAACAGTATTCCGCAAGAATGGGCTCCTCAAACGGCGTGAGATGTATGCGCACCTTCACTATTTCAGCAAAGAGACGGCACTGCGGACCCTGGAAGATGCCGGCTATGAAGTGCTGGATTACTTCTACACGCCCCGTTCGGTCGAGCTTGGTTCGGCGCCAGGCCAGCAGCTTCTGAAACTTCCGAGGAAACTGTTGTCCACCATCCACAAAGATCTCACTGCCCGGCTGCTGGGTGGCTTCAGCCTTTTGGTTCTTGCTCGATGAGTCGGGAATTGCCACCGTGTCCTTGGCAAGCGGGCGGGAAAAAGCCGTGGTCTCTCGACTGGGCCGGGATGAATTCCGCCCGAACTCTACGAGGGACGGCCCGCCCAAAATTGCCTCTTCGCAGTTGATCACTTCCTCTCGACACCCAAGACTCATGGACAGCGGCCGCCCGAACAGATCGCGGCGTCATCGATGTAGATCGTAGCTGTGCTTGGATTCAAGCTCCTGGAGTAGTTGTTCACGCTCCAGGCGCAGTTCCCGTCCGGATAGCGTGTCTGGACATTTGGCACATCGAAGATCTGCGCACCGTCCTGCCAGAACGTCACGTGCCCGGTGTTGTCCCCGGCGCACTTGTAGAAAGCTTCCACGCGGAACCATTTGCCTTCTGGAATGTCCTTGATCGTCTGAGAATAGGAGGCCTTCGAGTTTTGGTTGTACAGGTAAAAGTACATGGCCCCGTCCGGACGGTTTCCCACATTGAGGGCAAAAAACGGATCGTTTGCGTTCGCACGTTTCGATTTCCACTGAAAAACGTTCCACCACGGCGGATTGCCGTTTGGAACGTATCGCCGCGGGAAGTAATACCAGACGCTGTAATGGAGCTCGGAACGACTTTCAGGCTCGAGCCAGCGAAACAATCGCGCACCGCTGGTGGAGACTTCGGAGGGACCCAGCGTATTGATATATAGCTTCGCCGAATGGATGCCGCTGCGAGAGGGAGAAGCGACATCCACACTCGCCTTGGAGGTTCCGCTGTCAAAAACACCGCCGCCGGCGTTGGGACCGCCCGGGACGTCGGGACGACTCCATTGTGAGAGGTCGCCTGTCTCCATGTCCGCCGACCAAATTATGGAACCCGATGGCGCGCCGACCGCACTGGAATCCGCGCTGCTGGTAAGCTTCCAGCTTCTCAAGCCGAAAATGTTTGCAGCAGGACCCTTGCCAGCCTTGCTGACGAAACCCGCAGCTATCATCACTAGCACGGAAGCGAACAAGGCCATCCTGAATCGGCGCACCAAGAATCTCCTGTTGACATCGCCGGGACGAAAGCATGAGGTGCAGGATGCAGTAAAGACCAGGCAAAACTCGTCTTTTCGGGTCGCCGCCCTGCCCGGCAATGCGGGTTTTTCGGCGTGCCCGAACTTCAATCCGCTGCACTGCTAGAGTTTCCCGCCGGCCAGTGGACTTCCGCTCCTTGGAAATGCAATCCGACGCCAAAGCGTCCGTCGCGCAGTCGTTCACAATAGACAACTCGCGCCTGCACGCGCAGATCCCCCGTCGTGGAACTGACCAGCAGCGGTTCATCCGGGTTCATCTGCCTCTGGGCAACGACGCGCAGGCCACCAGAACAGACGTTCTCCGTGATCGTTCGCTCCGTACCCGAAGGTTCCCGGAATCGGGAAATCTGCACCGGCACAGACAGTGGCGTTCGTCTTTCACGTCGTCCCGACCGCGAAGGCATGATGTAAGTGCCCTCCCTTGCAAAATTCTCTTTCTTCGCACCCAGCTGGATGACGCAAAATACTTCGTGAACCGTGCATTTTCGCGCCTGGGCTTCCGCCAACGATGCGATGTCCCGTCTCGGATGAACTAACGGCAAAAAGTTTGCCGCCCCTGGCGCTTACCCTATTGCCGGTTCCCACAATGCAACCGGTCGTGCTCGACCTGCCCGGCTACCGTCCAGTTCTTTAATCCGCCCTTGTCATAAGGAAGGGCTTCGTCCGAAGCCGTTTTTCTTCGTACATGGCCTCGTCGGCCCGGATCATTAACTGCTCGATCGATGCCGGGCTGCGCGGATTTGTGGGGTCGAAGCGCACCGCTCCCAAACTGATCGATAGCGTGCAGGGCGAACGTTTCGCATTGAGTTCTTCCAAATTCTGTTTGAGACGTGCGCGGATGGTGGACTCGCTGTGACCGGAAACCTCCAAGGCGAGCACGGCGAATTCGTCACCGCCGAATCGCGCAATGACGTCCGAATCCCGAAACGTCTTTTCAAGAACCTCCGCCGCGTGAACCAGTGCCAGATCGCCTTCCTTATGGCCAAACTTGTCATTGATTTGCTTAAGCCCATCCACGTCGGCAAAGAACACCAAGATCGCGCGGCCGGACCGGCGTCCGAGTTTCAATTGCCGCTCCGCAAGGGCCAGGAATCCACGGCGGTTGTACACCCCCGTCAGTTCGTCGCTGAGCGCCAAGCTGCCCAGCTCTGCTTGCAGCATGTATTGGTTCACCGCGCATTGAACCGCTCGCATCAGGAGTTTATTGGCCGAGCCATTCTGCGCGGTGCCAAGTTGCCCGGCAGCTGATTTCGTGCGCACGTCTTGCAATAGCTTAGCAAGTTCTCCGTTGGCCTTCGCGAACACTGTTTGGAGAATCTGTTCCACGGCTTCTTTCCCCCGCGGAAGATCCAAGGCTGGAACGTCAAAGCCAAAGTGTGGGCCGGGATCCATCCCCAAGCTCAGGTTTGTGGCTCCGATGGATTGGGCCACGGATGCTGCCAAATCCTGCCCATTAGGAATGCCCTTATCTAATTTGTGGGTAGGCATTGGCATTTTTGTTCACGCTCCGTTTCCGTGCGCTGCCCCAGCGCGATTCCAGAGGGTCCTTGCGAATTCTCTGGCCTGAATGCAATCGGTGCAGGCCCTCTCCTGAGCTCCGCCAGCAGCATCCGTTCATCGCCCAGGAACAATAAACGGCGCGCAAAACTCTCAAGTTCCGCCAGGTTCTCCGGAAAACCCCGAATCGACAGAGTTCTCAGGAGTGCGGAGGAAACTGGCAGTGGGGCGCGTCTATGTTTCATCGCGAGTAGCGCCACGACGTCCCCAAGCATCTGAGCCATGGTCTTCCTCAATTCGAACGGCACGATGTTTGCCTCTTGTGCCACTGCCGGTTTATCTCTTCCTCCTGCTAGAGGGTAACGTTCGAAACAGCTCGCAATCCGTTGAGGTATGGCCGCCACCGCGTTATGGCCGATTGGAGGTTCGGGGGTTGTCTTGTATGAGGTGGGTGCCCTTCGCACGGTGGCGGCCCTCCCTTTCTTCCAGCAGCATAGCCGGGTGCCAGGTTGTTACAATCCGGTGAATCACCCCTTTGGAATAGGTAGAATGCCTGAGAAAGGGTACTGATAAGCCCGGCTATGGAGGACGTCCCGTGCCTCGGAGCACCCTCTCCGTTCGTTGCAAGCTCGCTCCCCTTAGAGGAGGTTTCCGGTCACCTCCATACTAAAGTTTCCGGCTCCTCAATACCGTTCAGGTCCTCGGCCAAGGCTGCCACTAAGGGGTAGCCCTGCCGTGAAATGCGCGTACTGAGCGACATCACGGAGGTCCCGTGTGCCGGACGGCGGGGCGGCCAACGACAATTGGTTCAAGCTCCCCTGCGAATGCCCCCGAAGTTAATCGGAGCTCTTGCGAATAAAGGATGCTTCATGGGCCGGGCCGCGCATGTTGAGCCGAAGCAGTTCGCAAACGGGAAGTCTCTGGAGCGGGACTGCAGCTCCTTTATTATGAAGTCGCTGAAAAGATTGACCCATGCCGCGCTGAGTGATCTCCCCCTTGTGAATGCGGTATTCACCGGGTTGTGAAGGCTTCTCCCCTTTGTTATTTACAACAGGCAACGTTGATTTCCCGGCGTGCTGGAGACTCTGTTCGGCTGCCTGCAAGGGAATTCTGACGGGAGGAGAGAATAACGATGTCAGCCAACCGACCCCAGGTGTGCAACTACAGAACTCGCGATCGCAAGGAACGGCGGCGCTGGTTGTGGTCAGTTCAGTCCTTGGCGCTGCTCTTGCTAGCGGCGCTAGGATGTGTTTCGGCGGCGGCCCAGTCCGTCGCATATGTGCCCACGCACAAATCGAATAGCGTTGCGGTGGTTAACACGGCCACCAACTCTGTGATAGACGTAATCCCGGTGGAGATTCAGCCCCTTAGCGGGGCCATCTCGCCGAATGGACAAGAAGTTTACATTACCAATTCCGGATGGATATTCGGATCAAACTCTGTTTCGGTGATCAGCACTCTTACGAACACCGTCGTGGCCACGATCCCCGTTGGGAACTTTCCCATCGGAGTGGCCTTCATGCCGAACGGCGCCTTCGCCTATGTGGTGAATAGCGTCGCCAACAGCGTCTCGGTGATTGATACCGCTACCAGGACCGTCGTAACCACGATCAATGTGGGAGCTAGCCCTTGGGGCGTAGCCTTCACCCCGAACGGGGCCTTCGCCTATGTGACGAATCAGTCCACGAACAACGTCTCCGTGATTGATACCGCCACCAAAAGCGTGGTGGCCACGGTCCCAGTAGGAAACAACCCCGTCGGCTTGACCGTCACTCCGGACGGGGCCTTCGCCTATGTAGCGAATTATTTGTCCAACAGCGTCTCAGTGATCAACACCGCCACCAATACCGTTGTGAATACGATTCCGGTAGGCGCTACCCCCATCACCGTGGCCATCACTCCGAACGGAGCCTCGGCTTATGTGCCGAATGATGGCTCCAACAACGTTTCGGTGATCAACACGGCCAGCAACACGGTAACAGCCACGATCGCCGTGCAAGCCAACCCTCGCGGCGTCGCCATCACCCCCGACGGAGCCTTTGCGTATGTCTCGAATAGAATTGCCAACACCGTTTCCGTGGTCAGCACGGCCACCAACAGCGTGGTCGCAACGGTAATGGGGGTGGCCCTTTTCCCTGAGGCGGTGATCATCCGGTGATCATCCCGGCTCGATGACTTGGAGCTGGGGCCGGCAGCGAGCGGCGGTTCCGAAAGCATCCGCCGAGAGGACCTCGGGTGCGAATAGACAACCGCAATCTGGCAGGTCCAATGTGTTTACCCGCTACCTCGTGTGCTCGAACCACTTGAAAACCCGTTCAGTCCGCGGTTGTTACCTATGTAGCCGGTACGTTCTGTCACCTATGTCTCCTGGCCGGACCGAAAAAAATTGGAGCCGAGAGCGGGAGTTGAACCCACGACCTGTCGATTGCTCCGGAAAAACCTATGTAGATGATTCTGCTGGCTCTTTCTTGCATCTTGCATCACCGTGTTGTTCCCAAGTTTTTGGAGTGAACCCGACCAGACCTAAACACGTCGCTATCGGAAGGGTGTTCTCTGGTCCCCGTCGTAGTTCGCCGCCAGTTGCGGGGCACCAATCGGTATCCTCAAAGCGTACATGGAGCAGCAAAAGACGCCGCTTTAGCGGTTAACCCGGGCTTATATCCCCGCTCTAAAGGGCCAGGTTTTACGCCCGTCCGATAACCCTTAGCGAGACGGAAGTGATTGCTGGCCTTAGGGACCCGAGAAGATCCACTTCCGCCGGGGGTTGCGGCTAACTTCCGCATCAAGCGTCCGGGACCCGTTTGTTAGACCTTGGACCAGCCACGGGCTCAACGAAGATCTTCAGGACTTTACCTCACGACTACTTCATAGGTCCGCCTGTTTCCGGATACGAGATTTACCGGATTGTTTCCACATTGCCGTCGAGTGCATAACCTTAGTTAGGCCCCTTTCCTGGAAACTCCGAGGGACAACCTTTCACTGTCTCCAGCGAGAAAGTCACAGGAAGCAAGAAATTGATGGAGGTCGCGACTACGGAGGAGGTTCCTCCAGGAATTGTCCAGGGATTACTCAAGGAGAATCGAATGATCAAGGAAACGCCCAACCCCGTCTTCCTCGGATGTCTGCTCACAAGTTTGGTTATCGGCCCCTTCTTTGGCTTCGCCCACAGCGGCGCACCTTTAGCGCTGCCCAGCGTCAATAGAGGGATTTTCGCCGCGCTCGCCACCGACTGCACGATATATGCGGCAGCGAATGGGAACGACAGCAACGATGGAAGCAACCATGCGGACGGAACCATTCACCCAAAAACGCTGATCGGTGCGGCGGCTGCCACCGTGCCGGGTTCGGTAGTTTGCCTGCTCAGTGGCAGGTATGAGTTGCCTTACACATTCGCCCCTCCGCACGGTGGCAGCTCCTCGTCCTGGATCACCTATAAGAATTATGGCGATGGCGATGTGCTCCTGGTGTGGACGGGCGGTTTCATTGCAGCGCCGATGATTAACCTAAGTTCGATCGCCGCCCCTCCCACTCCCTATGTGCAATTCATCGGACTGACGTTGGACGGCCAGGGGACGGCTCTTGATGGTTTTTTCTGTCAGGGAAACTCCTCGGTGCGATTCTACGGCAACGTCATCAGTAATACCGGCGGGTCCGGCATTGGGACGCAGAACTGCGATTACGTCACCGCCGATCACAATATCATCGCCCACAACGGCTACATCCCGGCCGGCGTCGATCCCAACATCGCCCAGTATTACAGCTGGACCAGCGGAATTTCCTACAACATAAATCAGTGCTCTGACTCTTATGATGGATTGCATCTGATAATCGCCAACAACATCATCGTCGGGGAAGTGGACCAAAGCCCGAACCACAAGGACGCGAACGGCAGGCACACCGATGGTGGCGGCATCATTCT
>Ga0209625_1000502_pt1 | contig 10136 bp, 6 predicted proteins | sample JacPin_JW_Ref_M2_FD_187960 | JGI IMG/M metagenome (GOLD analysis project Ga0209625, IMG submission 187960) | Forest soil microbial communities from Algoma, Ontario, Canada - Jack Pine, Ontario site 1_JW_Ref_M2 (SPAdes) (version 2) | ecosystem: Environmental > Terrestrial > Soil > Boreal...
AGGAGATGCAAGAACGCCTTTAGGAAAGCGGAAGCTGTGTCCAAATAATTTGTGCCATCTAAGGGGTTCACCCCAACGGGTTCAGTCCAACTTCGGTCCAAAATGCGTCATTTACGGCTAGATTTCAGCAACTTGTCCGTGCAAAGGCAACCGAATCGGGAAATTGGAGCGGGCGATGGGAATCGAACCCACGTCCGAAGCTTGGGAAGCTTCTATACTGCCATTGTACGACGCCCGCTTAAGGAGCAATTCTACCGTGCCTCTTGAGATTGCAACAACTGTTTCCTTGTCCAGTCATCATAATGTTCAGAACTCTCGGCAAGCATAACCAGGAGGCCGGGTCTAATTTCTTTCGCAAAGTGCCTTCAGCACAAACAACGTTGTGCAGTTCGCGCAATGTTCCACAGGGAATCCGCCAACCCAGCCTGGTATTGGCGACCAAAAGTTTACGCTATCGCCAGCCACCGCCGAGAGCACTGTAGAGTTGAACGACGGTGACGGCTTCGCCTTGTTGAGCGTTTACGAGATTAAGTTCCGCGGAATAAAGGCTGGAGTCCGTGGTCAAGACTTCCAGGTATCCTGTGGCGCCTCCCTGATATCGAACACGCGCGAGCCGCGTGGCATCCTGCGCCGCCGCGACAAGTTTTTCCTGCTCCTCGCGATAGACACGCTGTTTGTTTAACGCGATCAACGCGTTGGAAACGTCGCGAAAAGCCGTGGCGATGGTCTTCTGGTAATTGAGAACCATCTCCTCCTTGGTTTCGCGAGAAAGCTTCAGTTGGCCGCGGAGCTTGCCACCTTCAAAGATCGGCTGCGTAAGTGATCCGATACCGTAGATGGTTTTTCCAGACGCATCGAAAAGATTCGAGAACTCGTTGCCGCCCACCCCCGCCGAGGTGGTGATGGAAAGCTGCGGGAAGAACTGTGCGCGCGCGATACCAATCTGCGCGTTGGCCGCGACTAAAGTTTGCTCAGCCTGCTGAATGTCCGGGCGCCGTTCCAGAAGCTGCGACGGAAGACCGGTCGGCAAATCCTGAGGCGGCGGCGCGAGCACGCCTGGAGCCGTGTGGGCAACCGGGCCAGGATCCGCGCCAAGTAAAAGTTTGAGCGCGTTTTCATCCTGCTGAATTTGTTGTTCGAGTTGCGGAACTTGCGATGAGGCAGTGTAGAGGAGTTGCTCAGCCTGACGCACGTCCGAGAGCGGAGCCGACCCGCCTCGCTCTAATTTTTCAGTGAGCTGGAGAGAATCCTGCCGGACTTTTAGCGTCTGCTTGGTGATCTCCAGCTTGCGATCCGTTGCACGCAAGTCGATGTAGGTACTGACAACCTGCTGGATGAGCGTCAGGCGGACGGCTCGCTGTGCCCAGCTCTGAGCGAGTAACTGCGCGCGGGCGGCCTCAGTCTGCTTACGGTAGAGGCCCCAGAAATCAGGGTTCCAGGCAGCGCCGAGGTTAAAGCTGCCAAACGCGAGAGGGCTGGCAATGTTTACTCCGAGGTTGGATGGCAGCGTCGCACCAACACCCGTACCACCGCCGGTGACCTGCGGGAATTCTTGAGAGCGAGTGATTTGGACTTGGGCCTGCTGCTCGAGCACGCGACGCGCTGCAATGCGTACGTCGTAGTTATTGGCAAGCGCGGTGCGAATCAAGTCCTGCAGCTCGGGTTCGCGGAACACCTCGGACCATTCTTGATCGGCGATGGAGTTCTGTGCGTCACTGACGATGGAAGCATCATCGGCGCCGCGGAACGTCGGCGGAGTTGAAACGGTTGGGCGATTGTATCTCGGGCCGACATTGCATCCGGCGATGACTAGACTCGCGATTCCAATTGCAGATGAGCGCTTGAGCCAAACCAAAAAAGTTTTCATACCATGTCTCCGAGAGCAGGAGTTTGCGGCCCGGCGCCTGGAGCAAGTGGCTCTACGTCAACTTTAGAATCCATAGTGGTGTTTTTGCCACCTCTGACAAAACGATGCGAGAGGTACTCGACCACCGCAAATGTAGCGGGAATAAAGATGAGGCCGATGGCCGTAGATAGGAACATGCCGCCAATCACGACGGTGCCAAGGATGCGACGAGAAGCAGCGCCAGCACCAGTTGCTATCCATAAAGGAAGACAGCCGAAGATGAACGCCAGCGCGGTCATAACGATGGGACGGAAGCGCAGTCTCGCAGCACCGAGAGCAGACTCCGAGATGCTCATTCCACTTTCGTAGTTCGATTTAGCAAACTCGACGATGAGGATGGCGTTCTTGGCCGACAGGCCGATCAACATCACCAACCCTACAGTGGCGAAGATGTCGTTTTCCAGCAGGCGAGCGCGGAGCGCGAGATATCCACCGAGTATCGCGACCGGCGTGCTTAGCAAGACGCTGAAAGGCAGCGTCCAGCTCTCGTACAGAGCGGAAAGAATTAAAAAAACGAACAGCAGCGACAATCCAAAAACGGCCCACGAGGGCACGCCCTTTTCAGCCTGCTGCTCCTGAAATGACATGCCGGAGTAATCAAAACCCGCGCCTGGCGGCATGGTCTTCTTGAAGACATCTTCCAGTGCTGCACGAATCTGGCCAGAACTATAGCCGGGGGCGCCAGTAATGTTGAGCTGCGCGGCATTGTACTCATTGAAGCGGTAGATAAATTCAGGGCCGGTAATCTGCTTCACCTTGACCAGCGAAGCGAGCGGAACCTGGCCACCGTTGGCGCTGCGAACGTAGAACTGGTCGATGTTAGCAATGTTGGTGCGCGAGGTGCCTTCAGCCTCCACGTAGGTTTGCCACTGGCGTCCGAAACGATTGAAGTAATTCACCAGGTAGCCGCCCATGAAAGTCTGCATGGTGGTGTAAACGTCCGAGAGACTCACTTGCTGCTGCAGAGCCTTCTCGCGATCGACATCCACATAGAGTTGCGGAACAGCAGGCTGGTACGACGGTATGGCCGCGCCAATTTCTTTTCTATCTTTCAGCGCACCCAGAAAAGCAAATACGTTCTTTGTCAACGTTGTGGGATCGTCTGTTCCGGAGCGATCTTCCAGAACCATGGTGACGCCGCCGGAAGTTCCGATGCCCGGAATCGACGGCGGTGGGAAAGCAAAGGCAATGCCGTCAGGATCTGCGAAAAGCTGCTTTTGTAGATGGCTTTGAATGTATTCGAGCTGCTGCTGCTTGCTCTTGCGCGTCTCCCAGGGTTTAAGCGCGACGAAAAAGAACCCGGCGTTGGTGCTCTGGACTTGAGTGAGGAGCGAAAAGTTGGTGACGGCAATCACGCCTTGCACGCCAGGAGTCTTCAGTAGAGCTTCGCTGATTTTCTGCTGGGCAGCGTCGGTGCGCTGCGCCGAAGCTCCATCAGGAAGCTGCAGCGCCAGAAACATGTAGCCCTGATCCTCCGTAGGGATGAAACCGCCGGGAAGAGTGCTGCCGACGAAAAACGCCAGCACCGCGACTATCGCCAGGCCCACCATCGCGATTGCGGACTTATGAATAAGCACGTTGGAGGTATGCACGAAACTCTCCGTGGTGCGTCCGAAAAATTTATTGAAGAGACCGAAGCCTTTGCCAAGCAGGCCTTTTTTTGCTTCCTTGTCTCTGGGTTTGAGCAGCAGCGACGCGAGCGCCGGAGAAAGTGTGAGCGCATTGAACGCCGAAATCAGCACGGAGATCGCAATGGTTACGGCGAATTGCTGGTACAGTCTGCCGGTGATTCCGGGAATGAATGCAGTCGGAATGAACACTGCGGCAAGAATCAGTGCGATGGCCACTACCGGACCGCCGACTTCTTCCATCGCTTTTATGGTTGCGGCCTTGGGACCCATGCCTTCGTCGATGTGGTGCTCGACAGCTTCCACGACGATGATGGCGTCGTCGACGACCAAGCCAATGGCCAGCACCAGGCCAAAGAGCGACAACGTGTTAATCGAAAATCCGAGTGCCGGAAATATGATAAATGTTCCGACGAGCGAAACCGGAACCGCTAACAACGGAATTAAGGTGGCGCGCCAACCCTGCAGGAATAGGAACACCACAAGAACAACAAGAACTAAAGCTTCCACAAGCGTGAAAACAATCTCGCGGATGCCGGCAGTGACAGCCTTGGTCGTGTCTAGCGGTACGTCATAAGTAATGCCCGGCGGAAACGTAGCGGAAAGCTCCTTGATTTTCGCGTTTACTGCTACGGCGGTTTCGACGGCGTTGGACCCGGGAAGTTGATAGATGGCCATAATGCCGGAAGGCGCCTGGTTGTAACGGCCGGAGATGGCATACGCCTGATCGCCAAGTTCGATTCGAGCGATGTCGCTAAGGTGCAGGATCGAGCCATCGGGATTGGCGCGAATGATAATGTTGCCGAACTCTTCCGTTTTTACGAGACGTCCCTGAGTGCGCACCGTGTACGTGAATTGCTGACCCTTGGGAATGGGCTCTCCACCGATCTGACCTGCAGGATTCACGTTGTTCTGAGTCTGAATCGCTGCAATGACTTCTGGCGCGGTCACTCCCAGTTTTGCCATCTTGTCGGGCTGGACCCACACGCGCAGCGCGTACGTGCCGCCAAAAACTTGCACGCGAGAAACTCCGCGTACGCGGGCGATCTGGTCTTGAAGATTGATGACTGCATAGTTGGTGAGAAAATCCTGGCCCAATTTGCCGCCAGGAGAGTTGATGGCAATTAACATCAGTGGCGAGGTGAGTGACTTCTGAACCGTCAGCCCCGCGACGGTAACTTGCGCGGGAAGCTGTGACTGCGCTTGGTCGACGCGGAGTTGGCCCAACACTTGATCAATGTCGGGACTGGTCTTGATGTCGAAGTCCACGAAGAGTTGCACTACTCCGTTGTTGGCGCTGACGGAGTTCATGTAAATCATGTTGTCGACGCCATTCATCTGCTGCTCGATAGGCGTGGCAACGGCTTGCGTGACAGTTTTAGCGTCAGCCCCGGGATAGGTGGCTGTGACCAGAATTTCCGGCGGAACGATATTCGGAAATTGTGAAGTGGGCAGCGATGCCAGCGAGACTACTCCGAGAATGACCGTGACGATAGCGATGACAATCGCCACAATCGGCCGGTTAATGAAGAATTTCGACATGAATTACCTTCCCGCCGCGTTACTCGTTGCACCGGCGGCAACATTAGGTTGCTCATGTGGATTGATGGAAGCACCTTCCCGGAGCTTCTGAAGATTGTCGACAATCACCAGCGCCCCGGGAGAAACACCGGAATTGACAACCCAGTTAGTGCCGATCTGAGGACCGAGCGTGACGGTTTCAACGTGAGCCTTACCGTCCGCCCCGGCCACATAAACTTGCTGCAGGCCTTGAAATTCCTGAACGGCTATTTGCGGTATGAGCAAAGCGTCGTGGCGAACTTCGGTTTCTGCCTTGACACGACCAAACTGGCCAGGACGCAGAAGGTTTCGAGGATTGGGAAATGCCGCAGCGATGCGAATCGCGCCGGTTTGCGCGTTCATCTGGCGGTCGACGAAAGCGATGCGGCCCTTCTGCGGAAAGTTCTCGCCATTTGAAAGAGTGAGGGTCAGCGGAATCGCCGAAGCGTTCTCCAGCAAATCTCCGCCTTTGTGTTTCGCTCGCTCGGTTAACGCAAGATACTCGCTGTCGCTGATCGAAAAATACGCCTTGATGGGGTCAAGCTGAGAGACAGAGGTCAGCACCGATTGAGTGCTCACCAGATTGCCTACCTGCACAGTGGCCTGTCCGGCAATGCCAGTGATGAGTGAACGAACGTGAGTAAAGCCAAGATTCAACTCCGCGTTCTCGACTGCGGCCTGCGCGGCAGCGACAGAAGCTCGAGCCGATTGCACGGTGGCCTCGCTCTGCGCCTTTTGCTGCGTATCGTTATCAAGCTGACTTTGCGCGATGGCGCGCGCTTCCGCGAGCGGCGTGTCGCGATCGACGTTGATTTCGGCGAGCCGCAGTTGCGCTTGCGCCTGCTGTACCTGTCCCTTGGCCTGTGCAAGCTGGCCCTTGGCCTGATCGAGCGCTGCCTGAAATGGGCGAGGATCGATCTCGAAGAGCACCTGGCCCTTGGAAACCTGCGCGCCTTCCTTGTAATTCTGCTTGATGAGGTATCCGCTGGCCTGAGGCTGAATTTGCGCGTTTACGTAACCGTCCAGCGTCCCAACCCATTCGCCCGTCAGCGATACATTCGTCGGCTGGACTTTGACGACTGTAACGGGCATGGGCAGCGGTGGTCCGGCCGCCGAGGTCTTCTTGTCTCCGCATCCCGAAAGCAATGCGGCGCCGAGGAGCAGCACCATGGCAGTACAAGCTGACGTCAGTGCCCTGCCAACTGGTATAGCTGTCACACTTGCTGGCCGCACGTTCATACCCCCCCCAATAACGGTGGAAAATTCTTGCCAAGCTCTGAATCTTTAAGGGAGCCACAGCCTCACGCAATCGGAGTAAAACCTAACTCTCGTTAGCGCTTGTGGCTACCGCAGAAAGCTCGCTCGCCGCGACATCCGGCTACAAACCCGATGTCTGAGCTGAAGCGAAAGTCACGTTTCAGTTAGATTCACGCAGGTTGTTTTTATATACATTCGCTCCGCGGATATAAACGGCCCCGAGAATCCTACACGCGCCAAAATGTGTCACTGCCGTTAACGGCATTGGTTACACTTTGGTTGGTCCCAGATTCGCCGCGCCATGATGGTGTGAGTCTCTTTTTGAAACAAACCCAATAGGAGTAGTCTTTCCGCTACTACATAGTGGATGTAAACCCCACGTCTATATGGGAATTGGACCTGGTGGTTAAAACCGAGACTGGCGCAGTACGAGTAACCAGAAAGTAGAACGACTAGACCGCGCCATCGGGTATCGCTCGCGCACGGATGATTATTTTTAATTGTTCTAATTAGAATATTGACTTGCTGTTTCTCTACTCAGGAGTCTGGTGAGCAATGAACGAAAAGCAAATCGCGGCGGAATCTGCGGCTCAACTCGTAAAAGACGGCATGGTCATCGGCCTAGGCTCTGGATCGACAGCAGAGGTTGCGATCCGCATCATCGGCGAAAAAGTAAAAACCGGTCTGCAGGTCATAGGGGTGGCCACTTCTCGTAAATCCGAGGAACTTGCTCGTGCGTTGGGCGTGCACCTGGCGACCCTTGAGGATTATCCCGCGCTGGACCTGACGATCGACGGAGCCGACGAGGTGGAACTTGGCTCGCTTGATCTGATCAAGGGCCGCGGCGGCGCGCTGCTGCGTGAAAAAATCGTGGCTAGTTCCAGCCGGCGGCTGATCATCATTGTAGATGAAAGCAAAATTGTAAAGAAGCTTGGCTCACATGGTGAAGTTCCGGTCGAAATCGTTTCGTTCGGATGGCAGTCGACGGCACAACGGCTCGACAAACTTGGGTGGAAACCAGTGTTGCGCTCGGAAGCTGGCGGCGCGCCGTTTGTGACCGATGGCGGCCACTACATTCTGGATTGCTCGTTTGAAGAAGGCATCTCCATCCAATCGAAAGCGTCACAGTTGCACGACACTGTCGGCGTTGTCGAACATGGAATGTTCCTGGACATGACCACCGAAGCACATGTGGGGAGTGCGACGGGTGTTCGCGTACTGCAAAGGGACGTCGATGCTCAACATCAACGTAGCGCGAGCTAGCTTCGTCTCCTAGCGAATCGTAGGCCTGAAATAATCCTAATGATAAAGTTCTGCCGTCGCTAGAGCATTAGAGTTCGCATCGAGCCCGGCGGTCACCAGAACCTGTCCCGTACTCAATAGAGTAACCGTGTGTACCGAACGCGCAGCGCTCAAATTGGCTGTTGGACTAATAGTGTTGGCAACAGGATCGAACAATTCTGCAGCATGAACACCGCTCGCTTCAGTTCCAGGGACAATTGTGTCCCCATCCCCGTTGCCCAATACGGGCCATCCCGGTATTTACATTTACCAACTTTAATAATTCGTACTATGTACTTTCCGCATAAAAAGAGGTCTGATCCTATTAGGTGCCAGATTTTATGCCGAGTAGGAATCCTCGCTATGTCCCTCCACTTGCTATTGATCTTGCTTGTAAGGAGGCGTACCCGGCTTCAATGACCAACGCGATTCAGGAAAAGGAGTTTTCACGCGGAGGGAGAACAACCTCCCCTACCTGCACGATACTAATCGGCAAAGACAACAGCTATCTGGAAGTGTCCGATGGGTTTTGTAGGCTTGTTGGTTACAGCCGCAACGAGCTGCTACACATGCAACTGGAGGACCTCGCCGCCCCTGGCACCGCTGATATCACCAGCGCATTCAACCCCTCTCAAAAGACCGGATGTGCGCATGGTTTATGGCTATTGGTAAGCCGCGAGGGCACCAGGATACTGGTGCGATATGAATCGCGCCTTCGTAATGATTTGCTCATGCAGACCCAGTTAGAGCTTATCGGCGCGGGATATTAGAACGTCTTTTTGAGGGAACCTACTGCCGAGTATTTTTGCGACTTCAACGCCCAATGTGTCATCCGTTCGTCCAAATAAAAAATATCGGCTCAATCCCAGAATCATGCACAACGGTGCGCAGCGAATTCTCGTTGCCTGTGCATTGAATACACTCGCCGCCTGTGCGCCACAGAAAAACCGTTAGCGAACTGCGGTTTGGTCTCCGGGAACCTGCATCTACACTTACTACAGGCGTAGCCGTGGAATGCGTCTATAAACACCAGTTTACGTCGTCCCTTCTCCATCGCTGCGAGCGCCGACGCAGTGATGTGCGGTTGCCCCATCTCAATGTTCAATGAGACAAGAACGGCCTTGGCCGACGTACGCCTTCTCACCATACGGCATGCTCGCATGAAGTGAAATGAAAGCTCCGTTCAATCCGGCACACTTCACTTACATAGTTTAAAAACGGTCTGGACCTCCACGTCTGGATCGTCCGGTTTGGATGACCGCACCTTGGTCATGTTCGATAGTCTGCATCGCGAAATATTTCCGCTCTGCATGCGGTTCCTTCCGCGGCCCAAAACCTGAATACATCTTGCAGTGCTCGCCCGTGCCGGCTGTACACACAGGACAGGACACAAACAGTTTCTGTTTGGCCGTCAGATCGCTCTTCTTCACCGCATTACCATACCAAGCGATTGAATCGCGGAATGTCCTATTTTGAGCAGTTTTGTGGTCCGGTCGCGAAAATAACTCAAATATTCATTCAGGGAATACACCATTCAAACTGTTGGCATCGCTTCGCGTTCATATTGGCAAAATGCGGCGGCAGCCTGTAATATGAGCCGCCTCCCGTCATGATCGCTGGCGTCCATTCTTCAGTTAAGTTCCAAGCCGTACAATCACGCATATGGGAGCGCGCGTGGCCTGTTTCGCGACGTTTCGCGCCCGCAACAATTGTTTTTCTCGCGTTGTGCTTTTTGATGTGCGGTTGCCGCTCCGGCCAGACCAAGACCGAGCCGTCAATTGAGTTCAGCAAGGTCCCTCCAGCCATGCAGGGTGGACGCGAGAAAGTGGATACCATCTCGGGACGTGTTACGGGCGCCCGGCCCGGTCAGAAAATTGTGGTGTACGCCAGGAGCGGACCCTGGTGGGTGCAGCCTTGGCCTAACGCACCTTTCATTCCCATTCAATCGGATTCAAGGTGGAGCACCCAAACGCATATGGGTTTTGAGTACGCCGCATTATTAGTAAATCCGGGTTACCAGCCGGCCCCCACTATGGACGTGCTTCCTCCCCTCGGAGGACCGATTGTCGCTATCGCGGCTGTAAAAGGAGTTGGGCCCATTGCGCTGGCGCCCACCAAGCTGGTTCATTTCAGCGGGTACGATTGGAAAGTTCGCACCATCGCCAGCGATCGCGGCGGCCTGAATAATTTGTATGACGGCGACAACGCGTGGACAGATGACCGCGGCGCTATGCATCTGCGTATTAAGAAAAAGGGCGAACGTTGGTCGTGTGCTGAGGTGGTCCTAACGCGTAGTCTGGGCTACGGCACCTACATCGCTGTGATGCGCGACATTTCTCACCTGGAGCCTGCGGTGGTGTTAAGTATGACCACCTTCGACGACTGGGCTGGAGAGCAGCATTATCGCGAAATGGATGTGGAAATCAGCCGCTGGGGAGACGCCGCCAGCAAGAGCAATGCGCAATATGGCATTCAACCCTTTTACGTTCCAGGCAACGTCGCTC
>Ga0209625_1000503_pt1 | contig 10134 bp, 6 predicted proteins | sample JacPin_JW_Ref_M2_FD_187960 | JGI IMG/M metagenome (GOLD analysis project Ga0209625, IMG submission 187960) | Forest soil microbial communities from Algoma, Ontario, Canada - Jack Pine, Ontario site 1_JW_Ref_M2 (SPAdes) (version 2) | ecosystem: Environmental > Terrestrial > Soil > Boreal...
CTCTGGGCGCCACGTACGTCAACTGGGAGCAGGAACGAAACGCATTTTTCTTCGGCGAAGAACAAAAGAAATTCGTCGCATTCCTCGGCTCCCCCACTGCCGCCGAACGCCGCCGAGAATATCAGACCAACTATTCCAGCGAGAGTGACAATTCCTTCCGCCTCGGAGTCACGGAAAAAGGCGCCGACACAAAAGTGATCGTGCTGGCCGCTTCTGTACAAGGCCGCGCCGAAGCCGAAGCAGCCTATCAACACTTGGCCGAAGAATACCCCCAGTTACTTCGCCAGTCCGCTGACTATTACCGCGATTATTTATCAAAAACGGTAAGCGTCGAGCTTTCCGATGAAGAATTGCAACGCGCCTATGACTGGTCGCGCATCAGCATGATCCAGGGCTTGGTCACCAATCCTTATCTCGGAACCGGACTCGTGGCTGGCTACCGCACTTCCGGCGAAAGCCAACGCCCCGGCTTCGCGTGGTTTTTTGGCCGCGACTCCATGTGGACCTCGCTGGCCCTCGACGCCGCCGGGGATTTCGCAACGACGCGCAAGGCCCTCGAATTCATAGGAAAATACCAGCGCGAAGATGGAAAAATCCCGCACGAAATCGCCCAGGGAGCAAACTTCGTCCCCTGGTTCAAAGATTATCCGTACGCATACGCTTCCGCAGACGCCACCCCGCTCTACATCATCGGGATGAACGATTACGTAGTCGAAAGCGGCGACACCGCGTTTGCGCAAGCGAAGTGGGAAAGCGTTTGGAAGGCTTATCAATTCCTGCGCTCCACCTATGACGCGCAGGGTTTGCCGCAGAATCTTGGCTTCGGCCACGGCTGGGTTGAAGGCGGCCCGCTGCTGCCGGTGAAAACCGAACTCTACCAAAGTGGTTTGGGCGCGGAAGCATTGCGCGCGCTGAATAACCTTGCACGACTCGGGGGTAAAGAAACCGAAAGCAAGGAACTCCAAGGCGCATTCGAACGCCAACGAACACTCGTCAATAATGCTTTTTGGCTGCCCGACAAAAAAAGATTCGCCTTCGCTCTCGACAAGGACAACCACCCCGTCGATGAAGCCAGCGTGCTTTCCACCGTGCCCATGTGGTTCGGTTTGCTCGACGAAGAAAAAGCCGCCGAGATGATCACGCTGTTGTCCGATTCGAATCATCAAGCCGACTGGGGGATGCGCATCCTTTCCGGCCGCGCCACTCGCTACAGCGGCGGCGGATATCACTACGGCTCGGTGTGGCCGCTATTCACCGGCTGGGCCTCAGTGGGCGAGTATCGCTATCATCACGAACACGCCGCCTACGCGAATTTGCGGGCCAATGCCTTGCTCGCGCTGGACGGCTCCCCCGGCCACGTCACCGAAGTGCTCTCCGGCGATTACTACCAGGGCCTGTCCACCAGTTCGCCGCATCAGATTTGGTCAGCGGCTATGGTCGTCGCTCCTGTACTCCGGGGAATGTTAGGACTCTCGACCGACGCGCAAAATACCACGCTTACGTTGGCGCCGCACCTGCCGGCGGATTGGCCCGGCTTCGCCATTCACACCGTTCACGTGGGCGAAGCCACCATCGACCTTAGCTACGCAAAAACGCCGGACGCTATCGAACTGGAAATCAAAAATTCCGGCACAAAAAATTGTGCCATCGAATTTGAGCCCGCTGTCAGCTTGCGCGCGCGCGTGCTCTCCGCGGAAGTTGGCGGCCACGCCGTACCATTCCACATACAGAGCCATGGGGCCGATCAGCACATAGTGATTCACGTTTCAGTCCCGGTCGGCGCAACCAAGCTGCGCATCCGCATCGCCAACGATTTCGGCGTCAGCTATCAACCCGAGTTGCCGCAGCTCGGCAGCGCCAGCGAAGGCTTGAGAATACTTTCAGAAACGTGGTCGGACGCTAATAATGAATTAACGCTCTCCATCTCTGGAAGTCCGGAACAGGACTACGAACTTTCCATGTCCAACCCTGGCGCAGTCTCCCGCGTCGATGGCGCAGAACTAGTGCGAGCCGGTACCGACGCTGCATGGCTCCACGTCGTTACCCCCGTCGCAGACAGCCACAATAGTGCCCACGCCACCATTACCATTCATTTTGCGCAAGGCCGTCGTGACAAATCGCGCAAACATGACTGACCGCGTCTGGATTAATCTAAGCCTAGCCGGATTCGATGATGATGCTTATTGCTTACATTCTTTTCAGAAACAACAGAGGGGTTCCTACCATGCTTGAGAAAATTGCAATCATTGCCATGATGATACTTTGCTCCTGCCTCACCGCCTTACCCTCCAGCGCCCAGCAACAAACTGATGCTAATGGGCGCCAGTGGTGGCAGAACGCCGTGTTCTACGAGATTTATCCCCGCAGCTTCGCCGACAGCAACAACGATGGCATCGGCGACCTCAACGGAATTACTTCCAAGCTCGATTACCTCCGCGAATTAGGCGTGGACGCCATCTGGATCACTCCGTGCTTCCCGTCGCCGCAGGTCGACTTCGGTTATGACGTCTCCGATTACGAAGCCATCGACCCCATGTACGGCACCATGAAAGACTTCGACCGCCTGGTCAGCGAGGCTAAAAAGCGCAACATCCGGGTCATCCTTGATTTCGTGGTGAATCACACTTCCGACCAGCACAAATGGTTCCTGGATTCGCGCTCCTCAAAAACTTCCAAGTATCGCGATTGGTACATCTGGCGCGACGGCAAAAACGGCGGGCCCCCCAACAACTGGCAATCTGAATTCGGCGTGCCTGCCTGGACCTTCGACAAAAAAACCGGCCAATATTATTACAACTATTTTTATCCCCAACAGCCCGACCTCAACTGGCGCAATCCCGCTGTGAAAGACGCCATGCTCGACGTTACGCGTTTCTGGTATAAGCGCGGCGTTGCCGGCTTTCGTCTCGATGCCGTGGACACGCTCTTCGAAGATCCCAACTTGACCGACAATCCTCCGTCGCCCGGGAAAGACAAGTTCGGCCGCCCCAACTTCGCGCGCATACACAACACCAAGCTGCCCGAAGTGCATGACGTCCTGCAGGACCTTCGCAAAATCGCCGACCAATACGATGCCGTGCTGATCGGAGAAACCTGGACGAAAGATATCGCCGAACTAAAAAATTATTACGGCGAACACGGCAACGAACTGCAAATGCCCATGGACCTTATGTTCGGCACGGTAAACAAACTGTCCGCGCCCGAATTTCGTCGCCAGATCGCCGCCGTGGATACCGCCGGCGGTTGGCCTGTTTTTGTCATCAGCAATCACGACATGGTGCGCTCCTACAATCGCTACGGCGACGGCGTACACAACGACGCAATCGCCAAACTTATGGCTTCGCTTTACCTCACGCTCCGCGGCAGCCCCATCCTGTATTACGGCGAAGAACTGGGCATGGAAAACAACGACCCCAAGCGCAAGGAAGACGTGAAAGATCCCCAAGGCATAACCGGTTGGCCCGGCGAAATCGGCCGCGACGGTGAACGCACGCCCATGCAATGGAGCGACGCGAAAAATGCGGGCTTCAGCACCGCGAAGCCCTGGCTGCCGGTGCCGGCGAGCTACAAAACCCACAACGCCGAAACAGAAATGAAAGATCCCAATTCCATCCTCAGTGTCTACCGCCAGCTACTCACCCTGCGCCACAAAGAACCCGCGCTCGTCAACGGCACTTACACAGCGCTAAATGAAGATGACCCCAACGTGCTCTCATATCTACGCAAAGAAAAAGACGAAGCCGTGTTGGTGGTCCTCAATATGTCCAACACCTCGCAAAAAGTGAAGTTGAATCTCCAACCGCAGGGTTACTCGTCCCCCAAATTATCCATCCTGCTCTCTACTTTCCAGCAGCCCGCTTCCGCAGCCCCCGCGGAAACCGTGAACCTTCCGCCCTTCGGAGCCCTGATCGCCAAAGTAGCTAACTAGGCCCTTCCGCTCCCAAGCCGGGTGGCAACCAAAAGCTAACACGGAGCGTGCTGGAGCCTTCTCTCTCCTTCATTCAATGAATCTTCGATTTTCAGGGTGGCTCTTTCCTTGATTTTTTTTGTCTTCAGATTTTATGCTAGCCCCATATCTCAGCTCACCGCACTTCCATGCTATGTTTCACGCAGCGAGGCCAAGTGGCCATCTTCAACCGAATATTCTGGATCGTTCTCGACAGCGTAGGCATCGGCACGCTCCCCGACGCCGCCGACTACGGTGACGTCGGTCGCAACACACTCGGCCACATCGCCGAGTCCCGCCCCCTAAATTTACCCACGCTCGTGAACCTGGGCCTCGCCAATATCGCGCCGCTAAAAAATCTCTCCCCCGCCGCAGCGCCTCTCGCCGCGCATGGAAAGGGCACAACTCATTCCCCCGGAAAAGACACCACCACCGGCCATTGGGAAATGGCTGGCATCTGGCTCGCGCAGGCTTTCCCCGTTTATCCCCACGGATTTCCCCCGGAGATTATCGCGGCCTTCGAAAAACAAATCGGCCGCCAAACACTCGGCAACAAACCCGCCTCCGGCACGGAAATAATCAAGGAACTAGGCGAAGAACACGTCCGCACCGGCAAGCCCATCGTCTACACTTCCGGCGACAGCGTATTCCAGATCGCCGCCCACGAAGACGTCATCCCCATCGCCGAGCTCTACCGCATGTGCGAAATCGCCCGCAAAATATTAGACGGCCCTCATCGCGTAGGCCGCGTGATCGCTCGTCCATTCGCCGGCTCACCGGGCCATTTTGAAAGAACGCCGCGGCGCCACGACTACGCCGTCGACCCACCCAAACCAATGCTGCTCGACGTCCTCTCTGAAAAACGTATCCCGGTTTTTGGCATCGGCAAAATCCACGACATCTATAACGGACGCGGAGTCAGCGACTACACCATGACCAAAAGCAATGCCGACGGCATGGAAAAATTAACCGACTCCGTTCGCCAACGACCCACTGGCTTGATTTTCTGCAACCTCGTCGATTTCGACATGCTCTACGGCCACCGCAAAAACGTAGAAGGTTTCGCGCAATCCCTGGAAGAGTTCGACGGCTGGCTTGCCAAATTTCTCCCTACTCTAAACAAATCGGATTTGGTAATGATCACCGCCGACCACGGCTGCGACCCCGACCCCCGCTGGCCCACCACCGATCATTCCCGCGAATACGTGCCCATCCTCGCCTACACCCCCGCAAAACAAAAAGGCGCGTCATTAGGCACGCGCCCCACACTCTCAGACATGGGCCAAACTGTCGCCGAAAATTTCAGCGCCACCATTCCCCACGGCAAAAGTTTTTTAAGCGATGTGAAAACGTAGGCAAGCCATTAAGCTATAACGATGTCGCGGACTCTTTCGCGTACACCGATCGAAGATCCAAAAACGCGGAGAGTGCCCGGCGCTCGACTTTTAGGGTGCGTCTTGCGTTTGCTGGTCCACAACCTTGCGCACTAACGAGTTTTTGTAGGGGTTTTTGTCTTACTCTTGAGCAAAATCAAACCAACGTCACTTGCCTGAAGCCGCCCCACCGCCACTCGGAGCGTAATACCCATTCCGCGTCCGCGCCACCAGCTTCCCTCTTCCCCGCGGGGGAATAACCTCCACCTGCACCGCTCTGAAACTTCCATCCCGCTTCGTATTCGACGGGTAGTAAGCCAAGGTGTACTGATTCCGTATATCCTTCGCCACTTGCCCGCAAATATTGTGCACGTCATCTACATTTTCCGGAAAAAACGCCAACCCCCCGGAAGCTTGCGCGATCTGCTCCAACGCTTTCTTAGCCCGCTTGGAATTTTTCTTACTCTCTTCGCTCAACAAGCCAATGGTATAAATCACGGTATCGGTCTTCTGCACTTCCCGAATCGTCCTGTCCAGCGAATTGTGGCTGGTATTGTCTTCCCCATCCGTCACAATCAGCAGCACGCGCTTATCCTTCGAAGCCTTCTTCAAATGATCCAGCGACCCGATAATCGCGTCATAAAGCGCCGTACTTCCGCGTGAGTCAATGCGTTCCAGCGCTTCCTTCAATTCCGGAATGCTGTTCGTGAAATCCTTATCCAGATCGAGATAAAAATCGTCGTTAAAATTCACCACGAACGCTTCATCCTGCGGATTGCTGGTCTGCACCAAGGTCAGCGCCGCTTCATTTACGCGTGGTCGCTTGTCCCGCATGCTCCCGCTGTTATCAATCACCAGCCCCATGCTCACTGGAACGTCTTCGCGTTTGAACACCGCCAGCTTCTGTTCAAGTTTATCTTCCAGCACGCGAAAATTATCCTGCTTCAATCCTTCCGCGAACCGCCCGCGATCATCCAGCACTGTGGTGTGCAGCACCACCAGATTAACGTCCACCTTGATGCTTTGACCTTGTCCGCTATTGGACGGCTGCCCAGGAGGCGCAGGCTGCGCATTGGGAATAGGAATCTGCGCGAACGATGCCAGCCCTAAGGCACAGACCAGCATCGCAGCGAAAAATGCATACTGAAATTGTCGAGGGAAATGTTTCGTAACAGAATGCTTCGCAAAAAAGCTAGTGGCTCGGCGCGTAGTAGCCCGTCTTGGCATACACGCTAAGCGGAGGCAGTCCCTTAGGCGCGCGTAATTTAACTTTAACTTTGCGCCAGCGCGCGTCGTGTGTTTTGTTGCTTGGCCGATATCCGATGACATATTGGTTTCGCAGCTCCATGCCGATTTTTGTCGCGATGTCCGGAAGCTCGTCGATTTTCTCGACGGCGAAGACTCGCCCCCCAGTCATCTCCGTGACTTCGCTCAACAGCGACGGGCCATTCAGTTCTTCCGGCGTGCGATTGCGATATCCGAGCGGGTCAAAAATGCCGACGGCATAGAGCTGGGTGTCCGCTTCTTTTACCAGCCGCTTGATATCGTTCTCACTGTATCTACTATGATTATCGCCTCCGTCCGATAGAATGAGCAAGGCGCGCTTGGCGTTACGTGCACCCCTCATCTGACTCAGTCCCAGATAAATCGCGTCCAGCAGCGCGGTGCGCCCCCTCGGCACCGTTAACATCATCCGCGTTTGCAGATCCTCGATGCTGTTGGTGAACGAACTCGTCAACTCCGCTCGCTCGTTAAAACTGACCAGAAAAAACTCATCCTGGGGATTGGCCGTCTTGAAAAACTGGATCGCCGCTTCCCGGGCTTTCGCAACCTTGTTAGCCATGCTCCCACTGAAATCAAAGATCACCCCAATGGATATGGGCACGTCCTCCGATGAAAACGTGACCAGCTCCTGCTCCACGTTATCTTCAAACACGCGGAAATTATCGTTGTCCAGCCCGGTGACCAGCCGGTTATAAGGATCCGTCACCGTGACATTCACTAGCGCCAGGTCCACATCCATGTGCATCGTCTGCCCGGGCTTAATCACCGCTCCAGGCGTGTCACGCTTCACATCTTCTTTAGCTTTATTCTCGTCTTTTGCGCCATTGCCGTCTTTCGCGGCGTTGGCGTCGTCTTTCGCAGGAGCAGCAGCGGCATTGCCGTCCTTTGCGGCACTAGCTCCGTCGTCCTTAGCTTTATTTCCGTCTTTTTCATCTAACCACGGTTGGGCACCTAGGCGGGAGGCGTGCGTGAAGAAGAAGCCAGCAAGCAGCAGCAGTAAAAGCGTTCGGTTAACAACGCAAAGTTCGCGTTTCACGGCACCCCCCTGAATCATCCCGGGCCTGCCGGGACGGCCGCGCGGTGGGACGAGAAGTTGAGTCTACCACTCGCGCTAATGATTACAAGCACGAAGGAGTCCTCCTCAGTCTCAAACTTGTAAAATATTTGCTGTAGATATCGCAGGCTTTGCGCGTGGTAGCATCCCTCACGTACCAATTTATTGCGGATAAAGCGCAATTTGGTACAGCCATTTTGTCTAACTGGGAAATTCTATGAGTCCAACCGACATCGTGATTGTAATTCCAGCTCGCTACGGTTCCACCCGCCTCCCCGGCAAACCCTTGGTATCTTTGGGTGGTACTACTATGATTCAGCGCGTCTACGAACGTTCCAAACTTTCCAAGCTAGCCACCCGCGTCATCGTGGCCACCGATGACGACCGCATCGTCAAGGCCGTCGAAGCCTTCGGCGGCGAAGCCCGTATGACCCGCACAGAACACCGCTCTGGCACCGAGCGCGTAGCCGAAGTCGCCGCCCACATCGATGGCCAGGTTTTTGTGAACGTCCAGGGCGACGAACCGCTCCTCGAACCAGAAGTCGTCGACGCCGCCATCAACGCCCTTCTCGAGGACGCCGCCACCTCTATCGCCAGCGTCGCCACCCCAATTAGAGTCAAGGCCGGCATTTTGGATCCAAACATTGTAAAAACGGTCCTCGATTTTGACGAAAATGCCCTCTATTTCTCCCGCGCCCCCATCCCCTGGCTCCGCGATGCCGCCGCCAAAATGGAAGTCCGCCACCTCAAGCATCTCGGCCTGTATGTCTTCCAGCGCGACGCCCTACTTGAATACCCCACACTCCCGCAGGGCACCCTCGAAAAAATCGAGCAACTCGAGCAACTCCGCTGGCTCGAAAATGGCTGGAAAATCCGCATCGCCGAAGTAGCCCACGACTCCGTGAGCGTGGACGTCCCCGAAGACATCCCCAAAGTCGAAAAACTGCTCCAGAAATAAACGGCAGCGTCCCTCGCCCAGTCGGTATCCCTTCATCACCCGACCGCCGCGCTAGCCTGCACCTTCCATCGTTGCGCGTTTACACCCCTCACGATAAGCCATAGCTCCAACGGTATTTCCCCGAGCGCCGACGCGACAGCGATGTAGGGAAAGAACAGATGGTATGCAAGCGGCGGGTACAGATAGGTCAGATAACCCAAACCACTAATCGCCAAAAGCACTCCTAGAATTCGAGGCAGGAACGTGGACCTGAAAATGAGGTAGCCGCTCAGCACGCACCACAATCCGAAGAAGAATAGGTCAACGTTGAATGAGTAAGCATTCCATTTGAAAAACATGAGCGCCAGCCCCTGAACCTGTTCCGGAGTAAATGCGCTCCAGGAGCCACTGCCTTGCAGGATGAGTAGCGGACTGAGGTACAAGAAACTGGTAAGCGCCTGCATAGCGCATCCCACCAGAATGACGAACGCCGCTGCTAGAGAGACGCGCTTTTGTTCACCGGTTTAGGCAACTCATACATAAGAGCCGCCCAAGCAATGTGGAACGCCACCCCGATGAGCGACAATGCAAAACCCAGCCGAAATAACTTCTCGTGCCCAGAAAATTGGCCGCGGTCGCCGCGCCGTTTCCCGCAGCCACCAGCCTGTCACGAATGATTACTTGACCGAATGTGGCGGTCAGAGCTTCGAGCAGTTGAAATACGCCCGCCATCCGGGCTTTAAACCGCGGCGACGCTTCTGCAATCCGTTCCATCATTTCAGTCTCGCGGGCAGCCTACACAACGCCTGCGATCCTTACAAACCAAAAAAAACCGCCCGTCAGGAACTCTGACGAGCGGCCGATTGCCCAGACAAATTTCTGAGCTACTGCTGGCGTACAGCGGTGCCGATCACTACCCGCCCGCTATCCACACCAACAAAAATGATGCTATTGGTATTCACCACATAGGCCCTGAAATTGAACGTCGTCGATGGCGTCTGCGCAGTAGTCAACTGCATCGCATTCCCTTGCGCCCCGCCCAACGTCCCATCTCCCTGCAGCGTCAGCAGCCCATTTACCGGAACGCCTGTGAAAATTTTGCCGTCACCCAATTCGGTGAAATCCACTACTCCGCCAGAGATGTTGTTCGAGCCCGCGCTCGATACTGGAATCACGCCAACAAAATCCTCTTCAAATCCGTTGGCCAAATTCACGCCACTCCAATTGATCGCGTAACTCCCAGCCATCGAAGCCGCCGTGAATGTCCCGCTCTGCGCCGTGATGGACCCATCCGCAACCACATTGGCGGAATCGTCCTGAATAAACCCTTGCGTCGCCGAGGCCATATAAAAAACATATTGAAAAGTTTGATTCCTGGTCACATCCGTGAAGTTCAACGTCCCGCGTCCGGTCCCCGCTGCATCAATCGTCAAAGCGACGTTGCTGAATCCGCCGGCCTTCGGAAAAGCGTTTACTCCGCCACTGAAATCTTCATCGAGGCTCAGATTCGTGATGTTTCCATTGGCATCCGAAGTAATTC
>Ga0209625_1000504_pt1 | contig 10127 bp, 5 predicted proteins | sample JacPin_JW_Ref_M2_FD_187960 | JGI IMG/M metagenome (GOLD analysis project Ga0209625, IMG submission 187960) | Forest soil microbial communities from Algoma, Ontario, Canada - Jack Pine, Ontario site 1_JW_Ref_M2 (SPAdes) (version 2) | ecosystem: Environmental > Terrestrial > Soil > Boreal...
CCAGTCCAGCGCGCTCCGCGAAGGTTTTAGTTCACCGGCGGCTTGGCGCCCGTCCATGCGGGCTTCCACGTAGTCTGCCGAAACGCCGTAGCGCTGGGATTCGCGCTGCGCGGCGTCCTTCCAGCGCATTTGTTCCTTGCCGATGGCGGAAGAAAAGGCAATTGCGCCGACGCCCAACATCATCAGGAGGGAGCCTCCAATGACTTGCGTGTAGGTCGAGGCCCCGCGGCCGTGCAACTCACCAAAGACCAAGGTGCCCCACAACAGACCCCAGAGCTGATTCGAATTGGAAAGCGGAATGCCCCGGCTGATGCCTACGTACTTGGCCGCGTATTGCTGAAAGACGTCACCGATCACCCAAACAAAGCCGCCCAGCATCAGCCAGAAGAGAACGTCGCGGGCGCTGGCCAGTTCGCGCCAGAGAGGAGCCAGGCCGAGGTAGCTGACGGCGAGAGTGGCCATCATGCCCAGCTCCCCGAACGTGAAGAATGTGACAAACGAAAGCGGGTTCATGCCGGTCAAGTAGGCTTTGCGATAGGGGATGTACATTGTCCCCCAGAGGATTCCCGCGCCCAGGGCGGCCCAGACACCGCGCAGGGAATGCGCCGCGGGAGCTGCGGTTGAAGACGCCACGGCCAGCAAGGCCGCGCCCGCGCACATTACCAGCGCGCCACCCAACACACCCGTCCAGCGCCGCCAGCCCGCCTGGCGCAGCTCATTGAAGAAAAGAAAACCCCAGAGAATGCCGAGAAGGCTGTTTGAATTCCACAAGGGAAAGGCGATGCTCAAGCCGATGTCACGGATGGCGAAAATCGTCAGCGTGTTGGCCACGGCCCAAAGACATCCGGCAAGAAGCGCCCAGATGATTAAGTGCGGCGCCCGGCGAACATCGGCGCGGACGGACGAGGTGCCCAGAATCAGCGCGGGCAGGCTCCAGCGCGCCAGAAAAACTCCGATAACCATGATGAGCGAAATAACCATAGGAGAGATGCCGATGGACACGAGCTTCGTGGGCGCTTCCGCGGCACCGAGCCAGGCTCCCGCCGCGAAGCCGCAAAGGATTCCGAGCAGTTGAAGCTTTTTCGCACGCGACACGTCTGGGATTGCAGGGGCGAACTGGGAAGGAGAAACAGGCGGCATTTTGCTCCGTTTCGAAATCAGCGAATAAATCGAAGTAGAAGCAATCCACCCATCAGGACGGCGACGGGCACCCAAAAATGGATGTCGGTAAGAATGCTCGCGAGGCGACTCGTGTTGGGCTGATTTGTGGGAGACCTATGCACGGATCAACGCTCCTTGAGATCAGCGGTCCAGTTCACAACGGCAGTGAGCGTACTGGAGAGCCGGTTTCCTTCGTAGACAACCACGAAGCGCTGGCCATCCGCGCTCACGCCGTAACGGCCGAAAACGCCGTAAGAGTGGGAGTCAAAGAGCACACGCGCTCCTCCGGCCGCAAGGCTACCGCCTGAAGTTTCCACTTTTACGGCCATCAGTTTATTGTCCGCAGACAGATAGAAGATTTCCTTGCCGTCGCGACGCCAGAGCGGTCCGCGTCCGTCGCCAATAGAGACCTGCCATTTTCCGCCCGGCCCAGGAAAGGGGACGACGTAGACGCGATACTCGCCCGACTCATTCGAGCAGTAGGCCAGCCACTTTCCATCGGGAGAGAAGCTGGCTTCGCGGGTGCTGAAGGTCGATTGGATGAACGGATAAGCCTTGCGGTCGCCAAAGAGAGGCAGGACCCATACAGACCAGCCTCCCGGAACCCCGTTCGCATACGTCCTTCCGGAAACACCTTCGTGATAGACGAGAAATTTTCCGTCGGTGGACCAGGAGGTTGGGACTCGAAAGTGGTCGATGCCCTCCAGAAGAAGCGTTTCGCCGCCAGAGCCGTCGGCAGACTTCTGGTAAAGGCCGTACTTACCGTCGCGATAAGAGGTATAGGCAACGTACTTTCCGTCCGGAGACCACACCGGATACAGGTTCCCCTGTCCGGAAGACGCACCAAAAGTCAGAGGGATCTTTACGCCACGCGTGATATCGAAACTCCATACGTCAAAACCGGTTCCATCAAGATAATAGGCGAGCTTTTTGCCATCCCGCGATGCGGCGATGCCCGCGTAAGCATCATCCCCTGGCACCGCTCCGACTTGCTTCCCGTCGCGATCGAACCAAACCAGTTGGCGATTCTTGGGCGCACCTTCGGCGTAAAGAAGCATTCCATTTGCGGAAGGAGAGAACCAGGCGTGGGCAATGCTGGAATCCTCCAGCACTTTTTCGGCGATAGGGACGGCTTCTCCTTTGATCTCGAAACGTTTCGCGTCAAAGGGCTGGGCCATCAGGGAGGACTGGCGCAAGAAGAGCAAATGCCCGGATGCATAGGAGGCCTGGTAGTGAGTGTGAAAAAGAAGCTTGGTCTCCTTGGAATCGAGAGAACCCATGAGAATCGAGTTGGTGGCGCTTTCGCGGGGAGTGAACGTGCTTCCGGCCAAGAAGATGAAATGACGCCCGTCGGGCAGGAACGAGGGCCAGCGGTGGGTGGTTTCGTTCTTGGAAGGATCCTGCGTCGTGAGCTGAGAAATGGGGCCACCGGAGGCAGATACGCGGTAGATGGGAGAATTGACAGTCGGCGTGAAAACAATATCGTCCTGCTGATTCCAGGATCCCCCGCGCCCATCCGGAGCATCGCAGATAATGGCTGGCGGACCACCGCGGGCATCAATTTTCTTCAGCTTGCCTCCGGCAAAAAAGCCAATGTACCTGCCGTCAGGCGACCAGAAGGGAAATCCGGCGGCTTCTGTTCCCGGCAGCAATCGAGCATGAAGCGAATCCATTGGACGAATCCATAGTGCGGATTTTGAATCGGGAGTTGGGGTCGAAGCCACGTAAGCCAGATTGAGGCCATCGGGAGAGATGGCGAAACCCTTCTGGTCCCCAGAAAAAATGAAACCCGAACCTTCTTCTGACTTAACGTAGGTGCGCGTGACGCGGGTATCAGTGGCCGGCCGTTTAGCGTAAAGAACTCCGAGGACGATGGCTGCGCCTGCGGCCAACACCAACGCAATCGCCATAATGCGGTCGCGGGCACCGGCACGATTTGCCAAAAGGGCCGCGGCGCCGGACGATGGGCCAGAATCGGCGATCCATTTCAGTTCGATGGCGATATCGCGGGCAGTCTGCCAGCGCTCTTCGGGGTCTTTGGCGAGGCAGCGGCGGATGGCGCGATCGAGTGAAGCAGGCGTGAGTGGCCTTACGGAAACAATGGGAGCAGGCTCGCTCTCCAAAATCGCCGATGCCACGCTCAGCTGGCTCTTGCCTTGAAATGCGCGATGGCCAGTGAGCATTTCGTAGAGCACCGCTCCCAGCGAAAAAATGTCGCTACGGCTATCCAGCTCCTTGCCTTCAATCTGCTCTGGCGACATGTACTGAAAGGTGCCGAGAATGGTGCCTTCCTGCGTCACGGGAGTCGTGGGCGTCGCGGCCGCGGTGAGGGTGGCGCCGGTTGCGAGCGCCAAGACAGGCTTGGCCAAGCCGAAGTCGAGGAGTTTCGCTCCCGTGGGAGTCAGCATGATGTTGCCGGGCTTCAGGTCGCGATGCACGACGCCGCTGCGGTGCGCTTTGTCGAGGGCGTCGGCGATCTGGCCGCCAAATTTTACGACTTGATCGAGTGGAAGAGGGCCTTTCTCCAGCCGCTTCGCCAGCGTCTCGCCTTCCACGCATTCCATGACAAGATAGTCCATGCCGTCCTGATGGCCGACGTCGTGGAGTACGCAGATGTGCGGATGATTCAGGCTGGAAATTGTTTTGGCTTCGCGCTCGAAGCGCTGCTTGCGAATGGGATCCGAAGATAATTGTGCGGACAGAATCTTGATCGCCACCGTGCGTTCCAACCGCGTATCCCGCGCGCGATACACCTCGCCCATGCCGCCCGCGCCCAGCGGCGCGACGATCTCATAAGGACCAAGCCTGTTCCCTGCAGATAGACTCACGATTGGCGCAGATTATAGCCTTAAAACCAATCCATTTCCGAGCGGCCAAGCCTCCTTGGTTCCTTGCCAATTCTTGCCTGACCAATTTGCTCGACCGAACGTGTGTCGCTCGCGGAGATTTCCTGTGCCGCCCGGAGTGGACTTGACGGCCTGTTAGCTCGAGCCGTAAGCTCCACGAATTCCGCGATTGAATCTGAATCTCGCGCGAAGGGTGGTCAGGGAGAAATGGGAAGCGCGTTGGCAAAGATCTATGTCGTGTTGAGCGGAGCAATTTTGGTAGTGGTCGGTGTGGTGGGATTCTTTCGCCACGAAATGTTCAACCTCACCTTCCCTCCAGCCCATAACGTGTTTCACCTCGTCAGCGGCGCCATCGGGCTTTGGGCCGGGCTCGGAAAGAGCGCGAATGGGGTGCGGCGGTTTGGTCTGATGTTTGGAGCGATTTATACCCTGGTGGCCATCGCAGGCTTCGCCGGTATGCGGGACCTCGGGCCCATCCAATTGGATTTGAATGCGCATTTCAATTTCATCCATCTTGGGGTTGGTCTCCTCAGTCTCGTGGCCGGTGTTGCCGGCGCAAAGCCGGCCGTAGCCCGGTAGACCGAAACATCTTCCACCTGCAAACGGCGCGGGGGCTCAACTCCATCGGCAATGATGGGAATCACGTGGTCAAGCGATCCGGAGAGATGGGGCGCAACTGCCAGGCCTTGAGCGAAATGAGCGCAGGCAGATCGTTGTCGCTGACGCGAGCGCGGAGGAGTCCGTCCGGCTTGCGATAAAGGCGCGTCGTGAGGACGTGCCGGCGGTCGCAGATGAGCTCGGCAACGGAAGCGTCCAAGAAAAGATGGAACTCGATTTCGTGTTTTGGCCCAAGGGGTACTTCCAGGGCAAACCCATTGACGGTGAGCGTCACTGCGGCTGTGCTCTTGGGCTCAAGCTTGGCGGACCACCAGGGGCCGCCGCGGTCCTCCAGGGTAAACGTGAAGCGGGGCGATTTGGTTTTCCAGGCCAGCTCTCCGGCAGCATTCTCGATTTGGATTTCTTCCATGGCGTGGCCCAACTGGGACAAGTCCGCGTGTTGTCCCGGGAGAGCGAACGATTTCGCGCGCAGCGCCTGTGTCCCCGGCGCAACCTGCATCTCGAGGCCGCCATCAGAATTGAGCGATAAGACTCTGGGAAGGGCCATACAGCCTGCCCAACCGGCGGCCCTGAATTCGGCTTCGGGGCGTGTTTCCGGAATCCAGCCCCACAGGATGCGATTGCCCATGGCGTCGAGTTGCGTTTTCTGCGCGTAGTAGGCGCCGTGATCGAGGATGCCGCGCCTCTCAGAATGGAACACGTGTTCCTTGGGATCGAGCTCGCCGGACTCCCAAATCACCTGACCCGCAGTCGAATAAAGAAGGACGTGCTTCTTTCCCAACGGAAAAAAATCAGGGCACTCCCACATCTCGCCAGAGTCCACGGGATTGCTGGATTCCTTTTCCGTCCACTTTCCGGAAGCGAGCGGGTGCAGATACTCCCACCGGCGCAAGTCCCTAGAGTGGTAGAGAAGCACGCGGCCGCCTTGCTTGAAGAGACCTGAGCCGACACCGAGATACCAATTTTCACCTTCGCGCCAAAGAAAAGGATCGCGGAATCCCGCCAAACGAGGGTCCTTTGGCGGTTGGAGCACGGGCTGATTCCATTTGGTCCAGGTAAGAAGCTGCGGATCGGAGGAGGTAGCAAGGCACTGTACCTCGCGAAAGTTGTGGCCACCGTCGCGGAGAGTCGCCTGTTCCGGAGCAACGGTCTTCACACCCGTGTAGAAAATTGTAGCGGTGCCGTGATCGTCCAGCGCGCTTCCAGTGAAACACCCATCGGCGTCGTCCCAGCCGGGAGTCGGAGCAAGCGCAATCGGCAAATGGCGCCAGTGAATCATGTCCTCGCTCACCGCGTGAGCCCAGTGCATATCGCCCCAGACCGCGGCGTTTGGGTTGTATTGGAAAAACATGTGGTAGTGGCCCTTCCAATAGATCGGGCCGTTGGGATCATTCATCCAGTTTTTGGCGGGGAGCAGATGATATTGCGGGCGGAGCGGATCCGCGGCGAGACGCTCCCGCGAATCCGAGGCCTGACTCTTCCAGAAAGACGACGGCCAAGTAGCGCACGCACCGGAAGCGCCGAGAGCCCGCACGAAATCGCGCCGCAGAATGCGCATGGCAATTATCCCTGTAGTTTAAATCGGCCGGGACGTTCGGCTATTGCTTCTTATGCTTTGCGTGCGCTGCTTCTTGTTCGCTTTTGTAAGCTTTCCAGGACTGGTCGATGACGTAGGCGTGAACCGCATCCGCCTCAGCGACCGTCATGTGGGCTTTGGGAAAAGCAAACTTTGGCGGATCCGCAAGACCGGGCATGCCTTTCGACCAGTGGCTGCCGCCCAAGACGATGCCATACCAATCCTTATGCACTTCAGGCGGGGCGTAGCGCAGATCGGGGATCGCGCCGTCCTCCACCCAGGCGCCGCTGCCATCGATGAAAGGGGAGTGGCACCCTTCGCAGTAAAACGACACGTAGAGTTTTTCGCCCTTGCGAATGATTTCCTCGCTCACTTTCTGCTCAGGCGGTTTCGGCACGGGTGGAACTTCGATGTGCGGCGTCGGAAAGGGAACCTTGCCGCCGAGTTTGAACGCGTACAGACGTTCCGGGCCGCGCTTGGATTCGGGTGTGGCCATCGTGCGCGCGGGAGCAAAGAGGCGCGATCCGGAACCCCAGCCCACGGAAGTAATCACATACTGCTCGCCGTTCACTGAAAACGTGACGGGTATGGAATCGATCGCGGACTTGGTCTGGATGGACCAGAGTTTTTTCCCGGTGTCGGCGGCATAGGCCGCAAATTCGCCGGTGCCTTGTCCCTGAAAAACCAGGTTGCCAGCGGTGGAGAGAACGCCGCCGTTGACGGCGATCTGCTCCTCGACGGACCAGCGCGCGGTTTCCGCAATGGGGTCCCAAGCGATCAGCCGTCCGAAAAGACCCACGCCGCCTTCTCCTGCTTCTACGGCGGCACTGGTATCGGAGCGGCGGTCCGTTGATGGAATATAGACGAGCCCTGTGAGCGAGCTATAGCTCATGGGCCACCAGTTGTGGACTGTCCACTGTCTGCCGCCGCCCTGCGACGCGGGGATCAGGACGGGGCGTCCCGTCTGAAGATCGTAAGAACTGGCCCAAGTGGTTTTGACGAGCGGCTTGGCGGAAAGCAGCTTGCCGGTTTTGGCGTCCAGGATATAGAAGAAGCCATTCTTGGGGGCGGTCATCGCCACATGACGCTTTTCCCCGTTGATGGTGAGGTCGGCCATCATGATCTGGTTGTTTTCCGAGTGCACGCCCTCGGTCCCCGTCTGGAAGTGCCAGACGTATTCTCCGGTGTCCGCCTTCACCGCGATGATGCATTGGGAGAAGAGCTTTTCTCCGGTAATTTTGACTCCGGTCATTTCTCCGTAGCCGACGTCCGCGCCCGCGGTGCCAAAAATCACGAGGCCTGTGGCGTCGTCATACGTGATGGCGTGCCACACGTCGCCGCCGCCGATCTTCCACGAGCCTTCGCCGAACCAGGTTTTCGAGGCCATCTCCAGTTCCTTTGTTTCGAAACCTTTTGCGGGATCGCCCGGAACGGTCCAGAACCTCCAGACTTCCTTGCCCGTTTCGGCGTCATAGGCGGCAAGAGCGCCGCGGACGCCATCATCCGAACCGTTGTAGCCCATGAGGATTTTCCCCTTGGCAACTCGAGGCGCGCCGGTGATGCCGGTTTGCAGGGGCTCGCAGACGGTGGCCTCCCAGATTTTCTTTGCTGTGGCGGCATCGATGGCAATCAGGCGGCAGTCGCCCGTGCCGACATAAACTTTTCCGTTCCAGACGGCCACGCCTCCATTGGTGCGCGCAGAATAAGAGCCGTTCAGCGCCAGGTCGAGCCGGATCTTGGGATCGTACTTCCAGAGGAGTTTTCCCGTGGACGCTTCCACGGCGTAAACCTTGGAGAGCGGGGCGCTGACGTAGATGACGCCATCGACAACGATCGGCTCGGAGACAATGCCCATTGCGCCGTCGTAATCCAGATACCAGGCCAGGCCCAAATTGCCGGTATTCTGATCGTTAATCTGCTTGAGCGGACTGAAATGTTTCGAATCGTTGGTGCGGCCGTTAACCAGCCAGTTGTTCCCGGTGGCGGCATCGGACATCACGCGCGCCTCGTTCACGTCGCCGGGCTTCGCCGTGCTGTCCGCCGAAGAGCGCAATGCAATGGCAACTCCGGCCGCGGCAATGACGAGTGTCAGACCCAGAATGCGCCGTGTTTTCATGCCAGACCGCCTTTCGAATGAGCCGCGGAACGTCCGCCGCACCAATGCGAGACCGCTTGCCCGAACCTGATTGGCGCGGAATTTCCGTGTGCCATGTTAGGTGCGCGGCGGAAACAAAGTCAACGCGTGCGAAGTTGTGTTTTGCGGTGCGCGAACGCGCGAATTTCGCTCCAGAGAACGAATACGAAATAGACGGAGAGCAGAAGAAGCTCGGGCTCGATGGCGTGGCGGTATTTTGCGACGGGATAGACGAAATAATAAGGAACGGGATAAACGAGGAGAGCGGCAGCCAAGAGCAGCCACCCGCGCGGGAGTCGCGTCAAAACGAAAAGAAGCCCGAGCCAGCCGCCGAGAGACAACGGCCAGAATTCCCAAGGCTGCCACCATTCCCTGCCCTGATAGAGCAGCGATGTGCCATCCCAGAACCACCAGGTGCGATGGAGCGTCAGGTCGAGAAATTCGGACCGATACTCGCGGACAAAACGCAGGCCGTCTTCCTTGTAGTAGTCGAGGAAAGCCATCTCTCCCATGGCCGCATACTGTTTGAATACCGCGGGATTGCCCCCGGGATGCTTCCCGCTGAAACCCATGCCGTTGCTGAAATGATAGTTGCCGAGGTGAAATTCAAACCAGAAGTTGCTCCGAAAAAAAACCGGCCGCCCGAAGACTCGCTCGTTGCGCATCAGCCAGGGTGAAACCAGCAGCGCGAAGAGTACGCCGGCAAGCGCGGCGGAAGCGAACCAGGGCCTGAAGGAGCGGTGGTTCACAAAGGCCGCGTAGAGAAAGGTAAACGGCATGACGCTGAGCAAAGCGGGATTGGTGAGCGCGATCACCGCCCAGAGCGCGCCGAGCGATAGCCAGAGCTTCCGGGTGTTTTTCTCCGCGACATCGAGCGTAACGATGAAGGCCGCGGAAAGAAGAAAGGCGCTGGCGGTAAAATCCCAAATCCAGGAAACAGTCCAGCGGAAAAAAATGGGGCTGAGCGCCCAGATCCACGCGGCGCAGAATCCAACTTGTGCGCCCAACGTGCGGCGGCCCAGGGCGTGGATGGTGATGCCGGTAGCCGCCGCGATGATGCACTGAATGCCAAGAAGCACGATCGCGGAGGCCGCGGAATAGATGCCGAAGAGCCGGAAGACCAAGGCAACTAAATAAGGATAAACCGGGGCGACCCAGGCGGTCGGTCCAGTGTCCAGGTGAAATGGTGAACTGAAACCCTGTCCGCGAACAATGTGATCCGCGATGCTGCAAACTTCCTCGCCGAAAGGAAGGTTATCGTTCGGGGAGCCGACGTAAGTTTTTTTCCAGAGTACGAATCCGAAGCGCAGGATAAATCCGCACACGAGAAGCAATATGTACAGGTTGCGATACCCGGCATTCTCCGGCGGTGAGTCGGGATTTGGGGGAGCTTCCGGGGCGGCGACAGACATACCATTTATTGTGGGAGACACGCTCGCCTAGCGGCAAGGTGGAGTTGGAGTTTGAATTCTTATGCGGCACTGGGAAAGGGGGATAAGCAGTTCACAAGAAAGAAAATCAACAAGAAGAAAAAAGGACGACAGGTTGGAAGGAAGAACAACCCCACTCGGGAGTAGTACGCGGTTGGATGGTTCGCAAGGTAAACTCAAAGCTGAAAAAATCAGGAAGAAGCGAACGTCAAGTTTCGAACAGGCAACTCGATCCAACCAGGTGACGGGCTAAACGAGATGAAACCGCGGCTACAGGTGATGAAATTCGGCGGCACGTCGGTCGGCGATGCGGCGTGCATCGCCAGGGCGGCGCAGATTATCGCGAAGGCGGCAAAGGAGAA
>Ga0209625_1000505_pt1 | contig 10122 bp, 6 predicted proteins | sample JacPin_JW_Ref_M2_FD_187960 | JGI IMG/M metagenome (GOLD analysis project Ga0209625, IMG submission 187960) | Forest soil microbial communities from Algoma, Ontario, Canada - Jack Pine, Ontario site 1_JW_Ref_M2 (SPAdes) (version 2) | ecosystem: Environmental > Terrestrial > Soil > Boreal...
CATCGTCACCAATCTCGACCAGTGGACGAGGGCGCGAAAACGGCCGTCGCTCGACATGCAAGATTACGAAGCGCTGCGAGATGGAATGAAGCTGGCAGCGGCTGTTGCGGCGGAGCAGAACAACGTGGCAGATGTGCGCTACGGAAACGGATTGAGCGAAGACGTGACGATCCTCGGGACTACGCCTGCCTTCGCTGACATTCGCCAGATCGAAGTGGCGAGTGGGCGGCTGTTGACGCAGGCGGACGAAGACCATGCGGCAAACGTCTGCGTCATCGGAATGGACGTGGCGAACAAGCTGATGCCCGGAGTGGACGTGCTCGGAAAAGAAATTCGCGCCGGACAAGGCCAATATCAAATCGTTGGTGTGGCAAAGCCGAAGGGGACGGTGCTCGGCCAGCCGCAAGACAACTTCGTGATGATTCCGCTGCGAACGTACCGGTCCGTGTGGCTGCAGCACGGCGATTCGGTGACCATGTTCGTGCAAGCGCGCGGGCCGGAATGGATGTCCGCGGCGGAAGACGAAGCGCGCGTGATTATTCGGACACGCCGCCACCTGCGCTACGAGGAGGACGACAACTTTGCGATCATCATGCCGGACTCGATTACCGGAATTTGGAACCGGATCACCGGGAATGCCTTTGGAATTGCGATCTGGGTAACTTCGGTGTTTCTGGTGGTGGGCGGAATTGTGATCATGAACATCATGCTGGCCAGCGTGACGGAGCGGACGCGAGAAATAGGATTGCGGAAATCGCTGGGCGCGCGGCGCGCGCAGATCGTGATGCAATTTTTGGTGGAGTCGTCGATGCTGGCGACGCTGGGGGGCGTGGTTGGCGTGATTCTTGCGTTGGCGATCGCTGCGATCGTGCGCGCGGCGAGTCCTGTGCCGATTTCGACGCCGCTGTATGCGATTTCAATTGCGCTGGCGTTGTCGACGGCCGTGGGATTATTTTTCGGGATTTATCCGGCGATGCGGGCGTCAAAGCTCGATCCGATTGAGGCGTTGCGGGCGGAGAACTGAAATGATGCCGGTGCGGCAGGATTTTCGCGAAAATCTCGGGCTGGCGTTCGATACGATTCGAACGCATAAGCTGCGGAGTTTTCTCGCGGTGCTGGGTGTCTTGATTGGCGTGGCGTTGATTATTCTTGTCGTGGGCCTGGTGCAGGGATTCCGGTCTACGATCTCGGCGGAAATTGCATCCGAGGGCCTGGATACGGCGTGGGTGGCGCGTTTCACTCAAGGCCCGGGACTCAACGGGCGGCGGCCAAAGGAGGAACGCGAGCGCAAACCGCTTCGGTTTGAAGACGCCCACGCGGTGATGACGCAATGCCCGGCGGTGAAGCAGACAGCGGTTTCCGTTTTCGAATGGACGCAGCCGCACACAGTGCGCTACCAGAGCAGCCAGGTTGCAGGTGGCGAGTTTCGCGGCACATTCCCTGCGTATCTCGAGGTTTATTCGAACGCGAACATCAAAGCGGGGCGATTTTTTACCGAAACCGAAAATGAGCATCGCGAGAATGTGGTGGTGCTGGGCGAAAACATTGCTACGGCCCTCTTCGGAAAAGTTGACTCGGCGCTCGATAAGCAGGTGCTCGTTGACGGCGTGAATTTCCGCGTGATTGGCGTGCTTGAAAAGCCGGTGGGACTTTTTGGCACCGCGGATGAAGACCGGCGCGTGGTGATGCCGTATTACACGTTTTTCAAAATTTATCCTGCAAGCTTCGAGCTGGCGATGCGGATTTTGGCCTATCCCGGCAAGCTCGATCTGGCGGTGGACCAGATTCGCGAAGTGCTGCGGCGGCGCAGAAATGTCCCGTACGACAAGCCCGATAGTTTTGCCATACAGACGAACGTGGAAATGGTGAAGCAGTTCGACGACATCATCGGCGGCGTGGTGCTCGTGATCGTGGTGCTGAGTTCGATCGGGTTACTGATCGGCGGGATGGGCGTGATGAATATCATGCTTGTGTCGGTGACGGAGCGAACGCGCGAAATCGGTGTGCGAAAAGCGATTGGCGCGCGGAGCCGCGATATCACATGGCAATTCTTGTTTGAGGCGATGACGCTCACGGGGACCGGCGGCCTGATCGGAATCATTGTGGGCAGCGCTATCGTGATGCTGGTCCCGGTTGTAAGTTCGTTGAAAGCGGTTGTGCCGCTTTGGGCAGTGATCGTGGGGTTCACGGTATCGGTGGGAATCGGGCTGATTTTTGGTGTGTGGCCTGCGACAAAGGCGGCGAAATTGAATCCGGTGGAAGCGCTGCGTTACGAATAGGAAGTGAAAGCTCTCTCGCTATTTTGGAGCTGGCGCGCCGGGATCAATCGTTACAGTACTTTTGGGATCTAGCTGGGATTTGCCGTCAGGTCCGAATACGTAGGGAAAGCCGTCCGGATCGAGCGGAATGCCCTTGATCATCGCCGCTTCAACTAACTCACGCGTAGATTGTGGATAGCGGCCGAGGCGCGAGCGATAAGTCTCCGCGAGTTGATCGAGCTGCATTTCATCCGACTGAGCCTTCAGCCCCTTTAGTGCTTCAAGGGCACGCTTTTTAACCTGCTCATCCTGGGTTGTCTCATACACCTCCGACCAGATCATTCGCGATGTATCGAGGGCGCCGCCTCTCGAGGCGATGCGCGCGGCCAGAACTTTGAAGAGTTGCGACGCGCCGGGAATCTTGCTGGTTTCGAGGTACGCAGCAGCAGCCTTCTGATAGTCCTTGAGCCGCATGTAGTAGAGAAATCCGAGATCGGCGGAAATCTGCGTGTTATTCGGGTTTGCGGCGATGCCTTTCTTCACCAGATCAACGGCGAGATCGGGCCGTCCTGCGCCACCCTGCTTTTCGGAGAGAAAAAAAGCGCCAAAGTGATAGGCGGGGATGAGGTTCGGGTCGAGCGTAGTGGCGACATTCAGCAACGGAGCCAGCAAGTGGAAATCGCGATCGGAAGTGGGCAGCTTGGCGCCGTAATATTGGACGGCACGCGTCCAATAAAGATCGCCTAGCAGCGCATCGTAGCCGAGGCTTAGTCTTTTCAGAAGCGGGCCCGATTGAATGAGAAGCTCGTCACTCTGCTTTTCGAGGATATTGCGCTGCGAATCGATTCCCCGTTGCAGCGCGACAACACAGACGAACAACACCGGCACGACGATTGCAGCAAGCCAGGCGAGCGGATTTCGATGGCGTTCGCTCACTTCAGATTCCGTCCTGAAAACACCGATGCAGCCCCAACCAAGAGAATCGCCGAGTAGAGCAGCGCGTAAAGAGTATTCTGCGCGATCAGCTGAGGCGGAATCGCAAAACCGTGAGACGCCTGGCCGATTACATCGAAATTATGGAAGTTGGGGAGCACGTAATACAGGATGCGCGTGATGGTTTTGACGGCGGGATTTTGCGTCACCATACCGATATTCAGGAAGTCTGTCGAAAACATTCCCGCGAGGTAGATTCCAATCGTAAACAGCGTGGAGAGCATGGGCGTGGAGAAGCACGAGAAAAAGAGCGCCAGCGCCGTGACGATTGCCAATTTCAGCAGGATGAAATAGACCGCCACAATTATGTAAACATCCGATCGCTCGAATGAATGGCTCACGTAAAAGAGCGCTGCAGCCACGCCGATCGTCATCAAACAGGTATTCACGAACAGCGTGAGCAGCAAGCCTGCGTATTTTCCAACGATGAATTGCCAGCGGCGGATCGGCTTCGAGAGCAGGCTGTAGAGCGTACGCTTCTCCATTTCTTTGTAAATCAGGCCGACTCCGATGAAGATCGCCATCACCAACCCGAACGCGGAAATCGCGGAAAGTCCCAGATTTACGATGACGAGGCGGTCGATCCCGATGGAAATCTGTCCGACTAGAATCGCAGCGCCGATCATCATGAGGGCAAAGAAAACGAGGTTGTAGAGAACGCGATCGCGAACCGCTTCGCGGAACGTATTGACAGCGACCACTCCTGGCATGGCGCTCATCGAGCTAGTACCTCCACCGCGTGAGAGGCAGCCTTCTCGCGGTTCACCATCCGGAGGAAATATTCTTCCAACGACGGTCGCACCGGCTGCACGGAAAGGATGCGCGCGTCGCATCCTCGCAATTTTTCGAGCGCGGTATAAAGCTGCGCCTCCGGAACTTCGGCGCGATAGTGCGCGCCGGTTTTCTTGGTCGCCAACGCAAGATCCTGCGGCAACACGCTCCCCTCTTTCAGTTCGAAGAGAATCTCCATCGCGCTCACATCCATCGAAACGATTTCTCCCGGAGCCCCGACGCCCTGCAATTTCCCATCAACCAGCACGGCGACGCGATCGCACAACATTTCAGCATCCGAAAGAATGTGGGTGGAAAAGAAGACGGTGCGCCCCTGGTTTTTCAGATCGAGAATGATGTCGCGGACCTCGCGGCGGCCAATGGGATCGAGTCCGGACATAGGTTCGTCCAAAAAGACGACCTTGGGATCGTGCAAAATTGCCTGAGCGATTCCCGCGCGCTGGAGCATGCCCTTGGAAAACTTCCGCAGCTGAATATCAGCCGCTGCCGTGAGGCCGACGCGCTCGAGGAATCGCGCCACGCGTTCGCGCCGGTCGGCCGATGCGAAGCCAAAAAATCGCGCGTAATAATCAAGCAGTTCGCGCGCCGTCAAATAGTCGTAGAAGTAAGGCTGCTCGGGAAGGAAGCCAATTTCACGGTGCATGCCGACGTCGTCGATCGATTTTCCGCGGATGCGCGCCGTTCCAGCTGTCGGGAAAATCAGGCCCATGAGCAGCTTCAGGGTGGTAGTCTTGCCAGCGCCATTGGGGCCGAGAAAGCCGAAAATTTCGCCGTCTTCGACGCGCAGGGAAAGATTGTCGAGCGACCGGCGCATGCGCTTCCGCCAGAAGCCCAGGGCGTAGTCCTTCGTCAAGCCGTCGATTTCGATTGCCGCGCTAGTCATTTCGTTATTCTAATTTTTTTCGGAAGAATCAGGTCGTGTCAATACCTGAGTGTTGCTTCGAACGGCACATCCAGCGTGACGGCGGCTCGGCCTCCGCGGCCGCCGGTTAGTCTTTCGTATGTAGAGACGTCTGCTGATTCAGAGTCTCGCCAAGGGAGGGGCGAAGATTTTCGAACGCAGAACTATTTGCGAAGGCGCTCGGGAAATTGGACTCGAACGAACTAAGTCCCGGACAAACCATCCGGTGCGTGGCCGAAAAGCCGAACGATTCCATCTCGCGCCGCGACTCCTCGGCAGTCCAACCTTGCTGAGAGATTCGGTAGGCGGCGACCATCATGCCCGTGCGATCCACGCCATACTTACAGTGAACGAAAACTTTCTTGTCCGGATTATCGCGCAAAATACTCAGGAATTTCGCGACGCCCTCGTCGGTCATGTGCGAGCATTGCGATGGAATCGCAATGTATTGCATGCCTAGCTTTGTCACTCGCTCGCGCTCGGCGTCGCTGTCGCCTCTTAAATCAACGACGATACCCACGCCCATTTTTGCAAGCGCGCCGAACCCGTCGTTAGATGGCTGAGCACCGCGAAAAAGCAATGGCGTAACCTGCCCAAAATTGGGCACGCCCGGTAAAAGGACTTTCTGCGCAAACACGTGTTCTGCCGCCGAAGTACTTGCTGGCTTGGCAGCTTCCTGCGCGCGAGTCGCCGAGCCCAGAACCGCCGCGACAATTCCGATCGCAATCGTGTGCGCGAATTTTGAAGCCATTGCGCTCATCATACAATAGGATGCTGCATCGCCAGAAAAAGCAGCTTGTGGCGCGCCGCACATGTACCACTACGGATAGACGCTTTCGACAACTACTGTCAAATATTTTGTGGTTCGAGTAGGAATTTTTCTTGACAACTTTTCTACAACCACTGATACTGCGCACCCAGACTCGGGGGAACGTGAACCGGTCCTTGCGCTGAACAGAGCGGCCGGCGAACGTCAAAAGCAGACCGGGTTTTACCGAAAATCCGAAGGGAACCGCCCGCAAATAACACCGCGCATCAGTTTCCAGCGCGGCTTAGCTGGGCATTTCTCTTTTTTTCGGCGTGAGGCGCGCAAATTTGATTCTTGCGCCGTCCTCCATTGCAGCCGGTTCCCCGATACGCTTCGAAGCCCCGATATCTTCGGAGAAAGATATTCGGTTAACAACAAGGTTCCGGGCCCCTGCGGTTGGGAGTAAAATAGTAGTTGCCCTCCCGCACGGCTCCCCGGCGAACATGACGGCGGAAGTGCTGCCGGCGCGGAGGCAGAGATGGCAGAAACGAGAACGGCATTGAACGGACACACGGAAACACAACAAGTTACAAGGCGGGCGACCGGATTGGAATTTCAGCGCCGGTTTACAAACGGCAAAGTGTCACCATTTGACGCAGTTGAATGGGAGCGTCGCACTGCACTCATAGGCAATGATAAGGGTCAGGTTATCTTCCGTCAGGAAAATGTGGAAGTACCGAAGTCCTGGTCGCAAACCGCTACGAACATAGTGGTATCGAAATATTTCCACGGCAAGCCCAATACGCCGGAGCGCGAAACATCTGTACGGCAGTTGATCGCGCGCGTAGTCGACACCATCGTGCGCTGGGGCGAGGAAGGCGGCTACTTTGCCACAGCCGAATCCCGGAATATTTTTCGCGACGAGCTCACTCACCTGCTCGTCGAGCAGAAGATGGCATTCAATTCGCCGGTATGGTTCAACGTGGGAGTGCAAGCCAAGCCGCAATGCTCGGCGTGCTTCATCAATTCCGTCCAGGACAACATGGACTCGATCATGAACCTGGCCAAGACGGAAGGGATGCTCTTCAAGTGGGGCTCGGGCACGGGAACGAATTTCTCCTCGCTGCGTGGCAGTAAGGAATCGCTCTCCGGCGGCGGAATCGCTTCGGGCCCGGTGAGCTTTATGAAGGGTTTCGACGCGTTCGCGGGCGTGATCAAGAGCGGCGGCAAGACGCGGCGCGCGGCGAAGATGGTGATCCTGAACTCAGACCACCCGGACATTATGGAGTTCATCGAGTCGAAGATGAAGGAAGAGCGCAAGGCGCACGTCCTGATCGAGCAGGGTTACAACTCCTCGATCGACGGCGAAGCGTACGCCTCGGTCTTTTTCCAGAATGCGAACCATTCCGTGCGCGTGACCGACGATTTCATGCGCGCCGCCGAAGAAGATCGCGACTGGTGGACGCGCAATGTGAACGATAGCAAGGCGTGCGAGCAATATCGCGCGAAGGACATGCTGAAGGAGATGGCGAAGTCGGCCTGGCAATGCGGTGACCCGGGAATGCAGTACGATACGACGATCAACCGCTGGCACACCTGCAAGGCCACCGACCGAATCAATGCGTCAAACCCGTGCTCGGAGTACATGTTCCTTGACGACACGGCGTGCAACCTCGCGTCGCTGAATCTGCTGAAGTTCCTCGGTGCCAACGGTCAATTTGACACCGAGGGATTCCGGCATGCGGTGGACGTGACGATCACGGCGCAAGAAATCCTGGTCGACAACGCCAGCTATCCGACGGAAAAGATAGCGCGCAATTCGCACGACTACCGCCCGCTCGGACTCGGTTATGCGAACCTGGGCGCGCTGTTGATGTCGCTCGCACTTCCTTACGATTCTGATGGCGGCCGCGACTTCTGCGGCGCGATCACAGCGCTGATGACGGGCGAGGCCTACGCGCAGTCGGCGCGGATTGCCGAGCGCATGGGGCCGTTTGGCGGCTACCTGCGCAATCGCGATTCGATGCTCGACGTGGTTCGCATGCACCGTGATGCGCTGCGGCCGATCAAGGAAGATAACGTCCAGCCTTCGCTGCTGCACGCGGCTCAAAAATCATGGGACGACGCGGTCGAGCTGGGCGAGCGCTTCGGCTATAAAAACTCGCAGGTCTCCGTGCTGGCGCCCACGGGCACGATCGGCTTCATGATGGATTGCGATACGACGGGCATCGAGCCCGATCTTGCGCTCGTAAAGCAGAAGAGGCTCGTCGGCGGCGGCGTGATCAAGATCGTCAACAACACGGTGCCGCAGGCGCTGATGAAGCTGGGGTATCCGCCGGAGCAGGTGGCGCAGATCGTGGATTACATCGACGCGAACGGCACGATCGAAGGTGCGCCCGGCTTCAAGCCCGAACACCTCGACGTGTTCGATTGTTCGCTGGCGCCGATGGGAGGAGGCCGTTCGATTTCCTGGCGTGGTCATCTCCGCATGATGGCTGCGGCCCAGCCGTTCATTTCCGGCGCGATCAGCAAGACCATCAACATGCCGGAAGAATCGACGGTGGAAGACATCATGGAGGCCTACACCGAGTCCTGGAAATTTGGACTGAAGGCCGTGGCCATCTATCGCGACAATTCCAAGCGCTCGCAGCCGCTTTCTGCGGCAGGTAAGAAGGAGGACGAGACTGCCGCCATGCCCCCGGCTGCCGCAGTTCCCGTGCCCGCACCCGTGGCGGAAGCGGCGCCCGCGCAGCAGGAACTTTTCAACGGTTCGGCCCGGCGGAGAAAGCTTCCGAGCGAGCGCACATCGATCACTCACAAATTTTCAGTGGGCGGCCACGAAGGGTATCTCACGGTTGGCAAATACGAGGATGGTAGTCCCGGCGAGATCTTCATCAAGATGGCGAAGGAAGGCTCGACGCTTTCAGGCATCATGGATGCGTTCGCCCTTTCGGTCTCGATCGCGCTGCAGTACGGCGTGCCGCTACACGCGCTGATCGATAAGTTCTGTAACTCGCGCTTCGAACCTTCGGGCTACACGGGGAATCCGCAGATTCGTTACGCGAAATCGATTGTGGACTACATTGGGCGCTGGCTGGGCGGGAAATTCATTTCATCCGATTATCTGGATTACGAAATTGCGCCAGGTGTAGACAAGGTTTCCAGCCCAAAAGTTGTTGATCCAAAGCAAGTCGACAGCGCGAGAACTTCCGAAGACATGATCCTTAACGAGGACAAGGTGGTCCTGAAAAACGGGCGAACCGTCACTTGGAGGGATGAAGATGCCCCGCTCTGCTCGGAGTGCGGCATGCGCATGACGCCGAACGGCAGCTGCTACAAGTGCGCGAACTGTGGCAGCACGTCCGGCTGCAGCTAGAACGAAGAAGCTTGGAATGGATTCAGAAAGGGTGCTTCGATTGCCGGAGCGCCCTTTTTTATTTCCAGCAAGCTTTCAGCTTGCGGGATCCTGCGCAGCCGAACGGCGCAGCGAACGAATCGCCGAATATCCCAGCAGCAGCACTGCAATTCCGATAGCAAGCCACAGTACGACCTCGTACTTTTCCGTCCATGGCCGTGGGTCCGACCATGCGGTGTTCAATTCTTCCTCACCCAATTGCCCAGCCTCCGCTGCGTCGATCGTTTTTGAGTTCAGGCGCCGTTCGAGGTCGTAGCTCGGAGACTTGGCAAACTCCTGGCCATACAGCAGGCGATAGGTGCGCCCCGGTTGCTGCTCGAAAACGATGTGCCGCGGCGTCATGTAGAGGGTAGGCTTCACTCCCGGAAGCGGCGCGTCATTTCCATTCACGATCGCCACGCGCCAGAAACGCATGGGTTCGTAATTCGAAACGTCCACGACGAGGCGTTCGCGAACGATACCTTCCTGATGAAATCGGTAGATTTCGCCGCTCGAACGATACTGCCAATTCTTGCCATCCTTGCTGGATTCCAAATTTACCGAACGGCTAAACTCCGAAGTCGCTCCGTCGAACTGCACTTGGTTGATCTTGAGCGCCGCCGAACCAAGATCCGTTCGCCAAACGGTTTCGTGGACCGGCGCAGACGAGTCGAGCGACATATCGGCCGCAACGGCTGCCCGTTCAGGCGGATCGACCGCCTTGTAAAGAACCTTTGCTCCAGTCACCAAGAATTTCGACTTTCCGTTCAGAACACGTACGCGCAGGTAGCGTGCATTGCTGTCCGAATAGTAGACAAGTTGCGATCCTTCACGGCGATCCTTTCGGAATCTAAAAATCGGCGCTCGTTCCTCAACGAGGCGCCATGCTCGAGCGTCGTCGCTGACTTCGACCTGCACCCATTCAATGAAATCAGTTTCCGGCGTTTCGATTTGCACGCCGTTGTGAAACAAATTACCGGCGCCGGTGTCGAGGACCACCTGCGTATACAAACCCGGCGCAAAACTATTCTCCCGC
>Ga0209625_1000506_pt1 | contig 10116 bp, 7 predicted proteins | sample JacPin_JW_Ref_M2_FD_187960 | JGI IMG/M metagenome (GOLD analysis project Ga0209625, IMG submission 187960) | Forest soil microbial communities from Algoma, Ontario, Canada - Jack Pine, Ontario site 1_JW_Ref_M2 (SPAdes) (version 2) | ecosystem: Environmental > Terrestrial > Soil > Boreal...
AACGAATCGACGGATCCGAACCGCGTCGTTTTTCACGCCCTGGGCGCTTGGCGCGTTCTGCCCGGCTTTCACGATCTGCTTTGGAACCCCGCGTTCCTGGTGCCGGCATCGCAGTTATTGGACGGTCCGGTGCGCTTCTGGCACGACCAACTTTTCTGCAAACCGGCCCGGCATGGCGGTGTGGTGGCCTGGCACCAGGATTATTCGTACTGGACAAGAACCACGCCTTTGGCCCATCTCACCTGCTGGATTGGCTTGGACGATTCCACCCGGGAAAACGGCTGCTTGAATTACGTTCCAGGAAGCCACAAATGGCCGGACTTGCCCAAACCCGTGCTGACTGGGGAAATGGATAGCATCCGCGAAACTCTGCCCGAAGGGCTCAAAGACAAATTCGAGCCCGTTGCCATTGAGTTGAAAAAGGGTGAAAGTTCGTTTCACCATGCCCGAACGATGCACGGTTCGCGCGCGAACGATACGCCCGCCCCGCGGCGCGCCACCGTTATTAATGTTTTTCGCGACGGTGTCATGTCGGATTCTAATGAACCACTTCTCGCGGGCGTTCCCGTAATTCCTCGCGGGGACGCGATGGGCGGGCAGTTCTTTCCCCTGTTGTTCGATCGACAGCCGGCGCCCGCCAACACAAGGGAAAGACTAGGAGCATAGCCGCGAATCAGCCGGGTTATGGCTCGAACAAGAACTTGACAGTGACGGTAACGTGTGCGGCGACAGGCTTGCCCCGCTGCGTGGCTGGTTCGTATTGGTACTGCTTGAGGGCGTCCATGGCCGCGTTTTGTAGGGAAGGCGGCCCCGTGAGCACCTTGATCGTTTTCACGTGTCCCGAAGGGTCCACGACGGCGTCAAGTGTCACGTTGCCCCTAGCAAAATCCCGCAGCGCTTCCGGCGAAGCAATTGCGCGGACCGACTTGATCAGTTTTGGCGGGAGGATAGTTGCTTCCTCTGAAGAAGGCGCTGCCGAATCTGGAGCGGCTGTGCTCGATGGACGCGGCAGAGTGCGCTTCCCGATGGAGGCGGCAGCAACGGATTTTTCCTTCACCACCGCCGCATCTACAGTGGGGGCACGCGGTGCGGGCGGCTCGGGCGCGGCGAGTGTGGAAGGCCCCGCCGCTCTCGCAGGCGCAGGTTGTACCTCGCGCCGCGAAGCTGCGCTCAGCGGAGGCGTAGGAGCGTTGCTGGCCGGTGTTGTCTTGCCGGAATTAGAGTGGGCGTCCGGGGTCGTCTGAATCACGGAGCTCACCGTAGGACCAGGGTGAGCGGCGATGCTGGAGGCCGCGACAGCAGAAATTCTCCTCGGCTGCGGCAGCCTGGGAAGCCAATGCGGGTACCGTGCCGCGCCTCCCGCAGCGAGCAATAACGCAGCAGCAACAAGTCCGATCCGCAGCGCTCCCGGTCGGCCGCTGGCAGCAACTTTTTGCTCGGATTCCGAAGGAGGATCGTGAGTCACCTCGGACGCGGATGAATTCTCCGCCCCGGTCTGCGTTTGCAGCAATTTCAGTTGCTCGCGCAGCGCCTCGACTTGCTGCTTTAACTCAGTGACTTCGTGCGCGCTGGGGGCGCGCGCCGGCGCGCTTGGTTCGCCAGCGATGACTTCCGCTGCTTGCACCAACTGGGCCGCTTCTTTTTGCTGGGCATTTGCCGGCGAGAGGTCCGGCATTTCAGGAAACTCGATGCCCCAGAATCCGGGTGAGGGCTCGCTGAATTCCACTTCGGCGTAACAACTCGTCGGCCGGAAGGCGCGCTTGCGCATCACCTGCGCTACGACTTCGCGGTTGGTTCCCTTGTTGGTAAGAAACAGCAACTGCCCGACGGTCACCGCTGCGGAGAGCCGAATCACTCCGCCATTCTCAAAGACCAGAACCGTGCTCGCCTCTTCCGTGAACAACGCCCGCTGGCTGCCGCTTGCTCCTGGGCGCGCGCCGGTCGCCATCACTGGCACTTCGTAAGCTACCGGATTCCTCATTGGAGAGTTCTGAGCGCTTGCCCCGGGCGTTGTCGAGGGGCTCGCCGGCGGCGAGGCAGTCGAATGACGGGCGTGAATTGCGGTGGCCAAAATAGGATTGTCCCTCGCGTGCCTGGACGACGCATCCCCAGAATAAGCTCAGGCTGCAAAGAGCCGTCCACGCGACGGCCCGGACATTCCTCTATTTTTGCAGCTAGCAAGCTCGACGGCCATAGTACAAGCGGACAGTGCGGTGCAAGCTGCCCCAAAGGACAGCACGTTCGAACGATGTTGGCGGGGCGGCACTTCCGATGCCGTTGCTGGTAGTCAGCGGCTAGTGAGTTGGTTCAAGGATGAGTTTCTGGACGCGCCAGTTCAAAACTTCAGCGACGTAGAGTTCGCTTTCAGAGGGGCAGGCGATTTCGTGAACCCAGCCGAATTGGCCAAGTTGCTTGCCGGATTTGCCGAAAACACCGAGAACTTTTCCGTCGAGGGAGAGTTTGTAGATGCGGCCGGGGAAACCGTCGGAGCTGTAGAGGACTTGGTTGGGCGGGGGCGTGATGCAAATGGCCCAGGGAGCGCCGGGGGCCATGGTGCCGGTGGTCGCGGTAGGCTTGTTGCCGATGGCGGGACGGGCGTTGGGATCGACGGGAACATCAATGGTGAATTGGCGAAGGAATTTTCCATCAGTGTCGAAAACCTGGATGCGGCGGTTGCCGCGATCGGCGACGTAAATGTTGTCGTGCGCATCGACGGCGATGCTGTGCGGAGTGTTGAACTGGCCGGGCTGGTCGCCGGATTCGCCCCAGGACTTGAGCCAGTTGCCGTCCTTGTCGATTTTGGCGATGCGCGAATTGACGTAGCCGTCGCTGATGTACGCATTGTTTGCCGCGTCCCACGCGACATCGGTGACTTGGCGGAACATGCCATCGACAGGAGGCAGCGGCGGCTTGACGTGCTTGAGCGGCTCCGTGCCTTCGTCGGAGGCTTCCTGCTTGCGGCCGAAGACCATGACGACGCGGCCTTCAGGATTGAATTTGATGACCATGTCGGAGCCTTTGTCGGTGACCCAGATGTTGTCGTTCTTATCGACCTTGACGGTATGGGCGAAGGACCAAGCGTAGAGATTGTGGCCGATCTCGCGGATAAATTTTCCATCTGGAGCGAACTGGAGAAGTTGCGCGGCGCTCGCTCCGTAAGCTGGGCCGGTAGAATTGCTGCGCGAGAAGACAAAGATGTGCCCGTGCGAATTGATGGCGACGCCGGTGGCTTCACCGAGGTGGAGGTCGGGCGGAAGTTTCAGGAAGTCGGGGACAGAGCGGAAACGGATTTCGGGCGGTTGTTGGGCGAAAAGAGGGACAGCGACAAACAGGCACAAAACTAAGATGGAGCGTTTCATGGGATGCAACCTCGGAATTTCATTTGTTTGCACCCGCATCATACGCGGGTTTAGGGAATCAGTCGCCTGCTAGAAACTTGTATTGGGCTTCGGTAAGGGGAACTACGGAGAGGCGGCCCTGGCGAACAAGCGGAGAATCGGCGAAGAGCTTATTGGATTTTATTTGGGCGAGAGAGACCGGTTTGGTGAGCGGTTTTCCGGCTTTGAGCTTAACGGCGGGATTCTTGGTTTTGGAGACATCGACAGAAAGGACCGCGGCGGTGCCGACGGCGGATTTGTGGTCACCCGTTTCGTAAATGATGAGGCGCGTGCCGGGCGTCATTTGGGAAAGGTTTCGTAAGGCGACGGGATTGTGGACGCCGTCCCAGACGGTCTCCTTGTCGCGCTGAAGGTCGGCGAAGGAGTATTCGGATGGTTCGGTTTTGAGCAGATAGCAGGAAAACATTTGGATCCCTCTCACGATCAAAAATGCTCGAACATTCTACACGGTCGCTAAGAGAAAAGAGAGCGAAACGCAGAGACACAAGGGACGCCGAGAAGAGGAAGAGGACAGACAGGAATGTCGGTCCTACATTCTCGCGGTGGAAGACTGAGTTACTTCTTTTTGGTGGGGATAAGCCCTGGGATTCTTCTCCGATTCTGTGAATGGCCGATGAGCTCGGAGAGGCGTTTGAGCTTTGTCTCTTCCCTTTTGGCGCTGATGACCCAAAAAGTCGTCACCCTTTGGTACCACGGGGCTTGGGAACGGAAGAAATCCCAGGCGGCTTTGTTCGCACGAAACTCTTTTTCTTGTTCGCGAATGAAACGGGGGTTCTTTCGCTGTTCATACGAGTAGATGCTGGATTTTCTTTCGCTGCGCGCGGCAAATGCTTTGAGACCGGCGGGACGCATCAGGCCCTGCTTTGTAAGCTTTCGAACGAGGTTGATGTTGATGGAGCTCCAGGTGCTTGTGGGCTTGCGGGGAGTGAAACGAATTGTGTAGCTGGTTTCGTCGAGGCTCTTTCGAACGCCGTCGATCCAACCAAAGCAGAGGGCTACTTCTACAGATTCGGGCCAGGTGGTGCTGGGTTTTCCGGAACTTTTTTTGTGGAAGCCGACGAGTTGCTCGCGGAGCTTGTCGTGATGGGCTTCGAGCCAGGTACGGAAATCGGCAGGCGTTGTAAAGAATGTTGGTTTTGGAGGCATGGCGTCATGGATAGATTAATTCAAAATCGCCAAGCAGAGCTAAGTTCCTAGTTGTTAGTCCTCAGCAATTTGAATGAGAAAGAATGTGCGTTTTTCGTTGAGGATGTCGATTTCTGTAGACATGCCGGAAAGATTTTCCTAAATTCAAAAATGTTGAAAGTTTTTTCTCGACAGAATGAGGAGGGAAATGACAGCACTCGATCCGGGCGCAGCGATGAAGGTTCAGACGGAAATGATGTCGGGGGAAAGAGTGTATTGGGCGGGAATGCCCAACCCGAGGGTGATCTTTCATTCGGATGACTGGGCGATGGTTCCGTTCAGTTTGCTGTGGGGAGGCTTCGCGATCTTCTGGGAGGCCGGAGTGCTCGGTTACTGGGGAAACGGCCCGCGAAGCGGAAGTCCTTCTTTGTTCATGGCGATCTGGGGGATTCCTTTCATTGTGATGGGTCAATACATGATCTGGGGTCGCTTCTTATATGACGCTTGGCTTAAAAGGAGAACCTATTACGCAGTTACGAATCGCCGCGTTCTGGTTCTGCAAGAGGCATGGAAGCGGAAGATGAATTGGATGTATCTGGAGGCGATCCCAACAATCGAACGCGAAGGGACGATGAGGGGGACAATATGGTTCGGAAAAAAATATCCCATAATCGCTGGACGAGGCCAAAAGAACCGCAGCATGAGCCGTTTTGATGTGGGGGACATACCCGTGTTCGCGGACATTGATCATGTGGACGGAGTCGAGCGGTTGGTGCAAGAACTTCGGGAGCAGGCAAGAAAAGGGTCGAATCCAGCTAACAGGAATGAACCGGGCCCGCTCTCCTATCCACATGGCTGACAGCAGTTGCCGCAATCTCAAAACCTGATAGTGAAAACGCATAGCCTGAAAGCCGTACCACCAAGGCAAAGGCTGACAGACAGGAATGTCTGTCCTACTGGGAAGTGAGTTCGGCGGTGGCGGAGGCGAAGATTTTGTTGTGGGCGTCGATGTCAGATTCGGTGGTGGCGGGGGACATGAGGGCCATGTTGTGGAAGGGGGTGAGGAGGACGCCGCGATTGAGGGCGTAGAGGTGGAGGAAGCGCTCGAGTTCGAAGTCGGCGGCAGCAGCGGAGTCGCCGCCGTTGCGCGGAGGTTTTGCCGCGAAAGTGTATTCGGCACGGGCGCCGAGTTGGATGACGTTCCAGGGGAGGCCGCTGCCGCGGAGATTTTCGGCTACGCCATCGGTGAAGCGTTTGGCTAGCGGGATCATGCGTTCGAATGCGGCGGGCGTGAGGATGTGTTCAAGTGTGGCGCGCATGGCAGCTAGTGAGAGAGCGTTGCCTGCCAAAGTTCCGCCGATGCCGCCGACGTCGCAGTCTTCGAGATGAATGCGGGCGGAGATGCGCTGGGCGACTTCTTCGGAGACGCCGAAGGTGGCGCCGGGGATGCCGCTGCCGATGGCTTTGCCGAAGACGAGCATGTCCGGATCGAGTTTCCATTCGACGGTGCAGCCGCCCGGGCCGGCGCAAATGGTGTGAGTTTCGTCGGCGATGAGGAGCGAGCCGTAGCGGCGGGCGAGTTCGCGGGCAGATTTCCAGTAGCCGTCGTCGGGGAGAATGATGCCAACGTTGGTCATGGCGGGCTCGGCGAGGATGCAAGCGACGTCGTGATGCTTGAGGGCGCTCTCGAGTGCGTTAAGGTCGTTGAACTCGACGACGCGGGTGGTTTCGGCGGGATTGACGGGCGGGCCGATATTGCCGCGGCGCGGGCCGACCGCGCCATATTCGAGCTTGGCAAAAGATTCGTCCACGGTGCCGTGGTAGCAGTAGTGGTAGACGAGGATTTTAGAACGCTGGGTGATTTCGCGGGCGATGCGAATGGCGAAGCGATTGGCGTCGGTCGCGGTGAGAGTGAATTGCCAGTAGGGGAGACGGAAGCGGCGTTGGAGATCTTCCCCAACCCAGAGGGCGTCTTCGGTGGGGAGCATGAAAGTGATGCCTTCTTTGACGCGGCGGGCGACGGTTTCGGCGACGATCTCGGGGGAGTGGCCGGTCATCGCGCCGGTGTCCCCGAGGCAGAGGTCGATGTATTCGCGACCGTCAACATCGGTGAAGTGCGCGCCTTTGGCGGACTTCACAAAGACCGGGAATGCGCCGGCCCATTTTTTCATCCAGTTCATAGGGACGCCGCCGAGGAGAGAGGATTGGGCGCGTGCGTATAGAGCGGCGGATTTCGGGTGCTCGGTGAGGAAACGGGATTCTTCGCGAGTTTGGAGAGTTTTCAGTTTGGTGCGGTTGATGGTGGTCATAGGAGAGCGTGCCCGGAAACGATAATCGCAATGCTGCAAATCATCAAGTGCCACCGAAAGAAGAAAAGTAACGATTGCATCACCGAGCTGAAAGTATTTGGGTAGTTACGCTGCTCGCGTAGGAACAAATGGATCCCAAACCTAGACACTTCGAGGAAGGCCACAAGAGCTGCAATGGTCAGCGGGGCCAAAACGCCAACCACATTTGGGGCATCGGACAAATAGCACGCGGGCCGCAACTATAAGCCCGTATAAGACGACAAGGAGTGCCCAACCTAATGATGCCCCCAGCACAACATTGGCAAAGCCGTTGGAGGAATTGAGGAACACTCGAAAAGCAAGGAACATGGCGAGAAAGAAAGGCGGGATAGCCAAGGCGTACCAATATTTCCGTAGGAACAGGCTTTTCTTAGAAGCCTCCCGTATTCCTCCGACGTTTCTAGGGAGATCACTTGCGGATTGTTTTGCAATGGCTACGCTCTGATTAGATTATAAGCGCAAAATCAGCAACGTCACGCTGACGGTGTGATGGATTGAAGTGGTGGCAAGGCAGCCGGGTGCTATCGAAGGTCGCGGATGATTTCGCGGGCGGCGTTTGCCCCGGAGGCGCCTGTCAGGCCGTTGCCGGGATGCGTGCCGGAGCCGCAAAGAAAAAGTCCGCGGATGGGCGTTTTGTAACGCGCCCAATCCAGAACGGGACGCATGGTGAAAAGCTGATCGAGTGCGAGCTCGCCGTGAAAAATGTGGCCTCCGGTAAAGCCGTAGGATCTTTCGAAATCAAGCGGCGTGATGACTTGCATGGATTCGATGAGATTGGGCAAATTCGGCGCGTAAGCGGCCAAGGTCTTGACAACGGTGTGGCCCAGCTCGTGGCGGCGCGAGTCCCAGTTCCCTTCTTTCAGAGTGAATGGAGCGAATTGCACGCAGGCGGAGAGAACGTGCTTGCCATCGGGAGCGAGCGAAGGATCGAGAACCGTGGGAATGGAGACGTCGAGATAAGGGGCTTTTGAAAATTCGCCGTACTTGGAAGCGTCGAAGGCGCGTTCGAGGTAGTCGATTTCGGGGCCGATGTGAATGCGGCCGGATAGGGCCTTGAGAAAGCCTTCCGTGGCGTCCAGCGCAGTGAAAATTGGCAGACCGCCGAGGGCGAGATTGACTTTGGCGACGGTGCCATGCGCACGGAAATTTTTCATGCGGTTGGCGAAGGTCGGATCGAGATGCGCGGGATCGACAAGATGGAAGAAGGTGCGCTTGGGATCGACGCCGGAGACGACGGCTTCGACGGCAATTTCTTCGCCATCAGCGAGAACGATGCCGGTGACGGCGCCGTCTTTGATGCGAATGTGCTGGACTTCGGCATCGGTGCGGATTTTAGCGCCGGCCTGCTTCGCGGATTCCGCGAGAGCGCGCGTGAAGGAACCGAGTCCGCCGCGCGGAAACGCGGCCGAACCTACAGGATGGGCATCGGCGGAGGCGCGCAGAAGAAGGACGGCGGTCGATCCGGCGGACCAGGGACCGAGCGCAGCGCCAAAAATGCCGCGCGCGGCGATGACGGCGCGAAGGAGTTCGGTTTCGAAAAATTCGGCGACGAAATCCGCGACGGCCATGGGACCCCATCGGAGCAGATCGAAGATGCCGGTCTTGCCAAGGGCGCGAACGCTGCGGCCAGTCTTGAGGAGGCTCCAGAGATCTTCGGGAGTGGGCTTATCGATCGCAGGAGGCGTGACGGAAGTGAGCTGCGTAAAAAAGCCGGCGGTTTTTTCGAGCGATGAAGCAAACTGGGCGTACTTGGCGGAGTCCTTGGCGGAGATGCGAGCAATTTCGGCGGCGGTTCTGGCGACGCCGGTGTAGAAAAGGAGCGCCTCGCCATCAGGCGTCGGAGCAAAGACGCGCGGATCGGGATAAAGAATTTCACAATCGAAATTATCGAGTTGCAGGTCGCGGGCAATATCAGCGCGGAGCGGACCGAGAGTGTGCGCGAGCGTCGAGGCGCGGAAGCCGGGATGAAATTCCTCGGTGATGGCGCCACCGCCGACCATTTCGCGGCGTTCGAGGACGAGGGGCTTGAAGCCACCCTTGGCGAGATAAAAAGCGGTGATAAGAGCGTTGTGACCGCCGCCGATAAGAACCACGCGCTGTCCGATAGGCATGGTCAGTTGGCTGCCTTCGAAACGTGCGACCGCGAGCTAGAATCGCCGGATTTCCATCCCTTCAAGATGACCTGGCTGGCGATGCGGCCGTTGGCGCCCATGATGCCGCCGCCCGGGTGCGTGGCGGAACCGCACATATAGAGGTTGCGGATGGGCGTGCGGTAGTAAGCCCATCCGGCGACAGGACGAAGGAAGAAGAGCTGCTCGAGGGAAAGCTCGCCCTGAAAAATATTCCCCTGCGTCAGGCCGAATTCGCGCTCGAGATCGAGCGGGGTAAGTACCTGGCGGCCGATGATGATGTCTCTGATGTTGGGGGCATACTCGGCGATGGTGTTGATGACGTTGTCGCCGAAGGCTTCTTTCCGATCGTCCCAAGTGCCTTCGGCGAGTTTGTAGGGCGCGTATTGGACGAAGCAAGAGAGAACGTGTTTGCCGGGAGGCGCGACGCTGGGGTCGGTGAGGCTGGGGATGACCATATCGATGTACGGCTTGCGGGAGTAGCGGCCGTATTTGGCGTCGTCGTAAGCGCGCTCCATATATTCCATGCTCGGAGAAATGGAGATGGCGCCGCGAAGATGCGCGCCCGGCCCGGGGAGGCATTTGAAATTGGGGATCGCGTCGAGGGCGAGATTGACCTTGCCGGATGAGCCGCGAAATTTGTAGCGGCGGACGCCTTCGAGAAAATCTGCGGGAAGCTCGCTGGGTTCGAGAAATTTTTCGAACGTGAGATGCGGGTCGACGCTGGAAGAGACTACGTTTGCGAAGATTTCTTCGCCGGATTGGAGAACGACTCCCGCGGCGCAGCCGTTCGCGACGAGGATTTTTCCGACGGGTGCTTTGGTGCGGATTTCGACCCCCGCTTCGCGGGCGGCATCGGCGATGGCGTTGGAGATCGCGCCAGTGCCGCCGCGGCTGAAGCCCCAGGAGCGAAACGCGCCGTCGATTTCGCCCATATAGTGGTGAAGGAGAACGTAAGCGGTGCCGGGCGAACGAATGCCGAGGAACGTGCCGATAATGCCGGAAGCGGACATGGTGGCTTTGAGGACATCGGTTTCAAACCACTGGTCGAGGAAATCGGCGGAACTCATGGTCATGAGCTGGACGAGAGTGTAGCGCTCGTCGGAAGAGAGTTCG
>Ga0209625_1000507_pt1 | contig 10105 bp, 8 predicted proteins | sample JacPin_JW_Ref_M2_FD_187960 | JGI IMG/M metagenome (GOLD analysis project Ga0209625, IMG submission 187960) | Forest soil microbial communities from Algoma, Ontario, Canada - Jack Pine, Ontario site 1_JW_Ref_M2 (SPAdes) (version 2) | ecosystem: Environmental > Terrestrial > Soil > Boreal...
GGGGGCATTAAGGGCCAATTCTAACACGGCTGCTCTCGTGGACCTCGGTTGCGCCCCACCGAGCAAAGGCGAAATGCGAAGAGAGATTCCTCGGCTGCGCTCGGAATGACAACGCCCTGGGGCGGTTGCGCGCGGCTGCACTCGTGGACCTCGCCAGCCCTCCGCACAAGAAAGACTAGCTCGAAGCGCGAGCGTCCCGGCGGATCAGCGTCCAGTCAACGAAAAATCCCAGGCCGAGAGCGAACGGAATGATGCCCAGTGCCGTGGCAGTCCAGGCGTCGGGCTCGGAAAAGTGGGCGATTGCGCCCATCGCTGCCATGTAACCGAGCGCGCCAGAAACCAGCAGAATGCCCCAACGGCGCGAACGCGCTCCCTGGGAAAGTTCCGGCTCCATGGGAATTTCAACGCCCCGCGCCATGGCCGCCAAACGCTCCTGGCTACGTAATTTGCGCACGCAGTAGTAGGTGTACATGGCGCCGAGAGGGAATCCTAGAGAGAGAATCACCGCGACCAACCCAACCGTATTGTCCATACCTTCTCCTTTTCGGAAGGTGCGATCGTCGAGATAAATCGAGGCTCGCGTTCGTTTATCCGAAGTCAGTGAATAGTACGGAGAGGTGGTGAGGAATGTTCCGCGAATATGTGACGCGATAAACCGCGGCTGTGAGGCGGCTAGTTTACTTCGTGAACCTGCATATTTTGATCCACGGCCAGATTAGGATAACGAATGGGCGAGCCGGCCGGCGCAGGCGCGTGCCGCGCCACGGCATTGAATTCCGCGCTGGAGCATTCCACGGAGTAAGTGTAGCCGTCGCGTTCCGTCCTGGTCATCGTCAACACATTGGAGGAAATGAGATTCGGCAGCGATGCGCAACTTCCGTTGGAGGCGACGTTGGCACGCTCTGCTTGGGCGATTTGCAGCAGGTCGCTGCGCACGCCGGTGAGGCTGATAGCTTGGGTAGATGCCGTGCCGCTGTCCGTGGTGGGCAGTTTCTTCAAATAGAAAACATACGCGCCGAACAACAACGCTGAGAAGACCAGCAACATGGCCAGAAGTCGCATACCGTAATTTTCAACCCGTAAACGCGCTGCGGCAAGATCTGCGTGCATGGGAATTGCGTAGGAAACAACTCAACTCTTGGTTGCAAGCGCCAGCGCCAACTTTGCTAGACTGCACTTGCCGTCCGAACCCCCTTCGCGGTGACTCACGCTCCAAACCCTATATGCTCACCATTTCGCCCGCAGTCGAAGCTCGTGCTATCGAGAAACTCCGCCAGGAATAGCTGGAAGAAGCGCGCGCACGTCCAAAGCTTGATGCTCCCCGCGGAGGTTCTTTGCGCCGGGCCGGTAACTATCGCTCATGAATTTGAGCCGGTGGACATCGTCGGCGGAGACTTCGTCGATTATTTTTTGGTGGACAACGGGAACATGGGATTTTACGTTGGCAATGTTTCCGGCAAAGGTTGCCCGCCGCCGATGTACGCCGCTTTGGCGGTGAATTTTGGGTAGCGTGCACAAAACCGGCCAGTCGCCGAGCGAAATCTTATCGGCGCTCAACAAACGCTTGATGAGCCGCGGCGGGCTGCGGCGCCACGCCGCGATACTTTACGGTGTCTTTGATCCACGCAATTTGGAGATGCATTTAACCAGCGCGGGAATGCCCGGGCCGCTTTACTTTTCCGCAAAGGGCAACAGGGTCCTGGATCTATCAGGCATCCCTCCAGGCTTGTTTGCGGACGCGCAATACGAAACGTTAACGCTAAAATTGGAGCCGGGCGATTCCATTCTGTTTTGCTCAGACGGAATTATCGAAGCTCAGAATGCCCGCTACGATGATTTTGGCGTTACGCGCTTGATGAACATTTGTAACGAAAACTCCAGCGTGCCGCCGATGGAACTGCTGGCGCGCATCTTTTCGGCGGTGCACGATTTCACAGACGTAATCCACCAGCACGATGATATGGCCGCCTTGATTTTTCGCCTTGGTAGCCAGGAAACACCGAAATTGCCAGCAAAAGCCAGCGTTTCGTAGTTGTTTCAGATTACCTCCCCCAGTGTCGCACCAGCTAGTTGCGGTGGTTCGCCAACTTTGCTACCAACTTTGCCACTGGGGTGCAACGGTCCGCAGCGCTGGCCCATCCAATACATGGCGGCTGGCGGCCAGCTAACCAGGTTTGTATGGTTCGCGGACGCTCGGTTACACTGAAACGGTCGTTGCTCCCGTCTAATCGCTTGTGAGGCTCCCTTTGATCTTATGGATGCGTAATAGATGGATTCATGTTCTTTGTGTGCTGACCGCATTGTGCGGCGCCAGCACTGCCGTGTTTGCTGGGCCTCCAGATACACCTGCCAAACGTTCGCCGGTATTGGCGGCGTTGCAGGCAGAGATGGAGCGCTCCTTCAAAGCTTTGAAAGCGCAGGACCCGCCGGCCTATTTTCTCGGCTACACCGTTACGGACACGCAGCGCGCGGATGTTTCCGGTTCGAATGGCGCGTTGCTGACCAGCACCGAAGGCCGTAATCGGTGGCTGGAAGTTTCCGTGCGCACCGGCACTTACACGCTGGATAATTCGCATAAAGTCGGCGAGCGCCAGCAAGCCAATGGCGGTCCCGGCACGCCCGTGCCCGTGGACGATGATGCCGAGGTGCTGCGCCGTGCCATCTGGCTCGAAACCAACAAGCAGTACGAGGCCTCTTCTCAAGCGCTGATCAAGATCAAAACCGGCAAAGAAGTGAAAGTAGAAACCGCGGAAGGCAAGGCTCCCGATTTCTCTCGTGAAGAACCGCGCACCTACGTCGGTCCGCAAGTTTCCATGAGTGTCGATCGCAAACCCTGGGAACAAAAAGTTCGCGACTACACCAAAGCATTCCGGGACTCCACCGCGGTTATCAATTCCATCGTGACCTTCAGCGGGCAAGCCCAGAACGATTACCAGGTAAACAGCGAGGGCACCCAGCTGCAGTTCGGACAGATTCGCTATCGCCTGGAATTATTCATTCAGGGCAAAGCTCCGGACGGAATGGACATCAACCGTTATTACAATTTTGATTGGGTAAATCCTTCCGACGCTCCCGACGATAAAGCTGTATATGCGGCGGAAGCCACCATGCGTAAAGAATTGGAGGGGTTGGTCGCGGCGCCAATTAACGATCCCACCGTCGGACCGGCGCTGCTCACCGGACGGGCCGCGGCGGTTTTCTTCCACGAAGTATTCGGCCATCGCGACGAGGGTCATCGTCAGAAGGACGTAACGGAAGGTCAGACTTTCTCGAACAAAGTTGGCGAACAGATTTTGCCCAGCTTTTTAACCATTGTCGATGACACCACCAAAAAGCGCCTCGGTTCCCAGGAATTGCTGGGCTTTTACCAGTTTGACGATGAGGGCGTGCCGGCGCAGCGCGTAACTTTGGTGGATCACGGCGTGTTGAAAAACTTTGAAATGTCGCGCTCGCCGCTGGCGGACTTTCCGCATTCGAATGGTCACGGCAGGCGTCAACTGGGCGCCACTCCCGTTTCGCGTCAAGGCAACCTGATCGTCGAAAGCAACAAGATGGTCAGCAACGCAGATCTGCGCGCCAAACTGATTGAGCTGATCAAAGCGCAGAACAAATCTTTCGGCTTATTGATTGACGACATAGCCGGCGGCTTCACCTTCACCGGCCGTGGCCAGCCGCAGGCGTTTCAAGTGCTGCCCCTAGTGGTCTACAAAGTATTTGCTGACGGACGGCCCGACGAACTGGTGCGCGGCGTGGACATTGTCGGCACTCCCCTGGCGGCCCTGACGAAGATCGTAGCCACCGGTGACACCACTGAAGTTTTTAATGGCTACTGTGGCGCGGAGTCCGGGTCTGTGCCCGTTTCCGCGGCTTCTCCTGCGATTCTGACGTCCGAACTGGAAGTGCAGAAGAAAGAAAGCTCCACGGATCGGCCTCCAATTCTGCCGGCGCCGGCGCACGACACGGCTTTTGCCAAGACGGGCGGTCAACTATGAAATCGCTGCGCTTGTTTTATGCATTTTTCTTTTTCGTATCAAGCATCGCTTACGGCACGTCCGCATGGGCCTCCGCGCCGCAAGCTCAGAAAAGCGAAGCTCAGAAAAGCGAAGTTCAGAAAGACGACGGCCAGAAAGACAACGACCAGACTCTGCGAGCCATGCGTGACGAAATGGAGCGCTCCAAAACCCGTCTGGAGCTGAAAATACCAGGCACCGAACAGCCGGTTCGCCCCTACTACGTGGAATACCGTCTGCTGGATCTGGATTTTCGCGAAATCAGCGGAGAGTTCGGAACCTTACTGAACAGCAATCACGTGCGCAACCGCTTCATGGATGTGGAGGCGCGGGTTGGGAATTACAAGCTGGACAGCTCCAATTTTGTTAGCGACGACGGTTTCCGCGGATTTATCGGCTCAACCGGCTCTGTGGGCATCGATCGCGATTACGATTCGCTTCGCCAGGACCTTTGGATCGCTACGGATCAGGCTTTCAAGGAGGCGGTAGAAACTTATTCACGCAAACAGGCCTATCTCAGCAGCCTCGCGCGTCAATCGGACATCAATGATTTTTCCAAGGCCGAGCCGGTGCACCTCGTTGAGCCTCTGGTCATGGCCGACTGGACCAATCGCAACTGGGACCAGGAAGCCCGGGACACCTCGGCCGCGCTGCGCGCCTTTCCACAAATCTACGAAAGTCGCGTCACGTATTACCTGGTGTTCGCCACCGAATATCTGGTGACCAGCGAGGGCACCGAGATTCGCACCAATCGCAGCTTCGCCGCCATCGAGTCGGGCATGAATGCTCTGGCTGACGACGGTATGCCCATCAACCACTTTTTTGCCACCTACGCCGTGCGTCCCGCGAATCTGCCCGCTCCCGATGCCGTGCGCAAAAGCCTCAACGTTACCGGCAGCGAATTGATGGCGCTGCGCTCCGCTCCTGCGGCGCAGGACTATACCGGGCCGGTGCTTTTTGAAGCGCGTGCTGCAGCTCCGCTACTGGCGCAGATTCTTGGGCCCGCCGTGAATGGCGCGCGGCCTCCAGTCTCGTTCACTCCTGTAGTGGAACAACTGTTGAGCGGGCTCGGCGGAAAGAGTGACTGGATTACTCGGATCGGAGCGCGCGTTTTACCCGCTTCCGTGACGGTGGTCGACGATCCCAGCGCCAAAGAATTTCAGGGCACGCCATTACTCGGTGCGTACGCGGTCGACGATGAAGGAGTACGCGCGCAAAAAGTGACCCTGGTGGAAAACGGCGCGCTCAAGAGCGAACTGATGTCGCGCCGCCCTGGTCCTGATTTTGACCAATCTAATGGACACGGCCGTTCTGCTTTCCTAAGCGACGCCAGACCGACGATGAGCAATCTGTTCTTTAGCTCCAAAGAAACCATCTCTCCGCCGGAGTTGAAAAAGAAATTCCTGGATACATGTCGCGAACAAAAATTGGCGTACTGCCTGATTGTCCGCGAGATGGATAATCCCACGATCAGCCTGCTGCACCAGGATGATTTTCAAGCACTGCTGGCAAGCTACGGCGGCGGCGCGGGCACCGGCGACCGGCTGCCTCTGGTGGTTTATCGTGTGTACCCGGAGGACGGCCGCGAAGAGATTATCCGCGGCGCGCGGCTCATCGGTTTAAACTCCCGCGCGATTCGCAATATCGGGGGAATCGGCAACGACAATTACGTTTATAACTACATGCAGAGCCAGGGAAACGGATTTGCAGGCACTGCTCTCGGCGCTTTTGGCTCGGCGCAAAACGGTTTGCCGGCATCGATTGTCGCGCCCTCGCTGCTATTTGAAGAGGTGGAAGTGCGTGGAGCGCGCGGCGAGCCCAAGCGGTTGCCACTTGTGGCCGCGCCGCCGATGACCGCGTCAAACCGGCCATAATCGCATTGTGGCAATTTCGACCGCGTAGGGCGGTATTTTTGAACTGACACTCATGAAAGAATTTACGAGACGCGGCTTCGTATACGCAGCGGCAATGTTGGGCGGCTACGGCGTGCTTATGGGCGTACAACGGCTTTGTTCCTCCGCTTTTGCCGATGACATTGAACCCACTACCGCGGCCGGGCCGGTAAACATCACAAAGTTTGCGGACGACGGAACTTCTCTGGGCGCTTTAAGGACCGCAAAAGTACAAAAGAGCACCGCGCAGTGGAAGTCTCAACTTAGCGCCTTGCAATTTGACGTCACCCGCCGCGCCGCCACCGAATGGGCGTTCACGGGTGCGCTGCACGACGAACATCGCGCCGGCCTTTATCGTTGTGTTGATTGCGACAACGCGCTATTTGATTCCAAAAGTAAGTTCGACTCCGGCACCGGATGGCCGAGTTTTTTTGAGCCGATCGCGCACGAGAACGTTCGCGAACAAAAAGATGTTTCCTACGGGGTGGTGCGCACAGAGGTAAAGTGCACTCTCTGCGACGCCCATCTTGGTCATGTTTTTACCGATGGGCCGCGGCCAACAGGGCTGCGTTATTGCGCGAATTCCGCCGCACTGAGATTTATCCCGCGCAAAGGCTAGCTTCTCGATTCTTAGGCTTTCCTCATCTGTCGAAAGCACGGTCTCCTCAACCTCTACCCATAAACCCCTTAAAGTTAGGATAGTCTAGGCGCACCTGATGGCCATTCTGCAAAACCTGGAAGTCCGGGAAAAGAAGCGCGCCGCGTTGTTAAGCGTGGGCTCCGCAGTGGTGTTGCTGTCGCTTAAAACTTTTTTGGTCGCTCGTACCGGCAGCCTCGGCGTGTTGTCCGAAGCGCTGCATTCTGGCCTCGATTTTCTCGCGGCGGTTATCACGTATTTTTCCGTGCGTATGTCGGATCAGCCTGCCGACGAGGGTCATCCTTACGGCCACGCCAAGTTTGAGAATTTTTCAGCCTTCGTGGAGACAGGACTGCTCCTCATCACAGCGGTGTTCATCATTTACGAAGGCATCGATCGGTTGTTCTTTCACCACGTTCACATTCAACCCAGCGTGATTGCCGTGCTGATACTCCTGGTAGCCTTATCGATTGATATAACTCGCGCAAAAGCCCTCGGGCATGTTGCGCGCAAATATCATAGCGAGGCAATAGAAGCGGACGCTCTGCATTTTTCGACGGATGTGTGGAGCACCATTGTGGTTATTGCCGGCATTGGGCTGGTGTGGGCCGGCGAAACCTGGCATCTTCCGTGGCTGGTGTACGCCGACGCCATCGCCGGTTTGGCCGTGGCAGGCGTCATTTTGTGGGTTGGATCGCAACTTGGCAGGCGCACCTTAGACGCTCTCGTGGATGCCGCGCCAGAAGGACTTCGCCAGGAGATCGCTCGCGCGGTGGCGCGCATGGAAGGCGTCCTGGATGTGGATCGCGTGCGCGTCCGCCGCGCCGGGAACCGTCATTTCGTCGATGCCACCGTGAGCGTGGCTCGTACTACCAGCCTCGAACAAGTCCACGCGCTTAGCGACGCCATCGAAAAACGCATCGGCGAAATTGTGCCCTCCGATGTAATGGTGCACGCCGAACCGCGCGCGCCTCAAGGCGAACACCTGTTCGAATCCATCCGCGCTCTGGCACAACGCCTGGGACTTGCTATTCACGACGTAACCGCGCTGCAGCAAAGCGGCAAGCTTTTTATCGAATTGCATCTGGAGGTTGACGAGAATTTGCCGCTGCGAGACGCGCACCGGCAGTCGACTAAGCTCGAAGAAGGCATTCGTGCTTTACGGGACGCTCCTACGGAAGTAAATATTCACATCGAGCCGTTGGGAACGCACATTGCCACGCCAGATGCGGGTCTGGGTGAAATGAAACTGCTCGCGGGAGCAATCGAGCAATTCTTGAATTCTTTGCCCTCCGAATACGATGAACTGCTAAATTGCCATGACGCGCGCGTGCGCCAAGTGGAGCACCGCATTTTTGTTTCCTGCCACTGCACCATGAAAAGCGATTTGCCTATCAATAAGATTCACGACGTCACTGCCGCATTGGTCGACCGTGTGAAAGAAAAATTCCCACAAATACATCGTGTGACGATTCATCCCGAGCCTTTCGAATAACGTTAGCCGATTTGCTGAAGAGGCTCTGCAGGTGCGGAGGAGGTTTCATTTCTGGTGCTCTTACCCGCAAAGACTTGCGCCGCTATCGCCAGCAGGGCGGGAAAACACACTAGCATGTAGCGAGGCTCGGGCGTCTCGAGCGTGGCGAGAAACAACGTGCGCACTACGGTGTAGCCCACGATTAGCGCCACCGCGGCTCTCGCCGATGGGTGCCGCCACGACCGTACCGCACCCCATATTCCGAACAAAGTGTACAAAGCATTCAGCAATACAAATCCCGCGGTGACCGACTGGTCCACCGGATCGTTTTCCCAGGCTTCTGCTAAAGGAAATACCTGTCCTGACAACGGCAACAATTCGATGCGCGGAGAAAACCACAACATAAAAGCTCGCGCTGCGGGCAGCCACAAATACGTTCGTAGCGGGTGCCGCGCCGTCCGCTCCCTGGCTAACTGCGCGAAACCGGCGTCCTCTTCCGGCGTGAGCGTCACTTCGTCGTTGTACGGCTCAAGCAATGCGGCCACGCGTTCTTTTTCCTCTTGTGTGTCGAACGCCCGCGCAGGAATGTCCTCCAAATTTATGGGCTGATCATTCAGCTTCCATGCCACCAGATAACAATCGCGCAGCCGAAATAGCCAGGTTTTCTCCCAAGCCATGAAGCCGAAGGGCACCAATTCGTCGGGAAGATTCGAATTCTTCGGCGCGAGAAGTTGCGCTTCGTGCAGGGTAACGGCATTGCGAATGGCCCACGGCATAAGCGGGAGTAAGCATCCAGCCGCCATGAAGGCAAGTGTTCGAATCATTGCGCGCCATTGTTTCAGCCAGCGATCTTCTCGAAAAAAATGCCATGCAAGCACCAGGCACGCAGTCATTAGCAACAGCGGCGTTTCCGGCCTGATGAGTGTGCCGCAGCCCGCGGAAATCCCCGCCAACGCGGCGAACCACTCCTGCTTGAAATATACAGTTCGATCCTTCACCCAAAAAATCACGCCCGGGAAATGTAAAACCAGGAGGCATAAAAACAGAATGGTCAGGGTGGTAAAAAATGTGGCCAACGTTTCAGTAAGCGGAACCGCCACATAATTCGAGCTGAAAGGGCACAGTGCCGTGAGCCACAACGCCACCAAAAAAACTCGCCATCGGGATGCCGTCCTGGTCGCCAAAGCCAACAGGGTCGCCGCCAACCAGGCAGCCACCACGCACGTGAGCAAATCCACCACGACTTGCGCGGTCATCACCCAGAAGCGGGCATCCGGCCCGGTCTTGCCGCTCAACCAATAAATCAGCGCAAGAAATGCCGGATAACCCGGCACACGAATATCCACCGGAGTAATCACGCCGCCTACATTCATGGCGTAAACGTGATGCTTCAGCCAGTTGGTGGCGATCTGCTCGTAAAGTAGGGTGTCCCCGGAGCTGGCCGGATACTTCAGCACGAAGAAAAAACGCAAGCACGCGCCTGCCGCAAGAGCGGCAATAGCACTGGAGAAATTTCGCCGCATGAATGAAACGCATCTTACAATAGTGCAGACGGATTCGAGCATTGCGCTCCATCGCCGGAGCGCATAGATAACCCTACCGTGCCCCTGGGTCGAAAGGTTTCATGAAGGAACGCGGGCCTATATTTTACGACGCGGAGCGTGTGCGTTGGCGCCGCACCAGGCGCGTCATGGAAGTTTCTGCGGTGCTGCTCACGGTGGCGCTTGCCTATTTCTTTGTGACTGTGGCTGTCAGCGTCGATCTGCCCTCCGGCTTGCTGCCGGACACTAAGCCCAAGTTTTATCCTCTGAAGCTAAGGCCCACCGCAAAATTGCTGCCCGTGCGTGAAGGACGCAAGCGTCGCGTGGCCTCCATCGGGTCCGTGCCCGCCAGCTACGATCCTCTTCACGCCGCATTTTTTGTAAGCTGGGATCCCAATAGCCTGGCCTCGCTAAAAGGCCATTACAAAGACATCGACCTGCTCATTCCTGAGCAACTTCATTCCGTAACCGCGGATGGCGCGATCACCATTGTCGACTATGAAAACGGACAGAACACCACCAAGGCCACTCCCGACCAGGCCATCGCCATT
>Ga0209625_1000508_pt1 | contig 10096 bp, 10 predicted proteins | sample JacPin_JW_Ref_M2_FD_187960 | JGI IMG/M metagenome (GOLD analysis project Ga0209625, IMG submission 187960) | Forest soil microbial communities from Algoma, Ontario, Canada - Jack Pine, Ontario site 1_JW_Ref_M2 (SPAdes) (version 2) | ecosystem: Environmental > Terrestrial > Soil > Boreal...
AGCGACAAGTGTCAGCGCGCAAACACAGCTCCAAGCGATCAACAGGAATCCATCAATAATGCTGAGGCTGTACGCCTGAAGACGCGTGCGGGCTGCAATCAGATCGACCGCGCGGGCACCCGCCGTTACCAACCCGGACGACTTGGCGTAGAGACCCGCGGTCATTCCATGAATGTTCTGATTTGTTAGCCAATCTCCATTGCCGACGTGCAATCCCAACAAGTTCGAGTGCAACTTTTCGCGTTGCGCCAAAAAATGGCCCATGTAAATGGCGCCTGCGGTGCCGCCGAATATACGGATGGTGTGAAAGAAAGCCGAAAAGGTAAGGACCCACTCAGGTTTGGCCAAAGCTCCCGCGAAGATTGCTTGCAGCACGATGCAGCCGACAAGTCCGATGAAAGCAAAGCCCTGCCCGACGCCGGTGAGCAACTCGGTGCGGTAGAAGTTCTCGGCGGCCCACGTGCTGCTGTACTGGGAATTCAACCAGGCAGCAAAGGCAGTGCAGGCAAGGCCGATGGCGAAGAGGAGACGCGGATCAAATTTTTGTAGCAACAGAAGTGCAGCCGTGAACGCGAGAGGAATAAGTGGCAGCGCGCTCCAGAGGATTGCGGGCCCAATCTGTTCCGGTTCGAACCCGCGGATGGCCAGCGCCTGCGGAATCAGAATGATGGTCGTGCAAAGAGTGAAACGGAACCAGAAGAGCAGGGCTCCCAGCAGCACGGTGTTCCATTTCAGTAGATAGGGCAGCGCGACCAGAGGATTCGGACCGCGTAGCCTCCGAACCAGCGCGCACACCAAGAAGAACGCCCCGCCGGCAAACAATCCGTTGAATACTCCAGAGCGCCACCAGTCGAGCCTTTCCCCTTGCTCACAGGCGATCAGTAACATAGCGAGGCCCGCGCTGGCGTACAAAAATCCTGCGAAGCTCGGTGCTTCCCCGGATCTCTTCGGTGCATTCGCTTTCGGTATCCCGTAGTAGATACAAATCATCATCAGAGGCGTGATGACTGCCGAATTCCAGAACATCCAATTCGAAGAAAGATGTTCTCGGTACCATCCGTAGAGCGAAGGCGCGATGTTCACCGCTCCGTCCACGAAGGTTGCGTACAAGGCAAGTGTGAAAGGAAGGTATCGAAGCGGAAGGTTGCGAAGCGCGAACGTGAGCGTGAGTGGATAGAACGTGCCGGAGGTCAGGCCGCCGAGGAGTACCATTGCAATCACCAGGCTGTAACTGTGTGCAAACGGCAGGAAAATAAATAGCAAGGTAAAAAGGGCGGCGGCGGCGAGCAAGACGCGCCGCGGTCCGAGCAAACCGCCGAGATATACCGTGAACGGGCCTATAAACATCAGGCCGGCATCGAAGGCACTACCAATCCACGCGCTCTCGTCGTACCCAAATCCGTGAAGGCCCCGAAAATCGGGCATGCCGAGGGAAATCATGCGGCTCGTAAGCGTGACAACCCCAGCGCCAGTGACTACGCCTAGAATCCCAAGCAGAGGCTTGGTGGAAACCTCCGCAGGCATCGCGGCGGCAGCAGTGCGCGCGATATCTATCGGAGATGGGTGAATTGCGATGCTAGAAGCTGCCATAGGGTGATTACCGTTGCGTGCGGACGGTTGCAATCACCGAGAGTCCGGGGCGCAGTCTGGCGGCAAAGGCGGTGTCGTCCAGCGCGATCTTGACGGGGATACGCTGTACCACTTTGGTGAAATTGCCGGTCGCGTTGTCGGGCGGCAGCAGAGAAAATTGTGATCCGCTGGCTGGCGCGATCTCCAGCACCTTCCCATGAATTACCTGCCCGGGAAATTGGTCAATTCGAACTTCGGCAGGGTCACCGATCTTCACGTTGGTCAACTGGGTTTCACGATAGTTCGCCAACACCCACTTGGTGACATCAATGAACGCGATTACCTGCGTGCCCGGAGATACAAGTTGTCCTGGCCGAACTTGCCGTTCCCCCACGGTACCCTCACCCGGTGCGTAAATTTTCGTGTAGCCAAGATTCACCGTAGCTGCCGCAAGGCTCGCCTGTTTCGCATGCAGATCGGCCTGAAGCTGCAGATCCTGCGACTCGAGGACTACCTTCGAACGCCGCTCGGCTTCGGCACTGAGCTCACTGCTGCGTAACATGGTTTGAGCCTGATTGAGATCGGCATCGCGGCTGGCAAGCTGTGCTGACAGCTGGTCGTCGTTGGCCACAGCGGCCTCGAGCGTCTGTTGCGTCGCCGAATGAGTCTGATATAACCCCTCCTGGCGCTTGCGTTCGGAGCGGGAACGAACGAGTTGGGCTTGCACCGCTTCCTTGCCGGCTTCGGCCGCGGCGATTTGCGCCTTTGCTTGATCGATGCCGGCAAGGGCTTTGGCGATCCGAGAGTCCTGCAACTCGCGCTGGCGACGGTTGTTTACAATGGCGGCACGAGCTGCCTCAACTGCTGCAGTGGCTTGGTCAGCTTGCGCCCGGTAATCGTCGTCCTGCAATTCGACAATGAGGTCGCCCTTGTGTACTTGCTGAAAGTCGGCTACATGAACCGTGCGCACGATTCCGGCCACCTTGGTGCTCAACGGTGTAAGGTCGCCGCGGACGTAAGCATCATCGGTTACCTGTTCGACCTTGCCGCCCTCCCACGCATTCCAGTTGCGAGTGATAGTGATCAAAATGGCTAGGCCGAGCGCCACGACAAGGAGGGGAGTCAGGTACTTCTTCCATCCGTCACGACCGCGAGAAGCGGCCGCAGGCTTTTCGCTTTCGGCAGGCAGCGGTTTCGTCACGCGGGCCGGTACTGGCGAGCTCGACATCAAAGGTGCTCCTTCAGCAGCAAGAAATTCGCGAACGCTGCGCTATTCATGACTGAGTTGCTTAGGCCCCTTTGCCTGTCAAAGATACTCCACCCAGAACTGATCGGCTCTGTTTCTTTCTCGATCGCGAACATGGCGTCTCTCAAGGAAGCAATTCATTCCTGACTCTGGGCCAGTGGAAGTTGCGATGTGAGCTGTACATCGATCATCGTGCTGATGCGGCGGTCGAGTTGAAAGAAGGTCGCTGCTTTCTTTCCGGGCAAGACTGTTCGAAAGATCGGCACATAGCGCTGACGCAGTTTTGTTTGTTCGATGTCCGTGTCCAGCCAGCGGCGAATAAGATTGTCGGCCTGGTCATCGGTCAGGGTTCCGTATTCGTCCGAATATTCTTTGATGATGGCCGTTTTCGTGTCGTTGATCTTTCCCATATCCGCCGAGTATTGTTCGTACACTTGCCAGAACTTTGTCGCTTCGCTATCCGTGAGCGTCAAATTCGCAGCAATGAGTTGCTTCTTAATCGAGCGTATATCCCTGCGTAGTAGCGCCAACTGTTGGTCGGTTGTCGCGTCGGCAGTGTTGTTGGCGGCGGACGATTGCGAAGATGTATCTTGAGCAACTGCCATTGGGCTTCCGCCCACACACAGTCCAACAAGTAGGAGCGCAGAAAGTGTGATTCTTTTCAAAGTGTCCCTCTCTTTAGGTATCGAATTAGCGAGCTTTATGACGCGACTCCGCAACATTTCTTGTCGCCAGTGGTCAGTATTGTTGCAACCGGTTTGCCAACTGAATTGCAGCGCTATGACTGCAACATGCAGAGGAAACAGGCGCTTGCAGGAGCGAAGGGCCTTGGTCCTGGCGTAGCCCATTTAGTGCTGCCAACCGTTTAGCGCTTTCGCCACGGGATTGACACCGATACGTGCGAAACACCTCGGATCTTTTCTTGCTGAGTGCCCGCATTTCCTCATGGCAGTTGCCGGATCGCCGATTTCGTTTGTGCCTCGTTCGAAGGCTATGTGTGGAATTGCGATTGCTAGGAAGCACTCTGTCAACGCTTCGAATGAACGCGTGAAGTTTTAGAAAGAGCAGGTTGAACCGATGTCTACAGCCGCAAGCAGTTCCACAATCCCCCCAATTTCGGGCTTTCCCTCAGGAGTCCATGTGCACTGGGAGACACAACGTCAAGTTGTGTGGAATGAACTAGAACACACGCGCGAAGAGCACGAGTTCGTCTATGAAATCAGCTGGATCGAAGAGCTTGGTCTCTGGCGCAGCTTCCTACGGTCGCACCACAAGGTGAAAAGCTAAAGTCATCATGCGGCGTTGTCATTGGTGAAAGGACGCAAAGTCACAATTTCTTGATTACCGATTTCGCGGTCGATTCTTCAGACACACACGCGCGGTAATTGACACCTATAGGAGGAAATTCAATGGGTGCAGTTGTAAAAAATCCACTTGCGCAAATCGCACAGCCTTCTCTGCCACGAGCAACGTCCGCTGTTTTCATCGATGAGTCCCTCGCCCGCATTCCTGCCATCAACTCGAAGGAAATCCGCAGTCTCTCCCGTTTCGTTCCCGTCCTGGTTCTTATTGATAAGTCCACGATAAAGAAGCTTGCCGTTCGCGAAATATCGGAAAGCAAACCCCTCACGGAAACCTCCGAATCAACCAGGCTGCTCGGTCTGTTCGGCCAAGCCGTGAACCACTTCAAGACCACTAACACCGACAGCCTGATCGTCTTTGGGGATGTAGTTGTAGACTTGTCGTCACACGAGGTGCGCCGTAGGGGCCAACCTGTTGTGTTAACCGCCCTCGAATTTAAGACCCTGAAATACTTCATGCTGAATGCGCGAAGGGCCATTTCACGCGATGAACTTCTGAACGAAGTCTGGGGTTACGAAAATTATCCGTGTACCCGCACCGTGGACAATCATATTTTGAAGTTGCGGCGAAAGCTGGAGCGAGACCCATCGAAGCCCGCGCATTTCCGAACCCTCCATGGGGCCGGCTACAAATTCTTACCTTAGCCTCGCGGCAACAACATCCAGGATTAGGATGAAGACGACATGCAAAATTCCTTCCAGGGTCGACTGAACAATCTCCTGGGCGCTGCGGAGATCACGTTGAAATTAAACTTGTGTTCTTCACCAAGATTGTTTAGAACGCGTGCGAACAGCGCGACGGTCATGCTTCAGGCGAATTCGCCTGTGCCTGTCTCTACGAGGTGCTCGAAGCGCACGCGGCGAAATCCGGATCATGGAGAATCAGATAGCTGAGCTCCGCACCCTGCTGAACGAGTTTGATGTCCGCAAGGCCCTTTACCTTGTCGTGAAAGCTGTGAAAACAGACGAGCTCGCTCAGCACGACTCCAGAATCGTTGAAACTGAGCGTCTAATCGAAATCGCTTGCTAGTAGAAATTTTCTTGTCAATATCCTTCTTCTGTTGGCGCGGTTCCTCTTAAGGGCAGCAGACCAAGATGGTCGGCGCGGGCCGAAAAGCTCCATTCAATGAAGCAGGGAGCTCGCGATTTTAGTGGGCGCAGCGCGGGAACAGCGTCGTCAGAACAATCAAGTCCCATGGCGTGAAAAACCAATGTTCGACTTGATTTCCAAGGCTCTCGGCGGCGCTGGCAAGAAAGCCTAACCGATGACGCTTCGCCAGATTGCGGAGATGTTCGGCACAAATTCCCGTAAGGTTGGCAACCTCGGCATAAGTGAAGATCTTTTGGCTCGCTTTGATGGTTATCATTGGTTCAATTCCTCGTAATTTCTGCAGTCCTCAACTCTTAAGAATTCGGATGCGATTCAAAGGCTTCGTTCGCCGGAACATTTCTTGTCATCTCTATCGTGCGAACAGCCAGTACTTCAAAAACGCCCATAGAAGTGGGACGCCCAGGCAAAAAACAATCATCAGCGTCGCAAGCACGTGGGTGCCGGAGATGCTTAATTCGGTCGTCGTATCTCGTCGGGCAAACACGCGGCTCACCCCAGCAGGCCTGATGAAAAAATGCCGGCCCGCCTTGTCACTCATCGGACCTGTATATGTGGGGCATTTGGTTTGCCAAGAAGGTGCGGCCCAGGTGCTGGAGAAGTGATTGAATAGACGGAGTTTAGAGCGGTCGCAGATCGCGTTCTCTGGTCAAAGAGTCAGGGGTTCGAATCAAATGTCAAAAATTCGACAATACAATCCAACGTCGAACGAGGGGCCACATACGAATATGGAAGTCAGCGAGCTGGGGCCGCCTGCAGAGGCATGCCCGATGCTTTGGCGTATTCCGAAGCGAATAACTCGTTACCTGGATACTGCTCGGTCAACTCGCGCAACAACTTTTGGGCGAGGGGGTCCTGTTTTTCACGGCGTGCGGCAAGGGCAAGCACAATTTTGGCGAACGGCTTGAGGTAGAGGCCGTTCTCTGCAGTCTTGGCGAGTTGCTCCATACCGAGTTTCTTGTCCCCGTGAATTCCGCCAAACCAGAGTGTGAAGCGGGTACCAGCGCTCTGCGATCCAATAATGTAATTGGCGATGCCGGGCGCGATATACGCGTCGGCCGCGTCCGGATGCTGAGCTAGCAACCGTTTGGCATATTCGTTGGCTTCTTTCGCGCGCTTCAAGGCGCTCATATGTTTCTTCTGTAGTATCGATTCCGCGTCTGATTCCATTCCGGCGGCCAGTGTCAGGGCGAAAAGAGCCTCTCCATCCCCAGGATTTGTTTTCTGGCGCTCCCTAGCAAGTTCGCGGGCGCGAGCCAGCGCTTCGCGGAAATGGCTCATACGCTCCGGATCTGGCCTGCCGTCAATCCCGTGCAGGAATCTCTTTTCGTTCAGGAAAAAGTCGCTGGTCAGTACGCCTTGAAGGTGCAGCTCCTCAAAGAAATAGCTGGCGGCCACGGCCACCTCACCGAAAGGATCCTCCGAATTGCAGGATTCCCAGCTTGCTAAAACTTCGCGTGCTTCAGCGAACTTCTGCTCGTAGAGGAAATCGAATCCAGCGGTGAGCTCTGGTACCGCCGTGAAGGCCGGGGAGTGGTCCGGTGTTTCCCCCGCAAAGCCGATGACCGGGCCCAAGAGCAGTGACAGCGCGAGAAAATAGGTTCGACGGAGCATTTATCTGCACCTTTCAGTTGTCTGTGTGCGGCTGGCCACTGAGCGTGCTGTGGGCCAAAGACTTGGTACTAAGGCGCTACGGTCGAAGCGACTGCACTCCGTGTTGAGAAATACTTGTCCAGGCCCTCCAAAACTTCACTTAAGCCGCTGTGCACATTGCGGTCCATAGCAGCGACCACGGCCGAGACATCCTTTCCGTTCACAGGTTCGTCGTGCGAGTAAGAGCGATTCCAGACAGTGGTTCCAGTCTTGGAGTCACGCAGCTCGAAATCAAAGGCCACGCGGGTCGACAACCCGTTTCCGTCAACCTCCCGGAAGTCGTATAGGCGTCCGCGCAGCACATAATCCCCGTGAACATCGCTGGCGAGAGCATAGACATGCTCGTAATGGCCTGCCCGTTGAAGCTCCCGGACCAGGACATCGTTGATCATTTCGCTCGGTGGCTCGGCCCATCTCCGATATTCATAGGTTCCTATCACTTCGCCACTAGCGGTATAGACAATTCGATCGTCTCGATACAGGTCTGACGTGGTGATTGGGCCCAACACCAAAGTGACGGGGTACGGGGCCGGATCCGCCGCCGACGCTTTCTCGCTCGGGACGGTCAGCTGATAGAACTCACTTGACCTGGCGGCCCCGCAGCCATTCAACATTCCGAGATAAAGACTTAAGATCAGCAAAACTATCCTCTGTTTCACTGTTGTCCTCCTGGATTGTGTTCACGTGGATTGCTGGCAAGGATGCACATGCCAACCGTCTTGCCAACTGCCCTCGTTCATGAAATTTAGTTTTCTTCAGCGAACGTGCACCAACACTAGAGAAACGTCGTCGCTTGGCGGGCCGCTCCGCCAAGCCGCGACTCCATCAAGAATCCCCTGTTTCATTTCGTCCCATGGCAGGGCTGCCGTTTGACGCACAATTTCTCGAATGCCTTCGATGCCAAGCATTTCTTCCCTAGAATTAAAAACTTCCGTGATGCCGTCGGTGTATAGGACGATGCGGTCACCCGGCTCGAGCTGCAGTTCTAGGCTAGGCGTAGTATCGACTGCGTCAGGCAACGCGCCGAGGATTGCGCTCCGCGATTCAAGCAGCAAAGGGCTTTGCCCGCGGCGCACCAACATTGCCGGTGGATGCCCGGCACCGGCAAAGACCATTCTGCATAGATGCGTGTCGATGCTCGCTGCTGCCACAGTGATGAACATTCCCGCATCGATGTCTTCGATGAGGAACCGATTCAGCTCCGCAAACATGTCGATAAAGGGCATCCCAGTGCGCAGGTGGCCCATCGTCTCGGAATAGATTCGGTTCGCGACCAGGGCGGAACCAATTCCGTGACCGGAAACGTCACAGACGAGCAAGCTAATGTGCTCGCCATCCTGCGAGTTCACCAGCGCGAAGTCGCCTCCGACGGAATGCTCAGCCTGGTAGAAAGAGTCGATACTCAATCTGTCCCAGACCAGTGACTTGGGGACGAGGCTTCTCTGGACGCGCGCAGCGAGTCGAAGGTCTTCCTCGATTTCCATCTGACGTTTCCGAAGCCTTGTATTTGAGGAGCGGAGTTCCTCTGTGACTCGCACCTGCTCCGAAATATCCGTGAACGTCACGATTCCAAACTGCCTTCCGGAATGTGCGAGTGTCCGCGAGCTGATGATGACGGGCACGCGGCTACCGTCCTTTCGAGGAAGAACAAAAACATAACGATTGTGTCCGTGTTGAAACCCAACATTAATCTGGCGTGCGATAAAATCCCACTCCTGCGGAGAATAGAATTGAGAAGCGTAAGATCCGATCAGGTCCTGCTTGGAAATGCCGGTCAGTTCAATGAAACGGGAATTCACTGAGAGAATCTGTTGGTGCTCATTGATTATAAGAACGCCCTCATTGAGCACTTCGAGGACGGCCTCCATGCTGGTGAGCCATTCGGCCTGGTCATTTGCCGCAGATAGCAGGGGCACTGTCATGAATACGAGGCTTCCAATTGCGATGTATCCGACGGTCTTGCACCAAGGGGCTGAATAACATTTTTCTTTGGCAGAAATGCAGAAGCGGTCGTCTTACGAATAGGAATCTCAAGAACCCGCTGCGCCTGATCCAAGAGCTGTCGTCTTGCGCGAAACAGTCGCGCTTTGAAGGTCCCAGTTGAAACACCGAGCACGGCGGAAGCTTCTGGCCCCGAGAGCTCGTCGTCATAAGTCATCGTGATCGCCTGTCGAAGCACGGGTTTCATTTCCCCGAGAATCCCGTTGATGCACTCAAAAGTCTCCCGTTCCGCGTGAATCATTTCCGGATCAGGTTCCGAGGCCGGAATATTTTCCATCCAGTCGACTTCACGCGAGCTGCTATTCTCGGGGAGCGGCTGGATCGTGGACGGTTTACGTTTGCGTCGGATCATCAAAGCAGCGTTCAAGACGACGCGCGTGAACCAGGTCCTGAGGGCGGATCGGCCCTCGAAACTCCCCAAGTGGAGATACGCGGAAAGAAAAGCATTTTGGACTGCGTCTTCGGCGTCTTCTCTATTGCGAAGGATGGCATGGGCGGTAGCTACGAATTTCTGGCGCGATGCCACAAACATCTCTTCGAAAGCTTCCCTTCCTATGAGCTCCGCGCGAGTTTCGGCGACGTTGTGGGCCTCGTAGCTTGGCGACTCGCAAGAGTTTGACCGCACGCTCCTTTTTCTTGTTCTGAAAACGGGCAAGGGCTTGTTGATTGCTTCTGCATTGGTGCGCCCAACGAAATTCGCGGATCTCGATGCATAGGTCATTGGCGATCTCCGTTTCTCTCTGGGTCCCAGAAGCAAGTGAGTGTCCAAGGCGAGCTTTGCCAAACAATCAGCTATGCGTTTTGTTTTCAACGGAAAGTAGAAACTCAGGTCGCTCAGAAATTAAGTCGAGAATCCTATAGCTGGCATCCATGACAGATATTTGACGGTAACGTCGAGGCTGTGACCTAGATACAAGTCCAGTAGTCCAAAGGAAGTGCGGCGTGATGTCGAGGCACGGCCAACAGACGGAGGGACATGGATGGCGCTAGACAAAAGCCACATTGATGGTTAGCGGATAATGGTCGGAAGCCGAAACCGAACGGTGAACAAGAGGTGTGATGCTGCGAACACGACCACGCGTAAAAATCCAATCAATGATCCGTCCGTGCTCCAGAAATGACTCAGGTGTCGTTGGCTCGTGATGGTTCGCGAATGCG
>Ga0209625_1000509_pt1 | contig 10091 bp, 9 predicted proteins | sample JacPin_JW_Ref_M2_FD_187960 | JGI IMG/M metagenome (GOLD analysis project Ga0209625, IMG submission 187960) | Forest soil microbial communities from Algoma, Ontario, Canada - Jack Pine, Ontario site 1_JW_Ref_M2 (SPAdes) (version 2) | ecosystem: Environmental > Terrestrial > Soil > Boreal...
GTGCTACATTGCAAAATGTTCGGCTCATATCTCGGCGTGTAGTCTAGCAAGTCGTACGCTTGAGATTGGCGATTGGACGTTCGACGTGATAGATGAGAGGCCCGCGTGCTCGCACATTAGAGGCTGATCAAAAAAATCCCCAGGAAAATGGTGCTGATCCCGGCCCACTGCCACTTCGCAACATGTTCTTTCAAAAATATCGACGCCAGTCCCACGGTTACCGCGCCATAAAGCGATCCAAGCACACTCACGATGGCCACCTGTTCCATTTGCATTCCACGATTACTCAACACAAATGCGCTGGTATCTAGCAAGCCCATGGCCCACACATACCATCGAACATCCCCGCGCGGCAGGCTAACCGCCTGCTTCGCCGCCACCAAAATCACCGCAGTCAGCAACACGCACGTCAATCGAATCATCCACACCGCCTGCGGCGCGCCCACCCGCGGCACAACGCGATTTCCCAGCAGCCAGAACAGCATCCCAAATCCACAAGCGGAACAAAGCGCCCACGCAACTCCCTTACCCTTGCGCGCATTTCCCTCCACGTCATTCTTGTGCGGCTCTTGCTCGCCGCGCGCCACCAACACCACGCCGAGCATGGTGCAAATTATTCCCGCTCCTCGCGCAACACGCAGATGCTCACCAGTAAGCAGCGACAAAACCACCGTTAACGCCGGGTAACTCGCCGAAAGCGGCGCCACCACCGAAAGTTTGCCAACTTCAAACGACCGATAAAGCGTCAGCGTCGAAAACGCATTAATGCATCCAGCGAATACTCCCCAGGCCCACGGCTGCCACCCCGATCCGTCGTGCAAATGCCCCCAACCGCCTAGCCACGGCAAACAGATACTCAGCAACACGAGCCCGGTGGCCTGCATATAAAACATGGTCCGGAGTGTGCCGATACGGTGGGTTGCAAATCGCGCAATAAAATCCGAGCCGCCCCAAGTCACGGCGGTGAGCAGGCCCAGCAGAATTCCCATGTAGTTAGTTTCTCATCGCCAGGTGGACAGAAGGATGCCCGGACTAAATTTTTGTGAGCAGTTCTATTTCAACGGTTGAGCTCGCGTCTGAGCAGACTTCTTCTTAACCTCCAGTCCCAACTCGGCCATCACCTTTTGCAAATCCTTCCACACTTCGCTTTTTGCCGCGGGATTACGCAGCAGATAAGCCGGATGATAGGTGGCCATCAATTTCCTTCCGCGAAACTCAAGCCACTGCCCACGAAACTGCGATATCCCACGGGTCGTCTCAAGTATGGTCTGCGCCGCAATGCTGCCGAGACAGACGATCACTTTAGGAGCAACCAGGTCAATTTGCCGAAACAAAAATGGCGAACACGCCGCCACTTCATCTTTTTCGGGCGCGCGATTCTCCGGAGGCCGGCACTTCACCACGTTGCATATGTACACATCGCTGCGCGGCAACCCCATGGCCTCAATCATCTGCGTAAGCAGTTTCCCGGCGCGTCCCACGAAGGGCAACCCCTGCAAATCTTCATCGCGTCCGGGGCCTTCTCCGATGAAAAGCAATTTCGCGTGCGGATGCCCATCGCCAAAAACAATTTTAGTACGCCCCTTATGCAGCTTGCACCGGATGCAGTCACCAATGTCTTCGCGAATCGTCTGCAGCGTGCCTTCGTCAATTTTGGGTATCGCGGTTATCAGCGGCGGCGGTGGTGCCAGTAATTCACTCATCGTTTCGATGCCTTCATGGGTCGAGTGGACTGTGGTCTCTGACGTGTCCTCTTCGAGTGCAGGTTCTAGACCACCCGGAGCAACCCGGTCGCGGAAAAATTCCCGAATGCCGATATCCTCGTAATATCGGAGCCGCAAAGAAAGTTTTTCTTGAAGTTTTTCGGGAAGGCGGCCGGTCATGTGGGAATCAGGCTACCGACAGACGCTTGGCAGGCTTCGATCGCAACGCTCCGCGCAGCCGAACAATTTCGTCCAGCACGCGCTGCGCTACTTCGGCCTTGCTCATCTTCGGCAAAGCCACATCGCCCCCATCGCGATAGAACAACGAAACTGCATTCGTATCATGGTCGAACCCCGCGCCCTCCGCAGCAACATCGTTGGCCACGATTAAATCCAGATTCTTTGCTGCCAATTTCTTGCGCGCATTTTGTGCCACATCCCCGGTCTCCGCCGCAAACCCAACTATAAACTTGTCGCCCTTCGCGCTGGCCATCTCCTGCAAGATATCCACGGTCGGTTCCAATTGCAGCGTCAGACTCTCATCGGTCTTCTTGATTTTCTCAGCATGCTTTTCTGCCGGCCGGTAATCCGCCACCGCAGCCGCGAAGATCCCAATCGAACATCCTGCAAACTCTTTCTTCACCGCTTCATGCATCTGCTCCGCAGTACGCACATCAACACGGCGAACACCGGCTGGCGTCTCCAGCGCCGTAGGTCCACTGACCAAAATCACCTTCGCGCCACGCCGTGCCGCGGCCTGCGCCAGCGTGTAGCCCATTTTCCCGGAAGAGCGATTCGTCAAATAACGCACCGGGTCAAGGTCTTCGCAGGTTGGCCCCGCGGTAACCAACACCGTCTCACCGGCTAAATCTTTATTCGTATGCAACGTCGCGCGCACCGCCGCCAAAATTTCCTGATGCCCCGCCAGCCTGCCAGCCCCCACCATCCCGCAAGCCAGATAGCCTTCATTGGGCTCTACAACATTCACGCCGCGTTCCCGCAGCTTCCCAATATTTTCTTGCGTCGCCGGATGATTCCACATATTCACGTTCATCGCCGGAGCCACCACCACCGGCGCGGTCGTCGCCAGATACAAAGTACTCAGAAAATCATCCGCAATTCCACGCGCGAACTTAGCAATAATGTCGGCAGTCGCAGGAGCCACCAGCAACAAGTCGGTACGCTGCGCCACGGCAATGTGTTCGATGGCGCTTTCCAGGTTCGCTTCGTTCTCAGGATTGCCAAACAGGTCGGTAATTACTTTTTGCCCGCTCAAAGCCGCAAACGTCAGCGGCGTAATAAATTCACGCGCGCCCCGCGTCATCACCACTTCCACGGTAAATCCATCTTGTTGCAACAGGCGCACCAGTTCCGCGGCCTTGTAAGCCGCGACTCCCCCGGTCACACCCATCGTGATTCGCATGGCGTTCCTGGCGGCGCCGCGTTACTTACGGCGCTTGTTGCCGTCCTTATCCTCGTCAATCGAATCCGGCTCCACGAAGTCGTATTCGAGCAAACTATGATCGAGTTCTTCCACCGCGATTCGCGTCGCTTTCTGCGTTCTCGGATTTTCCACCAGCGGTGGTGCGCCGGCCATAATCTGCCTCGCGCGCCGCGCCGCCAGCACCACATATGCAAACTGGCTCTCCGGAGCTTTTGTCAGTACCGTCATCTCAGTCATTCCCCCCCAAACGATGCCAGAAGTTTTTCCACCAGGTCCTGACGCCGCGCTTTGGTACAACGCAGCGCCGTTACAATTGCTTGCACTTCGCGTGCCGCCCGTTCGACATCTTCATTCACGACACAATAATCGTAATATTTTCCAAACTCCGCGATTTCATCGCGCGCTTTCTGCAATCGCCGCGCAATATCCTCGTCCGAATTTTGTCCCCGCGACCGCAACCGCCTTTCCAGCTCCTGCCGCGAAGGCGGTAAAATAAAAATCGCCACCGACTCCGGCAGTTGCCGCTTCACCTGCGAAGCCCCCTGCACATCGATTTCCAGCACCAGGTCGAGTCCTAAATGTCGCGATTCCTCCAGCCATTTCTTCGGTGTGCCATACGAGTGCCTGCCAAACACTCGCGCATATTCCAGGAATTCGCCGCGCCCAATCATCGCTTCGAATTCAGCTTCCGTCACGAAATCATAGCACTTCCCACTCGACTCGGTCGCGCGACGCCCCCTGGTAGTACATGAGACCGACGGCATGGTTCCCGGCATTTCCAATATTTTTTGCACCAGCGTCGATTTTCCCGAACCCGACGGCCCGGACACGATGATCACTAACGGCGCAATCTTTGCCTCCGCGGTCATTCGATGTTCTGAACCTGCTCTCGCAATTTTTCTATGTCCGCTTTAATCTCCAGTGCCAGGCCGGTAATGGCCAGCGCCTCGGCGTCAACTCCTGGGGTCTTCGACAATAGCGTGTTCGCTTCGCGATTCATCTCCTGCAAGAGAAAATCCAGTCTCTTTCCCATTTCACCGGCGCCGCGCAGAAGGCCCGCAAATTGCGCCACGTGACTTCGCAATCTTTCGAGCTCTTCGCTGATATCGCTGCGTTCTGCAAGTAGCGCGGCTTCCTGCGCCAGTCGCGCCGGCTCCAGCGAAACCCCGTTCAACAATTCCGCGAGCCGTGCCTCAAGCCGCCGCGCAAACGCAGGCCGCAGCGTCTCGGCTAGTACGCGAACCTCATCCACTTCTTCTTCGACCTTCGTGAGTCGCTTGTTCAGCTCCTCGATCAGGTGCCCGCCTTCTGCACGCCGCATGTCATCGAGTTTCGACAGCGCATCACCCAGGCATTCCTCAAGCGCTCGCCAAAGTTTTTCCTGACTCTCTTCCGATTGTGGCGCGGCGATGCCCAATCCCGAAATCACCCCCGGTAAACGCAGGAGTGCTACCACATCCACATCCGCAGCCGCGCGAGTTTCCTGTCGCAACGCTTCCGCCGCGCGTAGATAAGCCTTCACCAATTCCTGATTTACCTGAATCGTCGCCGCCGTGCGCGGCTCAGCGCTCACTTGTAGTTCTACGTGACCGCGATGGATGCGTTCTCGCACCATCTGCCGCAATCGCGGCTCGTAAAGTTCCAATCCCTCCGCCAGTCTCATTTTCAAATCGAGAAAGCGGTGATTGACGCTCTTGATGCTGACCCGCAACGCCAGATCGGCGGTTTCCGCGCGCGCTTGCGCGTATCCGGTCATCGAAAGGCATTCGGGTTTCCTGATCGCAGCTGGAATTGGGCTCATAAGAGTTGTGATTTGATGCTCGTCTCGGAAGACAACCTTGCCGGCGCCAGCATGTCATCATCCGCGAATTGAATATCGTGCAGCCGGGCGTACGTTCCGCTCTTGGCCATTAACTCCGTGTGCGTGCCGCTTTCGCGAATTTGTCCATCCTCCAGCACCATAATTTTATCGGCGCGCCGGATCGTCGCCAAACGGTGCGCAATCACAAACGTGGTGCGGCCCACCATTAGGTTCGCCAGCGCCTTCTGCACAAACATTTCGGATTCAGCGTCCAGCTCGGAAGTGGCTTCATCGAGAATCAAGATCGGCGAATCTTTCAGAATCGCGCGCGCAATGGCGATACGCTGCCTCTGTCCTCCGCTCAATCTGGTTCCCCGTTCGCCGACCAGCGTGTTGTAGCCCAGCGGCAACACCATGATGAAATCATGCGCCAGCGCCGCTCGTGCGGCCGCCAGCACCCGCTCTTCAGCCACCCCGGTCAGCCCATAACAAATGTTGTTCCACACCGTATCGTAGAAAAGGATATTTTCCTGAGCCACCATGGCGATCTGGTCGCGCAGCGAGCGAATCGTCACTTCGCGAATATCCATTCCGTCGATTCTTATCGTGCCGGCGGTCAGTTCATAAAAGCGCGGCAGCAGATTCACCAGCGTAGTTTTTCCCGCCCCGCTCGATCCGACCAACGCAATCACGTCGCCTTTTCGTGCTTGCAGCGTTACGTTTTGCAAAACCATTGTTGAGCCCGGGCTATAGCTGAAACTCACATGCTCAAATTCAATTTCACGCGAGAACGCCGGAAGAATCTTGGCGCCGGGCTGTTCAATATTTTCCGGTTCGAGATCAAGGTACGCAAAAACCTGCGTGCTGGCTCCTTGCGCGGCCTGAAACTGCTGGTACACATTGCCCATCCGCTTTAGCGGCATATAGGCATTGAACATGGCATAAATAAAAGTAAAAAACTGCCCGGTGGTCATCACGTGATGCTGTATTGCGCCGCGCGCATACAGCAGCAACAAAGGAATGACGATCGCTCCGAGCAGATCCATCAGCGGTGAGGTAATGACTCCCGCGCGCACCCATCTCATGTTCTCCCGCAACAATTTCTTCGAAGCTTCGCGGAACTTGCGAATTTCAAACGGTTCCATTCCGAATGCTTTCACCACCCGGTTTCCGCTCACCGTTTCCTGCAAAATCTGGCTCAAGTCTCCCAGCCGTGATTGGCTCGTCTCTGCAGACCGCCGAATTTTCCGACCAAACTTATTTACCGGGAGGATCACCAGCGGCAAAAGCAACGCGGCTCCCAGCGCCATCTTCCAATTCACCACCAGCAGCACACACACAAACACCAGAAACGTAAATCCTTTTTGAAACAGGTCCGCGAGATATTCACTAAGGGCGATCCTGGTGCGCTCCACATCATTAATCACTGTGGAGTGCAGGCGCCCCGTGGAGTTGTGCTGAAAGAAGCCCATCGGTTGCCGGATCAATCGCGCATACACCTGATTGCGCAGGTCGGTTACCGCCGCCTGGCCGACGTACTGAATTTCCGTGCTCCCTAAATATTCCGCAACGGCCTTCGAGAAATAGAGAATCAACAACGTAAACGCGAAAACCGTCCAAACGTTATGGATTCTTGGTGGGAAAAAATCGTTGAGATAAATCGTCCGCCCCGACCACGGCAACTTCACCAGTGCCAATAGCGAGCCCACTGCAGCAGGATTCAGCACCCGATCCACCGCCGGAGCGACCATCAGCGCCACGCCGCCCTCAGCCAGCGCCACAAACGCGAGCAGCAACACGCCTACCACGAGCCGCAGTGAGTACGGCCGCACGTAAGCCAACAGCCGCTTTAATTGTGATGAAAACAAAGACGCCACGCTTCAGACTCCCCGAACGGTTCTCTTGGTACGCTATTCGCCGCTAGAGGGTGTGTCAAGTTACCGCCCAGTCTGGCAGCAAACGCGTGCGACCCTCCAGAAAGCGGTCATCCAAGTTTTATTTCTCAATGTCCCGGTGCACGACTTTCGCGGTAACTCCGTGCTTTTCCAGATATTTTTTTACCGCCTCCGACATCATCACCGAACGGTGCTTTCCCCCCGTACAACCAAAAGCGATGGTCAAATAACTTTTGCCTTCTCGCGCATAGTGAGGAATCAAATATGTCAACAGTCCTTCCACACGCCGCAAAAACTCCCCCGTCTGTGGAAACGAACGAATGTATCGACGCACCTTGGGATTTTTCCCGGTGAATTCCCGCAGCCGCGGCACGAAGTGCGGATTCGGCAGAAACCGCACGTCAAACACCAGGTCCGCGTCCGTCGGCACTCCGTAGCGATATCCGAAACTCACCACCGAAACCATCAGAGGCCGCTTGTCGGGATTTTTGAAACGTTCCGTAACGAACTGCCGCAGCTCATGCACATTAAACTGCGTCGTGTCGATCACCACGTCCGCGAGTTTCCGGATCGGCGCCATCAATTCGCGCTCATGCCGCAGACTCTCGCGCACCGAATAATCTTTGCCCAACGGATGCGGCCGCCGCGTTTCGCTATAGCGGCGCAGCAGCGCATCGTCCTGCGCTTCGATGAACACCAGCGTAATCGGATGGTCCTTGCGCAAATGTTTTAATAAGGGAGGCAGCTTCTGCAATTGTAGTCCCTCGCGCGCATCAATCATCAAGGCCGCGCGCGCAAAATCACCATCCCCAGCGCCATGCAGTTCCGCAAAAATCGGCATCAGCTCGACAGGAAGATTGTCGACGCAATAAAAACCCATGTCTTCGAAGGTTTTTAATACTGTGCTTTTACCGGAGCCGGAAAGTCCCGTGAGAACGACGAGGTGTCGCGCGTCATGTCTCGTCGGCGTCCGTTTCACTGGGGCGCGCGCCTTAACTCTTCACTCGGCGCTGGTGCGTGCTGGGAATTCTCATATCTTCGCGATATTTCGCCACCGTCCGGCGCGTAACGTGGATGCCCGCGTCGTCCAGCTTCTTCGCGATCTGCTCGTCTGTCAGGGGCTTCGTGCCATCTTCTTCTTCGATCATTTTTTTCACTACACGCTTCAGGGTCAGCAACGACATCGCGCCGCCCTCCGGCCCGTTTACCGATTCGCTGAAAAATGATCGCAACTCCAGGACGCCCTGCGGGGTGTGCGCGTACTTGCTTGCTACCGCGCGGCTGACCGTGGAAGGATGCACGCCAACTTCTTCCGCCACTTCCTTAATCATCATGGGTTTCAGCGCGTCCTGCCCGTGATCCAGAAATTCCCCCTGCCGCGCAATAATGGACTGGCACACCCGCAAAATGGTGTGCTTTCGCTGCTCAATATTCTTCATCAGCTGAATCGCCGCCGTGAACCGCTCCTTAACGTAATTTCTCACATCGCGGTCGGATGCATCCTTAACCAGCAATCTCCTGTAGGTAGGACTTAGGCGTAGCTGCGGCATGTCATCTTCATTCAAAAACGCCACCCATTGATCGTCCACTTTGCGAAAATATACGTCCGGCTCAACCAACCGCGGCTCGGTTTTGTTGTAGCGCAACCCCGGTCGCGGATCTAGTTTGCGAATGAGCTCCAGCGAACGCTTCACCACCTCCAACGGCCGGTTCAAAGCGCGCGCCACTTCCTTCAATTGATTTCCCTGCACCTGTTTCAAGTGATCGGAAACAATTTGCTGCGCCAATGTATTCGTCGGATCAAAGGCCTTGATCTGCAGTAACAAACATTCCCGCAAATCCCGCGCTCCCACGCCGATGGGATCGAAATCCTGCACCACCGCCAGCGCATCGTCCAGATCGTCCTGAGAATACTTCTCGCCTTGCAGCAACTCTTCCATTGAGGCGGTCAAATAACCATTCTCGTCCAGATTCCCGATGATGCTTTCGGCAAGCTCTTTCACCGTCTCAGAGCAAATCGTCACGCTAAGCTGCCACGCCAGGTGCTCACTCAAACCGCTTGGCGAAGATAAAAATTTTTCGAACGAGGGGCGCTCGGAAACTTCCCGCTCCTGTGACTGTCCGCCATCGCCACCCGTATCCAGATACTGGTTAAAAAAGCTCCCGACGTCGAACTCATCAAATGGATTGGCTTCCGGCTTTTCCGGAACCTTTTCCGTTTCCGCTTTCAGAAAATTTTCATCGCTGTAATTGTCGGTTTGCGTGGGTTCTTCGCTTAGCTCTTCCAGCACCGGATTCGCGATCATTTCCTGATTGATCATTTCGCGCAGTTCCAGACGATTCAGCGCCAACACGCTGACCATCTGCACCAAACCGGGCGTCAAAATCTGCTTCTGCGACACCCTGAGATTTAGTTTTAGTCCCTGCCACGCCATTCCGTCTTGGTCCTCTGTTTCTGGCCCACTAGTTCAGTCGAAAATGATCGCCCAGATAAACCCGCCGAACTTCCGCATCAGTGCTCAAGGCCTCCGGTGTGCCTTGCGCCATTATTTTCCCATGATTTACGATGTACGCGCGATCCGTTACATTCAGTGTTTCCCTCACGTTATGATCGGTAATCAAGATGCCAATCCCCGACCGGCTCAGATCGCGAATGGTTTCCTGCAAATCTTTCACTGTTAATGGATCAATCCCCGAGAACGGTTCATCCAACAGGATAAACGAAGGCGACAGCGTCAACGATCGCGCGATTTCCAACCGCCGCCGCTCTCCACCAGAAAGCACATAAGCCTTGCTGCTGCGCACCGTCTCGAGGCCCATCTGCACGATCAACTCCTCGAGCCGATCGCGCTGTTGCTCGGGTGTGAGAGGCAATGTCTCAAGCACTGCCAGAAGATTTTCTTCACTGGTGAGTTGGCGAAAAACGGAAGGTTCCTGAGGGAGATAACTAATTCCACTGCGGGCGCGCAAATACATCGGTAAATCCGTGATCTCTTCGCCGTTCAGCAACACTCGTCCGGAATCGGGCCGCGTCAGTCCTACCATTATATAAAATGTAGTGGTTTTTCCTGCGCCATTGGGGCCGAGCAGCCCCACAACTTCGCCTTGGCCAATCTCCAGCTGCACATCGTCGACAACCTTGCGGCCGCGGTACGTCTTGCTTAACTCAACAGCCTGGAGATTCAGCATACCTCGTCATTTCTGGACTTGATGTTTCGTCAATGTTCGCGAGCCTATTTCTGAATCGA
>Ga0209625_1000510_pt1 | contig 10088 bp, 4 predicted proteins | sample JacPin_JW_Ref_M2_FD_187960 | JGI IMG/M metagenome (GOLD analysis project Ga0209625, IMG submission 187960) | Forest soil microbial communities from Algoma, Ontario, Canada - Jack Pine, Ontario site 1_JW_Ref_M2 (SPAdes) (version 2) | ecosystem: Environmental > Terrestrial > Soil > Boreal...
CGGCGTGCAACCAACATTGATGCAGGTGCCACCCAGGTCTTTTTTCTCGATAAGCGCTACGGACCATCCCAAATCGGCGAGCCGATAAGCGAGAGGATTGCCGGCCTGGCCGGAGCCGATGATGATCGCATCGCACTTCATGGAAATCCTCCGGTGAGAAAGCGCGGCAAAACAATACATCGGAAGCCGCAGAATTGTATGAGAATTGAAGAAATTCCCGAAGATGAGGAGCTTCGCGGGACGAAACTCAGACGTTTGTCTAAAGTGACTGAATCCCCCGGAATGGCGTTGGTCTGCTCAAGAAAATTGCTGTGGAGCGCTTCAGACGTGCGAGAATGCGGCTGAATCGTCAGCATTCTTCGCATGCTGTGGGGAAACGGCGGCGGCAAAGACTGAACATCGCAAAGAATCTCCACGAGGTGACGCGATGGGACAAGCAGTGGACGTACACCGGCTGCAGTTCGCGTTCACGATTACTTTTCACTACATTTTTCCACAATTGACGATGGGGCTGGCGCTGCTGCTGGTCTACCTGAAGACCAAAGCGCTGCGAACCGGCGATGAACATTACAACCGCGCGGCACGATTCTGGGCGCGGATCTTTGGGATCAATTTTGCGCTGGGTGTTGTCACCGGCATCCCGATGGAATTTCAGTTCGGGACGAACTGGGCTGCGTTTTCAAAAACAGCCGGCGGTGTCATCGGGCAAACACTAGCGATGGAAGGCGTATTTTCGTTTTTTCTCGAATCGAGCTTCCTGGGGCTGTTTTTGTTCGGCGAGAAAAAACTCGGACGCATGGGACACTGGTGGTCGGCGTTTCTCGTATTTCTCGGCTCGTGGCTCTCCGGCTATTTCATCGTTGCGACGGACGCGTGGATGCAACACCCGACCGGTTACCGGTTTGGTGCCAACGGGGCCATCGAACTCTCCAGCTTCTGGGACCTCCTGCTGAACAAGTGGGCGCTGTGGCAGTACGCACACACCATGCTGGGCGCGGTGCAAACCGGCTGCTTCGTCATTGCCGGGGTCGGCGCTTTTTATTTGCTGACGAAGCGCGATGAAATGTACGGCCGCACTTTTTTGCGAGCGGGCGTATTGGTAGGAACGGTTGCATCGATCTTACAGCTCTTTCCCACCGGCGACATGCAAGGAAAGTTGGTTGCGTACAATCAGCAGCCGACGCTGGCGGCGATGGAAGGACTTTTTGAATCGCAAGAAGGAGCGCCGCTCGCAATCCTCGGGCAGCCCGATGTGGAAAAAAGAAAACTCGACAATCCTCTGGAAGTTCCCATGATGCTGAGCTTTCTGACTTACAAGCAATGGCGCGCAAATGTCAAAGGCTTGTCCGACTTTCCGCAGACGGAATGGCCGGACCAGATTCCTCTGCTTTACTACAGCTATCACGTGATGGTCGGCCTTGGAACGATCTTCATCGGCGTGATGGTTCTGTCTTCCCTGCTGCTGTGGCGCGGAAAACTGTATGACTCCCGTTGGATGCTGTGGATGCTGATGCTCTGCGTCCCCTTGCCATATATCGCCAACACCGCCGGATGGATGACTGCCGAACTGGGGCGGCAGCCCTGGCTGATCTACGGATTGATGCGCACCGCCAGCGGTATCTCTCCGCGTGTGGTCGCGGGCAATGCTTGGTTCACGCTGATTGGCTTCATGGGGATGTACGCGGTGCTGGCGATCCTGTGGCTGTTCCTGATTTATCGTGAGATCGAACTCGGACCGGACCCGGGCAATCGTCCGACCGGCGAAGATGCGATCGCACTGGCGGCGGAGTGAGGAGAGCGTGATGGGAACGATCTGGTTCTGGCTGGTAGCAATCATGATCGCAATATACGTGCTGCTGGATGGCTTTGACCTGGGCGCGGGAGCGATTCACCTCTTGGTGGCAAAAACAGATCAAGAACGGCGGCAAGTTCTGGCGAGCATTGGCCCGGTCTGGGACGGAAATGAAGTGTGGTTGATTGCGGCAGGCGGAACTTTGTACTTCGCCTTCCCCACTCTCTACGCCAGCGCATTCAGCGGGTTTTATCTGCCGCTGATGATCGTTCTGTGGCTTCTGATCCTGCGTGGGGCGTCCATCGAATTCCGGAATCACATCAAAAGCGCCATTTGGGATCCGCTTTGGGATTTTCTGTTCTGTGCGTCCAGCTTGCTGCTCGCGGTTTTTTTCGGCGCGGCGCTCGGCAACGTGGTGCGCGGTGTGCCACTGGATTCGAGCGGTTATTTCTTCGAGCCGCTGTGGACCAATTTCCTCCTTGGAGACGAAACCGGCATCCTCGACTGGTACACCATTCTGGTCGGAGTATTGGCCCTGCTCGCACTCATGATGCACGGTGGACTGTGGGTACAGATGAAGACCAGCGGCGAAGTCCATGCGCGCGCGGGAAAACTAGCCGGCCATGCGTGGTGGGGCGTCGCGGTGCTTACGGCACTGGTGACTGCCGTCACGTTCCGCGTCCAGCCACAAGTAAAAGAAAATTTCACGACCTGGCCCTGGGGATTCCTTTTTCCTGTGCTTGCGGTGGCGGGGATAGCAGGCGTCCTCTTTGAATTGCGAAAACGCGATGAGCGCAAAGCGTTCTTCGCATCGTGCGCATACCTGACGGGTATGCTCACCAGCCTTGTCTTTGGCGTGTATCCGTTGGTCTTGCCCGCGCGGAATCCGCGTTATTCGCTGACGGTGGCGGCGGCAAAAGCCGGAGACTATGGTTTGAAAATAGGATTGGCCTGGTGGCTCCTCGGAATCATTTTGGCAGCAGGATATTTTACTTACGTCTATCGCTCTTTCGCCGGCAAAGTGGTGATCGATAAAGACTCGCACGGTTAAGGTGACTGAAGCATTGGCTCTTCTGAACGTCGGGCGGCGCTCAAGTTGACGGGAGCGGGTGGCCGGCGTAGCGTAATAATAGGATGCCAAGAGCGATGCGAATTCGATCCGCAACCTGGCCGCTACAAGCTCTGAGTCTAGCGACGCTCGTGGCTCTCATTGTGACGCCGGCCTGTGCGTCTTTTTGCGCCGGTCAGAACTGTCCGCGAGCGCACGCATCGGCCGCAGCAGATGGGAGTTGCCACAGAGCCGGTGCAATGCACCACGAAGCGCCGCAGGCGCGCGCCTTTCTGACTTGCAGTGTACCGGAATTGCCCGGGATCGTTTTGACTCAAAGTCCTCGTGGAGATGCTTCTCGCGCATCCCGTTTGAGCACGCCCGATGGAATATTCCTCGTAGTTGAGCTGGAGAATTCTGCGCCCCCGGCGCATTTTTCCGATTTTTATTTTGGCCGACCGCATGACTTCTCTGGTAGACTTGCGCCCGCACTCTCGAGTGTCCTTCGAATCTGAATTGTCCTTCCTGAAACACTAGAGCAGGCCGGCCCAGCGACGGGCGAGAGTTCTGCCTGCTTTCCCAATCAGACGAATTTCAACGCGTTGGAATGCCGAGACAATTCCCATTTCTCTTCAGCGAACGTGCGGTTTGCAGCACCGGAAAATTCAGGAGGCCAGGATGAGCGGCACACGGAGAAGATTTTTTCAGGATGCGGCGGTGTTTGGAGCGGGATTATTCGGGCTGCGCGAGACGCTGCATGCTGGCGCGCCGGAGAGTACAGTTCAATCTCCGCGCGAAAATGAGAATGGAAGGCACCACTCCCCGTACGGGAGCCACGGGCCGCATCCGGCTCAGGCACGCGCCGTCGTGCGCGATCATGCGATGCCAATGGTGACGCCGGACGTGGCGGACTTGGCACACGAAATGGATGGGAGCGTGAAGGTCTTCCACCTTGTGGGCGAGCCGGTGAAGAGAAAAATTGCGCCGTTCAAGACGATTAACGCGTGGGGCTACAACGGAAGCTGCCCCGGGCCGACGATTCAGGTGCAGCAGGGCGATCGCGTGCGCGTGGTGTTCGAGAACCGGCTGCCAGAATCGACCTCCCTGCACTGGCATGGTCTGGAAATACCCATCGAGCAGGACGGCGTGCCTTACATCAGCCAGAAGCCCGTCGCACCGGGCGAGAAATATGTCTACGAATTCACCGTGCATCAGGAAGGCACGTTCTTCTACCACGCGCACAGCGCCATGCAGGAGATGATGGGCCAAATCGGATTTTTCGTGGCGCATCCGGAAAAAGATTACAAGCCGAGCGTCGATCACGACTATGGCTTTATCCTCCAGGAATGGGCCGTCTTGCCCAACAACACCGTCCCGAACACGGCGGCGATGGAATTCAACTGGCTGACATTCAATGGCGTTTCCGCGCCGATGACGACGCCGCTGCTCGCGCGGCTGGGAAGCCGGGTGCGGCTGCGTATTCTGAATCTCGGAATGGATCATCATCCGGTGCACCTGCACGGGCATCAATTCGTCGTCACCGGCACGGAGGGCGGACGCGCGCCGGAGTCGACGTGGTGTCCGATGAACACAGTGCTCGTTGGCGTGGCACAGGCTCGTGTCGTTGAATTCGAAGCGAAGTACCCCGGCGCCTGGATGATCCACTGCCACCTGCCACACCACATGATGAATAGCATGATGGACTTGATGCGCGACCGGCAGATTGAAACCGCCGACCAGACCGAAGCAAAGGCCATGGGCCAGATGGAGTCGCTTGCGAGAAGCGTGCCGTTCCAACACGTGCATCCTTCCCCGGTCGCCGCAAATGCTGAGAGCGTGCCGGGTTTTCCGCAGGACGCCTTCATGGAAATGGGGATGGACGAAGTTGTGGAAAAGCCGGAGACCTACGGCCTGCCGAAAAATTGGAGCGCGGGAATGATGGGAATGATGACCATGATCCGCGTTTTGCCGGACAAGGAATACGAAAACATTCTGTCGAAGAAAAATTCCGCAAGCCCTTCGGCGCAGGAAGAGCATCGCCATGAATCATAAAAAGAGGGAAAAAGATTTAACGCAGAGGTCGCGGAGAACACGGAGTTCACAGAGAAGAAGAGGAAACGACATGCGAGTTAGAGGTAAATTCGAAACGATGATGATCGCGAGCGTGCTGGCAGCGGCTAGCGTCGCTCGAGGACAGGAAATGCAGATGCCCAAACAGGAACAGCACCATCAGATGGAGATGCCGCCGGTGAAACCGGAATATCCACGGATGGGAAGAGCGCAGGAAAATGCGAAGGGCGCGCTGGTCACGCTCGAGCAAGCGCAGAAGATCGCCAGCGAATCGAATCCCACCTTGCGGCAAGCGGAGGCGGAGATTCGCGCCGCCAAAGCGCGCCAGCAACAGTCGGCTCTTTATCCGAATCCAACGGTGGCTTACACGGGCGATGAAATCCGCGGGGGATCCGTGGGCGGCGGGAAGCAGGGCTTTTTTGTGCAGCAGACGGTAGTCACGGGCGGAAAACTCGGCCTGAGCCGCGAGGTGTTCGGAAAAGATGTGAAGCTGGCGGAGATCGAAGCCGAAGAACAGAAAATGCGCGTGCAAAGCGCTGTGAAGATGGCCTTTCTGCGCGTGCTGGCCGCTCAGGAACTGCTCTATGCCCGGCGCGACATGGCCACGATCGCGCAAGATGCCACAGAGACTCAGCGGCGCCTGATGAATACCGGCCAGGCGGACGAAACCGAAGTACTCGAAGCGGAAGTGGAATCGCAAAGGATGCGCATGACCGCGCGGATGCAGGAAAACACGCTGCGCGAAGAATGGCGCTCTCTCACGGCGGTGATCGGGCAACCGGATCTGCCATTGACGACGGTGGGCGGCGATCTGGAAAAAGGCTGGCCGGACGTGAACGAAGAGGAAGCCGTGGAGTCGATTGCGAAAGAGAGTCCCGCCGTTCGAATTGCCGATGCGGCGGAAGCACGGGCCCAAACCGTTCTTGCCCGGGCCAAGCGTGAATCGATTCCCGACATCCAAGTCCGCGGGGGAATGGAATACAACAACGAACTGCTCGGCAGCGCCCCCTTCGCGAAAGGATGGGAAGGAATCGCAGAAGTGGTCGTGCAGATTCCGATCTTCAATCGAAACCAGGGAAATGTGTCGGCGGCCCGAGCGGACATCGATCGCGCCGGGCAGGAGAAGAAGCGCATAGCGCTCACGCTGCGCGAGCGCGCGGCGTCGGCCGTCGATCAATACGCGAACGCGCGCCTGATGGCCATGGAGTATCGAGACGAGATGCTTCCCCGCGCGAAGAAGGCTTACGGCTTGATGGTGGAGAGATATGGCCGGATGCTGGCGTCTTATCCCCGCGTCCTGGATACGCAACGAAAACTCTACGAATTACAGATCGAGTACATCGCCGCGCTCGAAAGCATGTGGACCAATGGCATCGCGCTGCAGGGATACCTGCTTACGGATGGGCTCGAAGCTCCTGCTCGCCCGGGAGAAGTTGACCGCCCCGTGCGGGAGACTAACGTGCCGATGCCGGAGCGTACGGTGTCTCCGCGGGAATCGACGCGGAATCCCTGACTTGCGCCGGATCCCCCCACCCCGCGGCTGCGGCGAAGTGTCAAGCACGGCAGTTGCCAGAACACCGCGCTCCGACCGTATCGAGTGCGAAACACTGGTACGGCAGTAGCGTTGACCAACCGAAAATTGAGTGCGTACTGTCAGGGTAGGGCGCCCGGGTGTCGGCGGATGCATTCCGCTGATGAAGACCGGGAAATCGACGGTGGAAGGTCTGGGAGTATTGTCAGGTTCCCTTCCCTCTAGAGCCGAAACCCGATTCGCTTCATTGGAGATTGTATTTTAGCGCCGCTCTCGCTGGGCGGCCGATCGATTGAACGATGCCAACAGTAACAAAAGCCGGAAGATACGAAATCGTTGGTGAACTGGGCCGCGGCGCGATGGGTGTCGTTTACAAGGCTATGGACCCGGTGATCGGGCGCACCGTGGCGGTCAAAACCATCCGGTTGAGCGAAGAAGGCACAGGACTTTCGCGCCCCGAACTCCTGACGCGGTTCCAAACCGAAGCGCGCGCCGCGGGTTTGCTGACACATCCGAACATCGTGGTGGTTTTCGACGCCGGCGAAGAAGACGGCCTCTACTACATCACCATGGAGCTGGTGGAAGGTAAGAGCCTGCAAGCGCTGCTTGACGGCGGCCACGCGTTTCCCCTGCCGCGCACGCTGCGTATCATGGAGCAGACTTGCAGCGCGCTGCAATTCGCGCATGAACGCAACGTCGTCCACCGAGACATCAAGCCGGCGAACCTGATGCTTACCGCCGACGATACCGTCAAGGTCACGGACTTCGGCACGGCGAAGATTCTGCAGTTCGGCACCGTCCAGCAAACCGCGCACGTCATGGGCACCCCCAGCTACATGTCGCCGGAACAAGTGAAGGGCCGCGCGGTCGATGGCCGGAGCGACATCTTTTCGCTGGGCGTTATGCTCTACGAAATGGTGACCGGCGAAAAGCCTTTTCCGGGCCAGAGCATCACCACGGTGATCTATAAGATCGTCAACGAAGAGCCAGTCCCGCCGCGGCAGATTAATCCCTCGATTCATCCCGGGATCAGTGCAATCGTCATGAAGGCGCTGGTGAAAGAACCCGACCAAAGATACCAGAATTGCCGCGAAATGCTCGAAGATCTTCGGAATTACCGGTCACTCGCGCCAAGCGGCGGCAATCCCCAATCGACGATGGTCATGGGTGGAGGCTCGCCCGCGGCGACGTTGATATCCGGGAATGCGACGGGCCGTGGTTTCACCGGCGAAGATCAAACCGTTATCGCGACGGCACGCTCACTGAATGCGCGGGCATCGGCTCCCGGCCAAACTCCGCTCGTGCGGCGAACGGGAGCGATCGCACGCGCCCCGGAGCCGCCAAAAAAGAAAAATGTTCTAGGAACGTTTTTCGCGGCGTTGCTGCTTCTCGGCGTCATTGTTTACGGAGCGTACCGGATCAAACCAGTCTTCGAGGCCGCACGCGAACTTCATGACGAACAGAAGAAGAACAGCAGCTTGCCCCCTGCGGCGCCTGCGGCATCAGAAACGAGTTCCGACAACTCGACGGCAAGCGCCCCTGGGACCGAAGCCTCCCGGCAACCGACGGATACTGCGGCAGGAGCTGGAACGGAGCCAAATCCGGCCGGGCCCAAGCCCGCGGAAATCGTCGCTGAAAAAGTGGCGCCGAAGAAAGCGGAGAATTCGCTTAGCCCCAAAGCCGCAGAATACAAAGGTCGGATCGAAGCGGCCATTTCCGAAAGAAGATTGAGCGGCCACGTGAAAGTGCAAGCCGCCGGCAACACGCTCACGCTCGCGGGAAAGCTCCGGCCAGCGGAACACGGCGCACTCTTGAAATTATTGCGGAACGCCCCATCTGAAGTACGGGTGATCGATCACCTCGAGTACGACGACACACCTGTGGCTACAGGCCATCCTGACGAGGGCTCGCACCCCGTTCCTGCGGCAGGGCGTGGAGCGATTCATGTCGTTACCGACGTGATCGGCGCCACAGCCGTGCTGCGTGGACCTGCGGGCCACATGCTGAACAAGTGCGAAACACCTTGTAGCTTCAACAATTTGTCGCCTGCGCGCTACAGCCTCGAGGTGCAAAAGGAAGGCTATCAATCCGTTCAAACCGCAATGCAAGTAAAGAGTGGCGACGCTCAGGACCAGAAGATCAAACTCGAATCGCTCGCCAAAGGCATCTACATCAGCAGTCAGCCGCCGGGAGCCGATGTCTTCATCAACGGAGCGAAACAATCAGGTCAGACGCCCGTCACACTGCCGCTCGCACCAGGCCAGTACAACCTCGTCTTGCGGCTGCAGGGTTACGAGCCCTATGCGGGAGGCATTCAGGTCAAGGACAATATCCAGACGGTGCTCAACGTGCCGCTAAGTGAAAAGTCCGCAAGCCGCGTCGCTTGGGCGCAAGTGAACTCCGTTCCACAGGGCGCGGAAATCATCGTGGACGGAACCTCCACGGGAAAGTTCACACCGGCTCGCGTGCAGATTCCTACCGGGGTCCACACAATTACGCTGCGGCTCAATGGATTTCAGCCGGCCAAGAGGACGTTCCAGGCAAGCGAAGGTGGCACCGTACCGATTGACGAGGCGCTCCACCAAAAATAGGCTTGTTCATACGCCCCAAATAGCGCGAAGCGGTCTGTGGGTTTGCTTCAATAAGCCTCTAGCATCTCTACGCAAAACGTAACATTTTGTTACCTGCAACCACAGCGAGTTCTAGGACTATCGATTTTATTTGCTCATAACAAAAGACTTAGAGCCACCTGCGTCGGGCCGGAAGCGTGCTTGCCATATAGGTAGGGACCACCTGCCCTAACGCGAAATCCTCGCGAGACTGAAGGCGGACTCCCTCGCGGCCAGAAGCGGCCTGAACGAACTGTAAGCAAACAAGTGGAGACTCCTTTGGTCCTCAGGGCCAGACTACCTATCTACGAAGCGCAGCGCGGGACATCGTCACCGTCACCGCAAACGAACCCGGATTCCACTCCCCGCACGTCGCTGCGACAGCTCGCAAACGCCGTCTCACGAGTCCCAGCGGGCACCACGGACCACAAAGCCGTCGAAGTTCAGCGTGCCCTCCGAAACCTGCACTTGCTCTTGCGTTCGGAGCGCCTTTACGAGAAAGATCATCCGCGCAGGCTCGACAGTTTGGACAGCGCTTACGATTCCATCCGCAACGCTACTGAAATGCTGGGGGGGCTGGAGATTCGAGTGGAACGCGGCGGGCTGGTGGCGCCGCGGGTCAGTGACGCCCACCTGGCGGACGCGCGAGGAGAAATGCAGGCGCTGGCGATCGACCTGCAGCGTGCCGGAATTCATGCGCTAGTATTCTCGAACAAATTTCATGTAGGCGAACTGGACACGCTCGCGCGACTCGTGAAGTCATCGTTGCTAAGATCGGAAGAGCCGGCGAACGATGAGGGCAATGCCTGGTGGCCGGCGCGACTTCTGGAGAACCGCGTGGAAGGCATCACCATCAATACGCGAACCGAGCGCAGGGTAGACACGGTTCTTGCAAGTCTCATCGCCGCGCTCGTAGCGTACGGTGGACATTCACGGCGCGAGACGGCCGATGCGCCCATTCAGGCGCCGGACTTCGACGATCTCGTGGCGAGCCTGCGGCTCCTTGCGCGGCTGACCCCGCCTCTCGAAAGCGCGCGC
>Ga0209625_1000511_pt1 | contig 10063 bp, 7 predicted proteins | sample JacPin_JW_Ref_M2_FD_187960 | JGI IMG/M metagenome (GOLD analysis project Ga0209625, IMG submission 187960) | Forest soil microbial communities from Algoma, Ontario, Canada - Jack Pine, Ontario site 1_JW_Ref_M2 (SPAdes) (version 2) | ecosystem: Environmental > Terrestrial > Soil > Boreal...
CAATTCATTCGGCGATTCCGAATTCCACGCCAGCGACCCCTCCGTCCCATCAATTTCAAACCACAATCTCGCCTTGCGCCCCGCGCTCACCTGCGAAACGGTCATCACTCCGCGCATCTCATTCGCGAAGTGCAACAAAACCGACGCATAGTCATCCGTGGTAATGGGCACTTCGTCAAAATCATTCGTCGCTAGCGCCTTGAAAGTCTCCACGCGCCCACGCGGCCGCTGCCGCACTGGCACCGTCGTTCCCAGGTCCGCGCAAACTTCATCAACCTTCGCTCCTGTGATCCACATAATTAAATCCAGCCAGTGCGTGCCGATGTCCGACACCGCGCGCAATTCGCCGCCGAGTTTTGGCACCAACCGCCAATTCCAGTCCGTCACATGCAGCAGCCAGTCTTGCAGAAAACTTCCGTGCACCAGCCGAGGAGTCCCGATCGCGCCACTCGCCACCAGCGCTTTGGCCTCCTGGCAAAGCGGGTAGTAGCGCAAATTGTAAGCGACGCCTCCAGCGCATTCGCACTCTCTGGCAAGTTTGACCAGGATTTCCGATTCTGCCGTGTCGGTAGCCAGCGGCTTTTCGCACAGCACATGCTTGCCCGCGCGCATCAACGTGCTGGACTGCTCGAAATGTAAATAGTTTGGCGTGCACACGTGCGCCACGCTCGCCGTGTTGTCCTCCGAGGCTTCATCGATCGAAGCGTACGCGCGTGGCAAATCTAGCGCAGTACGCGCTTCTTCGCTGCGTTCCGCGGAACTTCCTAATACGCCGCGTACCTCAATGCCCAGACGCCGCAGCGCATCGACATGTGCTTTACCCACAAAGCCCGCTCCGATCAATATTGCCGCCGCTTTCATAACGTTCCTGTCTCCAAAAATCAGGCGCCCATTGTAATCCATCGGAGCAAAACGAAGACCATTCATCGCGCCGCCATTCGAACGCCCGCGCGATCCAAGTAACACGTTCGAACGTTAGCGCCGTTCGAATAAAAAATTCAACCAAGTCATTCGAACGCCGCGCCGTTCGAATAAAATTCGCTTCTACAGGCGCACTCGTTCGAACGCGACACAAAATACTTCAAGTGTTTCTTTAAATGTTGGCGCGCCGACATTTTTGTCGACAAGTCTTTCGCGGTTAAATTATTAAATGGTTAATAAAGAGGTATGATTGCTCTCAACGCTTGGACTGAAATGTCTCCGGCGGGTCCAAATAGCACTGCTTCCAGAATGCTTCCTCCGAAATTTCCCCCTTCACTAATTGCTGGATGCTCGCAAGCGTCGCAGCCGCGATACCTCCGTCGGCAGAATCAAAAATCACCACCACTCCGTCTCCCGCCGCAGCGCCCGGCGTTACGTCTTCCACAAACTTCCTCATCAACGCGCCCGCAAAATTTAATTTCGCGCTCGCGCCGGTCTCCTTGGGATCCTGGCTCGCCGGTTGCACGGTATAAATCTTCACCGTTTTTCCCTTCAGCGCTTCCCATGCGCCCGGGAAAACACTATTTTCTTCGCGCTCCACTCGGAAAGCCGCCTGCTTTGCCGCAGCTTCCAACTTCGCCGTTTCCTCCAGATGCTCGGCAATCACTTCCGGCAACTCCAGCGCGCTCCGCCGAATGTATCCGCGCGATACGCCTGAAATTTGCACGTGAACCCATTCGTCCTGTGCGTCCAGAAACTCAAACTCGTCGTTCACCGCCGCCTTGAACAAAACGCGGCTCCCTTCGCCCGCACGTGCCATCACCGGCGTTCCCGCTCTCTTCACCGTCACCAGATTTAGGGGACGCGCCTGATTCTTCTTCACCTCTTCAAGCCCTTGCAGCTCCTCGCTTAAACTTCGCATACGCTTTTCTTCCGTCTCGCGCGCCGTCCGCAATTTGTTTAATTCTTCCGTGCCCTCTGGCGCTGGTATAGGATTTCCCGCGCCGCTCGAAGTATTGAATCCTCCTCCCAGGTTCAGCTTCGGTGCAGGAGCGGAAATTCCAGAAGTCGCTAATGACCGTGCCGTGCCCGGCGCAGGTTTGTTTCCGAATTTTTCGTCCAACCGGTCCAACAAATCCAACTCCAGCCGGCCATTGGAAGACAAAATTTGGTAGCCGGATTTCGCCGGGTCTTTGTCCGCATACCACGCGGTGATCTTCGCGCTTACCTGCACAATTGTTCCCGCAGGAACCCCGGGCAAAACCTCGATCGAGAATTGGTAGAACGCTCGCGAATATTTATCCAGCGGTTCCTGCCGCGTGCCCACGAACCCGTCCACGATCGGAAGCTTTTGCCCCGCATAGGCCTGCAAATCCTTCAACGCTTGCTCCACATCTGCCTCTGGCCTCGTAAATGTGCGCGCGTACGGCACCGCCTGAGCGTTTGCGCACGCCGCCACCAGCAGGCTAAAAAATATACCTGGCACCATTCGTGCCATTTTCTTTTTCAGGAAATCGCTTCGCGGCTTCACGGCAAAGCTTCCAGTTGATCGATGGCAATCCATCCCCGCTGCCCGTCTGGAGTTTGCACCCCGTACCAGTGCGGCGTAACGATCACAATCAGCACTTCGGTAAATGCCGGCAAGTTCACCACTTTCGCCGAAGACTGAAACGGCGCAGCCTTCAAATCCGTTCCCGGCGCTTTCACGCGTCGCTCGATTTCATGCCGCAAATCTTTCAGTCGTTCTTCCAGATCTTTCACGGAGCCTTGCGTCGAAGCCAGCAAAGTAGTTTCGTCCTCGCGGCGGCGAATCGTGGTCTGCTTCACCACCTCGGCGCTGTCACGGCGGCGCTTGAGGTCGCGAGCTTCCTGTTCGGCAAACTGATTTGCTTGCAAATGCTCCTGGATGGCCTTGAACTCGCTAGCTTCCACCGTGAGGTCGGAAGTGTGTACCGCCTTATGCGCCGATTCCACAAAAACAGCGTCGATCTGCACACGAGTGCGCTGCTCGGTTACTCCCACTACCACGTAGCGCACCGCGATCGTGCCGGCATCGCTGCTTTCCTTGAAATGTCGCGGAGCCACGACATCCTTGCGTACTTTATAAAAAACTTTTCCGCCGCCCTGCCATCGGCCGAACAACGCAGTGGAGGGCACTTCTTCCGCTCCATTCAACGTCGGTTCCCGTTCAAAGACGCGTGTGCCGTGAATGATGTGATCTTCCAGCACTTCATGCAGCGCCTGCAGCACCTCCGGCTCTGACGCCATTAATTCCGAGGAGAAACTTGGATTCGCAACTTGGTCAGCGCGCGTAGGGACAGCAGCAATCAAGCCGCTCACCATAATTCCAAGCACACCGAGGGCGCGCACCCTAAAACTACGGCTAGGTGTCACGATGGTAGGAACTGACAAAAAGTTCGGACGTGCAGGCATATAAGTAGAGGGACCTACGCGAAATATGAAAAATGATATCGCGCTCGCGCAGATTACCACTTTTTCGCCGCGCAGGTATTCACCGCCACTGACCTGCTAGTCAGAAAACCTATCGGCTAAGTCTAATTCCTGCCAAAAATGAAACTTTTTTAAGAATGTTAACAAATTGCTTGCATTAGTTTTTTCGCAGCGCTAGTATCCCCAACGGTTCAGGGACTAGGTCCGCTCTATTGTTACCAGAGAGCGGGCCGTACCTCTCTATGGGCGTGGTCGAAAACATCGATACTGGTTTCTCGCGCATTCGGCGTGCACGCGCGGTTTACGAGTACGCGGCCAGTCTTCCTCTTTCCCGCAGTATTTCCAGGATCTTCCGTTTCTCCGCTTGTACACAAATCTTTCTTGATGTCTATCTTCGGCAAAGTCTCGAGGAGGCAGCATGACCCTATGTCTTTCCATGCGCAGAAGGTTTTTTTCAATGGCATCTTCGATTGCCTTCGCGACTTTGCTCGCTGCAGTAATGCTTGCGAATAGCCAGAGCGCCAGAGCGATCCCCGCTTTTGCCAGAAAGTACGGGATGCCGTGTTCCGCCTGCCACGAAGCCTGGCCCAAGCTGAACAATTTCGGGCAGACCTTCAAGGACAACGGCTACCAACTGGGCAATGATCGCGACGCCCCGATCTTCCAGCAGCCCGCCTATTGGCCTATCGCGCTACGCATTACTCCCCACTGGCACCGCGAAAGCACCAGCGCTACGGACATAACCAATCCGGCCACCGGTCTTACGACTGAGGGCCAGCTCACAACGCACGGGTTCGATCTCACTGGACTAGATATCCTCACGGCGGGAACATTGGCGAAAAATATTAGCTTCCTGCTCGTTCCTTCCGCTGACAATACCGGCGCATTCCACTTTGAATCCGCCAACGTGCGATTTGACAACCTGCTGCACACCACTTGGTTGAACGTAAAAGTCGGAAAATTTGAATTGGATAACATTGTTTCCGAAAAGCGTATTCTCACTCTCTCAGGTCAGGGCGGCTTCTATCAGGGCTACCACTTTCAGCCGGTAACCGAGAACGGCTTGTATACCTTTGGTATTGGCGACAACCAGTTGGGCGCCGAAGTTTCAGGCCACTCGAGGAACGACTACACCCGCTATTCCGCGGCCCTGCTTAGCAGCAACGATGGCAACGTCGGTCTTCCCAATGGCCACGGTTACGATACCTTCCTCACCATCAGTCAAGCCTTCCAGGCCGGCAGTCTCGGATTGCAGCGCGTAGGCGCATTTGCGTACATCGGTAGGGCGCCGACCTATTTCACGTTGACCGCTAACAGCACCGCGGTGGCCGACGGCCTCGGTCAGAAATCCTTCACGCGCTTCGGTGCCTATGGCCTCTGGTATTACAAGAAACTCGACTTCACCACGATGTATATTCACGGCAGCGACAGCGCATTTCTCGGCACCAACACTCCCTCATATGCTGACCTGCCAGTGGGTGCCCGCAAGCCAACCTGGAATGTTGGCACCATCGAGACGCACTACACCTGGAGCCCGCAGCTCATCCTGATCAATCGCTATGAGCTCGTGCGCATGTCTCAGCAGGCGCTTCCAGACTTAGCCGGTAACTTGGGCGACGTTGACGTCCTGACCTTCGGCTACCGTTACTACCCGTTCATTTCCAGCCGCGCTGGTTTCGCGTTCCACAATGAATATTCCATCCTGCGCCAGCGAGGCACTTCGCCCATCAACGGCCTTGACGTCACTAGTAGCAGCCTGTTCCTGGGCTTCGATTTTATTTTCTAGGATTGGAGACCACATGCGCGCAAACAAACTTGGTCTGAACTGGATATATCTCGCAGCGGCCGCGCTCTTGGCTCTGCCGTCACTGGCGGCGGCTCAACAAGACCCTAATTCCCAGCAAGGCTCCGCACAGCCGGCCACGCAACCTGCTCCGGCGCAACAAGCCGCGGCCGCCCCTGCGCCCGCCGCGGCTATGCATGGCCCTGTGCGACAGGAATCGCACATCGGCAAGCTCACTGGACACTCCGAAACTGGGCGGAAACTTTATTTTCGGTTCTGCTGGGGCTGTCACGGATTCCACGGCGATGGCAACGGTGAAAACGCTCCGTATCTGAATATCCTGCCGCGCAATTTCGTGGCGGCTACTTTCAAATGCCGCTCCACGCCCACCGGTACGCTACCCACCGATCAGGATCTCTACAATTCTCTGGGACGCGGCTTGAATAATTCCAACATGCCTTCCTGGATTTCGCTTACCGACCAGCAGCGCGTTGATATGGTCGCCTTCATCAAGACTTTTTCGCCGCGCTGGCAAAATGAAAAGTCGGGTGATCCTATCAATGTTCCGGCAGAACCCACTCTCACTGTGGAAAGCATTAAGCACGGGCAGGAACTTTTCCAGAAACTCGAATGCTGGAAATGTCACGGACAGGAAGGCCGTGGCGATGGTCCGTCAGCGTCCACGCTGACCGACAGCAACGACCAACCCATCCGTCCATATAACTTCGCTGCTGGCTCCCGCTTCAAGTGCGGTGTGACCAACCGCGATCTGTACAAAATTTTCATTACTGGCTTGGATGGCACCCCCATGCCGTCGTTTGCCGACGTGGTCAAGCCCGATGAAGCATGGGACCTGGTTCACTACTTGAGGACACTGCAAGTGAACAAAAAGAGTCCCGAGCTGGCTTTGTGGATGAGCACCAAGGACGGCGCCGCGATCGTCAGTGCACAAAAAATCTCGGGCACTCCAACCGGTGCCGGCATTAATCAGTAATTTTCTGGTGCTAGAAGTTTCAAGGAGAACAGAAATGCGTCACAAACAAATTATCTCTGCAGCATTTTTATTAACTGGCGTAGCGGCCATGTCGTTCGCTGGTCCGGCCAAGCCTGCAGGTGGCTCCGTCAGCGGCAAAGTCACCTACGAGGGCACCCCCGCTAAACAAAAGCCCATCGATATGTCTAAGGAGCCCAGCTGTGCCAAGCAGTACACGACTCCTCCGAGCACTGAAACGGTTGTTACCGGGCCGGGCAATTCTTTGGCGGACGTTGTCGTATACATTTCTGCCGGCGCTCCGGACGAACCCCCTCCTTCGCAGGCGGTGACCTTTGACCAGAAGGGCTGCCGCTACATTCCTCACGTGCTCGCTTTCCAGACCAATCAGGAACTGAAAGTCGTGAACGACGATCAGACCTCTCACAACATTCATCCACTCGCAAAAACAAATCACGAGTGGAACAAGTCTCAGCCGCCCGGAACGCCGCCACTCTCCGAAAAATTCGCGCAAGCGGAATTCATTTCCGTAAAGTGCAACGTCCATCCCTGGATGCATGGTGTTTTCTCGGTGATGAAGAATTCGCACTATGCTGTGTCTTCTAAAGAAGATGGTTCGTTCACCCTGCCCAATCTGCCGGCCGGTAAATACACCGTCACCGCATGGCATGAATCCTACGGAACGCAAACTCAAGATGTCACCATCTCGGGCAGCGAAACGAAAAGCGTCAATTTCGTTTTCAAAGCCAAGCCTTACTAGTCTAGTATCTCGGGTGTGCTGGGCTGCTTCCAGCACCGAAATAGTTCGTCACGCACAACTGCTGAAGGATCGTACTGGCTGCTGTTGCTTCTTTCTGTTTTTCAGTTTACGGAACGTGAGAGCAGCGCCAGGTTATGCAACCATTTTACGGCTGGATATCCGAATTGACTCGTCCGTGTAAGCCGCGGGCAAAGGCGGGAAGCGGTGGCTAGAGTGTTGGCAGTGACCATCATAGTGATCGCCATAGTTTCGGCGATTCCCGTAATCATGCACACCTGGGAAGCGCCGGCAGACATCTCGACTCATGGCCAGATGATTGATGATCAGATGGCGGACACGATGATCGAGGCAGGCATATCCTTTCTGGCCGCGCAAATCCTTCTGGCCCTGTTTATCTGGATGTCTCCCTCCAACAAGCCTGGACCCGAGGGAAAATTCAAAGTTTTCCCCGGTGGGGCCAAAGGTTTGATCACTGCCTCAATTGTTCTGGTAGGTGTTGAAGTTTTGGCTTTGGGCGCGTTCGGATCCAAGGCTTGGGCCAGGGTGTACTTCACGCCACCAGCGGCGGACGCCATGCCAATTCAAGCTCAAGCCGGGCAATTTGCATTTTATTTTCGCTACCCCGGTAAGGATGGAAAGTTCGGTCCACTTCATCCCGAGTTGATCAGCGAGGCCACCCAGAATTTGTTTGGCCTCGATCCGGAACACGATGTGGAAGCCAGAGATGACGTCGTCGCAGCGGAGCTGGCCATCCCGGTAAACAAGGAGATTCATCTCCTCATGCACGCCAAGGACGTTAGCCATTCCTTTTACGTGCCTGCGCTACGCATCCATCAAGACTTCGTACCCGGCCTGGATCTTTCCGTGCATTTTACCGCCACGAAAATCGGTAAGTACGAAATTGTATGCTCGCAATTGTGTGGTCTCGGTCACTACAACATGCGCGCTTACCTGGAAGTTATGTCTCCCGAAGATTTTGATGACTGGCAAAAGAAACAAGCAGCGGCTCAGTAGTCCGGCAAGGTTAGAGGTCAGGCAGCGAGTCTCCCGTGAGGTGAAGGATGCATGACAAGCCAGTAGTCTCAACAGCGCCAGCGGTAGTACACGGTCCTCCGACAACCTTCATTTCCAAGCATGTCTTTAGTCTGGATCACAAGGTTATCGGCAAGCAGTATTACGCGCTGGCGCTCATCGCGGTTTTGACCGGCATGGTGCTTTCTTGGCTGATGCGCATACACCTTGGCTGGACTAACCTGGCGATTCCGGGACTGCAGGCGTTGTCGCCAAACGGCGCGCCCAGCGGTGTAATGACTCCAGAACTGTACCTGCGCATCATGACCATGCACGCCACCTTCATGGTCTTTTTCGTGCTGACTACCGCGCCCTTCGCGGCCTTTGGCAATTTCTTTCTGCCTATCCAGGTCGGCGCGGAAGATATGCCTTTCCCGCATTTCAACATGATGTCGTTCTGGACTACCTTCGTCGCTTTTTGTGTTCTCGTCTCCGCGTTTTTCACTACTGAAGGGCCACCTCAATCCGGTTGGACCGCGTACGCGCCGCTCAGCGCCATCGGAAAAGATGCCGGACCGGGACAAGGCGCCGGCCAGGTTATCTGGGCCGCAGCCATTGGTATTTTTTGTATCGGGCAATTGCTCGGCGCTCTGAACTTCATCTCCACCGTGCTGGATATGCGCTGCAAGGGCATGACCTTGAAACGCCTTCCGGTGACGGTGTGGGCGTGGTTCATAACCTCCTGCATGGGTCTGACCGCCTTCGCGGTTTTAATGCCTGCGACTGTCTTGCTGATTCTTGATCACGTCGCTGGCACGAGTTTCTTCGTCCCCTCAGGATTGGTCATTAACGACCAGTTGGTGCCGCATTCCGGTGGTTCGACTTTACTTTGGCAACACCTCTTTTGGTTCTTTGGTCACCCCGAGGTGTACATCGCGATCGTGCCCGGCATGGGCATCATTACTCACGTGCTCATCACCAACATGCGCCGACCCATGGTAAGCATAAAGGCCATTCTGTACTCGATGTGGGCCTTGGCTTTCTTGAGTTATATGGTGTACGGACACCACATGTTCGTCAGCGGGATGAATCCTTACTCGTCGCTCACGTTCTCGTTCCCCACCCTGATGATCACCATTCCTTCGACCGTGCTTGTGCTTATCTGGATCGGCAGTCTGTACGGATCAAAAATCCGCATCAATGCCGCGTCGCTTTTTGCGCTTGGTTTTATTTCCATGTTCGTTACTGGTGGAGTTAGCGGCTTCTTCCTCGCTCAGCCATCCATCGACATCATGCTGCACGCAACGTACTTCGTGGTCGGACACTTCCACATGGTCATGGGCGTGGCCGCAATTTTCGGAATTTTCTCCGGAACGTACTTCTGGTTCCCGAAGATGACCGGAAGAATGATGAACGACACCTTGGGTAAGGCCCATTTCTGGCTCACCTTCGTCGGTACTTACTGTACCTTCATGCCTTTCCACTACCTGGGTTTGGCTGCGAATGTGCGCCGCTACTCGGCGTTCACCGATGATTACTTAAAGCCGCTCATTCCGCTGCACCAGTTTATTACCATCGCCGCTCTCTTCACTGGCGCGGTGCAGCTCATATTTTTATACAACCTGGTTCACAGCTTGTTCCGTGGAGCGCCAGCGCCAGCTAATCCATGGGAAGGCACTTCTCTCGAGTGGATTATGCCTTCGCCACCGCCGTGGAATAATTTTGGCGGTAAGGATCCGGTTGTATATCACGACGCGGATCAGTACGGCGTGAAGACCGCTTCCGGGGCTGACTATATTATGCAAGACTCACCCGAGCCATCGCCTACCGGGTGTTGATGAGGATTGATCTCCTCTGAAACAGGAAAATATGGCCACCACCATTCCACCTCCAGAACCTGAAGCGCTACCCTTACCGAAGCGCCCTCAAATGGGCGACGCCGGCAATTTAGGCGGACACGATTTCGTTCCAGCTGATGGAAATCTGAAGGCAGTTGACCAATACTCTCCGGCGCCCTCATCCAGTGCGATTTGGGTGGGGATCGCGGCGATTTGCATGTCCTTCGCCGCGCTAACCAGCGCACTGATCGTTCGTCAAGGCGCTTCTTCAGACTGGCGGCATCTGACCCTGCCTCCCATCCTATTTT
>Ga0209625_1000512_pt1 | contig 10035 bp, 7 predicted proteins | sample JacPin_JW_Ref_M2_FD_187960 | JGI IMG/M metagenome (GOLD analysis project Ga0209625, IMG submission 187960) | Forest soil microbial communities from Algoma, Ontario, Canada - Jack Pine, Ontario site 1_JW_Ref_M2 (SPAdes) (version 2) | ecosystem: Environmental > Terrestrial > Soil > Boreal...
CACACCAGGTGTTGTGAGAGCGTTAGAGGCGTTTTGTTTGTACGCGCAGTGCTGGCTTACCTAGGAAGAAAAATCAACTGTAAGACTCGGGTTCATACCTCACTCAACTGCGAACCCGGGCCACCTGGCTATCGTGACCCGCTCATTCCTTAGCATCTTTCTGACATTAAACTAAGGCTACGGTTCTTCGGTTTCGGTAGGCGGCTGCGTGGACGATGGCTGCGGAGGGCATGTTTTCTTTGTAGCCCATGCAGCGACCGACTTTGTGGGTGCGACCGGAGTTGCGGGCTTGCCTACGGCTCTAGGTATTTCCTCATTTTTTCTAGGCGTTTGGGGCCTATCCCGCGGATGGCCATGAGGTCGTTGACGCTTTTGAAGGCGCCGTAGGATTTGCGCATTTGCAGGATTTTCTCGGCGGTTGAGGGGCCGATGCCTGGGACTAGCTGTAACTGGGAGGAGTCGGCGGAGTTGATGTTGCTGGGTTGAGTGGTGGTTTTTTGTTGGCGGAGCTTAGGGCCACAAAAAACAAGCAAAGACTAAGGTGGAGAACGACTATACGAGTCCATATGCCTAAATACTAGTTGATTATAACTCATGCAATAACACAAAAAAGGTCCAGCGCAGATGTACGTCGGCGGATTTACGCGCGACTTGCGGATCTGGATCGGATTTACAAGCTCCGCCGTTTAATTATCGGGGATTCCACGTTACAAGACCCACCCTCCACAAACCTGAGGGTGGGGCACCCCGCGCGTTTTTTTATTTTTGCCAGGCTGTGTATGAGCGCCGCGAAATTGGGCACGAATTATTTTAGTGGGGCGCCTTGGGCGTCGTAGATTTCCAGCTCGCCGAAGAGACGGGCTTGGGATTCGATTTGGGCGCGGTCGCCGACGACTACGATTTGCAGGTTGGCGGAGTCGAGATACTGACGGGCAGTGTTGAGCAAATCTTCAGGGGTGAGGGCGCGGACTTTAGCGCGATAAGTCTCCAGATAATCATTCGGCAATTCGTTCAACGCGACGGTGGCTAGCTGGCTTAGCAGGCCTTCCTGAGTGGCCAAGCCCATGGAAAATACCCCGGTCAAATAATTTTGCGCATCGGCCAGCTCGGAGGCGGGCACAGGTAGCGAGCGCAATTTATCCATTTCGTAGAAAATTTCAGTGAGGGAGGCGGCGACCACATCGTTGCGCACCGCCGCAGATACAGAGAAATAGCCGTGCTCGTGGAGCGGGTGGACAGCGCTGCGCGGGCTGTAGGTGTAGCCTTTATCTTCGCGGATGTTCATGACGAGGCGAGAATTGAATGCGCCGCCGTAGAGACTGTTGGTGAGGCCCAGTTTGATCCAGTCCGGATGGGTGCGGGTGATGGCCGAGCAGCCGGCGAGGATCTGGGTTTGGACCGCGCCGGGCACGTGCACGAGATAGACGCGGCGACCATGCGGATGCGGCGGGGCGGCTGCGGGTTTTGTTTCGGGCTTCTTCCCTGTCCACGGGCCAAAAACTTTTTCGGCGGTTTTGACCATAGCTTGTGAATCGAAATCGCCGACCATTAGCAGCAGCGCATTTTCTGGAGTGTAAAAATCACGGTAAACGGTGATCAAATCTTCGCGGGTGTACGCTGCGACTTGCGCTTCGGAAACGGAAACCTGACCATAGGGGTGTGCGCCGAATAAGATTTTGCGAAGGCGCTCGCTGGCGAGAAAGCCGGGAGAGGTGCGCTCCAACCTTACTTCTTCGAGTTTCTGACGGCGCTCGCGTTCGAACTCCGGCGCGGGAAAGCTCGCTTCGCGAGCCAGTTCATTTACCATGCCGAGGAGCTGCTCGGCGTATTCAGAAAGACCGGCAAAAGCGATGGCGCTATTGTCCTGACCCGCGCTGGTGGAGAGGTCCGCGCCGATGCGCCGAAGATCTTCCTCGATCTGGCGACTGGCACGTTTTGCGGTTCCGGTGCGCACCACCGTAGCAGTCATGTCTGCAAGAGCCGGACCACGACTGAGAGCAGCGGCGTTCCCGGAGCGAAAGAAAAGTTGGCCGTGAAATTTGGGAATGGAGTGGGCCTCGGCGAGAACGAGTTCAAGGCCGTTGGCGAGGCGCGTTTTAGTTTGCTTGGGCCAGGTTACGGCGCGTTCCGCGGAGAGGGCCGGAACGCCAATGGCAACTACTTCTTCGACGGAGGCGGGACGCGCGCTCATTAGGCAGCCTCCTTGGAGGCGATGTTGACAGGCTTGCGGAAGACGATGGCGCGCTTGTCGTTACGCAGATATTTTTTTGCGGCGGCCAGAACATCTTCACGAGTGACCGCCAAGAATCCATCGAGAATGGTATTCACGAGTTGCGGTTCTCCATCGAACAGAGTGAAACATGCGAGCAGATGCATCAGGCCATAGCGAGGCATATGGCCGCCGCGGCCGCCTTCGAGAGTGGAGTAATAATCGGAGCGCCATTTCACTTTGAGCTGTTGCAATTCGTCTTCGCTGATGCCATTTTGCTGGATTTCGCGGATCACGGCGTCGAAAGCGGGGAGGGCGGCTTCACTGGAAAATTCGGGCTTGTGCAGGATGCGCGTGACCATTTGGCTGGGACCGTTGTAGCCGAAGATGTCGTCAATGCCGCCGTCAGCCTCCACGGCGATTTGTTTTTCGAGCACGAGTTCGCGATGGAGGCGTCCGGCGCGGCCACCGTGCAGGGCCATATCGAGCAAAGTCATGGCGCACCAATCGCGGGTGCGGCGCGCTGGGATTGGATAACCAATGGCCATGGCGGGCAGAGTGCCGAATTTTTCTTCGACTTCGCCGCGGCGCTCTTGGGTTTGTTCGGGCTCGGTGGGATCAGCGAAAGGAGGCGGCGGGCCGGCAGGAATATCCGCAAAATATTTTTTTGCCAGCGCGATTCCTTCGCCGGGCTGCACATCGCCGAGGATTAACAGCACAGCGTTGTTGGGCACGTAATACGTTTTGAAGAAAGACTGCACGTCCGCGAGGCTGGCGGCATCCAGATCGGCAAAATCGCCGTAGAAATTGTGTGAATTAGCCCAATTGCGGAAGGCCACGGGAGGAAGATCCAGCCACGGGAATCCGCCATAGGGCTGGTTCATTACGTTGACGCGCACTTCTTCTTTGACGACGTCGCGCTGATTGCGCAGATTTTCGTCGTCCACTTTCAAGGCGCGCATGCGATCGGCCTCCAGCCAGAGCACGCGTTCGAGGGCGTTGGAGGGGACAGCTTCATAATAATTTGTAACGTCGTAGTGAGTGGATCCGTTGAGCACGCCGCCGCTGGAATTGATGAGCTTGATGTGCTGCATCTTAGGTGCGTTGGCGGAACCTTGAAACATCATGTGCTCGAATAAATGCGCGAAACCGCTACGGCCCTGAGGCTCAAGACGAAATCCAATTTTGTAATACACGCCGACGGTGACGACGGGGGCGATGGAGTCCGGGGCGATAACGACTTTCAATCCGTTTGGTAACGTGGTGTGTTCGATTGCGATTTGCGGCTGCTTCAACCTTTTCCTCCTGCGGAACGGGTTTTGACCAGGGCATTTATAAGACTGATTTCATTTCTCGCAGCGCCATCCAGAGCGGTCAAGATTCCGGCCGAACGGGGCGATAAAACTAAGGCTGCGAGGCAGTTTAAGGCCGCGTAGGCACTCGCGAATTCGCGCGGTAAACGTTTCATGGCGGCCAGGTGCGCTGCTACGATGCCATAGTCACCGCGAGCTAAAGGGCCGGTCCAGGCTGCGCGCGGGCCGAGTCGCTCGAAATTCTCGAGTACTTGGCGTGTCAACTGCAAAAGAGCACGAACGGCTTCACCGTGCTTCATTCCGGCTAACATCAATAGCCGCGTTGCTGATTCTTCAATGGCCAGCACATGTCCAGCAGCGAACGCCGCAGCAGCGTGATACAAAACCTTGCTGCCGCCGGCAATTTGAACAGGCTGGCCGCCAAGAGCACGCACGATTTGCCGCGCCAGACGAATGGCAGCCGGGTCGCCTTCGATGGCAAAAACTTTGCCTTCGAGCGGCGGGATGGCGACTCCGCTGAAGGATTGCAACGGGTGCATCGAACCGACGCACGCGCCGCAGTCCCGCACGGCTTTAAGCGCACCGGAGTTTAAAGCGCCGCTGGTGTGCAAGACCACTTTGCCGCGCAATTCTTCGGCGCCAATGCGGGCCAATTCTTCCGCAATTTTTGCGATCGCATCATCCGGAGTAGCTATCAGGATCAGGCGCGAGGCCAGAACTTCACGGGAGAGCATGGCGCGTGCTTTTCCGGCGCCGATGAAGCGGACGGCCTTGCGCGCGGAGGCCTCGCTTCGTGTGATGACCGCGCCGATCTTCCAATCCAATTCATGCAAACGCCGTCCCAGCGCGCGACCGACGCGTCCCGCACCTATGATCGCCATAGCGCCACGCATGTCATGCTAGGATAACCTGAGGGCTGCTTCCGACACCAATTCATGCACGCGTTTGCGCTCGTAATTTTTGGAGGCACCGCTTTTGTCTGGGTAATTTTGGGCTTGCGCATCACGTACGGCGCTTTAAGACTCCCCTGGATCAAGGATTTTTCACCAATCACGGGAACTGATCTTCCGCGGATTTCCCTGCTTTTTGCGGCGCGCGATGAGGAAGAAAAACTTCCCGGCGCGTTGGCTACGTTGGCGCAGCTTGATTATCCCGAACTGGAAATAATTGGAGTGGATGACCGCTCGGAAGATGCAACCGGGCGAATCCTGGATGAGTTCGCGGCATCGCATCCGAGATTTCGCGCGATTCACGTGAAGGAACTTACCGTGGGTTGGCTGGGGAAACCGCACGCATTGCAGCAGGCGTATGAAGCGTCGAGTGGCGAATGGCTTTTGTTCACGGACGCGGATGTGCGGTTCAAGGCTGATGTGCTGCGACGCGCGATGAGGCTGGCCGCAGAGCGCAAGCTTGATCACCTGTCGTTATTTGGGGATGTGGAAATGGTGGGCTTCTGGGAAAAGGTGGTGGTGACATTTTTTGGGATGGCCTTTCATATGGCGACGGCGCCGAGCGACGTGATTAATCCCAAGTCGCGGGCTTACGTGGGCGTGGGCGCGTTTCAATTGATGAAGCGTACGGCGTATGAAGCGGCGGGGACGCACCGGCGGTTGGCGATGGAAGTGGTTGACGATATGAAACTGGGAAAAATTGTGAAACAGGCGGGTTTTCGATCTGCCGTGGCGGTGGCGCAGGATTTCGTGGTGGTGCGCTGGCACGCGGGAGCGCGCAACCTGATCAATGGCGTAACAAAAAACTTTTTCGCGGGGTCGGGTTTCAGCGTTACGCGAGTGGCCATTGCTGTCGTTGGGCTATTTCTGATGAACGTGCTGCCGTTTGCGGGGCTGGTTTTTGGGCATGACTGGATCAGGATTTTTGCGGGGATTTGCGTGGTGATTGTGCTTTGTTTTCATGCGGGCGTGGATATCGTGATGCGCGTGTCGCCACTGTATTGTTTCACGGCGCCGATTGGCGCAGTGGTGTTCGCGTACATGTTGCTACGATCAACGGTGTATACGCTGAAGCAGGGCGGAATTGTCTGGCGGGGGACATTTTATCCGCTGGAGGCGCTGAAGCGCGGCGCGGTGTGATTACGCACCGGCGGGGGATTTTTGCGTTAGCTGCCCTGCTCGGCTGGAGCGGGCAGTTCAATATTAATTAAGCCCGCGAGGTCTTTCTGTCGCAAGCTGCGGATGCGGTCGCGTAATTGTGCGGCTTTCTCAAATTCGAATTTCTTGGCGGCTTCGCGCATTTGAACTTCAAGTTGCTTGAGCATTTCGGCGAGTTGGTCGCCCGTTTTAATGTTGGCGGTGGCGGCGTCGAGCACCACATCATCGAGCGGGATGGTTACGTAGTCCGCTTCAACGATGCGTGCGAGGTCCATGTCCACGGATTTGATAATAGACATGGGAGTGATGTTGTTTTCTGTGTTGTAGGCGACCTGCTTTTCGCGGCGACGATTTGTTTCGCTTATGGCTTGCTCCATGGAGCCGGTGCGACGGTCGGCGTATAAGATGGCGCGTCCCTCGATATGGCGCGCGCAGCGGCCGATGGTCTGAATCAGAGAGGTGGCGCTGCGCAGATAGCCTTCCTTGTCGGCATCCAAAATAGCTACCAGCGAAACTTCGGGCAGGTCCAGGCCCTCGCGCAAAAGGTTGATGCCGATCAAAACGTCAAACTCGCCGCGGCGCAAATCGCGCAGGATACGGATGCGGTCGAGCGTTTCCACTTCGGCGTGCAGGTAGCGGCAACGTACGCCAATCTCGGCGAAATATTCGGATAAATCTTCGGCCATGCGTTTGGTCAGGGTGGTGACCAGCACACGCTCGTTGCGCTCGGCGCGAATGCGAATTTCTTCCAGCAGGTCATCGACCTGACCTTTCACCGGGCGCACTTCAATTTGAGGATCGACCAAACCGGTGGGACGAATGACTTGCTCAACGACGACGCCACCAGACTTGGTGAGCTCGTAGGGGCCGGGCGTGGCGGAAACATACACGACCTGGTTGAGGCGATGCTCGAATTCTTCAAAGGTGAGCGGGCGATTGTCGAGCGCGCTGGGCATGCGGAAGCCGTAGTCCACCAGCGTTTGTTTGCGCGCGCGGTCGCCATTGAACATGCCGCGCACCTGGCTGACGGTTTGGTGCGATTCATCGATGAACATCAGAAAATCTTGCGGAACGTAATCGAGCAACGTGGGCGGAGCTTCGCCCGGCAAGCGGCCGCTCAAATGACGCGAATAATTCTCAATGCCGTGGCAATAGCCGACGGTGCGCATCATTTCGATATCGAAGAGGGTGCGTTGTGTGACGCGTTGGGCTTCGACAAATTTACCCTGCTTCTCTAATTCTTTTTTCCACCACTCCAGCTCGGCATAAATGCTTTGGATGGCGCGCTCTTTTTGGTCCTGAGGCACGACGTAATGGGTTTTGGGGTAAATCGAGACGCGAGATAAATCTTCCTGGCCGGCGCGAATCTCGCCGGTCAGAGGATCGATCTGGCGCAGAGCTTCGATCTGCTGGCCCCACATTTCGATGCGATAGCCCTGATCTTGATACGGCGGATAGATTTCGATGGTGTCTCCGCGTACGCGAAAGGTGCCGCGACGAAGATCTTCGGAGCGCTCATATTGAATATCGACGAAACGGTGCAACATGGCTTCGCGAGAGATTTGCTGGCCTTTTTCAAGCATGACGATCTGGCCGTAATAGGCTTCCGGTGAACCGATGCCGTAGATGCAGGAGACGGAGGCCACGACGATCACGTCGGTGCGTTCGAACAGAGAGCGTGTGGCGCTCATGCGCAACTTGTCCAATTCATCGTTGATGGTGGCTTCTTTGTCGATGTAGATGTCGGCGGAAGGCACGTAGGCTTCCGGCTGATAAAAATCGTAATAGCTGACGAAGTATTCGACGGCGTTTTCGGGGAAAAAACTTTTGAATTCGTGGTAGAGCTGGGCCGCGAGAGTTTTATTGTGCGCCAACACCAAAGCGGGCCGATTCGCAGCTTCGATGAGCTTGGCCATGGTGAAAGTTTTGCCGGAGCCGGTGACACCGAGCAGAACCTGTTCTTTGTCACCGGCTTCGAGACCGCGATGGAGTTGGTCGATCGCTTCGGGTTGATCGCCGCGCGGCTGATAATTGCTATGTAATTTAAACTTCATCTGCGGGGTTCCTTGGTGCGGAGCCGAATTAAGTGCGTTCACCCTGCGTGCACCGGTTATTTTGGCTGGCGACTGCCGAATCCTTCATTATACGCGATCACGCAAACCTTTTCAGGGAAGGGATTTTTGCTCTGATCGGCGGACGGCGAGACGGCAATGACGACTTCCACTGATTCAGGGTCTTGATGCCGGTGCGTCGGTAACCAGTAGGACTTCGGTATGGCCGGTGGCTTCCACGTTGAAATGGATTTGATTGGATGCGTCGGTCTTGGCTACGACTACATCCATGAATTGCTGGGCGTCTTCGGTGACGCGGACGATGAGACCGGACTGCAAAGAGATGTACGAGATGGTTTCGTTCTTGCCGGTGGCGTTGCCGGTGGTGCGAAGGTCATGAAGCCGGAAGTCGCCAGGAGTGGTGTCTTTCGGGGAGGACTTCTGTTTCAAGATGGCGCTGGTCAGAACCACCGCGCATGATTCGGATGGAGAGTTTTTGGGAGTGACGATACCTGTTTCTGAGAATTGAATCGGGGTGCAAGGCTCATCACGAACGTAGGTGGCCTGTTTTTCCCACTCGAGTTTTACGATGGGCGATGGGGCTTGCTCAAGTTCGCTTGATTTCCAGGATTGGCCGGGTCTTACGCCGTCGCGAGGGAAAACGCCGGCAATAGCGAATTGGCGCAACCAAACTTGCCAAACTTGTCGCTGGTCTTGAAGAAGGTCGGCGAGACCGGTGACGGCATCCACTCGGCCATCGGGCAGAATGGTGAAGTCGACAGATTTCGCTTCAGAGTTCTGAGCCGCTGAACCGGAGGAGGAGTGTTGGGCGCCGGTATTATTCTGCGCCATTGCGGAAGCGACGCTTTGAAAGTGGGAACGGGCGTGGATTGCGGCGCGCTGGCCTTGGGGATAGACATCCAAAATATCTACGCGCAAGAGCCACTTAGCTTCGGTCTCGGCGTCCTCCGGTGCGTTGGGTGTTACGACGCGACTTTCGGTCTTGACGTTTTTTTTAGTGCGATATTGAATGAAGTAGGTGAACGTCTGGCCCGCGCGGAGACGCGGAAACAGTGTGGCGCGCGCGGCTGGAGCGGCTTCCACGCGAGGCTGAACAATGCCGGGATGAATCTGGGCGGCGCTAAATAACGTTGCCAGCATCAACAGAAAACAAATTGCGCGGCGATTTGAGGATGCAATTTTTGACGCACTAATTGCCAAAGGTCACTTCCAGGGACCGCCGAAGTGGCGGTCGAAGAAATCGCTGGCAGCGTGGTAGGCGGCCAACCAGCTGCGATGCAAAAGAAAATCGTGGATCTCGTTGGGAAAAATCAGCTGCTCGAGTAAGCGACAGAAAAAATAAGAAAATCATGAGCGCAAGCAATGCCTTACCACTCATTCACAGGCTCCTGGGCGAACTTATTTTTGCTGCAATGCTTTTCAGCCATGACACCTTTGATTTTCAATTTGCTTCGCTGCTTGGCATCGCGGTTCTGAACTCAGTCCGCCGGTTGACGCGGGGCGATTTTTTCTCGTGTGACGCGCGGACCATCGAGCGGTCCTACAATTTTCAGCATCTGTCCGGGTCCGCTGGTGTTGCGAACGGCGCGCTTCCCGGCGGTGGTTTCAATTGCGAGATCGGCTTCGCGGCTGAAATTGACCGTTCCGTCAATTAGGGTGAACTGCGTTCCACCATCGAGGTGTACATCTTCTAAAAAGACGTTGCGGTCGCGAACGGTAAACGTGCCAACGCCAGTCGGCCAACTTGAAAGTCCGGGATGGGCCTCACCGTCTGCCACGCTGGCATTCACGTCCCAGCCGCGAAATTCGAGATTGTCCAAACGAACTTTGCCGGCGCCCGTGAGTTTTTGCAGTAGTTCTTCGCGGCCTACACCAACGGTCTGGAGGTGGATAGCGCCAGAAGCAAGGCCTGCCAAGCGATCCGCCACCGGGGCATCGATGGGCAGTTGACGCAGATCCACGCGATCCAACTGCGCATGCACATCATAAACGGGACGAGGAAGAAAGTTCGCAAGCACGGTGGCGCGAACGGTTCCACCGGCCCATTGGGCGCGGCCATCGGAAACATTGAGCTGCAAGTCGTGCAACGAACCTTGCAGATGCAGTTGCTGTAGTTTTAATTTTTCGATGGTGAATTCGTCTACTTGCACATTTCCGGCGACATTCAAGCGGCGGACCAATTCGCTGGCGGGAACTGTTTGTGTTTTGCCGCTAAATAAAGAGGGCAACAGGCGCTGCACCCAGCCGGGACGAGCGCGCGGGCCGACCCAGCGGTCAAGTTCGGTGGCGTCGAGGTGATCGGCGTGAAGTTGAACGTTCCAGGCGCCCGGGCG
>Ga0209625_1000513_pt1 | contig 10021 bp, 8 predicted proteins | sample JacPin_JW_Ref_M2_FD_187960 | JGI IMG/M metagenome (GOLD analysis project Ga0209625, IMG submission 187960) | Forest soil microbial communities from Algoma, Ontario, Canada - Jack Pine, Ontario site 1_JW_Ref_M2 (SPAdes) (version 2) | ecosystem: Environmental > Terrestrial > Soil > Boreal...
TGACGGAGCAGCGGCAGGGCCGTTACGCTCCCAAGTCAGATTCATCGAGGGCGGAATGGATTGGTCCGGCGGACAATCACAAGAGCAACAATCGGAATCCAAGGCGTTGCCTCGGCTGCCGCGCGTCTGGATTGGCTACTTATTGGGCGTCGCGACGATGATTGCGGAAATGATCGCGGTCACTCTGCATCCGGAACTTGCCAAAGAACCGCTGCTCATACCTCCTTTGTATCTGTTTCTCGCGAATTTCATCAGTCTGATCTATTGGCTTGTTTGCGTTTATGAGTATCATGTCGTTCTCGCGCAAGCGACGGCCAGCGCCTATCCGATTAAGCCGCTGCGTGCGGCGTGGTTTCATCTGATTCCCATCTATGGCTTGTTCTGGGTTTTCAAATGGCCGCGGGAACTAGCCCGGTTTGTGAATAGCCGTCTGGGAGCGCCGCTGATGAGGCCCGATCGAACGGGGTTGGCGGTATTTACAGCCTTTGCCGTGTTCCTAGTGCTCGACCGCGGACTTGGCATGATTCTGCTGTTCTGGGCGGCATCGTATCTGTCGCGGTCCCTGCGCTATGCGCTGGCCGCGCGGCCGGCATCGCCCGGGGGGCAACCGCCTTTTTTGTGATCTTTCATTCCGAGGAGAGTAAATGCAGAGAGGGACACGCTGGGTCTTGTCATTTTGCTTAATCGCGGGCTGCGCGCCTATAGGACGAACTCAAGGTCCGGATCAAACGAAGCAGTTGGCGCGCGACATCCTCAAGCAACTCATTGAGATCAACACCACCGATTCCGTTGGCAACGTGACGACCGCCGCGGAAGCGATGGCCAAACGTTTGCGCGACGCAGGCTTTGCCGAGGGCGACATCAAGGTTGCGGGACCCAATGATCGGAAGAAGAACCTCGTCGCGCGTTTTCGCGGTACCGGAAAACGCAAACCCATCCTCTTCATCGGACACCTTGATGTGGTCGAAGCTCTCCGAGCCGACTGGACCACCGATCCCTTCGAATTCATCGAAAAAGATGGCTACTTCTATGGCCGCGGCACGGAAGACATGAAGGAAGGCGATGCCATCCTGGTCACCAATTTCATCCGCTTGAAAAACGAAGGATATCTGCCGGATCGCGACCTGATTCTCGCGTTGACCGCCGATGAGGAGGGCGGCTCCTCCAACGGTGTGGACTGGCTCCTCAGGGAACATCGCGACTGGATCGATGCGGAGTACTGCATCAACCTGGACGGCGGCGAATTCGAAAAGGACAAAGGCAAACGGCTGCTCGCAGGCATTCAAGCTAGCGAAAAAGTTTATGTGGATTTTCAATTCGAATCGCTGAATCCCGGCGGGCATAGCTCGGTCCCCAGCCCGGACAACGCCATCTATCACTTAGCCGGCGCGCTGTCCCGGCTGCAATCGTTTTCATTCTCCGTAAATATCAACGAAATCACGCGGAGTTATTTCGAACGGAACGCCGCGTTGACGACGGGACAGGTTGCCGCGGACATGAAAGCCGTGGCCAGGCAACTGCCGGATCCCGCAGCAGTGCAACGGCTCTCGGCGGTGCCCTATTACAATTCGCTTTTGCACACCACGTGCGTCGCCACCATGCTTTCCGGCGGTCATGCGCCAAACGCGCTCCCGCAAACCGCGCGCGCCAATGTCAATTGCCGGATTTTTCCAGGAGAAGACCCAGAAGAAGTTCACAAGGCGCTCGAGCGGCTTGCAAACGATCCGAAAGTCAAGGTCAGCATTATTCCGCAGCTTACTCCGGATGGAAAGGTGGTGCCCGTCGTGCCGGTGCCCCCCTCGCCGCTACTCCCTGAAGTGACGCAGGCCATGGAGAAAATCTTGAAGGTCACTTGGCCGGGCGTTCCTCTGGTCGCGACCATGTCCACCGGGGCCACGGATGGGAAGTATACGCGTATCGCCGGCATCCCGACCTATGGCATCTCTTGCATGTTTTTTGACATCAATGACAATCGCGAGCATGGAAAAGACGAGCGCGTCGGTGTGCAGGACTTTTACGACGGCGTAGACTTCAATTACCGGCTGATGAAAGAGCTCTCTTCGCAGCGCTGAGGAACACGCCCAACAAAATAGATGGTGGCAGGCAACAGAAAACGGCCCGGAGAAGAGGTCTTCCCCGGGCCGAACTATTCGAAACTGTTGAGTTGAGTTACTACGGTTTGCCGGGTGCGGATGCGCCGGTTTTCGGATCGGCAGGCGCAGTGGCCGCGCTGGCCGCGATGGGTTTCGAGGTTTCGGCGCCGTAACGCATCAGATATGGCATGAACGGGGTGACTTCGAACGGCATCTTCTCACGTTCCGCCACCGTGCCGACCGGCTTGCTCTTGATGAGCTCCAGCTTATCGTTCCAGGAATCTACCTTTACGCGTCCGCCGATCGGCAGCGCCGCGATCATCTGCGGGTTTTGCTTTTGATCGACAGGCGTCGTGGACTTGAGATCAGCCATGATCGGCACGCGGTCGCCGAGGTGCGGGCTAATCAGGTTCGGAATTTCCTTCCCGCGGTTCCCGAGCGCCGTGAGGAAAAGGCCTGCGTTACCGAGCTGGTTCTTATAGGGCGAATTATTCAGGAGCTGGACCGCTTTCGTGTTGGCAGCCCGCTCCTCGTCGGGAGTCCGCGCAAATCCGAAATGGCGGAAAGTCTCTTTGTCGTCGATCAGCAATTGATCGAAGAAAGCATAACTGGAATCGATGCGGTGGCCGAGAATGGCGTGGCTGAGTTCGTGCGCGAGCATGGTTGCCAGGCTGGCCTCATCCGGCACCACGTCGATCAACCCGCGGCTCATCACGATCGTGTGGCCGACGGTGAAGGACTCGAGCGTGGAAGTCATCATCACCCGGCAGCGGACATCGGGTTCAAGGTCGATGTTGTTGGTGACCTCGAGATTGTTGACCACCGTATCGAGAGCCTTGTCGACTTCGCCGCGCGGTGCGATCAGGCCGATGCGTTCCAGGCGATCGATCACATTATCTTCCGCCTGGCGGTCCCAGGAGCGCTGCGCCTGAATGGGGGAAAGATCGTTCGATGTCTTGGTATCGTCCTGCACGGGCGTCTCCACCAGGATCCTGCTTAATTCCTGTTCCTGGCTGGAACGGCCGACGTTGTAACCCCACAGCCGCGTCTGCGCCTTGAAGTCCAGTTTCTTGGCTAGGGCGTAGTGTAGATCTTTTTCCTCGCTGTATATAAAGGAAGGCATCCACAGGCCGGGCTGCACATTGGTGCGCCAGCTATCGAAGTGAAAATACCAGCTGGAGTGCCCCGCGCCGCCGTAGGCGCCGTTAAAGCGGACAATGTTGTAGTCCTGATCTTCGACCCACATGCGGCCAAGGAACCGGCCCTTGCCGGCCTTGTCCTGCGGCGAGACGTCGAACACCAGGCAGCGCACTTCGCCGAGGAATTCGCGGCGCACGTAATCGAACTTGTAGTGCTGCTTGTCGAAGCCATTCGTGTCGATAAAGATCATCTGCAGGAAGCCGTCCGGCAGGAATTGCATCGCGAAAGAAAAGAAGTTGCCGATGGCGCCGAAGATCTTCTTCCCCTTGCCGTTGGTGTCCGTCAAGGAAACCAGCGAGACGCCCTTCGAGAAGTCCGCGCGGCCCAGGAAATACTTGTCCCCGGCGGGGGCGTAGCCAAGATCCTTATCGGGCTTCAGGTTCTGGATGTACGTCTCAACCAGCGGGGAAAACTGTTTGATCTGCTGGTTGGCCCGGTTTTCGTTGGTGATCACGCGGTCGATGACTTCTTCCATGGTCCGCGGCTTATCGGCCGGCTTAGGCGCGTCCGTGGCGGCCATGGTCCCCACACCGCTCAAGATCAGAACGAAAATAGTTGTTGCTACCTTACGCATTTTCTCTCTCCCCTCAGTAAGCCAAACGGAATTCAATTCGTACGCGAGCCGGGAAATCCACCGGCTGGCCTTCGCGTCTCGCCGGCTTGAACTTGATCTGCTGCGCGGCGCGAGTCGCTGCTTCATCGAGACCGTGGCCCAAACCACTTACCACTCGGTTCACCTGGATGCTGCCGTTCGACAGGAATATCATATCGAGAACCACGTCACCTTCTATTTTCAGGCTGCGCCCTTCCGCGGTGTACTCCGGACGAGGCTTCTCCAGGATGTCGACAGCCGTCGTGGTGCTTTCGGTCAGCGCTTTCTTCTTCGGCGCCTCCGCGACGGTCTGATCCGCGAAGCCGGAGGACTGCAGCGCACCGCGCTTGGCGCTTGGCGGAGGATTCGCCGTGCCGTTACCGAACCCGGTGCTCGCCACCGCGCCGCGGATTCCTTTGTCACCGCCGGTGCCGTTGCCGTATCCAGGGCCACCCGGCAAAGCGGGCGAACCTAGACGATTGACGTTCGTGGCTTTGTTCGGATCACCCTTGCCAGCGATTCCGTTGGGATCGCCGAAGCCGCCGGTTTGCACTTTGTTCACCGGAGCCACTACCGTCGCAGGAGCCGCGCTGCCTGTTCCAAGATTCCCGACCTTCACATCTTCTTTCGGCCGCTTCGGCTGGCTCGTGGGCGTATCGATTTTCACCTGCTCGAAAACCGGATTGAGTTCCACGGGTTTCGCATCCAACGTTTTTACTTTGGGTGGTGCGACTTTTGCCGCGAGAAAAACGTGCGTCTGTTTGGGGTTCAGCTTCACCGGTTCAGGCTCTACCGGCTTTGGCGCAACTTTGGCTTTCACCTTTGGCGGCGGTGGAGGCTCTGGCGGCGGTGGCGCAACCGGGATTTCCGTAACCGGCTGCATCAGCTCCGTAACGCGTAAATGTAACGCCGTTTGCATCCGCTCTGGGAAGAGCAGAGGAAGCATGAGCAAGAAGCCGAGAATCGCAAATTGTCCGGCGGCGCTCAGGCCAATGCGGTCCCAGCGTGGCTTGGAATCAGGGAGTAGGGCAAGTCGTGCTTCAATCGGTTTGGTGCCGATGGCTGCCTTCCACGCCAGGGGTTCGCCTGAACGGCGGCGGTTGGCCTCGAAACCGACGCCCATCGTGGTCTTGCGTGGTGGATCTGCAATCATGGTTGTCATCCGCGTGCCGCCTCGTGAAATTCCGGCCGCGGTACAAGGGCTATCTAGGAATCCCTAGTGCTCCCAAGTCCGCCAGCAAAATAGGAAGTGCTCTACCAGTACCAGAGTACTGACGAGGCCAGGGGAGCCCGAATAGGACTTTCGTACTAGCGTCGCGAAGTCGCTAATGCTCCCGCGAGCGCATCGTAGCGCACCCACTTCTAACCCGGCGAGGCAGTTTTCGTTGCGGGGGGGCGCGCAACACTCAAATAGGATACCCTAAACTCGCGTTGGGTTGCGTCCTCTTTTGCACCTTTTGCACGCGAGTTTCCTTCCGCGGGCTTATCCTTAAGTGCAGCAAGCGCAGCATTATACGCTGGGGCTGAGTTTTTTGGGATACAGTGAACACCTGAAATAGACATGGCCAAAGATCCAGAAAGCCGGTCTGCTGACGCGAATACCGTGGACCCCGTGAAGCCGCTTGAGGACCGCGCCGCCTTGGTCGAGTGGCTGTACGCGCAGGCCAATGCGGCACGCTGGGAGCTCTCTCGCGCAGACTTCGCGGTTGCGCTGGAACGCAGCGCATCGAAGCGCTTGGCGAGTGGAGCTCTCACTCCTCCTAAACTCGAAGAATATCTCGGCGCGCTGCATCTTGAAGATCTGGCTCTAGCCACCGCCTGCGCCGCAGGAGGTGAGGCGGCTTGGGAGCATTTTTTCACTAAGTACCGCGCTTACCTTCGCGCGGCGGCGGCCGCGATTCTTCGCTGCAACGCGGGTTCCGCGGAGGCTTGCGATCTCGCGGATTCTCTTTTTTCCGAGTTGTACGGTTTGGCCGGCGGCAAAGGCGCGAAACGTTCGCTCTTTCGTTACTTCCATGGGCGCAGTTCGCTGAAGACCTGGCTCCGCGCCGTTCTTGCGCAACGGCACGTTGATTCCATCCGCTCGGGCCGGCGCTTCGAGGAGCTCGGCGAAGACGAAACTGGCGAAGGACTGCCGAGGACGCTGCTCGGACCGCAGATGCAGCCCAGCGATCCGCATCGCGAGCGCTACGTCGCTTCTTTCACCCGGGCATTGCAGACGGCGCTCGAACACCTCGAACCGCAGGAAAAGGAGAGGCTCCGCCTCTATTACGCCGAGGAAAAAACGCTTGCGGAGATCGGACGCTTGCTCGGGGAGCATGAATCCAGCGTTTCGCGTCATCTGGGCCACGCGCGGCGCGATTTGCGGCATGCGGTGGAGGATATTCTTCGCCACGGTATCGGATCGGCGAACGGTTCCGCGGTTGAGCCCGGACTGAGCGATGCGGAAATCGCTCTCTGTTTCGAATACTGCTCGGAAGACAACCCCATCGATTTGGAAAAATTGCTGCCCCGTTCAAAATCGCCGGGCCCGGCAGCCGGAAAGCGGACGCCTTGACCGCACGGTGCAAGAAAGCTGTGGAGTTTCGTTCTAAGGATGGAGAACCCTATGGGGCCTGACGAACGCGATCGGAGATTTGACAAAGCGCTTGCGCGCCATCTGCGTTCCGCGGCGCCTGCGCGTGAAGCTGCGGGATTGCCCGCAGTCCCCGCTTCGCAGGGAGGCTCTTGTCCGGACTCGGAAACACTGGCGGCTTATCACGAGCGGTCTTTGCTTCCGGAAGAATTGAAGTCCTGCAAAGAACATATCGTGGGCTGCGCTAATTGCCAGAATATTCTCGCGCAACTCGAAGCCACGGACGAGATTTCATTGCCAGCCGCCGAGCGGGAGGAAGTTGTTGCGAAGGGATCCGAGGAAGCGATCGTTGCTCGGAACGTCGAAGCCTTCCCTGCGGCGCCTGCACCCGGCCAAAGCCAGCGTGCGGCCGGAGCGGTGCCACCCAAAAAGTCACGCCGGGCTCTTCTTTTGAGAGGTGCGCGCTGGCAGTGGCTCGCTCCCGCGGGGGCAATCGCCGCCGGCTTACTTGTTTGGATCGCACTGCACGAAAACCAGCCGCTAGCTCTTCCAAACTTGAAGGCAGTCCAGGTGGCAACGAAGCAGGCGCCCCCGCCCCCTCCGCCCACACCATCGGTTTCGACAGCGGTGCCAGAGGTTTCTGCATCGGCGAAGGCCGCCCTCAAGAAGCCTCAAACCGCAGCCGATGAATCTGCCAGTGCGAACACACGCGGCGCGTCGGGTGCCGTGAAATCGGGTGGAAAGCAGGAATACCTGACGCAGGTTTCGCCTTCGCAACCGCTGGCCGACAAAGAGAGCTCTTTGCGAAAAGACACAGAGCGCCGCGCCTCTGTTGATTTGCTTCGTGCCCAAGAACAGTTGGATCGCGACGCCAAGACCGCGACAGGCGCAATACAAGAAAATGCTGAAGTGCAATTACAAACACAAGCCGCGAATGTTCAATCGCAGAATCAATTAAATATCAACTCTCCCAAGGTACCGGGTCCCGCTGCGCTCAGCCAGATGGAAACGAAGAAAATGAAGGCTGCATCTGCTGCACCCGCTGCTCCTCCTTCGCAGCCATCAGCAGTTGGCGGCGTTGCACCCGCCTATAACAGCTCCGCTTCCTTGGAAGTCGCACGGGAGATTTCCAATCCGCGGTTGATCTCACCGCCGGGCTCAAGCGTCATTTGGCGCGCCGGCCGGAGCGGTTTCATCGAGCTCTCCAAGGATGGCGGATCCTCTTGGTCCCGCCAGAACAGCGGCGTGCTCGCCGATTTGCTGACCGGTTCCGCGCCCTCGGACAAAGTTTGCTGGATCGTGGGCCGCGTCGGAGCCATTCTTCTCACCACCGATGGCGGCGCGCATTGGACGTTGATTTCTTCTCCGCTGTCGGAGGATCTTGGCGGGATTCGCGCCACCGATGAGCGGCACGCCACGATTTGGAACGCCCGTAATACCAAGAATTTCGAGACCAGCGATGGTGGTCTGACCTGGAAGCCCGTCCCGAATCCATGACGCGGAGGGCCCCAGCCCGAACCATCCGCTGCAAGAAATTCCTCGCGCATCGTTCTAAGAGAGAAGGCAAATCCAGATTGAGGTGAAATTGATGAAGATCCCCGCGAGTAAAGTTAAAATTCGAGCGTTGTGGATGATCCCTGCCGTTGTGATCATCGCGGCCGGCGCCACAATGATTTATCCTGCCGCCCGCGCCAACAAGGTCTACGCCTCACAAGAGAAAGAGGCCGCCCGCCCCACCACCGGCGATCAATCCACAAGCCTGAGCGATCAGACCGATCTGAACGTCACCGTTTACAACTCCAACATCGCGCTGGTGCGCGATGTTCGCCAGCTCACCCTCCCCAGCGGCACGTTTCGCCTGAAATTCATGGACATCGCCGCCACCGTCAATCCCGCGACGGTTCATTTCCGTTCGCTCACCGACCCGGAAAAACTAGGCGTCATCGAACAGAACTACGAATACGACCTCCTCGAGCCCGCGAAACTCCTGCACAAGTACGTCGGCAAGGAAGTCACGCTGGTGCGCTCGTATCAAGAGAACAATTCGACGAAACGCGAAGAGATCAAAGCGACCCTGCTTTCCGATAACAACGGCCCCGTCTGGAAGATCGGCAACGACATCGTGACCGGAATGTTTGCCGAGAGCTATCGCTTCCCCGAAGTCCCCGCGAATCTTTACGACCGTCCGACGCTCTTAATGTCTCTCGAAAACTCCGGCGCAAGAAAACAGCAGATCGAAGCGTCCTATCTCGCGGGCAATTTGTCCTGGAATGCCGATTACGTTCTTACTGTCGCCCGCGACGACAAGAATGCGGACCTGGATGGCTGGGTCACCGTCGTCAACAACAGCGGCACCGCGTTTCACAATGCGCGGCTCCAGCTCGTCGCCGGTGAACTAAACCGCGTAGCGGAGGGCGGCCTCAGGACAAGGATGGACACAAACGCGGCTGTGCCCATGGCTAAAGCCGCTCAGCAGTTCCAGCAAGAAAGTTTCAGCGAATATCATCTCTATTCCCTCGGCCGTAAGACTTCAGTCGAGGACAAGGAGACGAAGCAGATCAGCCTTCTCCAGGGGTCCGGCGTTCCCGTCGAAAAAATTCTCATGGTCAACGGACAAAACTACTACTACCACAACCAGCAGACTCCCGGCGCGCCCCTGAAAGATCCCGTCATGGTCTATTACAAATTTAGAAACGAAGAGAAGAACGGCTTGGGCATCCCGCTTCCCTCCGGCAACGTCCGTGTTTATCAGAAGGACTCAAAGGGCGGCATTCTTTTCGCCGGTGAAGACCGCATCGACCACACCCCCAAGGACGAAGATGTCAACATCCACATCGGCAACGCTTTCGACGTCGTCGCCGAGCACAAGCAGACCGACTACAAGCGCATCGACACACACACCTGGGAAATGGAATTTGAAGTCACCCTGCGCAACCACAAGGACTCCGCCGTCACTGTCCAGGTGAACGAACCCATCGGCGGCGATTGGGAAATGGTTACTTCTACCTACAAGTACAAGAAGACGGCGGCGTTCGCGGCGCAATTCATCGTGCCGGTCGCCAAGGACGGCACCTCGGTGTTGAAGTACCGCATCCGCGCCCGCTGGTAATCCGTCGGCTCATTCAGAGGCTACCCCCGGTCGATCAGAGCGGATGTGGTATAAATGCTGCAGGTCAAGCTATGACCTGGTTCAAGAAGCGGCAGCCTCGGCTGCCGCTTTTCCGTCCGTTTCGTCGTCGCCACCCAATGCATCCTTAGCTCCGGCCTCGCACAAAAGAAGTGCAGTTCGGTCTCCGCAGTTACGTTAACTACTAGATTCTTTACATGCAACACTTCCATGCCATCTCGTATATGTTGCATCTAAAGGACTTGCACAATACTTAAGTTCTTTAGATGCAATACTTACAAAAAAACCGGGGGATAGCTTACCCGTCCTAGCCGTAAAGCCTCGGCGTTCAGGCCGGGGATATAAGGCTGCTTTCTTTTTTCTTCGGTTTGTTCTATCCTCTTCGCGTCCAAAAGACCTACGGGCGGATAGCCCGAAAGTAAAGCCTCTTCGTT
>Ga0209625_1000514_pt1 | contig 10013 bp, 6 predicted proteins | sample JacPin_JW_Ref_M2_FD_187960 | JGI IMG/M metagenome (GOLD analysis project Ga0209625, IMG submission 187960) | Forest soil microbial communities from Algoma, Ontario, Canada - Jack Pine, Ontario site 1_JW_Ref_M2 (SPAdes) (version 2) | ecosystem: Environmental > Terrestrial > Soil > Boreal...
ACTGCGCTCTATCCGCGAGCTACATAGATTTAGGAGAACGCAGTCTCGCGGTAGCCAACGCCAAAAAGGCTTATGAACTTCGTGAAAGAGCCAGCGAACTAGAAAAGTTTGGAGTTGAATCTACTTATGATTGGCTGGTTACTGGCGACCTCGAAAAAGTGCGCCAGGTATACGAACTGTTCGTGCAGACATACCCGCGCGACGCGAATGCGCGCTTCAATCTGGGAAACATATACGATAACCTCGGCCAATATGAGCAAGGCCTCGAACAGGCCCGCGAATCACTTCGGCTTGAGCCGACTTCGCCATTAAATCACGGATATCTAGTGTACTCGTACCGCATTTTGAATCGCCTGAGTGAAGCCCAAGTTACTGCGAAAGAGGCGCTGGCGAGATTCCCAGACTTGCGTCCCCTGCACGAAGAGCTTTACGTCTTAGCTTTCTTGGAAAACGACTCGACGGCAATGGCGCAACAGTTAACTTGGGCGGCACGCAACAAAGGCATTGATGACGCGGGCATTGATGACGCGCTGCTCGGGTTCCAAGCCTCTACGTCCGCCTATTCCGGAAGACTCGCAAAGGCGCGTGAGCGATCGCGCCGGGCGGTGGCATCAGCCGAGGAGGCCAAAGAGCGAGAGACGGCTGCCAGTCACGACGCTAATTCCGCCTTGCGTGAAGCGCTTATCGGTAACCGGCGCGAAGCACGACTCCTGTCTGCCGCTGCGCTCCAGCGGTCTGGTGGTCGGGACGTGCAGTATGCGGCGGCTCTGGCATTCGCGATGGCCGCAGATTCCGCGAAATCTCAATCGCTCGCCGACGACTTGGCCACGCTATTCCCAGAAGATACGATCGTTCGACGTAACTATCTGCCAACGCTTCGCGCCCAACTCGCCCTCAACCACAAGGATGGGGCCAAGGCTATCGACACGTTAAGGGTCGCTTCTCCTTACGAATTGATGACGCCGGCTAACCCTACGCTTCTTCTTGAGATGTATCCCGTTTTCGTCCGCGGCCAAGCGTATCTACAGACACATCAGGGCCGCGAAGCAGCGGCTGAATTCCAGAAAATTCTCGAGCATCGCGGCATGGTGAATTTCGCACCGATTGGAGCACTCGCTCGTCTCGGTATCGCCCGAGCTTACGCGGTGCAAGGCGACACCGTTAAGGCCAAGGCCGCCTATCAAGATTTCCTCACGCTCTGGAAAGACGCCGACCCCGGCATCCCCATCCTCATCGCCGCGAAAACCGAATACGCCAAGCTGAAATAGTTCTCAATGAAACTGCGCACCAAGCTTGTCACCTCCTCCGAAGCGCGTCAGGAGAGCTTTTGCCCTCTTGACCGTTTGTCCTCTTGACAAAGACTTATCTGGAAGTCGCGTCACCGGACAACTTCCAACTTCGTCCCCAAACCTGCATACAAATAATTTCCCCCATAAGCTTTTTTCAATCGCGCAAACGCGGGCTCACCCGTGCAATGCCCGGGCGCAATCTTCTGCACTTTCCACTTCGTCTTTAAATTCTCCGCCAGCGTATCTATCTCATCCACCGGCGTCGTCACCAGGTGCAATCCCCCAAACACAATCTGCGTCCTGGGATCCACCGCGCTTGCCGCTTCCAGAATCGCTTCAATCCCCGCGTGGGAGCACCCGTCCACCAGCAGCAATCCATTCGGTCCTTTAATCGCCAGCGTCAATTCCGGCAGCTCCTTCGTTCCTTCCTTCTGCGAAACTGACCGCACCAGAAAAATTCCCGGCGTTACTTCCGTCAACTGATTCACCAACACAAAATTCCCGGTGTCATATAGCTTGCCGAATGCGAGATTTTCCGGCTGCGTTCCCGCGAAATACCGCATCGTCGCGGGCAAGCTCTCATCTGCCCGCAGAAACCCCTTCGGAATCGGCGCTCCCCCGAATCCGTTCGACCCGTCCGCGGGCACATACACCGTAACGTTGGGATTCACCCTCAATACATATTTCAATCCCGTCGCGTGATCGGCGTGCCGGTGCGAGATCACCACAAAATCCACTTTCGTCAGGTCTACACCCAGCGCCTTCACGTTGTGTTCAAATTTCGCGGCATCATTCCCTGTATCGAACAAAATCCGCTTTCCGTCGTGTTCCACCAACGCCGAAAATCCCCAATCCTTCGTAAGCGTTTTTGATTCCCCGAACGCATCATAAAGAATCGTCACCTTATCCTGTGCCCGGCAGGGAACCGCCGCCCCATACACCACCACCAACGCCAAAATCCGCAGAACATAGCTTCGCAAAAAACACCTCCATCCGAAATTTCAATTTACATCTCTGGCTTGTGCATCGTACCCCGCTAACTCATCTGTGAAGAAGGGTGAAACGTTGTGCTGCGTTCCGCGTTATATCTTCAGGTCGAAGTACTCGCCTAGAAGTCGAGCATACACGTAAGGATTTGGAGATCCCGATGATGGAGGTGAGGCACGCCGCGGCATTCGTGGACAGCAAGGTCCATGTGAGGCTCAAGCTCTTCGCGTTGTGGTCTTCCGTAATGTTCTTTTACATCTATGGCGACTATTTCGAGCTTCACCAGCCTGGAAAATTGCAGGGCATGCTCGCTAGAAGAATGCCTTTCGGTGCAATCTCTCAAGGAGTCTTGCTGGGGATGGCTGCGGTCATGGTAATTCCCAGTCTGATGCCATTTCTGTCGCTCGTCCTGCCGGCAGCAGTGAATCGCTGGATGAATATCGTATTCGGCGCGGTATACAGCGTAATCATGATGGTGGTGATCAGAGGTGGTTGGCACTACTATATTTTTTTCGGATTGATAGAAATCATCCTAACCGTACTTATAGTCTGGTATGCATGGACCTGGCCGAAGCAGCCAACCCGCTAATCGCGATTATCTCAATAGCGGCGCGTCATCAGGAGTCAGTCCGATCCACGAGGCGAAACCATTGCCAGCAAAATCCGCGAAACGACATAAGCAAAGCTGATCCATGCCTCCGACTCCCACCGGCCAACTGCGTTTCGGTGTACAATCCCGGGCAATTGCTTTTGCATGGGTGACTCATGAGTCCAGCGCAAACTAATGTCTGGGTTCCCGTCTGCTGCGACCGTGTCATGCGCTTTAACATGTTCGTCCCACAAGGCGGCGCAGCCTACGGCGCACTCGTCTGCACTGTTTGCAGCAAAAATGTAACCTTTGAACTGGAATCGCTTCTCGACTTGGACGCATACGGTGAGGGCGCCCGCGTCCTCAATATGTTGGGATCTCCCAAGCCCCCCAAGGTGGATAGGCCAAAAGCCGCCGCGGATGCCAGGCTTAACGATCAGACCTTGTGATTTGAATCGTCCCCGCTAAACGACGGGCTCGCCATGATTGACGGGACCATCTCTCACTATCGCATCCTGGAAAAACTCGGCGCTGGCGGAATGGGTGTCGTCTACAAGGCCTTGGACCCCCGCCTTGACCGCGTCGTCGCTCTGAAATTTCTCCCCGATAACTTGGAGCAGGATCCCCAGGCCTTGGAGCGTTTCCGCCGCGAAGCGCACGCCGCTTCCGCTCTCAATCACCCTGGCATCTGCACAATTTATGATGTTGGCGAACAGGACCACCATTCCTTCATCGCCATGGAATTCATTGACGGTGAAACTCTCAGCCAACATATCCATCGTCAGGCGCTCTTCGTCGATCAGGTTCTTGACCTTGGAATCCAGATTGCCGACGCTCTCGATGTCGCTCACGCCGCCGGCATCATCCATCGAGACATCAAGCCCGCTAACGTATTCGTTACCAAACGCGGCCAAGCCAAGGTTCTCGATTTCGGCTTGGCCAAGCTCCTTCCAAAAGAGCTGCCCCATCTCGATTCCGGCGCTTCACCCTCCCATCAGGCGCAAGAGGCCGTCTCTCTCGTGGGTATCATCAGTGGCACTCCCGCGTACATGTCGCCGGAGCAAATTCGCGGCGACGATCTCGACGCCCGCACGGATATTTTCGCCTTTGGCCTCCTGCTCTATGAAATGGCCAGTGGGCATCAAGCTTTCGGCGGCAGAACTGGTGGCGTCATTATCGAATCCATTCTCACCCGCAGTCCTGCTCCCATTCGAATTGCTAATCCTCAAATTCCCGTCGGGCTCGAAGAGATCATCGGCAAGTGCCTGGAAAAAGACAAAACGCGGCGATATTCCTCGGCCGCGGCAGTTCGCTCAGATTTGCAGCAACTTAAACGCGAGGTGGAATCCGGCAACGTAACGCGATCTGACTTTGTTCCTCAGCCTCGACCATCTCACTCCCGTTGGAAAGAACTCGCAGGCGGCGGCGCGCTGCTTGTAGTTGTTTTTATTCTCGTCGCTTGGCATCACACCGCGCGCCCCGCTCACGCCTTGAATCGCATGGACACCATCGTCCTCGCGGACTTCACCAACAAAACCGGCGACGCCATTTTCGACGACACTCTGCGCCAGGGCCTGGCCGCGCAACTGCAGCAATCACCTTTCTTAAGCCTGGTCTCCGAGCAGCGCATTCAGCAAACTCTGCGGCTCATGGGAAAGCCTCCTGACGCCAAACTTTCACCCGCGGTTATCGCCGATGTGTGCCAGCGCGCCGGAAGCAAAGCGTATCTAACCGGTTCCATTTCCAATCTTGGCAGCCAGTATGTCATTGGCGTGAACGCCGTGAATTGTCAGACCGGTGATTACCTGGCCCAGGAACAAGTCACTGCCAATGGAAAAGAAAATGTCCTGAAGGCCCTCGGCGAAGCTTCCACAAAGTTGCGCGAAAAACTGGGCGAGTCTCTCAAAACCGTCCAGAAACTCGACACTCCCATCGAGCAAGCCACTACGCCATCTCTCGAAGCCCTGCAGGCCTACAGCCTGGGACGAATGACCATGCAGGGAAAAGGAGACTACACCGGCGCTGTCCCGCTGCTGAGGCGTTCCATCGAGCTCGACCCAAAATTCGCTATGGCTTACGCCATGTTAGGAACCGCGTATCACAACCTTGGCGAAAAAAAGCTGTCCGCAGAGAACACCTCCAAAGCCTACGACCTTCGGTCGCGCGTCAGTGAATGGGAAAAGTTTTATATCGAGTCTCACTACCATCATTTCGTCACCGGGGACATGGAAAAGGCTCGCCAGGCTTATGAGCTCTGGGCGCAGATCTATCCGCGTGAGCAGGTGCCTCCGTTAAATCTGGGCGTTATTTATCAAACTCTCGGACAGTACGAAAAATCTCTGAGCGAATTTCGCGAATCCCTACGTCTCAGCCCCTCGGAGAGCCTCAATGTCGGCAATCTCGTCATCGCGTTAATTCGTTTGAACCGCTTGGACGAGGCTCGTGCTGCGGCCGACGAAGCTTTGTCAAAGAATCTCGATTCCGGCGATCTGCGCCTCTATCTTTATCAACTCGCCTTTCTTACCAACGATCTTGCCGGCATGGCAAAACAGGTATCGTGGGCCTCCGGCAAACCTGGAAAAGAAAACATCATGCTCTATCTGCAAGCCAGTAGCGCTGCGCACTCTGGCAAGCTCGCCGCCGCGCGTGATTTGTCTCGCCAGGCCGCAACATCTGCCGATCGTGCCGGCGAAAAAGAGATGGAGGCAGGTTGCGAGGCCGCCGCGTCGCTTTGGGAAGCGCTCTACGGAAACGCTTCGGAGGCCAGGCAACACGCTGCCGGCACACTCGCAAAGTCCAACGGTCGCGATGCTCAGTACGTTGCTGCCTTGGCGCTTGCTGTGATTGGCGATTCGGCGCGCGCTCAAGCGCTCGCTGAGGATTTGGAGAAACGCTTTCCCGATGACACTGTCGTGGGCTTTAATTATTTGCCCACTCTTCACGCCCAGCTTCTTCTCAACTCTCCTCACCGGTCGCCTGAAAGGGCTGTCCAAGCTCTCGCCGTCGCCTCACCGTACGAATTAGGCGTTCCCGGCAGCAGCACCTTCTGGACCAATCTCTATCCCGTCTATGTTCGAGGCCAAGCCTTTCTCGCTTCTCATCAAGGAGCGCAAGCCGCGGCCGAGTTTCAGAAAATCGTGGATTGGCGTGGCGTCGTGGGCAACGAACCCATCGGCGCGCTGGCCCATCTCGGTCTCGCCCGCTCCTATGCCCTCGCCGGTGACCCAGCCAAATCCCGCGCCGCCTACACCGCTCTCCTCACTCTCTGGAAAGATGCCGATCCCAACATCCTCATCCTCAAGCAAGCCACCTCGGAGTTCGCCAAATTGCAATGATTCGAGGAGGTCGCTACGACGATTAAATATAGAGTCGAGGCGCTTCGCACCCGAGGCCACAGTGACGAAGGAATCATGTACCACGAATTTTTGCGCAGAATGGCTACTCCGATTTGTCTTGTTGGACGATTTTTAAAGCATCCGATTTCAAAGGGAACTCTGTGATGGCTGGTGATTCGGAACTGGATTCTTTTTATTCGGCTAAATACATCTTCTTACGTGGGTTATCCGAGCCGCGTGCCAATTCTTTGCACCTAGTCGTGCAGGAAGCCGTGGTCAATCCAGCTGGTTTACCTGCGTTCCACCCAGAGCTTCCCGAGCTGGCAGAAATTCTGAAAGATACTTCTCCGATTGAATCCACCGACGCTTGCCGGACTTTCGAACCGACGTGGAAACGTTACGTGGCGTATCTAGTCACCGACGAATCCGTCGGGTCGTGTGGTAACTATGCAAATGAGATATTCACCGGCAAATTGTTTCGAGTCTATACCAAGTCACATTTCCTCATTCATCTGGCCCGCGATACGGGCGGTCACACCGACGCACTACTCCACTACAAATTGATATGCCTGAATCATCTGATTGATGTCGCAGCTTACGTTCCGCCAGAAGTGCAAGTAATTGGGCCAGTTTCATCCAGTCGCATTCTAATCCAGTAGTTTTTGAGATTTGCCACATAAAATGTGGTGCAGCTAACTATATTGTTTAGCCTCCCGGCCTGCGTTGACAGCAAAATTCCGCGGGGCGTATAGTCAAGCCAACAGTCAAAACTAGTTACCCCCGTGGACGCGTTTACCACCCAGTTCCTGCGGGCTTGTTTTCTAGGTAGGGCAGGGGTTGCCCCAAGATGCCGCACTCTCCTTTCGCACCACGCGTCTCCCGTTTCCTGACAATGTCGGCCTTGTTCGGATTCTGCGCCGTACTAAACCCGCAAAATTCTTCAGCGCCCGCTCCAACTGCCACCGCCCCCGCGCCCCCCGCGCAAGATCAAACCGCCAAACAAGACCCAGCAAAACCCGCCGATGCGCAACAGCCCTCGAATAATTCCGAAATGGTCACCCAAGAAGGCCCTGCCACTTTTAAAGTCCGCGTAAATCTTGTGCTTGTGCGCGTAGTCGTACGCGACCAGCAAGGCAAAGTCGTTCCCAACCTGCGCCGGGAAAATTTTCAGCTCTTCGATAAAGGCAAGCCGCAAGCCATCACCTACTTCAGCGCAGAAACTCCCGAATCTCAGGCCATCAAGTCCGCCACCAGCGCGGCTTCCAATGACGAACCGGGCGCAACTCCACAGGAACTAGACACCGCCGCCAAGAAATTACCCCAGCGCTTCGTGGGCCTGCTGTTCGATGACGTGCACATGTCCATGCAGGACACCACCGTAGTGCGCGACGCCGCAACCAGATTATTCGGATCCCTCGCCCCTTCTGATCGCGTGGCCATGTTCAGCGCCTCGGGACAATTCCACGAAGCCTTCACCGCCGACCATGACTTACTCGCTAAATCTCTGTATTCCCTCGTGCCGCATTCCTCCAGCGGCGGCACAGGTTTTCACGATTGTCCGGACGTCACCTATTTTCAGGCTGACCTCATTGAAAATAAGCATGACACGCAAGCTTTGGCCGTAGCCGCGGAAGACGCCGTGCAATGCGCCTTCAATGGCGACGAATCGAAGATCTCCATGGCCCAGGCAATGGCGCAGAGCGCTTCCATACGAGCCTTGGCTCTCGGCGATCAGGAAACCCAATATGCCTACCGCCATATTGAAGACGCCATCAGGCAGCTTTCGGCCATGCCCGGCCAGCGCGTGATGGTTTTCGTTTCCCCCGGTTTTATTCCTAGCACCCTGTGGTCGGAGACTTCTGACCTCATCGACCGCGCCAGCCGCGCGGGCATCGTTATAAATACCATCGACGCTCGCGGGCTTTACACTCCCGATATCATGGGCGATATCGCCGACCCGCCCCATGATTCGCCACGCACCAGCGGTTTCAAAACTTCTTATCGCGTAGAGGCGCAGTCGGCCCAGGATCAGGTGCTTGGAGAATTGGCTCACGGCACCGGCGGCACTTTTTTTCACAATCGCAACGATCTCGACGAAGGACTGCGCGAGGCCGTCGCCGCGCCATCTCTCTCTTATTTGTTGGGATTTTCGCCGCAAAATCTAAAAGTGGACGGACGCTTCCACGGTTTGAAAGTTTCGCTCACCGCCAAACAGAAATATTCCATTCAAGCGCGCAACGGCTATTACGCCCCCAAGACCATTCCCAACCCCGTGGAAGCCGCCAAGCAGGAAATTCGCGAAGCCATTTTTTCCCAGGAAGAATTGCATGACGTGCCCGTGGATGTGCAAACCCAGTTCTTCAAGAAAGACGCCACTTCCGCGCGCCTTTCGGTATTAACGCACTTCGACTTGAAGGGTATTCACTTTCGCAAATTGGAAGGCCGCAACGCCGACGTCCTTACCATCGCCACCGCCATTTTCGACGACAATGGGAATTTCGTCGTCGGCGGCGAGAAAACCGTGCAGATGAAATTGTTGGACACCACGTACAACCGCTTGAGCCGCTCCGGGCTCACCTTGAAATCAAGCTATGACGTGAAGCCCGGCACTTACATGGTGCGATTAGTGGTTCGTGATGGTGAAGGATCGCAGATGGCGGCGCACAATGGCGCGGTAGTGATTCCGAATTGATTGAGCGGTCAGGAGGCGATAGCCATGAACACCATAACAAGAGGCACGCGGCTCAGTTGGATGGTTTTGCTGCCCGCAGCGCTGCTGATCTCGCAGGGCCGGCTCAATGCGCAGTCGGATAATCCTCCCACCCCGATAGTGAATCCGCCTACCGCCGAAGCGCCTAAAGAAGTACCTAAAGACGCCTCGAAGGATGCGTCGCAAGCCGCGCCGCAATCGCCGCAGCCAGACTCCACCGTGCCGCAGAGCAACGTGGTGATCAAAAAAGAATCTCGCCTGGTGTTGGTAGATACGGTAGTGACCAACAAAAAAGGCGAATACATTCACGACCTGAAGCAAAGCGATTTCAAAGTTTATGAAGACAACAAGGAGCAGACCATCTCCACTTTTTCTACCGGCTCTGATCCCGCCATCCAAGCCAGCGGACAAAAGCGTTACCTGATTCTCTTTTTCGATAATTCCACCATGCAGCCTCCCGACCAGATTCAGGCGCGCAATGCCGCCAATCAATTCATCGCCGCGAACACCGATGCGGACCATTTGATGGCCGTGGTGGATTTCGGCGGCGCGCTGCGCATCGTCCAGAACTTTACCGCCAATGCCGAGCTGTTGCGCTCCGCGGTGGCCGGTGTCAAATTTTCGTCCATAAACACAAACGCCAGTGTTCCGGACGCGCAGCCAGTTACGGTCGCTTCCGCGGGCCTTTCTTCGCTTAGCAATGCGGAGGCCGATTTTGGCGCGCGCAGCGTGTTGCTGGCCGTTCGTAGCCTCGCTAAAAATCTCCGCACTGTGCCCGGCAGAAAAATGCTGGTGTTATTTTCCGGAGGCTTCGCGCTGAATGCCGAGAATCAATCCGAACTGACCGCCACGATTGACGCTTGTAACAAATCCAACGTGGCCATCTATGCTTTGGACGCGCGAGGTTTGGTCGGCGGCCTGCCTGGCGGAAGCGCGCGGCTGAATACCGGCGACGCCGGTAGCGAGTTGGCCACGAACGTCGTCAACGACAGATCCAATACCGGAAAGCCGCGCTTGCTGCTTGCTTCTTATTCCACCTCAGCTGAACCAGATCCGCAGCGGCCCGGCGGCGGCACAGGTGGCGCTGGAGGCGCGGGCGGAGG
>Ga0209625_1000515_pt1 | contig 9992 bp, 6 predicted proteins | sample JacPin_JW_Ref_M2_FD_187960 | JGI IMG/M metagenome (GOLD analysis project Ga0209625, IMG submission 187960) | Forest soil microbial communities from Algoma, Ontario, Canada - Jack Pine, Ontario site 1_JW_Ref_M2 (SPAdes) (version 2) | ecosystem: Environmental > Terrestrial > Soil > Boreal...
GGCAGCGTCCGCTCAGACGGTGGTTGGGCTTGGCGATTGCGTTGATCGCCGTGGCCGCCCTCCTGGTCTCGGGCATCTTGTCCCGTGTCAGAGCCCGCACAACGCTGAAGGCGGAAACGGCGCAAGTCGCCCTCACCGCCGTATCGGTTGTTTCGCCAAAGCAGACTGCTCCCGCCGAGGAGATCATCCTTCCTGGCAACGTACAACCATTCATCACTTCACCGGTGTATGCGCGCACCAACGGATACTTGAAGAAGTGGTATTTCGACATTGGAACGCACGTCAAGAAAGGGCAACTGCTTGCCGTCATCGAAACGCCCGAAGTGGATCAACAGCTGCAGCAAGCGCGCAGCAACCTGTCAACCGCGCAGGCAAATCTTGAACTAGCTACTATCACCAAAACGCGCTATCAGGGACTCTTGAAAACCCATGCCGTGTCCCAGCAGGATGCCGACAACGCGGTCGGCACTTACAACGCCAATAAAGCCATTGTCCAGGCAGATCAGGCTGCCGTAGAGCAGTATTCCGCACTGGTATCTTTTGAAAAAGTCTACGCTCCGTTTGAAGGCGTGATCACCGCGCGGAACACCGATATCGGCGATCTGATTAATTCTGGTAGCAGTGCCAATGTAAAGACCGATCTTTTTCACATCGTTCAACCCGGCACGTTGCGCGTCTACGTAAACGTCCCGGAAGAATATTCGCGCGGCATCAAAGACGGCATGACCGCGGCCCTTGCTCTCGCCGAGTTTCCCGGGCGCACCTTTGAGGGCAAGCTGGTGCGCACCGCTGACGCCATCAACATGACCACGCGCACCTTGTTGGTTGAAATTGATGTGGACAATCCTACCAACACCCTGCTTACCGGTTCTTATGCGGAAGTCCACTTGAAAGTTCCCACTCAGAATTCCACATTCATCATTCCCGTGAATACCTTGATATTCCGCTCGGAGGGTTTGCGTGTGGGCGTGGTGAAGAATGACAAAGTTACGCTTACTCCCGTGACTCCCGGGCACGATTTTGGCAATCAGATAGAGATCGTCGCCGGTCTCAAGGCCGAGGATCAGATTATTATCAACCCGCCCGACTCCATCGTTACCGGACAGCAGGTCCAAATTGTGCAGGCGTCATTGCCGGGGGATATCAAGTGACGCGCATCGGCAACATCTCGTGGTTTAAGAAACCCCGGCTCCTGGTTCTGCCGGCGATAGCCGTGCTTCAGATATGCGGATGCACCGTGGGACCAACATATAAGCGGCCCACTGCGGAAGTTCCTACCGCTTACAAGGAGCTCGGCAATTGGAAACAGGCTCAGCCGAACGACCAGAATCTCGGCGGCAACTGGTGGGAAATGTTTCAGGACCCGCAACTGAATGCCCTTGAAGCGGAGGTCAATGTCTCCAACCAGAATTTGAAGGCGGCCGAGGCCCAATATACCCAGGCTCGTGCGTTGGTCCGCTACAATCGGGCTGCTTATTTCCCCACGCTCACCGGGGGCGCGAACGCCTCGCGAAACAAAATCTCCAACAATCGGCCTCCTAGCCTCACTACCAACGGACGGACCTATAACGATTTTCAAATTCCCTTTGAATTGTCTTACGAAGTCGATGTCTGGGGACGCGTGCGCCGCACTGTTGAGTCTTATCGCGAACAGGCACAAGCTAGCGCCGCCGACCTCGCCACCGTGAACCTTTCCATGCATGCCCAGCTTGCTCTGTTCTATCTCCAGGCACGCGTTCTCGATGCCGAGGAGCACCTGCTGAACTCCACCGTCACGCAGTACCAACAAGCCCTGGATTTGATTGAGAACCGCTACGCCGGAGGCATTGCTTCCGAGTTGGAAGTTCAGCAGGCGAGAACGCAACTTGAGACCACCCGCGCGCAAGCGCTCGACGTTGGCGTCGCCCGCGCGCAGTTCGAGCACGCCGTCGCAATTCTAATTGGGAAACCTCCCGCCGATTTTAGTCTCGCTGCTCTTCCACTGACAACGCCGCCTCCACCGATTCCGGCTGGCCTTCCTTCCGAGTTGCTTGAACGCCGCCCTGACATCGCGGCCGCGGAAAGGCGCATGGCCTCGGCTAACGCTCAAATCGGAGTGGCCAAAGCTGCTTATTATCCGACCATTAGTCTTGGAGGGTCAGGCGGTTTCGAGAGTGGTGTAATCACCACGCTCATTTCTGGCCCAAGCGCTCTGTGGTCGGTCGGTGGCTCAGCGGTAGCACCCATCTTTGATGCCGGTCGCCGGCGCGCCAACGTGGATCAAGCCACGGCAGTGTATGACCAGACCGTCGCCAACTACCGCGAAACGGTACTGACAGGCTTTCAACAGGTCGAGGATAATCTGGCCGCATTACGCATCTTGGAAAATGAAGCCCAGGTTCAGGATAGAGCTGTCGTCGCCGCCCAAAAGTACCTCGAACTTGCCAACACCCGCTACACAGGTGGCGTCACGAGTTACCTGGAAGTGACCACCGCTCAAAGTGCGGCTCTCTCGGACGAACTCACCGCCGTAAACATTCTCGGCCGCCGCATGGTGGATGCAGTCACGCTGGTGCAGGCCCTCGGTGGCGGATGGGATCGTTCTTCTTTGCCCGAGCATCCTGAATGCTGCGGCAAACTCGCCGGCAATGTAAGGTAATGCTACCCTTTTTCCCGGCACCGCAAAAATTAGCGTGCATTTTAGGCGAGCCCGTCCCAACCCGCGCAGTTACTTCCAATCCGCAACCCGTGGAATTCGCCGCTACTCTGTCATGAAGGTTTTTACCGGGCTGGTCACCCCATCACTTGTGCCATTGGCGTTAGCAGAGTCAACCTTAAGGATTACTTGTCCCGAATAAGAAACGGAGTGAGTGCTTTTATTTGGACTGCGAAGGTGACCCTAATTAAAAGATCATCTGCGACCGGGACCGGCGGTTTCCATTGGCCCGTGGAAAATCTCGCGATCCACTCAAAATCTCAAACTGACCTGGTAGGCAAAGGGGACGGTTACCTATGCAGATCCCGATCTCTGTCGCACAGGGCTGGCTCAGCGGAGGGGACTCACCCATAGCCATGTGGACAGATCAAAACCACCTGGCAGCGTCTTACTGTGCTTCCGAGCGCCACTGGAGCAGTGAACTTGATCCAGGCGCACAGGGTGAATCGTAATTTGAATTCGCCAAATGACTTCGCTGGCAAATTCCTTTCCTGAAGCCGCACATTTGCGGTTTCCTAGCGAATAACTCGTCACGACATCATCGTCAATCAGGATAATTATATAGTCGCTCGCACACCGAAGACGTGATCGCTGGAATGCCGCAGGCTTACTAGCCACATTGCCGATTTGTAGATGCCTACGGTGGAGGTTTAGTAGTCCAAGCCGGTCAAATTGTTGTCCTCAGCAGCGCCACTCCTTGATGACAAAAAGACTGAAACCCGCGCAGGGCGTATTTATTAGCGGCGTGTCCGATAGCTGCAGCATGCCATACTGACCGGGACAGCAGGTATATGTTATCTGCCGGCCTGTAAGTCAAAATAGAAATCCCCATTAAAACCGGGGCGACACCCTCCGATGAGGCGCGCTCAAATGAACGGCTCGTGTTTTCCAACTTTGCGGACAGCCCTCCGATTCTTTTCCATCGCGGCACCCCTCCTGTTTCTGTGCGCGACCGGAGTTTCTCAGGAAAAGAACCAACTGCAAACTCCTCCTTCCAAGCAGGAACCTCCCGCAGTTTTGAAGGTGACCACACGCCTGGTTACGGTGGACGTGGTGGCCAGAGATCGCCATGGGAATCCCGTGCGCGACCTTACCGCCAACGACTTCCAGATTGCCGAGCAAATAGGCTCACACAAGAGTCAGCAACAAATCGCATCCTTCCGGCTACTGGATCGTTCTTTGAATAACTCTCCGGACCTGGAAAGAGCGGCGCTCCAGCTTCCTGCCGGCGTGTATACGAATCTGGTGTCCACAAAGAGCTTGTCCGCGCCGCCCACGATTCTGTTGGTGGATGGGCTGAACACGGATGCAACAACCCAATTACAGGTCCGCCAACAAATGGTTCGGCTGCTGGCATCCGCTCCGAGCGACGTTCCCATGGCGGTGTTCCTGCTCGGGAGAGAACTGCGATTGCTGCAAACTTTTACCACCGACACGAAACTGCTGCATGCCGCGGCACAACGGGCCCTGTCGCTGGAGGCTACCAATCTCCAGGCCAAAGACGCTCGCGACGACACTTTGAGTCATTCTTCGCTGCTGGAACAGATGGCGGGAGCTGAGGGGCAAAGCGACGTTCCCGGAGGAGCGCCGCGTTCAGGCAATAACTCCAACGCGCTGCTGGCGATGCGCGCGTTGGAACTGCAGCGATTTGAGAGGGAGCAATACGCGGAGTCGATGGACGTTCGCGTGAAGTTGACCTTCGACGCGCTGCGCTTGATTGCCCGCCACGTTAGCGGCTACCCCGGCAGGAAAAATCTCATCTGGCTCTCTTCCGCGTTTCCGCTGGCCATCACGCCGGGCGCAAACCTCACCATGGTGGCCAAGTTCAGCGGAATGCGCAATTACAGCGCCGACATGACTGCCGTGGCGAGCGCGCTAACGGACGCTCAGATCGCCGTTTATCCCGTTGATCCCCGAGGCATGGAAACGCAGGCGCTCTTCGACCCAGAGTCGCGGGGGAAGGCGAATCCTTTCTCGGAAGGAGCGACGCTAAATCGCGAGAGCAACGTGCGTTTCTTCACTCAAGACTCAATGCAAAATCTCGCGCAACAAACCGGCGGAAAAGTCTGCCTGAATAACAACGACCTCTCGGAATGCGTGAAGAGGGCGATCGACGATTCTTCTTCTTACTATGAACTGAGCTACTACCCCACCGACAAAAATTGGCACGGAGAGTTTCGCCGTACTTCCGTGAAGACTTCACGGCCGGGCGTACAGCTTTCATTTCGTGAAGGGTACTTTGCGCGCGAAGCTGAGGGCACTTGGGCGAAGGATGCGAAGGCCACGGACGCTCATTTGTCTCAAGCCGCGTGCAACGATTTTTTGACTGCCACCTCGATTTTTGTCGAAGCCAGCGCTTTACCTCCCGATCAGCCAGGCCAAACAAAGTATTTTCTGGTCATCGACCCTAATGCTATTTCGTTCGGAGCGCCGGATGGCGGCGGGCAAAACGTGCAGATAGAACTTGCCACTTGCATGTTCAATGCGCGCGGGATGCCGCTGCAATTCAATCGTCAGAGCATCGGACAGAAATTCACGGAGACCGAGTATCAATCCATAAAAGCACACGGCATTTCGCACGCGATCTCGTTCGTGCCAAAACCCGAGACCGCTCGCATTCGATTGCTCGTCTGCGATACTCGGACCGGTATGATCGGTTCCGTGGACCTTCCCTATCCAACACGGATCATTTCCGTCTCTTCACCCAAATCGGAAAACGACGCGAGCGAGGCTGCTAATGCAGTTGGCCAAGCTTCAGCGACGCAGGCTTCTCCGCATGTCATCAAGTTCCACGGCAAGGAAGGCCGAAACGGAACGCTGGAATGGAACACCGAGCGAATCAGCTATTCCGGTGACATGCAACCGGAGGCGAGCGCGAAAGCTCTGTTTGATTCGCTCTGGGCCAAGTCGTACACCTGCGACAGCGGAAGACTTCTGTCCGTGAGCGACAAGACAACTCTGGCTCCGCAGCCGCTGCATTTCCGCGTTGACGATGATCATGGTGCTGAAGTCTACCTGGACGCTCAAGAGGGAGTCAGATATTCCGGTAATGTGGCCGTCGATGCAAGCGTCAAGCCATTCTTCGAAGCCTTGCGCTCACTCTACCAGTGCAAGAATCCAGGTTAAGAAGAATGATTCGATCGCACGGTCGTTATACGGCGGCCAAAAATTGGCCGGAATGTGTCTTGCACTTAAGTTGTCTCAAGGTTAGAGTAGAAGTGATGTCGACTAGTGCCAACCCAAACCAGTTTTCGCTCTGCGCATGTTGTACGTGTTGTACGCAGGTGCGTTCTGGCGTGGGAGGGCTCTTAGTCTAAGAATTTAGCTTCAATCGAGCCGTCGTTTAGCCCACCGCCAGATTTCCTGGCCGGTGGGTTTTTTGTTTTTGTGGCCACATTTTTGCCCGAGCTAGAAACGGAAGGTTCGCAGAATGCCTGAATTGTTTGAAGCAGACTACGAAGTGGCAATAGCAAATGGCCCGCAAGCGATCAGTGCGGCGAGAGGACTGAATCATCTCCAGTCGCTGGAAGCAGAGAGCATCCATATTCTGCGAGAGGCCGCTGCGGAGTTTTCGCATCCGGTCATGTTGTACTCCATTGGCAAAGACTCCTCGGTGATGTTACGCCTGGCACAAAAGGCTTTCTTTCCAGGAAAGATACCCTTTCCTCTGTTGCACATCGATACCAGCTACAAATTTCCGGAGATGATCACCTTTCGCGACAACTACGCGAAGGAAATTGGCGCGAAGTTGATCATTCACAGAAATGAAGAGGCCATCGGGAACGGCGCTAATCCGTTGTCGCTGGGGACGCAAAAGTGTTGCGGCTTGTTGAAGACAAAGTCCCTCCTGGATGCCCTGATGCACGGAGGATTCAACGCCGCATTTGGCGGAGCGCGCCGCGATGAAGAAAAATCGCGTGCCAAGGAAAGGATCTATTCCTTCCGTGATGCCCACGGGCAGTGGGATCCGAAGAACCAGCGGCCAGAACTGTGGAACTTATTTAACTCGCGCACCGACAAGAACGAAAGCATTCGAGTGTTTCCGCTATCGAATTGGACGGAACTTGATGTTTGGCTGTACATCCACGTAGAAAACATCCCGATTGTGCCTCTGTATTTCGCTCAAGAACGTGAAGTGGTGGTGCGCAACGGCTCGCTAATCTTGGTTCACACGAAACAAGACCTGCAACTTGGCGAAGAAACGCAACTCGTGAAGTGCCGAATGCGCTCCTTGGGTTGCGTGCCATGCACCGGAGCCATCCGATCAGATGCCGATACGTTGCCGAAGATTATCGAGGAGATGATTTCCTTTCGCCGTTCGGAACGCGAAAATCGCGCCATCGATCACGACGAAGAAGGCTCCATGGAATTGAAGAAGCGGGAGGGCTATTTCTGATGTTAACTGCTCCCGTGAGCACCGATAGATTCGACGAGTTTCTTCAGCGAGATATGGAGAAAGACCTGCTGCGATTTACGACCGCGGGAAGCGTCGATGACGGCAAGTCCACGCTGATCGGCAGGCTGCTGCACGATGCAAAAGCCGTCTACGAAGATCAGTTGGCGTCGGTAAAAAAAAGCCGCATCAATCGTTCCAGCGGGCCGATTGATTTTTCGCTGCTGACGGACGGCTTGCGCGCCGAGCGCGAGCAGGGAATTACGATTGACGTGGCCTACCGGCATTTCGTCACCGCGCGCCGCAAATTCATCATCGCGGACACTCCCGGTCACGAACAGTACACGCGCAACATGGCGACAGGCGCTTCTACCGCGAGCCTCGCGGTAGTCCTGGTGGACGCCACCAAAGGGCTGCTGCCCCAGACGCGCCGGCATTCTTACATCGCTTCGCTATTGGGGATTCCGAACGTCTTGGTGGCCATCAATAAGATGGACTTGGCCGATTACCAGGAAGAAATTTTTGTACGGTTGCGGAACGATTTTATGGCACTCGCGGATCAATTGCAGATTACCAGATTACAGTGCGTGCCCGTCAGCGCGCTGGCTGGGGATAACGTCGTCGATCGCAGCGAGAACATGCCGTGGTATTCCGGACCGACCCTGCTCGAACATCTCGAAACTGTGCCCATCCAGCCGGCCTCGAGCATCAGCGCCATTCGCCTCCCGGTGCAATACGTGATCCGTCCGGACGCAGGCTTTCGGGGTTTTGCGGGCCAAGTTTCCGGCGGGACCATTCGCTCCGGCGATGCGGTAATGGCGCTGCCATCCCGCCAAACCACCCGCGTGCAGTCCATCGTTACGTTTGACGGCGAACTCGACGCGGCCGTGTTATCGCAATCGGTGACGCTAAAGCTCGAAGATGAAATCGATATCAGCCGCGGCGACATGCTCGTTTCACCCGATGCTCCGCCTACCGTCTCGAGTCACTTCAGCGCCATGGTCGTGTGGTTGAACGAGCTGCCGCTGCAACTCGACCGCACCTACTTGTTGAAACACACCACGCGGCAAGTCAAAGCAGCAGTAGCGCGCATTCATTATCGCGTTGACGTCAACACCCTAAGCCACGAGTCCACTCAGGAACTCCTGATGAACGGAATCGCTAGCGTGGAACTCCAAACGAGTAGCCCGCTGTTCTTCGATTCCTACGCTCTGAACCGCCTTACCGGGAGCTTCATCCTCGTGGATCTTCTTTCTAATGCCACTGTCGGGGCCGGGATGATCCAAAGGGACGTGTCGCGGGAGCTTGTGAGAGCAACTGTAAATGCGACCGGTGTATCGGACGCCGACCTGCGAACACTTACGCTGCAGGAACGAATCGCGCGGACTGGTCACCGGCCCGCGATACTTTTAATTCCTAGTTCCGCTGCCGGCGTAGCGGAACGCGCTCTATTCGAGAGCGGTTTTCAAACCATAGTGTTGAGGGAGAACGAACTTTCGTCCGCCGCACTTGCATCTTTCCTAACTCCGCTGTGGTCGGCGGCATTTGTGGTGCTTGTTGCCGTTACGCAACTTTCCCCTGAAATACATCAGACTCTCGAGGCCGTTGCCGGAGACGCGCTCGTCCGTTTTGCAGATGTCGCGCCGAACCCCCACCGCGATGAGTTGCTGCAACAAATACTCTCGTACGCGGAATCGTTGCGAGTTCGGCCCGCCACATCATTCCCCGGAGGGGATAACTAAAATGCCCGAGTCGCTAAATCTTGAAACGATGAACAGTCATGGCGCGGCGGAACTCGTCGCGACCATCGCGGACGCGCGAAGGAACTCGCCATTGTGCTTAACATGCAGTTTCCAGGCGGAAGACATGATCGTGCTCCATCTCTTGCGAAATAGCCTGCCCGGAGTTCCAGTTCTCTTCCTCGAAACGGGATACCACTTTGCCGAAACGTATGCGTTCCGGGATCAAATTGCCGCCGCGTGGAAACTCAATCTCGTGAACGTGCTGCCGAAGCGAACCGTCCCGCAGCAAGAAGAGGAGCTAGGAATTCTCTACCGGGAAAATCCCGCACAGTGTTGCCAATTGCGAAAAGTCGAACCCTTGATGGAGTCCCTTGAACCGTTCGAGATTTGGTTTACCGGATTGCGGCGTGAGCAGTCGCCAACGCGAAAAAATCTTCAGAAAGTAGAGCATCACCGCCTGCCGAGCGGGAAAACCTTGCTAAAAGTCAGCCCACTCGCGGATTGGACCTGGGCGCAAGTTTGGCAATACACCGGAAAGCACGGTTTGCGCTACCTCCCGCATTATGACCAGGGCTATTTGAGCATCGGTTGTGGGCCGTGCACCGCGATTCCTTCTGATCCCGCGAATCCGCGATCCGGCCGATGGAGCGGGAAGAAACTCGAGTGTGGAATCCACACCTTTTCGGAGAAAGCGTAGTGACGCACTTACTCCTCGGTTTTGCCATCGCTTTGGTTGTGGGGTTGACCGGGATCGGCGGCGGAAGTTTTACCGTTCCGGCGCTGCTGCTGCTCGTGGGCCTTCCGGCGGCCGACGCGGTGGGCACTGCGTTTGTATTTGCGGGAGTGCTCCGGCTGGTCGCCGCGCCTTTCTATCTGCTGGGCCGTCAGGTGCACTCGCGTTATTTTCGCTTGCTCATCATGGGCGCCGTGCCCGGACTGGTGCTGGGCATTATTGCGCTGCGGCTACTGGCCAAAGAGGGGAACAGCTCCATGGTCGTCATCATTCTTGGAGCGCTGCTGGCCCTTACCGCCGCCATAACTTTTCTTCCGCGTGTACACAATCCGCGCTTTGCAGGAAACAATTCGCGCTGGTTGCCTTGGCTGGCGTTTCCAATCGGCGTGGAATCGGGATTCTCCTCGGCAGGAGCCGGCGCGCTGGGCA
>Ga0209625_1000517_pt1 | contig 9986 bp, 10 predicted proteins | sample JacPin_JW_Ref_M2_FD_187960 | JGI IMG/M metagenome (GOLD analysis project Ga0209625, IMG submission 187960) | Forest soil microbial communities from Algoma, Ontario, Canada - Jack Pine, Ontario site 1_JW_Ref_M2 (SPAdes) (version 2) | ecosystem: Environmental > Terrestrial > Soil > Boreal...
CGCAAGGCTGATGGCACCGATCACAATGAGAATGACTGGATACGTATTGGCGAAAGAAAAATCACCGCCGCGCATCTGGTCGAGGAGGAAAAGCACGCCGACGGTAATAATGACAGCGGGACCCATCAGCCCGCGAATCGTGCAGCGGCGGCATGCGCACCGGATACGGTCACTCATCAAAGAATCCTCCTAAGGACGGCGGTCGAGCCTTTTGCGCATCATCAAGACTCCCGCGGCAATCAGAACAGCCGGCCAAAAAAACTGCGAAATCCGGTACCAGGGAAACCAATCAAAATTGTGCAGCAGCAACAAGACCCCTGCGCCAATCAGAAGAATCGGCCCAATCGGACGCTCCTTGGTAAAGGCATCAAGAGGATCGGACAAAGTTTCGCCGGCCTGCCGCGCTTTTGCCGTGCGGTAGGCATCAATGGGCATGTAGACCCACAATCCAGCGACACAGATCCACAAAGCCGCTTCCGCTCCCCCGCTCATCGCGCCATCGACACCGCTTATGAAGAGCACCAGGAAGATGGCGAGATGAATCATGCCCTTGCCGTATTGCTCGTTGTAGAAGGCGCCCATCCCCGGCAGAAATCCCAGAAAGAAAGCCAAGACTGGATTTGATCTCGTGTAGCTCGGTGATGTCCCAGGCAAACCAGAGGCGGGTGTCTGGTATTGCGATTCCGCTGCCACAATCGGAACGGACGGAGCCGGAGCGGGGATGCCCACGATGTTTGCCAGGCACTCTTCGCAGTAGAGCACGTCGCGCACCGGACGCACGCACGTCGAGCACATGGCCTTGCCGCAATTGCGGCAGTAGCCGACCGCGTCCACATCGGAATGGACGGCACACTTCATGGTGTTCTCCTCTCACCAATCGAGCCGCTCAGAACGGGGAATTGCGAAGCCAGAACCCGCAGATTCCTCGTGATTTCGTCGGCACGGTTCTGCTGCTTGGGCGCGGACGGGCTCGTGTTGTCGGTGTGGCCAGGTTGTTTGTCGGGAGAATTCTGCGGAATGGTTTGCTCTCTGGTAGTGGGATTCTGTTCGTTCTCGTTCAGGCGCGTTTGAATTTCATAAACGACGCGCAGATCGCTGACGAATTTGACGCTCTGGGCGTAAACCACATGCACCTTGCTGTTAGTGTTGCGATAAATCGTGGCGGGACGAAGATCCGCCAGCTTCGGCTTGCGAAACGAAAAACCAGAGGCCGTAAGAATGACGACGAAAGTCGCGGCAACGGAAACCGCGCTGTAGACAAAACGAGGCGACCGCAGCCCGCGCAGCCAGCGCTTCGCGAGGCGCCAGCTCTGCGGGCCGAGAGTCGCCGTCAGAATCGAATCGAAGAGTTGCGGCCGCGGTTCAACCTGCGCCAAGGTGTGCAGAGTGCCGAGAACATGGGAAACACCGGCGACCAGCGGAGTGCAACGCTCGCACGAGTTTACATGGAGGTCGAAAGCGGCATGCTCGTCGGGACCAAGAAGTCCGTCGAGGTAATCGCTCAGCCGCGCTTCGGTTTGTTCGCAATTCCAGTTCATGGCATGCTCCGCGCTCGCTTCGAAACTCCAAATTCGATCATGACGGGTGCACTCCCATCTGCTGCAGAACTCGCGCCAGTTCGATGCGTCCGCGATTGATTCGTGATTTTACCGTTCCTTCCGGTACCGCCAAAACTTGCTGAATCTCGCTGTACTCAAGTTGCTGCAGATCGCGCAGGATCACCGCCTCGCGCAATTCCGGCGAAAGCCGCTTTAGCGCCGATTGCACCTGGCCGCTCAATTCGCCTAGCAGCGCTTGCTCATCGGGCCGCCGTCCCGCCGATTCCTTGTTCTCCACCACCGGCATCTTGTCGTCCAGGGAATCTGTGATGCGGTCCCGCTTGGTTCTACGGTAATGGTCAATCAATAGATTGCGCGTCACGCTTGTCATCCAAGTTGCGAAACCGCCATGGGCCGAACGATAACTGCCCAGCGTACGGTAGACCCGGAGGAAAACATCTTGCGACAAGTCCTCGGATTCCGTTCGGTTTCCGGTGAACCGGTAGCAGATGTTAAAGATGCGCCTGGTATGGCGACGCACAAGTTCCTCCCAGGCCGACCCGTCGCCCTGGAGGCATTGCTGGACCAGTTGGGCATCCTGCTCCAACGTATCATCAGCCTCTAAACCTGCTGCGATGCAAGGCGTGTCTGCGAGTCGGCTTCTCTCTCAAAAGCCGTCTGGCAGTCCATCTCGGCCTGCCAACTATGGAACGTAAAATGCTCCCGAAATGTTCCCCGCGGGATCAGCCCCTGATTCCCGACCGTTATAACCGGCATCTTACTCAGCAAGGTCCGCAGAGACAAGAGAATCAATGAGGTAGGCGGACCTCGGCTTCAAATCGACGTACGATTTTCTGAACCCTTACATATTCCTGTTGACGATGCATCAGTTCCAAGATCCCCGCAGCCGTCGGATCGGAACCCACCTCCCGAAATGTTCGTAAATAACTGATTACAAATAGTATAGAGATATATTGAACATGTTCACTTTCCGCTTGACTTCGGGCCGGCTTTGGCTTAGTATTTGAACATGTTCAACAGCAGGCCAACGCTATGAGCACGGCACACAAGGGAGTCGGCGAGAAGACCAAGACGGCAATTTTGCAAACGGCGTTGGAACTCTTCCGGAGACGTGGTTTTGAAGTCACCACCATGCGCGACATCGCCCGAGCCGCCAAGGTAGCGACCGGCGCTGCCTACTACTACTTCCCGAGCAAGGAAGCGATCGTGGCCGCTTACTACGACCAAGTGCAACGCCTGCACGCGGAAAAAGTTCGCGAAGAGCTGAACGGAAAGGCCGGACTCCGCGAGCGTCTGGGAGTGGCGATGCATTCGAAATTGGAAATCTTGAAGGATGACCGCATGTTTCTGGGAGCCTTGTTCCGCTACACCGGCGATCCCGAACATCCGCTGTCGGTATTTGGGAAAGGCACGCAGGCTCAGCGCAGCCAGAGCGTGTCGATTTTCCAGGAAGCGATTGCGGGCACCAACGTGAGCGAAGAACTGCGGCAACTTCTTCCGTGGGCGCTCTGGCTGGCGCATCTGGGCATGATTCTGTTCTTCATCTACGACGAAACAGAAGGGCAGCAGAGAACGCACAAGCTGGCAGACGGAATACTGGATTTGCTGACTCAGTTTGTAGATGTGACAAGTTCGGCGCTCGTGCGGCCCTTTGTTCAGCCCTTCCAGACAAAGATTCTGAGAATGATGCGTGAGGCAGGCTGGACCGGAGGGATCTAAGAGTTTCGAATGTGCGAGAGGAATGCGACCTTGAATTTCGAAATCGAGGAGGAGCGATGACCAAATCACACGAAGCGGTCACACACTGGTATCCCGCATCAGTTGCCGCGAGGCGGCCGACACCATGGTGGTATTGGGGACGCGCCGTGTACGTGAGCCGCCGCGACTACTGGAGAATTACAAAATATTTTCTCGCGGTCGGAATTCCGCTTGGTGCGATTGGAGTTTTGTTTCGTCTGCCGCTGGCATTTTGGGCGGCCGTGGCACTCGCAGAAATCGGATTGCTGCTTCTGGCCTACTCACTCTTCGGTTTGTATCGCATGTACGGTCATCCGGGAGTGCGCTACGTGCGCCGGTTGGTGGAATTGAGCGGTGTAAACGGCAAAGTGACCGTCGCGGACCTGCACATCGGAACGTACCGCCACGCCTTCCTGCTCTCCGACGTGCTGCCGGAAGCCAGCATTCAAAGCGTGGATTGCTGGAACGTGGAAGGCGAGTCGCCCGAAGAAGCCGTGCAGGATGTGCGCGATCTGGAAGTGCCTCCCACAAGCAACCCGCGAATTGCCGCCTCCAGGGCGGACCACTTCACGTTGCCGCTGCCGGATGCCTCCTGCGATGCGGTCTGTTTTGGGTTCGGGACGCACGAGATTCCCACGGGCGGTGCGCGAGAAAAACTGTTCAGCGAAGCAACCCGCATCTTGAAGCCCGGAGGAAAGGTACTTCTCTTCGAACACGGATGGGACGCGCACAACTACGTGATCTTCGGCCCGGTGATCCATCACGTGACCAAGCGCCAGGATTGGGACAAGTTCTTGCGCGAGCGTTTCGATGACGTGAAGTACGCGCGCAGCACTCAGGCGGTCGATCTGTTCGCCGGGACGCGCCGCTAAGGAGAATCCTTATGGAGACCCAGAGCGGAGACGCCGACGTAATCGTGATTGGCGGAGGGATCGCGGGAATTGCAGCGGCTCTCCGTCTGAAGGACCGCGGCCTCGACGCGCTGGTGCTGGAGGCGGAATCGCGCGTGGGTGGCCGGATGACCACCGACCGGGTTAATGGATTTGTGATCGATCGCGGCGTCACGTTGCTGGGAAATGGATTTGTACGCATGCGATCGCTCGTGCGCCGCTTGGGATTGTCGCCGCTGGTGGGCAAGGGAAGTTTCAGTGTGGGCATTCAAGATGCCGCAGGTTGCCGCGGCTATCGGAGCGGGCGTTTCGAGGACCTGCTCTTCGACCGCGGAATATCTTTGCGCGCTCGCGCCGCCTGCCTGCGGTTCGGGTTCGATCTGATCCGTCACCATCGTGCGCTCGTCCATGGCCGCAGCACTCTCAGCGGTTCGCTCGACGGCGAAGACGCGCGGACGTATTTCCGCCGGATCGGCGGGGAAGAAGTATTCGAGCGCATCTTCTGGCCTGGCTTGAATGGTCCCGTTGGCGGATCGGTCGAGACGTCTTCGCGTGTGATCCTCATGCAAGTGATCTGGAACCTGCTCGTGCGTGGACAATGGACTCTTGCGGATGGTGTCGATCGGATACCGGAAACGATGGCTTCCCAGGTGCGTGTCGTGACGGAAGCCCGGGTCCTGCATGTCGAGCAGCGCCCGAAAGGCGTTCAGGTTGAAGCTGAAGTTAAAGGCAAGCAACAAACTCTTCGAGCGCGCGCGGTGATTTTCGCAATTCCCGGACAGCTTGTGCCGGAGCTTTGTCCGCAACTCCCCGCGGAACTTCGCGAGTCGCTGTCCCGAACGCAGTATTCAAGGATTGCCAACGCGGCGGTAGCGCTCGCGAAGCCGCCAAGTGTTCCTTACACGGGGTACGCCTTCACGCCGGATGTTGTGCCCGGCGCGGAAATGGAAATGGAGCACCTGCGCGCCCCCAATCGGTGTCCCGAAGGCGCGGGTATGGCGGGCGTCTTCCTGTGGAACACGCCGGAGTTCCGTCGCTTGGACGCCAACGATGAATCCGTCAAACAACAAGCAAGCGAAATTGTGGAGCGGACCTTCCCGGAGTGCCGTGGCAAGGTTCTCTTTGTGCATCTCGTACGATGGAATATTGGCATCGCCCAGTTTCCGCCCGGAAGATTGTGCGAAATGACCGCCCTGCGCAACCGCCTCGCGGATTGGAATTTCCCGTTTGATCTGTGCGGCGACTATCTCGATGGCCTTTCCAGTGAAGGCGCCCTGTGCACCGGCGAGGAATCCGCCGACCGGATGGCGGTCAAGCTGGCGAAGTGACATGGGCGCGCCATGCGTATATACTTTGTATCTACAGGGAGCGTGCGCGCCGTGAGAACACAGGTCGCAAAATGGGGCAATAGCATGGCGGTGCGGATTCCCAAGAACGTGGCGGAAGCTGCCAAGCTTCGTCCAGGCGATAATTTGGAGTTGTCTGTCGAAGGTTCGGGGACGGTGAGGATTCGTAAGAAAAAAGGAACTTCAGGACTTAGAGATCTCATTCGGGAAATCACTGCGGCAAATCTCCACACGGAAACGGATTGGGGCGCCCCAGTAGGCAAAGAACTGTGGTAGCCCGCGAGTATGTGCCTGATGCCGGCGATTTAATCTGGCTCGATTTTACGCCGCAAGCCGGCAGGGAACAGGCCGGGCGCCGGCCTGCCGTGGTTCTTTCACCCAGGAGCTACAACGAGAAGACGAGTCTTGCGGTGGTCTGCCCCGTCACGAGCCATGTGAAGGGCTATCCCTTCGAAGTGAGCCTCCCTGCAGGGTCGCGCATCAAAGGTGCGATTCTTTCCGACCATTTGAAAAACCTCGATTGGCGCCAGCGGCAAGCCCAGAAGGCCGGAAAAATCCCGCCGTCGATTCTGCAGCACGTGCGCGCTCGTGTGGCCGCCTTGCTGGGAATTTCGTGAAAAATGTTGTTCGCCTGCCTTGACGGCGATGGCCGCTCCCGCTAGGCTGGCCAGCGCATGCAATCATCGTCGAGGAAGCTTCTTGTCGTCGCGATCGGGCTGCTGGTGCTGGGATTTGTCGTCTACCGATCAAGCGGGATGATCCATCTCGCGGATTTCAGCGGCGCGAAGCTGCTTCGTGCCGTCCGCAACGCAAATCCGTTCCTCTTGATCCTTTCTATCCTTGCCATTTACGGATGTTACGCGCTGCGCTCGCTGCGGTGGAAAGTGTTTCAACAAAACTTGGGTCCATCGCATTTCGGGACCATCTACGCGATGACGCTGGCGGGTTTCGCGGCAGTTTTTTTGCTCGGGCGCGCGGGAGAGCCTGTGCGGCCGCTGTTGCTGGCGCGAAAAGAGAAACTACCCGTTTCCGGCATGTTTGGCGTTTACGTTCTGGAACGGCTGTTTGACACGGCCAGCGCGGCGGTCATTGCCGCCGTCGCGCTGCTGCTTTTCAGATCGCACTCTCACGCGGGGGAGACCGCCAGCAAGCTCGAGACGGCGGCGAGAACGACTGGATCGTTGCTCTTCACCGGAGTAGTCGGAGCGATTGCGTTTCTGGTTTACCTGCGGCTGCATGGCACGGCCCTGCTAGAGCGGCGACTGCAAGGATGGCAGAAGGCGCATGGATGGCGCGGAAGTGTCGCGAAAATCTTACTGGGATTTGCGCGCGGTGTTCAGACAATTCGGAGCTGGGGCGACCTAGCGCTATCGATCTTTTACTCATTGGCGCATTGGCTCCTGGTGTTGATGGTTTACCTCTGGGTGTCGCACAGTTTCGGTGGCACGTTGGGCACGATTAGCTTGGGCGATGCCATGCTAGTGATGGCGTTCACGCTAGTGGGTTCGGCGGTACAGTTGCCGGGAGTGGGCGGCGGGTCGCAAGTAGCTTCGTTCCTTGCGTACACGACGATCTTTGGAGTAGAAAAAGAGCCTGCGGCGGCGGCGGCCATCGTGATGTGGCTGATTACGTTTGCGGCGTGCGGCTTGGCGGGTGTGCCGTTGCTCATCCATGAAGGGTTTTCGCTGGGAAAATTGCGCACGATGGCCGAGCACGAAAAAGAGGCGGCGGGCGAAAGTGCGGCCCGGCAAGGAGAATCAGCCCAGTGAAGTGTCCTTTTTGCGCAAACGTTGACGACAAGGTGATTGATTCGCGGGAAGGCCGCGGCGGCGACACGATTCGCCGGCGGCGCGAGTGCTTGAAGTGCGGCCGCCGATTCACAACCTACGAACGCATCGACGAAATTCCGTACATGGTCATCAAGAAGGACGGGCGGCGCGAGCGCTTCGAGCGGCAAAAGATTTTGCAGGGACTTTTGAAGGCGTGCGAAAAACGTCCCGTGGCCACCCCCAAGCTGGAAGCCATCGTGGATGAAATCGAAGGCGTGGTGCACGAAGCTACGGAACGCGAGCTGACCACCACCGAAATCGGCGAAATGATCATGCATCGTCTCAAAAGGCTGGATAAGGTCGCGTACGTGCGATTTGCATCGGTGTACATGGACTTCAAGGACGTGCAGGAATTCATGAGCGAGCTGAAGAATCTGCTCAAGGATCGCGTCAAGAAATAATCCCTTCTGTCATTGAGGAGCGTTGATGAAAAAAACTGCGGTGATTTGTTCGTGCGCCTTGCTCGGATTCATTTGCGCCTATGCGATAGAGAATCACGCGGCAGGGCATGGGAAGGTGGCGGGGGCGCAGGCGAAGAAGGCGCCTGCGGCTGAGGCGCCATTGCCGCAGATTGACAAGGAAAAGATTCGCGCGCATGTGAAATATCTTTCGAGCGATGAATTGGAAGGGCGCGGGACGGGGCAACGCGGCGGCGACATGGCGGCGGATTATATTGGGAAACAGTTTGCGTCGTATGGGCTGAAGCCGGCGGGGGACAACGGAACTTTTTTCCAGGAAGTGCCGATGATGGGCGTGAAGACGCTCCCGGAAACGACCTTTAAATTCGCCGGGGCCAGCGGGAAATCCTTCGAGGCCAAGAACCTGATCGATTTCGTGACCAACAACGAGAGCCAGACAGAGATGGCGGACATCGATGCGCCCATCGTGTTCGTGGGTTATGGCATCAAAGCGCCGGAGTACAACTGGGACGATTACAAGAACGTCGACCTCCATGGGAAAGTGGCGCTGCTCTTCGTGAACGAGCCCAGCTCGGATGATCCTAATTTTTTCAAGGGCAAGGCCCTGACGTACTACGGCCGGTGGACGTACAAGTTTGAGGAGACGGCGCGGCGCGGAGCGGCCGCCACGCTGATCATCCACCGTAAGGACCTTGCGAGTTACGGTTGGGAGGTGGTGCGCAATTCGTGGGGAACCGAGCGCTCGTACTTGAAACGAGATGCAACGCCAAAGCTGCAGGCGGCTTCATGGATCCAACTGGACGTGGCAAAAAGAATTGTGGGAATGGCGGGACTGGATCTGGACCAGATGTTCGAGCGGGCGCAGTTGAAGGACTTCAAACCAGTGGAATTGCCGATTCACCTGAAGGCCCACGTAGCGAGCCAGTTGAAACCGTTCGTCTCGAGAAATGTCCTAGCGATGCTACAGGGCACGGATGCCGTGCTCGGCAAGGAGGCGGTGCTCTACACGGCGCACTACGACCATTTGGGGATCGATCCGAGCCTGCCGGGCGACAAGATCTACAACGGCGCGAATGATAATGCGACGGGATGTGGAATCCTGCTGGAACTTGCGCGTGTGTGGGCCGCGATGCCGGTGGCGGCGCCGCGGTCGATTCTGTTCGCGTCGGTCACCGCGGAAGAGCAGGGGCTGCTGGGGTCGGAGTACTTGGGAAAACATTCGCCGGTGCCGCCGGGAAAGATTATGGTCGACTTAAATTTTGACGATGTGCCGCCGCTGGGGACGCCGGAGGAAGTGGAAGTTAGCGGCGCGGAGCGCACCACGTTTTATCCCGTGGTGCAGGCGACCGCGCGGGACTTTCATCTGACGATCCGTCCCGACCCCCGCCCGGAGGCCGGGCACTACTACCGCTCGGATCATTTCAGCCTGGCCCATGTGGGAGTGCCGTCGTTTTCAATCAACGAAGGAATCAAGTACGCGGGCCATCCGGCGGAGTGGGGCGAGGAGCAAGCGAAATATTTCACCGAGCACCGCTATCACCAGCCGAGCGACGAGTACAGTCCAGACATGGATTTTACCGGCGATGCGGTCATCGCCCGGTTCGGCTTCGTGCTGGGATCGAAGGCGGCATGGCTGCCCCGGCTGCCGGGATGGATCCCCGGCGACGAATTCGAGGCCGCGCGAAGAAAGAGTGATCAATAATCAGGAATCAATAATCCAAAATGTACGGAAGAAAAGGCAGCAACGTTCAGCCAGCAGTTTGAGATGCATGTACCTCGTCTTTCTATAACGGGACGGTACCACGGCATGTTGGGAACACGAACCTCGTCTCATTCCTAGACAGCCAGCTGGTGTGCCGCCCCACCCCCCGGTCTCTTGTCGAAGAGTGCGCAATCCATGAAAAGAAAAGAGGTGTGATCTCCGCAAGTACAAAAAGGTGCAAAAGAGCGCGCAAGGGTATGAGAAAAAAGGGGATAGTGGTTTGGAAATAAGGGAGGATTGCCTGCGAAGAGCCGACAACCCCCACACCCCCCCCATCAATGACGCATGAATATCAAAAGAAAAGACTTAATGAGCATTTTGCAAATAATTGATTCTAAAAGGCATGTTTTTGGGTGCGCAGGACTAAGGATCGGCAAACAAGGGCTGCCCTAAAAAGAAAGGCGGCAGCGAGCTGCAGCAGTCCAAATAGAGTTTTATACAGAG
>Ga0209625_1000518_pt1 | contig 9985 bp, 7 predicted proteins | sample JacPin_JW_Ref_M2_FD_187960 | JGI IMG/M metagenome (GOLD analysis project Ga0209625, IMG submission 187960) | Forest soil microbial communities from Algoma, Ontario, Canada - Jack Pine, Ontario site 1_JW_Ref_M2 (SPAdes) (version 2) | ecosystem: Environmental > Terrestrial > Soil > Boreal...
GCGCGACGTTGCTGCCGATAGATTTGACGCGCGGCGGAACGCAATTTGGTTTTCATGGGCATGCGGATGTGAAGGAGATTGCTCTGTTCGTCCAAGATACGATTACCAAGGGAAACTGGTCCTTCAATCTCGGTATCAGGGGCGATCTATACCGAGGACTGTCGTCTACCAGCCAGGCCGAGCCACGGCTGGGCATCGCGTACAACATCAAGCCCACCAGTACCGTCCTGCGCCTGTCGTATGCACGGACGCTGGAAACCCCATTCAACGAAAATTTAGTGATCGCCACAACTGGTTGCAATGTGAATGTGATTGCCGCGTTGATTCCGTGCGTTCCGGCAAATTCTCCACCGGGATTCAGAAATGAATTTCATGCAGGTTTTCAGCAGGCATTTTCGAAATACCTGGTGGTCGATGCCGAGTATCTGTGGAAGTACACGCACAACGCATACGACTTCAGCGTGTTGGGGAATACGCCTATCACATTTCCGATCGATTGGCACAATTCAAAGATTCCAGGATTTGCGATCCGGGCAAGCGTGCCGGATTTCCACGGATTTACGGCACTGGTGGTGATGTCCAGCGTTGCTGCACGCTACTTTCCGCCTCAGGTTGGCGGACTCGGGGTTACGGTTGGACAGAGTGGGTCTGTGTTCCGCATCGATCACGACGAGAAGTTCAATTCGACCATGCACTTGCAATATCAGCCCTGGAAGCGCGGCCCATGGGTGGGATTCAACTGGCGGTATGACAGCGGTCTCGTGGCTGGTGCGGTCCCAGACTTTGCCACCGCTCTGACGTTTGACGGCGACCAACAGGCGGCCATCGGTCTCTTCTGCGCTGGACCGGGCGGCCAACGGATCTTTGCGACCCTTACCTCGGCCCTTAGCAATGACCCCGCCAGCTGCGGATCCAACCCGACTGGAACTGGTGCTACACGTGTCAAGATTCCGGCGGACGGCACGGAGAACGATGATCACAATCCGCCGCGCATTGCCCCACGGAATTTGTTTGACGTCGCAGTGGGAGATGACAATTTGTTTCGTGGCGACCGATACCGGTGGAGTGCCCGCGTTACGGTCATTAATATCAGCAACAAGGAAGCGCTCTACAACTTCCTCTCTACCTTCAGCGGGACGCACTTTGTCAGCCCGCGTGCCGTTACAGGCGAACTGGGGTTTCACTTCTAGGGTCGGGCTGCAGGGGCGATACCGGCGGGGCACTTATCTTTGGTGCGTACCGCGCTGTGGAGGGGAATACGAGAGCCCTAGCAAATTAGGTCTTGCAGGTGATCAATGGCATGCCAGGTCAGGATCATCAACCCGAAGAAGGGACGGCGCGGAATCGTCGTAGTCCGAACCATCCTTCCCTTCTGTGTATTATTCTGCTCGCTCCAACCGGATTTTTTGTCGGGTCAGCCTCAGAGCAAACCAAGAACAATTGAGCGACTCCGTTTCCGGGTTACCGACTCCGAGGACGACATTCCCGTTCCGCGCGCTACTGTTTCTCTCGTGTATTGGCAGAAGAACGCGACTACTAAAGACAAGAAGGAGATTGAAGGCAAAACCGATACAAACGGCCTGGCGGAGTTTCCCAGGGTAGAAGCGGACAAGATGGCGGTCAATGTCACAGCGAAGGGCTATCGATCTTGCTGGCGTTGGATCCACCCCAACGAGTCGGTGGAACCGACAAGCATAAGGTTGGAGAGATGGGTCTACCCAACAAAATAACACGCGGCGAAAACCAATGAAGGCTCCAATCCCAAGCGATGGAGCACGCCCACTGAAAGTGCTCACTGCGCAGGAATGGAGCAAAGATCTGCTCGTATCCTGGCTGTTTCAGACATGCATCAAGCTGCAAACCTCACTCGATCGTTGCTTCCTGAGCTATGGTCTGACCATGCAGGAAGCTACCCTGCTTCTTAGGTGTGTAGAAACGCAGAGAACCACGCCGGGAAAACTGGCTGCAATTGTCGGCAGAGATAAAGGTAAAGTCACCCGATTCATCGATCGCCTGGAGTCGAGTGGTCTAGTGACGCGGGAAATGTATGCGCGCGATCGGAGGTACTCGATTATCCGAGCGACAAGAAAAGGGAAACAGTTAGCTTCAGACTTGAGGTGCGTTTTCGACAGTATTCGGACCGAGCTGTTTCTCGGGATACAGGAGAGTGATGTTCTTCAGTTGGGCGCCATGCTCCCGCAACTCTACAAGAATGCGAGCAACATTAATTCCGGCCAAAAAAGCGGCCCGGTCCGGCGCCGGAGGCGTATTGAAATTCAGCGGTCAACGGCGAACGACCGACACACGAGTGATCCCGAACCCAGCGAGCACATTTTGAGGCCTTCCCATAAAGGGCATAAAGTGACCTCGCCGACCGCGTACGCACCATCGAATTGACGCGTGTCCTAATTCCATATAACTACGACGCGATGCCACTCGGTCTTGGAGTGCCATTCTTCGTCGGCACCCTTCCAGAAAGCAACTTGACAGCTCCTTTGACTTTATGAGTCCGAGCCAATCCCGGCCAAGTCCGACGGCTCCGGAAGAGACCAAGACGACTTGCCGGCGGCTCGCGTGGAAAGTTGCGATGACGTGCACAATCGGTTCGTCCGTTAGGATTAGTACCGGCAAACGCTAGCGCTTTACCGGGACCTAACTCGGATTTTGGGCCCGCGCAAATTATAATCGGGCTAAAATGCGGTGCATGGTAAGAAGTCTAGGTTTGGCCTTCCTCTGTGCAGTAATTGCTTTTGTGTCCTGCTCGCAGCCCGCGAATGTGCAGAGAGTTGCCGACATCGGAGCATCCCAGCTCAAGAATCGAATCCCTCCCCCAAATCCCAGTAAATACCGCTCCGTTAGGGATGCGCGTGATTGGCAGAATCCATATCTAATGGTGCAAGAAAACGGAATTCGGCTAATCACGGAAATGAAGCGGCTTCAAATTTCTCACACCCATTTTTGATACGCTGCATTGTCTGTTACAAAAAGCTGCGTGCGAACCATTTAGTTTCAGCCATAATCAGACCACTGAAATGACAGAAAAACGATAGTTACGCAGGCCTTCCTGCATCATTCGTTGTCTCGACCGAGGTGGGCAGGGTGAAACAAAAGGTTGCGCCGCAGATGGAATTGCCGTTAGCCCACAGGCGGCCTCCGTGCGATTCAATAATCGACCGACTGATGGGCAGTCCCATCCCGGTCCCGCTATCCTTGGTGGTAAAGAATGCCTTGAAGACCTGTTCGGCCTGCTCCGGGGCCAGTCCCACACCAGTATCGCTGACCGAAATCAGCAAGTGACCGTCGCCCGTTTCCGACTTAATGGTAAGCTCACCTCGTCCGGTCAGTTCCTTCATGGCGTCGATGCCGTTGAGCATGAGGTTCATGAAAACCTGTTGCAGTTGGACACGGTCCGCCATCACCTTAGGAAGGTGCTCGGCAAGCTCGGCGCGGATGGAGATGGAGTAGCGGCTGGCCTCGCTGCGCAACAGAACAATCATTTCTCGAATGAGCTCATTTACATCCACCGCCTGTCGCTGCAGAGCGCCCTTCTTGAACATCACGCTGATGCTACTGATAATGTCAGACGCGCGAGTCACGTCTTTGATGATCCTCGCGGCCGCTTCTCGTCCCTCTGCCACATCGGGCTGATCGCGTCCAAGCCAACGTAAGCAGGTCCTGGCGTTGGTAACGGCCGCGGCAATCGGTTGCTTGATCTCGTGGGCCAGAGAGGCAGTTAGCTCTCCCATGGTGGTCACTCGGCTGACGCGTGCTAGATTGGCCTGCGCTTCGCGCAGGGCTTCTTCGGAACGCTTACGTTCGGTCATGTCCATCATGATTCGTTGCGCCGTGGCCCAGCCAAAGAAGACGGCGGTGAACAGGGTAACGAATCCGGTGACTACTGTTGCGAATACGATGCGGCGTTCGACGACCGCGATATTTGATGCAGCTTGTGTGCGCTTTTCTTCGACCGAGTGGGCTACTTCTTTGACTAGCTGAGAAGTGACGAATTCAAGCCGCTGGATTTGTTTGTCGGTGCGGTCCCGTATGGCCGCCCACTCTCCCGAAGCCGCTAACGTTTTGATGGCATCCAAATGAGACGGCAGGGTGTTGTCGATTGTTTCGATGGTCGGAAAGATTGTTTCATCTACCTTGACGTCGGGAGGCAGATGACTGAAGGCTGCCTCGGTGCGTTTAGCCTCTTCTAGTACGCCGCTCCTTAGCTCTTCCGATACGATCATTAGCTGATCGCGGTCCTCGGACCGCGCCGCGAAGCCTAGCTTTGTGTAAAATGAAAAAAGATCTCCATGTACGCGCAACACCTCGATTAATTCTGCATCGACACCCTTCAGGAGTTCAACTTGAGAACGAACCTGGCGCAACTGCCAAAGCAGAACGCCATCACAAATGACCATCATTAAAATAAGGAAGACAAAGCAGAGTACCAGGTGGCGACGAATGTTGAGCCGATAAAGAATGGGGCTATTGGTCGCCTGCCTGAGCCATCCAGCCAATCCGGTAGTATTCGGGGAATCCGTCATACTATCTGCTTGGAGTAATGGTGGCGTGGTTGCGGTACGCAGCAGTCAAACGATCAGCAAGCCGCGACCTAAGAAGCTTTTCGTGAGCTCTTGTCCTTTGGAACACGATTCCGGATTGGCGGTCCCGGCTTGAAACCGGTGATCCGCACCAATTCCTGTTCCAACGATGCCGCAGCTTCTGGCGCCCTGCTTTTGCCCAGCAAGACAGAGCGCACGGCCTCAATATAAGCTCGCGAAACCTCTTCATATTTGCGTCCTGCAACCGTAGAGGGTCGCGCTACCACGCCACTCACCTCCTGTCCATTGTCGGCGAAATTGGCTTTCGTTCTCAAGATGGCGGTCGGGTCATACAGCTCCGGCCAGGTCCGTGCCTCGTAGTCCGAGCGAGTTTCTTCGAGCTTGATCTCCCTGCTAATCAGAAATCGGATGAGCTGCAGTGCCTCCGTTGCATGCCTTGATGATCGCGAAAGGCCGAGCCCAAAACCGCCCAAAGTCGCGGCTTGCGCATTCTTTCCCGCGGGTACGCTGGTGATTCCGATCGTGTCTCGAACTGCGGGAATATCCCGGACGCTAAGGAGATAAGACCGTGCCCACCCGCGATAAAAAGCTGACGTTCCCGCGTGGTAGAACGCGTTGACGGCATCCCATTCCTCGAGAGAGGTCACGCTAGCGGGTGAGATCCGGCCTATCCAATGTGCCGCGCGTTGCCAGCTGCGGATCGCATCAGGATTGTTCACGCTAACTGTTCCGTCAGCTTCAATGACTCGCCCGCCACCTTCAGAGATCTGCCATTCCAAGGCGTTGCAGGTCAGGCCTTCGCCGGCCGCACCTGGCCAGGTAAACCCCCAAAAATCTTTTTGACCTCTGGCCCGCTCGCCCTGCTGGATCCTGGCGGCCATTTGCTCGAGCTCATACCACGTGCGGGGCGGCGCCTTGTACCCATACCGTCGGAGCAAATCCCTTCGGTAAAATAGAACGCCGATATCGGAATGATAAGGCACGGCCACTAGTCTCCCCTTGACCGTGTAGCTGGCGGCCACGTCTGCGTTGATCGAAGAGAGTTCTGTCGCCAAAGATGGCTTCAGGTCGGTCAGTTCTTCGCTCAAAACTCCGGGCCAGATGACATCGACACCATACACATCCGGGGTGGAGCTTGCCTGTTGGAGTAGCTTCCGGACCAAATCTAACTGGTCTAACGCGGTCTCCGGGGTCGGAAGATGCTTGACGCCAATTCCTGTCTGTTGCGTGAAATCCTTCAATCTTTCGTCGGCAACCAGAGTATGTTCGGTTAGGTCGTGCGACCACTCTGGGTCTACGAACGTAACTGTCACGGGTTCGTCAAGAATGGGACGCTCCCCACGAAGAATCAAAGAAAAGAGGAGAGTGCACACGATCGCAGCGGTTTTCGTCGAATGCGGAAATGGAAATTTAGAGATACCGATCGTGAGGCCCATTGATAACCCGAAATGTTTCTGATTTGAGCTGCCGACTCGTGCCTGCCAGACCCTTCAAAGCGGCTTTCAACACACCGCAGAATCGAAATAAGTGGAGGTGCCCCGGTCCACATAGAACTATCAGCGGCGCCTCGACGATGTACCGGAGCCCTGAGATTGTCAATCAGTTTGTTGGTGACGATTTGAATTTAGAAAGGCTCCTAGGCGTCGTTGACTGAAAAATCTCTACTCCGCGAATCTGGCGACACTCAAGCAGGAGCTGGCGCATTTTGCTCTATTAACTTCTGAGCTTTCAGCTCAGCCCAGAATTCAGCAGGAATCTTGGTTTGCATCGAGGTATAGTCTGCGAGAATCTGTTGTTCGCTGCTGGCGCCGACGACCAAGGCCGCAGCAACGTCAGGTGACGCAGAAAACTGAAGCGCTGCGGTTCGTAGGTCTACTCCGTGATTGCCTGCTACTTCACGAAGTCTTTTGCGCTTTTCAAGAAATTCAGCAGGTATCCTATACGCTTCTTTTCCGTAATTATAGCGAGGGCTGCCCGATATAAATCCAGCATTCAGGGAGGAACCTATCACTAAAGAAGCGCTTCGTTGCCGCACTGCAGGAAAAACTTGATTAAGGGCATTCTTGTGATCGATCAAAGAATACTGCGATGCCAAAAGACATACGTCAGGATCCGCTACTTGTAATACTCCCAGAATCGGTTCTGGCGTATTGACACCAATTCCCCAACCTTTAATTAATCCCTCTTGCCGCATACGGGTCAGTTCTGGAAACGCACCCTTCTCGGCAATCGCGAATTGTTCCTGCCAGCTCGTCGGCAAATACTTATTGTCGGCCGAAATGTCATGCACGAAAGCTATGTCAAGGCTATCGATTCCGAGTCTTTGAAGACTATCCTCGATCGAGCGCCTGGTGCCGGACGCGGTGTAATCGTAAATCACGTCGTTAGGTGAGGGCGAGAAGGGAAAATACTCCTGGTTCTTGGCCGTCTTCGATGCCTTTAGAAGCTTGCCCACTTTAGAAGAAATGACGTATTCACTTCTATTCTTATTGTGAAGGAAGCTGCCGTATCTTCTCTCCGCGAGACCAAGGCCATACCAAGGGGAAACGTCATAGTATCGAACGCCAGCACTCCATGCGGCGTCCAGGATGGCATACGCATCTTTATCAGTGACCACCGCGAATTCATTTCCCAGTGGAACGCCTCCCAGGCCGAATTTGAAAGCTGGCTTGTAATGAACCTTGCTGCTGCTCGTGTTATTTTCCATGCTGCCTATGCTCCTGCTGTTGTCTGCACTGCCCAGAGCCGACGCGGTTCGAGGGAGAAAAGTTGCGGCGGCGGTTATTGCTGATCCTTTGACGGCGAGATTTAGAAAGTCTCTTCTTGTATTCATACTGAAGTGCGTGTCCAGCATGCGTCCCCCTTTTGGAGCTATTCGCCCCTGAATTTTGGTGTCGACCCGCAAACACCATGCAGGCCAACCGTCTAAGTGATTGGAGCCTATAAAGCGATGCGTCGGATGATCCGTTGTCGACTGGTCGATATAAATCGTTCCGACTGCACTTCAACATCCGGTTCGGAGAGATCTGCTCTCGAACTCGGCATTGAGTGCTCAGTGCGCTAGCCACATCGCATCACGAATTGCCTGAAACATCGTCCAGTGATAGCGGCGCCGCAGGATGAGATACCAGTAAAGGGTAGACTGCCTCTCCATCACATTGCCCCTCAGTTTACGAACACCCAAGATTCTTCATTTGGGAGCCGGTCTTGACACCTGTCGGATATGCATTTCGGGTTCCACGACGTCTCGATGCGTTAGCTTTTCCGGTTCAGGCTGCAGAGTCCGCGATTATCTGGAAAAACATGAGGGTCCACTATGGTCGGATAATCAATCTCTTAAGTTTGCGCGCACTCAGGAGTAGCGGGATTTCGCCACATGTGACTCCTGAAGACTTTTGCGGCCCAGGCATATCGGAATCGAACGTAACATGCGAAACCTCGATTGCTTTCCCCAAAAGCAGTCGGCGGAATGACACAAGCGTCCAATTAACCGTCACTCGGCGAAACCGCGTCCGTAGAAATTCGTTAAAGAGAAAGCACCAATTTCAGCAACCAGTTGCCCGTCTTCCTCGCAAAGCATTTGGCACAACAAATGCAAATACTTGCGCAGGTTTCAGAATTGGGAGACAGACATGAGCGACGAACATTTGGTTCAAGCGTCGCTCCCCCAAGGTAGGCCATGGCGGTCGTATCCGATGGCAAAAGCACAGCGTCCTTACGCTTTTGATCTGCTCAACTCTCTAATGGCTGTTGTACCCACCACCGAGAAGACACGCGAGATGGATCAGTCGTTTGAAACGAGGGTGTCGAAACTTGCGCGTAGCGCCGCACTTTTGAAATACAGCGGCGGCGTCCAATCAAAAAGAAAAACTGCTAGTCAGCGGCCCTCAGCAACCTGCCCAGCTCTCAGGATGGTCGCGCAACGAGAAATTCTTGGAGGCGGCGTTCGCGCAATATTGTGCCGGGGGCGTCTTCCTGCGGATTAGATCCATTCAAGCCGAAGAAATTGATTGCGGTCCGGCGTGCCGGTGACAGAATAGATAGAACTGATTATTGATTGCATGAGTTTAGGTCGGGCCCGGCTAGCGGTTATGAGGTAGCTCCATGGAACAAGCCCTCGGAGTGCACCGACTTCACTTCGCCTTCACCATCGTGTTTCACTACATTTTCCCGCAGTTGACCATGGGCCTGGCGCTGCTGATCGTCTATTTGAAGACGAAAGCGCTGCGCACCAACGACGACCACTACAACCGCGCGGCACGCTTCTGGGCGCGCATCTTCGGAATCAACTTCGCGGTAGGCGTGGCTACCGGCATTCCTATGGAATTTCAATTCGGCACCAATTGGGCCGCCTTTTCCAAGGCCGCCGGCGGAGTCATTGGGCAGACGCTCGCCATGGAGGGGATGTTTTCTTTCTTTCTCGAATCCAGTTTTCTGGGCCTGTTTCTTTTTGGCGAAAAGAGACTGGGGCGCATGGGCCACTGGTTGTCGGCATTTCTCATTTGGTTGGGCTCGTGGCTTTCCGGCTACTTCATCGTCGCTACGAACGCGTGGATGCAATATCCAACCGGCCATCGCGTTGACTCTCACGGGCAAATAGAACTCGCCAGCTTTTGGTCGCTGCTGGTCAACAAGTGGGTGCTCTGGCAATACGCGCACACGATGCTGGGCGCCGTGCAGACCGGCTGCTTCGTCATGGCCGCCGTGGGCGCGTTTTATTTGCTCACCAAGCGGCACGAGTTTTACGGACGGACCTTCGTGAAAGGAGGCGTGTTGATTGGCGCAGTGGCAGCCATCCTGCAACTTTTCCCCACCGGCGATGCGCAAGGAAAACTGATCGCGGATCACCAGCCAGTAACACTCGCGGCCATGGAGGGTCTCTTTGAAACTCAAAGCGGCGCGCCGATTGTCATCATCGGCCAGCCTGACGTCCAAAAACGCCGGCTCGACAATCCAGTTGAAATTCCCAGCATGCTAAGTTTTCTGACGTACAAACAATGGACCGCAAATGTTCGCGGACTCGATGCATTTCCGCAGGACCAATGGCCGGATACCATCCCCCTGCTGTATTACAGCTATCACGTGATGGTAGGGCTCGGCACTATTTTCATTGCCGTGATGGTCTTGGCTGCGTTGATGCTTTGGCGCCGCAAACTCTATGACTCCCGCGTGATGCTCTGGGCGCTCATGCTTTGCGTTCCGCTACCGTACATTGCCAATACCGCGGGATGGATGACCGCCGAGCTTGGGCGTCAACCTTGGCTCATCTATGGGATTATGCGCACGGCTCACGGGGCTTCGCCGCAGGTTGGCGCGGGCAATGCGTGGTTTACGCTCATCGGCTTCATGGGCCTGTATACCGTGTTGGGCATCCTGTGGCTGTTTCTTGTGTACCGCGAGATCGAGCACGGACCGGAGCCCGATGAATC
>Ga0209625_1000520_pt1 | contig 9965 bp, 7 predicted proteins | sample JacPin_JW_Ref_M2_FD_187960 | JGI IMG/M metagenome (GOLD analysis project Ga0209625, IMG submission 187960) | Forest soil microbial communities from Algoma, Ontario, Canada - Jack Pine, Ontario site 1_JW_Ref_M2 (SPAdes) (version 2) | ecosystem: Environmental > Terrestrial > Soil > Boreal...
GTGGTGACGCCGGTGAACGCTTCTATTACCAGCGGTCAAAAGCAACAGTTCCAAGCGACGGCCAATTACGCGGATGGAACTACGCAGGACGTGAGCGCATCTGCACACTGGAGCACATCATCCGCAAGTATCGCCACGATTAACAGCGGCCAGAACGGCGGCGGTCTAGCCACGGCCAAAGCATCCGGAACCGTGACCATTACCGCGACTCTAAACTTGGTGTCGGGATCTACAACCGCGACCGTTAACTGATGTCTGGCCCTTCCTCGGTCCATTTTTGAGAAAGTAGGGTGGGGCGTGAAGTTACTTCACGCTCCGGGGCGTAGTCGACATTTGTTGATGAATGATGTTTTTCGTATCCATGATGCCTGCGTGGAAACATCCTGGAATGAATTCACCCCATTGTGTCGGGCGATGAGACCGTAAGAGCGTGCCCCTACGGTACGCGGATCGCAAGCAAGCATGAAACTTGACTTTTGATACAAGCAACTATTCCACAGGAGATATGCGGTGCACACACCTATCGAGCACTTTGGTACGAGCGGAAACCGGCGGCGCAGCCAGCGAATTCTCATTTCCGCTTCGATATGTGTCTCAGGAAAGAACCCGGCGGGAGCAGTTTTCGACGAAAGTACCTCAACACTTATCGTGAATTCGCACGGCGCACTGATTCTGCTGAAAGAAAAAGTGTCGATCGGTCAGACGCTAACGGTTCAACACATCGCGTCTAAAGAAGAAATTGGTTGCATCGTGAAAGCTATGAATCCTGAACCTGATGGTGTTCCCGAAATTGTTATCGAATTCCAGAAAGCCAGTCCGACATTCTGGCACATCTCGTTTCCGCCTTTAGATTGGAATTCACGGGGTCCGACGCGAAACGTCTCGTGAACCTGTGCGTCTTATGAGCTACCCATCCAGATAAACTAAAAAGAAACAGCCGACCACCAAGTACCCCGATGGCTGCGGCACAGGCAATTTGTTCTTGCATCGTTGTCGCCATTACCCCTCTAAGGCGAATGGTTAGATCGCGGCGCAACAGCAGAGCAGAAGCACGAATTTGCAACCAGATTGCCGGAAGTTCGTCCAAGAACGAAGGAACTAAATTATATTGTGCTGGCGGCCCTGGCAGCTGGCGCATAAAGTTATCAAATTATCTGCTGCGTCCGAACCTAGCTGGCTACGCTTATGCAGATGGTGCACCTGGAGATTCATTGTCAAGCCGTAACATTGGCATCTCCAGCCGTCGCGATTTAAAACGTCAGTTTTCAACTGACCATATTCTTCCCGGTTTAAGGCAAGCCGCGGTCGCTTTTGGCGCAATCTTTCCACGGCCCCTCCTTTAATCTATTTAGTAATTGCTCTCTGTGGTCGGCAGGCAGAATCCTGTAAAGCTGTTCCAAGGATATTACCAGTGCTTCCCATTGATTTTCCTGGGTACTGGATCCGGCCAAAAAATCAGCGCAGATCATCTCCAGGCAATAACCGCGGGATTTATCTGATCCGAGCATCAGTGCAGCGGTCTCGAGAGCCTGCTCCAGGACCCGAAGTTGGCTCTTGTAGGGTTTGAAATAGATGATTTCCCATGGCTCCGTTTCTTTGCCGGTGAGATAGCGCTCCACTTCGGTTTTTAATGCTTCTTTCGAAAGTTCCTTGGCCGCGTGCAACCAGGTTGCACAATCAAAGCGCTCTCCATCCTTGCGAGCGACCTTCACCCAGCGAACACTCTCTCCTTGACAAACTAGGAGAGCGCCATTATCTTCTCCTAGACGCACAAGGGAAGGTCATGGAAAAACAGATCGATCTGCTGCAAGGCACCCTGGACATGCTGATCCTCAAGGCCGTTTCTCTCGGACCACTTCACGGCTACGGTGTTCTGCTGCGCATTCAGCAGATTTCGAAAGATCGCCTGGAAATTCAACAGGGCTCTCTCTATCCGGCCTTGTACCGCCTCGAACATCAGGGCTGGGTCGCCAGTGAATGGGGCGAGTCAGAAAACAAACGCAAAGCCAAATATTACCGGCTCACTTCAGCGGGAAAACGCAGATTCCAAAGCGAAGCTGAAACGTGGAATCGCATGACGGACGTGATCGCCGGAATCCTCGGGACCAAGCCGGAGGAAGCATGACGCTCTGGAACAGGCTTCATTCCTGGATGCGGGCGACTCTGCACCGCCCGCGTATGGAAAGCGAAATGGATTCCGAACTGCGCTTCCACATCGAAGCCTACGCAGAAGATTTGGTCGGCACCGGCGTGCCTCGCCAAGAAGCGATGCGTCGCGCACGCCTGGAATTTGGCGGAATCGACCGGGCCAAGGAGGAGTGCCGCGAAGCCCGTGGTGCCAACATCATGGAAACGCTGCTGCAAGATCTGCGTTACGGCGCGCGCATGCTACGCAAAAATCCTGGGTTCACCGCGGTCGCGGGGCTCACTCTCGCCCTCGGAATCGGTGCAAACACCGCCATCTTCAGTCTCGTCAACGGTATTCTTCTGCGGCCCCTCCCGTTCGCGACGCCGCAGAATCTTGTCAGCATCACCGGCAATTATCCCAAGGGGGCGTTCGTCGCCATGCGCGAGGAGATGCAAACGTTTGACGCCGCTGCCTACTTTGAAGGCCACGAATTCAATCTCACGGGCCGTGGTGAACCGCTCCGCCTCTCTGGCGTGCTCGTCTCCGCGGAATTTTTCTCCGTTTTAGGCGTTTGCCCTGAGCTGGGTCATCCCTTCTATCCCGGCGATGACAAGGCAGGCCACGACAATTACGTCGTCTTGAGTCATGCTCTCTGGCAGCAGCGCTTCGCCAGCGATCCCTCCATCATCGGCCGCTCCATCGAACTGGAAGGTGTCAGCCGCCAAGTCGTCGGCGTGATGCCTGCGGAATTCCGCTTTCCCTCGCCGAAAACGCAAGTGTGGATTCCCCTCCACAGCGATTCTCGCGACACCATCGACCATTGGGCCAGTGATTTCATGACCGTCATCGGCCGCCTGCGTCGCGGTTCAACCATCAATCAGGCCCGCACCGAGATTCGCATGTTTCAGTCGCGCGTTTTCAAACTTTTCCCTTGGCCCATGCCCGCCGCTTGGAACGCCGATATCAGTGTCGTTGAATTGCATCACGGCATGGTGGCGGACGTGCGCAGGCGTCTCTTCCTGCTCCTCGGCGCCGTCGGTCTCATTCTCCTGATTGCCTGCGTCAACGTCGCCAATCTCGCGCTTTCCCGCTCCGCCACGCGCGAAAAAGAAATCGCTGTGCGCGCTGCCATGGGAGCGGAGCGCGGTCGCGTGATTCGCCAACTCCTTACGGAAAGCGTTTTGCTTGCTTTCTCCGGCGGTTTGCTCGGCATTCTTTTCGCCACCAAAGGCTTGCAGCTACTCAAAGCCACGCTTCCGGCGGACACGCCGCGCCTCGCCGATGCGCACATCGACTGGCGCGTTCTCGTGTTCACCGGCGGCCTTGCCATCCTTACTGGTTTTCTCTTTGGTCTTGCTCCCGCTCTTCATTCATCGCGAGCCGCTCTCGCCGAATCGCTCAATTCCGCCGGCCGCGGCGCGGGTGTATCCATCTCTCAACGTTTGCGCAGCGGATTGGCCATCGCCGAAGTTGCCTTTGCCGTGCTTCTCGTCATCGCTGCCGGTTTGCTCACTCGCAGTTTCTTGGCGCTTTCCCATGTCGATCCCGGCTTTCGCGCCGAGCGCCTCCTCACTGCGCGCGTCACTCCCAATCAAGAATTCTGCAGCGATCCTTCGCGTTGCATTTCCTTTTACCGTGAATTGCTCGATCGCATGCGGGCCGTTCCCGGCATCAATTCCGCTGCTCTCATCAACACTCTTCCTCTTGGCGGCCGCCTAGCGAAGCGTTCTCTCGAAATCGAAATTGAGCCCACGTCCCCCGGCGCCATCATGCCGCTTTTTTGGATGGATGTCGTCACGCCCGATTACCTTAGCCTCATGAGTATTCCCGTCCTGGCTGGCCGCGGCTTCACCTCCGCGGACGACTCCGGTAATCCGCCCGTCGCCATCGTGACCGCCTCCACCGCCCGCCGCTATTGGCCTGGCCGAAGCGCCGTTGGTTCGCGCGTGCGTCTTGACCGCGACACAGAGTGGCGCACCGTCGTGGGCATCATCTCCGACGTACGTGCCTATGACTTGCAGAAGTATGTTCCCGATTGGATCAACGGCACGATCTATGTTCCGTATACGCCAAAAGCCACTCTCGAAGGTGGCCGAGTCCCTTCCGATATGACCATTGTTGTGCAATCCAGCCTTGAAGAATCGCAAGCGCAGGATGTTCTTCGCCGAACCATCGCCAGTCTCAACCCCGAAGTCCCCGCTAGTGAGGTCAGGCCGATGCGCGCCGTTGTTTATGAATCCGTGTCCACGCCCGCATCCACTACGGTTCTGTTTGTCGCGTTTGCCGCGCTTGCGCTCGCTCTCGGTCTCATCGGCATCTACGGCGTTCTCTCTTTTCTCGTTTCCAGGCGCACTCGCGAAATCGGCATTCGTCTCGCCCTCGGCGCGCAACGCCGCGATGTGCTCTGGCTCGTCATGAAGGAAGGTGCGAAATTCTCGCTGATTGGAATCGCTCTCGGCTTGACTTCCGCGCTCGCCATTACCCGTATTCTCGCCAGTGACCTCTACGGCATACGGCCGGCCGACCCCTTCACCTTCATCGCCACCGCTGTCCTCATGAGCGCAGTCACGCTCCTGGCCTGCTACATCCCCACGCGCCGCGCCATGCGCGTCGATCCACTCAACGCTTTGCGTCATGAATAATGCCGAAACGGAAGCGCGAAGCGCAACTCACGCTTGGCCCCTTGTGGAGACTCCTGCGTTGGACTTCACATCACATTCCAGGCGTATCGTCGGCAAACAAGAAGCAACTCGGTTTCTTCCTGTTTGCTCGTAAATCGGAAGCTGACTGCAAACAGCTGTCCGATTTCGCGACGACTTCTTCCCGTAACCGGACAATTGGAGGGCACATCTCGGGTGTCGGTAAACCACTAAGTGTAGCTGGTACAAGGGGGTTATAACGGAGGAAAGTGGGAATAGTAGGTGCCCTAAGTTCACCGGTATTCAGGGGAGCGCAGCCATGCAAACGCTTTGGCAGGACTTGCGATTCGCGGTTCGCATGCTCAAGAAGAATCCCGGATTCACGGCCGTCGCCGTGCTAACGCTCGCCGTAGCCATCGGCGCAAACGCCGTAGTCTTCAGCGTGATGAATGGGCTGTTCCTGCGCGCACTGAGCGTGTCCCAGCCGGAAAGCCTCTACTCACTCGAGCACGGAGCCGACAAGGACGCAAGTGAGTCGTATCCCGATTATCTCGATCTGCGCGATCGCAACCGCAGCTTTGATAACCTCATCGCCTCTAACATCGACCAGGTCTCTCTCGACACCGGCAATAATCCGTCCCGCGCCTGGGTTTACGAAGTGAGCGCTAATTATTTCGATGCATTAGGCGTTCAGCCCTACCTTGGCCGTCTTGTCCACTCCTCCGACGAGCATGCTCCACATATCGTGCTTACCTACGCGTATTGGCACACCCATTTTCAGGACGATCGTAGCGTCGTGGGCCGGGTTCTCCGTCTCAACAGCCATCCTTATACCGTCGTCGGTGTAACCCCGCCCGGGTTTCGCGGGACTGTGTTGATCTTCTCGCCCGATTTTTTTGTGCCCATCGTCAACCAGCAACAGGACGACGCAGCGGATCTCTTGAAAGCGCGCGGAAGTCGTTGGATTAGCGAGGTGCTTGGACACGTGAAGGCGGGAGTCACTCCAGCGCAGGCGGTTGCCGACCTGAACTCGATTGGTTCTGCTCTCGAAAAGAGCTATCCCAAAGAGGATGCTCAGATGAGCTTCAGTTTGGAGCGTTCAGGCCTTCCCGGTGGCGGTTTTGGCGCCGCCATTCAGGCGTTCCTCGGTGGATTGATGCTACTCGCGGGACTGATTCTCCTGGCCGCCTGCGCCAATCTGGGCAGCCTCTTTGCCGCGCGCGCCGCGGACCGCTCACGCGAAGTCGCTCTGCGCCTCGCCCTAGGCGCAGGCCGCACACGCATTCTGCGGCAGCTATTCACCGAAGCTCTGCTGATTTCACTCATGGGAGGCGCTGCCGGACTTTGGGGCAGCGTAGGGCTTCTGCGCTGGTTGGCCGTGTGGCAGCCGTTTCCCCAATACCCAATCAGCATGCCGGTGAATCCGGACGCAACCGTTTATGGAGTCGCATTGCTCTTGAGTATAGTCAGCGGATTTCTCTTCGGCGCGGTTCCCGTCAAGCAGGTGCTTCGCACCGATCCTTATCAGGTCATCAAGTCGGGATCCACCGGCTCGGTGGGGGGCCGGCTTACCGCCCGCGACCTGTTGCTCGGCGCACAGATCGCGATCTGCGCGGTGCTTGTCACCTCTTCCATGGTTGCCGTCCGCGGACTGGCTCGCTCGCTGCACAGCAATTTCGGTTTTGAGCCGCGCGACGCGATGCTCGTTGACATCGATTTGAATATGGCCGGTTATAAACCCGATCACGTGCCCGCAATGCAAAAGCGTATGCTCGACGCCATGGCCTCGATTTCTGGCGTAAAGTCCGTAGGCTTGGTCAACCAACCTCCATTACAACCCGCCTGTTGCAGCGAGTTGAATATCTTTAACGACAAAACAGCCGATCTCAGGCCAACCAATGCCGCAGCTCACGTGATTATGTTCAGCATCTCTCCTGAATATCTCCAGGTGGCGGGCACGCCTTTATTGGCCGGCAGAGACCTGACATGGCACGACGACAAGAATGCGCCGCGCGTCGCCGTGGTGAACCGGCTATTTGCTAGCAGAATGTTCGGCTCCGCCACAAACGCGCTCGGCGGATATTACAAACTGCACGATGGAACGCGCATCCAGGTGGTGGGTATCGTCGAAGACGGAAAATACAGTCCTAACATTACCGAAGATCCTCGGCTCGCGATGTTTCTGCCCATTTTGCAATCACCCTCCACTGAGACGTGGCTGGTTGTCCGCTCGAGCGCCAATTCCCGCCAACTGGCCGCAGCCATAAGAACTAAACTCCGCGACCTAGACGCTGGGCTGCCGACTTTCGTCCAAACATGGAACGAAGCGATGGACGGAGCTCTATTTTCTTCACGCATGGCGGCCCTTTCCCTGGGCGTACTGGGCGCGATGGGAGCGATCTTGTCGGTAACTGGTATTTTTGGATTGGCTGCGTATTCCGTCAGCAAACGCTTGCGGGAGTTGGGAATTCGTATGGCACTCGGAGCACAGCGCAAGGAAGTGTTAAAGGCAGCATTGGGACGCGCATTCAAATTGCTAGCCTACGGTTCAGTAGCCGGATTGCTCCTCGGTATTCTGGCCGGCCGGGTGCTCGCCTTTATCGTGTATCAAGCATCTCCCCGCGACCCGCTGGTATTGGTCGGTACTGTTCTGGCAATGTCGTTACTGGGGCTTGTAGCCACGTGGATTCCGGCACAACGCGCGCTGTCCATCGATCCCGCGATCCTGCTGCGCGAGGAGTGAACTACCGGACACGGATTGGAATAGGTTCTTCGACTCCCAGTTGAAAGCTGCGCATCTCCACCTATGTTCTCGTAGTCAGTTGTTTGCCAAGACGCCATCCCACGATTGAGGCAGTCTGGAGTCAAAATTTCCGTGTTCCGGCCGGTTTGTCGGCAAGCCGGAAATAATGGCGCGATGCGGTCTCCTGCAATTATTTCCGCATACCCCGTGACTCGGGGCCGAATATGACAACCCCTGCCATCTCCCGGCGCTCGCCACTCGACGCACCCTCGCCGAGATTACTTCCTCGTAAGTTGATGCTCACGAAAGAACGCCCACATCTGTCTTGTCGCATCGATGCTGCGGCTATACCGCCCGATCATCCATTCCGCCGCTACCCGCTTGCCGCCAGGCCACTGATGGCCTTCTCCCTTCACCGTGTAGAGCACCACGCCCGCATCGTCAGCGCAGTCCGTGTATTGGAGTCGCGTGACATCCGCAGCGACCGTAGATTCGATCGGATTCGGTCCACACCGGTTTCGCCGAGACCAATTCGCCATAAAGCCCGGAACACTCGGAAATGTGCCGCCGGCGAGCTTTGACCAGCCGCCGTTGTACGGACAAATAGGATCGGCGGTTCCATGAAAGGCAATCACCGGCACCGGTCGATGGTTCGTGCACCAGCTCCAACCCGGGTCGAGCCCAGCCGAAACCATCCCGACCGCCGCGATTCGATCGGACAGCGTGCACGACAGCACGAACGCCATGCCGCCGCCGTTCGACATCCCGTTTGCGTAGATCCGCGTCTTGTCGATGTTGTAGGACGCCTCCAGCTTGTCGATCAACTCCGAGATGAAGATGACATCGGGCATGCGCGATGGCGTTTCGCTTCCTGTCATTTCCCATGACCTGGGACCGAAACCCGTCCCCTCGGGATAGATGACCATGAACGCGTTCTCGTCGGCTACCAGGTTCCATTGGCTGATGGCCATTGAGGAGCTTGGCCACGACATCGAAGTGTGCAGGCTAATGACCAGCGGTGTCGGCTTCGTGCGGTCGTAGCTCTTTGGGACATAGAGCAGGTACTCCCGCTTTTCGCCGGAGGAAATGATGGTATCGGTGGTGGCGCTGGTCCAATTCGGGAAGTAGAAAACGGAGTAGAAAAATCCGAAAGCGAGCAAGGCCAGCACGATGGGCAGGCCAATGAGAACCAGCACTGCGCGGATCACAATCTTCTTGCGATTCATGGCGGTCCTTGAACAAACTGCGCGCGGTGTCTAACGGTAACGAATGAGCGCAATTATAGCCTGCACAGCGCTTTGCAGAGGGCTGCGAGAATTCTGGGAGTATCGTCGGCAACCCTTCCCTTACCGGATTACGTAAGGGTTGCCCGTCAATCGCCCTCGATCGGCGGCAAGATGCCAGCCCCGATGGAGGAAGTTCCCCTGGATACTGCCCGTTCGAGGAGCGCGCGCGGGATCTGGGCCGTCAGACGAGTACAGCTTCAACCGGACGGCGGGGGCTGGCGTGGGCGGACAGCTTAGGGTAGCCCATATAGAAAACAAAAGTGGGCTGCCAGGTGGGATCTGCGGTGATTTCGTTGAGCAGCGCGGCGCGAGAGGCCGGTCTACCCAGCGCCCGCTCATGGTCCACCATTTCCACGGCCTCGTTACAGGGACGCGCGGCAAGTCCGTGGGTAGTCGCGAAGAGATGCGCGCGCTGCCAGATTCGGCCTGCCTGCAAGCACTGTTCCTGCGCGTATCGGTCACGCACGGCGATGAATCCGATCAGCGGCGCGCTGAGCATCAGTTTCGAATAGCCATTCTCGGTACTGCGGGAAGAGGCCCAGCGGAGCATCCGCACAGACATCATCTTGGCAATCGCAGTAGCTACGGGAGGCAGGCCGAAGGCATCAATCGTGAGGCCATCGCGGTATTTCTGGACCGAATTCCATTTCGTGCGGATCCAACGTTCGCTGCCATCCTGGACATCGGGATCGGAATAGATTTCCGCATTTGCGACAGAACTAATCTCGACAATCTTTTTTCGATCGGCTTCAGCCGTGAAGAGGAATAGCTTTACATCTGCGTAGTCGCTCGGCAGACGGTTGAGTGCGTTTACGAAATCTGGCGAAATCGCTTTTAGCGGATCGTAAGCACCACGATTCGTGTGGCGCCGCGGGATGGCGTTGTAAAGCTCATTTTCTTCGCGTTTCCCAGGTGCGAGATTCACTCGGGCCAAGAGTTGTGGTTTGGGTTCGGCGGGGATCGGGCCGAGTTTTCCCGGAAGGAGCGCCGCCGTCGCTGCATATCCGTTAGCAGGCGCGGCCAGCATCAGATTCTCCAGAGCGCAACCCATGCCGATATGCTCCTCGCGCAGATAAGGATCGAGTGCGCCCACGTTCCTCTGGGTATCGATGCTCAGCTCGATTGAAGAATTGGTGATCTTGAAAAGCCAAGGCTGAGTATTATGTGGA
>Ga0209625_1000521_pt1 | contig 9953 bp, 6 predicted proteins | sample JacPin_JW_Ref_M2_FD_187960 | JGI IMG/M metagenome (GOLD analysis project Ga0209625, IMG submission 187960) | Forest soil microbial communities from Algoma, Ontario, Canada - Jack Pine, Ontario site 1_JW_Ref_M2 (SPAdes) (version 2) | ecosystem: Environmental > Terrestrial > Soil > Boreal...
GAACGACGGCCTTTCTACCGCGAGGAATGCCGACGCTTCCGATGCCGCGATATTTTTCAAATGGACTTGGTTCGCACTGGCCGAACGCGGACTCCGCTGCCGTCTTTCTCGAAAAGCAGTTTGTCACCGAGGCGAACGCCCAGAGCACGGCGAATCTCGTGCGGCACCGTGATCTGTCCCTTGCTTGTGATTCGCGCCTGCTTTTTCAAAATGACCTCCTATTCCTTACTTTACGACAAACCTCCTTACTTTATGGAAGTGCGGAATGGCAGACGGTCCGGGAGGGCGGCAAGGTGGCTTAGGGTCCTGATACTGAGCTCTCAATGAAGTGGCCGGTCGCTTAGAATCAACCTTCAGCAATCTCCTCATTACTGTGGCAGAACGCGATAGCTTGATGACCGCGTCTCCGAACGGATAGAAGATCACAAACCCAACTATTCCCGGCCGTATGAAGGATGCGCAGCTAACTCAACTTCTTGCGGGCCACGGTGACAAGCTCTATTTCATGGAAGGCCGCGAACTGGAGACCAGACCTTGCGCTCATGTAATTGGGTCCGCTGCACAGAGGGTGATTCGGGCCGCGATAGCAGGGTTGCCAAAGCCGATTCGGAATGACTCGCGCGGGAGTTCTGGTACGACAGGTAGCAACCTCACCGAAAAGAAATTACCTAACATCCTCTCGCTCTCGTGCGTTCATAGTTCCGAGGCAACCCCCTGGAACTTCAACTGGTTGATTTTGCTGGGCTAATTTTCCGTTAGCGTCGTGGAACCGGAAATGCACTCAGCCGAAAGCGTCTCGACGGATACGGATGGTGATGGGACATCGATTGGACGAGGCCGCAGCTGATTCCTTGGCCCCGGACCCCTTTGCGCCAAAACGCGCCAAAAGACGGCGCTTGGTTTCACTCCCTCCGAAACCAAGGAGGCTCATTGCTGGACTTCAACGGGGAATTTTCGACTGATACGGCGGGGAGTTTTCAATCGGAATTGTGGACGTTGCGACTGGAAACCGTGATTCACGTCCTCCAAGTCCGCAAGGCTCTACAGGTTTCGCAGGATGGCAGGTCCCGCACCCGACTTCTAGACTTTAGCTGTCAAGGCGTAGCCCGGTTAGGCTTTCGCTTTGCTCCGCGGATGCCGACTCACCGCGGCGATCACAGAGTGTGAAGTGTGAGCGCTCGACAGATAGACGATGGCGTGAGTGCTTTGCGTTTGGCGGTTGACTGCGCCAGCTTGCGGCATTTGTGTCCCGAGTTCGTCAAGCGGATTTGGGCGAGAGTTTTGTCGGATAATTGCCTAGATTTAGCGGCGCAAATGTCGTTTTACTTCGTGCTTTCGATATTTCCCTTTTTCTTGGTCGTTGCCGCCATCGTTGGCTGGTTGCCGTCGACAAACCTTTGGCACGCACTGGTGCAATGGACCACTGACTATCTGCCCCAAGGCTCTCGCCGCCTGCTTTTCTCTGTGATTCTCGATTTAACCAACGGATACACGCGATTTCTTTCCATGGGACTGCTCGTGACGATCTGGACGGCGTCCTCAGGGTTCGTGAGTCTAATGGAGGCGCTAAGCATCGCACACGGCGGGAGAGATACGCGCAACTTCTGGAAGAAGCGATTGATCGCGATCATTGCGACGCTTGTATCGGCGATTTTCTTTCTGGTCATATTTGGTCTGGCCACGATGAGTCGCGGAGCTGCGGGCATGCTCTCGGATCATCTACGGGCCTTTACGGTCTCCAAAGCGACGTGGGAAATCGCTCGGTGGCTTGCCAATCTCTTGCTGATCCTCCTAGCGATCGGTTTGGCCAATTATTTTCTGCCGGACGCCAAGCGGTCATGGCGCTGGCTGACGCCTGGCACTTCATTCGTGGCGATTACGTTCGTCCTGGCTTCAGTCGCATTCAATGTCTATATCCAACACTCTCCGAATATTCCGCGGGTCTATGGGACGCTCGCCGGTTTCATCCTTATGATGTGGATCTATATGGCCAATCTGATCCTTTTGATAGGCGCAGAAACAGATACCGCGATTGAAGAAATGCAGAAGCAGGGGCTTGCCGCGTGAACAGTAGCGGACTCGCTTCGCCCAGAATGGAACCCGCGCGACCTAAGAGAGTACGACGTGCCATATGCTTTCTGGCTCTTTTGGTTTCCTGGAGTCTTCCTGTATCTGGTCAGGAGGGCGAGCCGAGCGGTGGCGAGAAGTTCGAGGGCCAAAAGGTTTCGAAGGTGGACGTGAGCACGAAAGCTTCGATGGATGTTGAAGCGTTTCGCTCCTTGATTAAACAGAAGGCTGGAGAGCCGTTTTCTATGACAGCCATCCGCGACTCGGTTGCCGCGTTGCAACAGACGAAACTGTTCTCAAAGGTTCAGGTGAGCATTCAGCCGGAACAGCCGGGGCTAAACATTCTGTTCATTCTTCAACCAACCTTATACGTTGGGATGGTGTCTTTCCCCGGTGCGACTCGAACTTTCCCGTATACAAGACTTTTGCAGGCAGTGGGTATTCCCGAGCAGGTTGCCTACACCGATGATTTGCCCTCACAGGGAACGCAGGCGCTGCTGAAATTTTTTCGCACCAACGGGTACTTTACTGCGTCGGTTGAAACGCATATCGAGCGCGACGAGGCGCATCGCATCGTCAACATCATCTTTGACTGCCACCTGAACCGTCTGGCAAAAATTGGTCAGGTGAACATCGCGGGAGCTTCTCCCGATGAAACTGCCGACGTGCGTCGAGCGCTCGAGTCGTTCTGGGCGACGTTGAAGGGCGCATCGCTGAAATCGGGGAAGAAATATTCTCAGCAGCGCATCACGAAGTCGGTCGATTACATTCGCGCCCATCTTCGGAGCAAAGGCAGGCTTGCCCCGGTAGTGCGATTCATTTCCCCTGAGTATCACGCAGAAAACAACCGGGCAGATCTGAATTTTGAAGTCAATCCGGGACCGATGCTTTCCGTCCGCGTCACAGGGGCCCGAATTTCAAAGAGGACTATCAAGCGCCTAATCTCCATTTATGAGGAGAACTCAGTTGACAAGGACCTCGTGGATGAGGGCCGGCGCAATCTCCTTTCTTATTTTCAATCCAAGGGATACTTCGATGCGAGCGTCGATTCACATCTGGACCAACAGGCCAACTCTGTCAGCGTTGTCTATGAAGTGGGCAGGGGCTTGAAGCACCGGGTGGAAGACGTCGAATTTAAAGGCAATCACCATTTCGAGGATAAACAGTTAGCGAGACTGGTTCTTGTCAAAAAAGGTCGCGTTGCCTTTGGACATTTCTTTTCTCGCGGAGAATATAGCGACGATCTGCTTCGAAAGAGCGTGAACGCACTCACGGCCGCATACAAAGACTCTGGGTTTGCCGACGTAGTCATCACTCCCAAAGTCACGGATCACGAGCGTAGTGTGGACGTGACGTTCGAGGTCTCAGAAGGCGATCAATACAAAGTCAACACTCTGAAGATGGAGAACAGCGGGAAGCAACCCGTGGAGACGGACACGGGCAAGCATCCGCTGAATCTCCAACCTGGCAAGCCGTATTCACCGCACCTCCTTCAAGACGACCGCAACAGAATCCTCGCTCGCTACTTGGATATTGGTTACTTGAATGCGCAATTTCGGTCGACCGTTACTCCCTCTGCAAACAATCCGCATTTGGTTGATGTGGTTTACACGATCGACGAGGGTCCGCGAGTGCAAATTGATGGGGTGGCGATCCTCGGAGAGAACAGAACGCGCCGAAGCTTTATAAGCAAGGTGGCAGGTCCAAAAATAAGTACAGGGCAGCCAATGAGCTTGGGAAATTTTCTGAAGTCTGAGAGCGATCTTTACAATCTCGGTATTTTCGATTGGGTGAGTGTTAAGCCTGTCGCACCCATTAGCGAGCAGAGGCAGGAAGAAGTGCTTGTCAAAGTGGCCGAGTCGCCACGCAACTCGGTCGATTTCGGAGGAGGGTTTGAGGTGATTCCGCGAAGCGGCAACATTCCGGTTGGAACGGTTGCCCTGCCGGGAATCCCTCCGATCGGGCTTGGTAGCAAGTTCAGAGGCAGCCAGCAAAGCTACTGGGGCCCACGAGTTTCTATTGAATTTGCCAGGCACGACTTGCGCGGGAGCGCAGAGACTGCCGCGTTTGGGCTCGTCTATTCACGTTTGGATCAGCGCGCGTCTTTCACTTACACGATCCCGCGACTGAGCGGCTCCTCGTGGAGTTCGCTTTTCAGCCTCTCCGCCGAAAGATCGACACAAATCTCCATTTACACTGCAGAAATCGCCGGTGCGTCTTGGCAAGTACAGAAGTCCCTCGACGCCAAACGCACGCGGAACCTGATCTTCCGCTATAGCTATCAGCTCACTTCACTGACAAACGTTACGATCCCCGATCTCGTTCTGCCTCAAGACCAACACGTGCGACTCTCGACGTTCGACGTCGAGTACGTTCGCGATACCCGCGACAAGCCTCTAGATGCCCATCACGGCGTCTACCAGACCTTTGATTTCGGAGTGTCGCCTACAGCACTTGGATCGAGTGCGGATTTCGTCCGTTTTTTCACCCAGACATCCTTCTATAGGCCTATCAAGCCCTGGCTGACCTGGGCTAACAATTTCCGTTTGGGGCTGGCCATACCTTTTGCGGGAAGCATTGTCCCATTGAGCGAACGCTTTTTCTCCGGGGGCGCAGATTCGCTACGCGGATTTCCGATTAATGGTGCAGGCCCGCAACGCCCTGTAACTGTTTGCAGTAATCCGAACGATCCATCTACCTGCACTTTGATCAGCGTCCCGGTCGGTGGTGATATGCTCGCTATTTTTAATTCGGAACTTCGGTTCCCGATACCGCTAAAGAAAGATCTGGGCGGAGTGCTTTTTTATGATGGGGGCAACGTCTACAAGAACATTAATCTTCGGCAATTCGGTGACGACTATACGCACACGATCGGTTTTGGCTTTCGGTACAAAACCCCTGTCGGACCGATTCGTTTCGATGTGGGTCGGAGATTGACATCGGTGCCTGGCGTCAACGCGACGCAATACTTTGTGACTCTGGGCCAAGCATTCTGACCTCAGGTAGTTGTTGATTGATCGGCCTCCCCTCCCGCTGATCCCGTCTTCAGCTGCGTGGCATGCAGAGCTGTTCGGAGTGAGAAATGAATTGGAAGAAGGCGAGTCGATGGATCGGCGTGGTGCTTCTGAGTTTGCTATCCGCTCTTTTCGTCGTTGGCTACTTTTTTGTTCATTCGAGAATGTTCAATCAATTTGTGCTGTCTCAGCTGGAACAACAGACACGCGCCAGGGCGGGCGCGCGATTGAACATTTCGAGCATGGCCATTAGCTGGCATCATCTGGCTATCGATCTTTACGGCCTGACTTTACACGGCGCTGAATCCTCCCGCATTCAGCCCCCGCTTCTCGCAATAGAACACCTCCGCATAAGATTGAAAATCGTTTCCCTTCTGAGGTCCAAGGTTGACCTGGCTGAAATCGTGATCGATAGGCCTGAGGCTCATATATTTCTGGACGCACAGGGCCACTCAAACTTGCCGGAAACCCCGCCCGCAAGCTCATCGAGCTCATTTTCCGAGACTATTTTCAATTTGGCGGTACAACACGTCTCAATTAATGACGGCCAAATTTACTACAACGACGAAAAGATTCCGCTCGCTGCTGAGCTCCGTGATTTCCGGGCCGAAAGCAGCTTCAACAACTTGTCCAGCGAGTATCGCGGCTCTCTTTCCTACAACAATGCTCGTATCGCAGCCAAGAATTTCAATCCGGTAGAGCATGATCTTCGCCTGCAATTCGCGGCAAATCGTTCCAGTTTGACGATCAATTCGCTGACCTTGGCCGCTGGCAAGTCGCACGTAAGCGCTCAGGGAAAATTGGCGAATTACGACAGGCCGTCCGTCGAAGCTAACTATGCGGGAGTCGTCGTTACATCCGAGCTCGCTCACATTTTAAAAGAGCCCTCGCTGCCCGAAGGTGAGGTCGCGCTAACGGGGAACTTTCGCTACCAGAATATTCCGGGGCAACAGAATTTCCTCGACAGCGCGTCTCTGGAAGGGGTCGCGAGCAGCCGGGGTTTATTGGTCCGGATCGGGCAAGCCTCAATTCCAACGCAGGGCATCCGAGCCGTCTATCGGCTCCATGATGGCGATCTAAATGTCAGGAATATCGAGGCGCGGCTGCTAGGTGGGCACCTCAGTGGGAATTACGAACTGCGAGACTTAAGCCGCGCCCCCGCCTCGCGCTTTGACGCAGCAATCCGCAATGTCTCTCTCGAGGCGATCGATCTCGCCGCTGGGACAGAGAATCGCGAAGCGGTTCGGCTGTCAGGCCGTGCAGATGTCACCGCGCAAGTGTCGTGGTCGTCCAGCGTTCAGGATGCTTTGGTTCGGGCCCACGCAGAAATTCACGGTCCAAATCAGCCCGCTGCTGGCAGCTCGACGATTCCGGTGAATGGCCTCGTTGATGTGACCTATGAGGGCGCTCGTAACGCGGCTTCATTCGGACAGTCATATTTGCAGACCGGAAATACCAGGGTCGCGGTTTCCGGCATTCTGAGCAAGCAATCGCAATTGAACGTACAGGCAAACACGAACGACCTTCACGAAGTGGCCGTTCTGGTGTCCGCTCTCGGTGGCTCGAGCGCAGCTGCAAAAGACACACCGTCACGACCGCCACTTGACCTTCATGGGTCAGCGCGCTTCAGTGGGCACGTGCTCGGCGACGCGAAGAACCCGCGAATCGGAGGCGAGTTTTTTGCGAACGATTTTGACGTACGCGGCGTGCACTGGCGTGCTTTGCACACGAGCATCGATGCGGGGTCGTCTGGCGTTGCTTTAAGCGACGGCTCTCTGCAGGGCGCGCAAGAAGGAAAAATCAATTTCAGTGCTCGCATAGGTTTGAGCTCGTGGTCGTTCACCCCTGCAAGTCCGATCTCATTGCAGGCCAGCGCAGGGCAAGTCTCGATCGCTGATCTTCAGAGGCTCGCGCAGACGAATTACCCGGTCGACGGGACGCTTACCGCAGGCATTTCTGTTCACGGTTCGGAGCAGAACCTGACAGGAAGCGGCTCGCTTCGTGTCCTTCACGCTTCTGCGTGGAACGAGCAGGTTGCGAGTTTTACCGCCGACTTTAAGAGTGATGGCAATGCGATTCATTCAAACGCGCAGCCGCAAATTCCCGCGGGCCGTCTTGCAGCTACGCTGTCATACGTGCCAAAGACCCAGGAATATGAAGCAACGCTAAACTCGTCGGGACTCCAGTTCGACCAACTTCGGGCTGTACAGGCGCGCGATCTCGGCGTCAACGGCATGGCAACCCTGTCCGCCAAAGGTCGTGGAACCGTGAAGGATCCGGAGTTCGCTGTAAATTTCCAAATTCCAAAACTTCAGGTTCGCGATCAAGTGATTTCGCAAGTGCAGGCGCAATTGAGCATGGCGCATGAGCGTGTAGAGTTCTCACTTGATTCGAGGGCCGACCAGGGCTTCATCCGCGTGAATGGAGGTGTTAATCTGACGGGCGACTACACTGCAAGTGCCTCACTTGATGTGCGTGCTCTCCCAGTGGGCATTGTGCTCGCAAGATATTTGCCTCGAAATCAGAACCTGCGGGGCGAGACGGAAATTCATGCCAGCCTGAACGGTCCTCTGAAAGATCCCAAGCGTGTAGTGGCGCACGTCGAAGTTCCGAAACTGGACATCGCTTACAATTCGGTTCAGTTCGGCCTCGTCAGCCCACTTCGTGTGGATTACCGCGAAGGCGTCGCGAAGTGCGAGCGTACAGAACTGAAGGGCACGAAAACTGACCTCACCCTGCAAGGCATCATTCCTGTGAAAAGCACCGTCCCATTGAACGTGTCCGGAAACGGCACCGTTGACTTGTCGTTGCTGCAAGACTTCGTTCCGAGCGTACAAAGTAACGGGCACGTCGACTTCAATGTTTCAGCGCGCGGCGATTTTTCGCATCCGATGATGGAAGGGCAAATTCACATTGTCGACGCAGCTCTATCGACCGAGACAACTCCGATCGGTCTCGAGGGAGTGAATGGGGAGTTTCAGATTTCTGGTGACCGCGTCGAAATCAAGCACTTCTCGGGCGCAGCAGGTGGAGGCAATGTTACAGCGCGCGGCTTTATGACATACGGCAAGCAGCCGGCGTTCGATCTTGGCCTCGATGCGAAAACTGTACGGGTGCGCTACCCCGAAGGTATTCGTTCGATCCTGAGCGGCAATCTTTCACTGAAAGGAACCGCAGCGGATTCGCAATTGACCGGCCGCGTTCTGATTGACCGGCTCTCTTTTACTCAACAATTTGATCTCGCGAATTTCCTGGGGCAGTTTTCCACAGAAACTCCCGGCACAACGGCTTCGCCGTTCGAGCAAAACATGAAATTGAACGTGTCGGTGTCGTCTGCCGAGGATCTGAATCTTGCCAGCAGCAAAATAAGTATCGCAGGAGCCGCGAATCTTCGGCTCAGCGGCACGATGGCCGATCCCGTAGTGCTTGGAAGGACGAACCTGACGAGCGGCGAGGTTTTCTTCCTGGGGAAGCGCTACGAAATTCAGAACGGAACGATCGAATTTGTCAACCCGCTTCGCACCACTCCGGTAGTGAACCTGTACGTTAAAACAACCGTTCAGCAATACAACATTACACTCAGTTTTGTGGGGTCGATCGACCACCTTCAGACGAACTATACGTCCGATCCCCCGCTTCCTTCTTCCGACATCATCAACCTTGTAGCGTTCGGTAAGACGACCGAGCAGGCAGCCACGAGCCCAAGCACGCCCGCGACGGTGGGAGCGGAATCGGTACTCGCGCAGGGTGCCACTGGCCAGGTAAGCGGACAAATTGAGAAACTCACGGGGATTTCACAGTTGACGATCGATCCGCTTGCGAGCAACAGCCAGGCGAATCCAGGCGCGCAAGTTGCGATTCAACAACGCGTCACCGGTAATATCTTGCTGACGTTCAGCACGGATGTAACAAGCACTCAGAATCAGGCGGTTCAGGTGGAGTACAAGGTGAAGAAGGATTTGTCGGTTTCCGCGCTGCGGGATGAGTACGGCGGATACGCAATTGATGTCCGGATTCACAAGAGGTTCTAGTGTGGTGCATTATGTCAACCACGACTGTAAGTGTGTCGACGCGGGAAGCGTATAACAAGCCAAAGACCGAGAGGGTCGCGAAGCCGCCTCCGAATCCCGGCTTACAGATTTGCTTCACGGTCAGCAAGCGCTCCGGCGAGATGGACTTCCCGAGGAGGAAGCCCGGCAGTCTGATTAACGCGAATTTACACGGTCGCCGCTTTCGCCATCCGCTCGGTTTTGTGGTATTTCTAGAACAACTCTCGTTCCCGCTTGCAGCCAATCATCCACATCGTGTCCATAAAGCGCAGCCGCACTCGATGTAGATTTCGTATGCGCGTAGCTCGATTTCTTCACATGTGGGATGGGCTTCAGCAGCGAGTGATTCGCTCCCCACCTAAGAGAATCTCTCTGTGGGTTGAGGTACGGTCAACATATCCTTGGCTCCTTCCCCAGGGATTTGCCGAGGGTTCTGCCTTCTCGGCTCGCGGATGCGGGTAGTACGACAAAAGGCGCAGTCTTCCGAAAAAATTGCTCAGTAGTGTCTTGTGTCACGGCGATGCAACAACCGGCATCTACGGTCAAGTGGCTGATTTCAAAAGGACATTTCCCAGTCCGCATGGCAGTCAAGATGCACAACGAGGGTTTGAGACTGGCCTAGATAACACGAATTCGTTCAGTTGCACACTGAAAATGCCTTTGGACCCTGCCCGCCTACGGGAGAAAAATATGGAGAATCAGATTATTCAACGGAGAGCGATTGGTTTACTCGTGGTGCTTGCCACGGTCCTAACGGTGATAGCGGTCTGGAACCTTCCAGAGACTGCCGTCCCCGAGAGCAGATAAAGACCTCATCTTCGTG
>Ga0209625_1000522_pt1 | contig 9944 bp, 8 predicted proteins | sample JacPin_JW_Ref_M2_FD_187960 | JGI IMG/M metagenome (GOLD analysis project Ga0209625, IMG submission 187960) | Forest soil microbial communities from Algoma, Ontario, Canada - Jack Pine, Ontario site 1_JW_Ref_M2 (SPAdes) (version 2) | ecosystem: Environmental > Terrestrial > Soil > Boreal...
AGACGTCGCGGGCAGGCCGGCGCGCTCCAACTGCACGGTGGTATGCTCAACTCCAAATTCCCTTGCCGCGACGCGCTGAATTGAGGCCAGCAAGCGTTCACACTCGTCGAGGTGCATATCCGGGATGCGCGCGTGGAGACTGAGCGCATGGTGACCTCCGCCGAGGGACCAAAGATGCACATCGTGCACTTCCTGCACACCCTGGACCGTCAAGATAGCGTGGGCGACGTCCTCAACGCGCAAATCAAGCGGGCGGCCTTCCAGAAGAATGTGTGAGGATTCGCGCAGGATGCCGATGCTGGACCAGAGCACGAGCAAGCCGATGGCCAGGCCGAGAAGCGGATCGATCCAAAGTGCACCGGTCGCATGGATGATTACTGCGCCGGCGATGATGGCGATATTTGAAAGCGCGTCACCGAAATTGTGAACCAGGATGCTGCGCAGATTGAGGTCGCCCCTCCCGCGGACAAGAGCGAGGGTGATGCCGCCATTGACGGCGAGAGCGCCGACGGAGGTCCAGATCATCCAGCTCTCGACCACGGCCACGGGAGAGCGGAAGCGTTCGAAAGCTTCATACCCGAGCCAGAGCGAAAGCAAGACGAGGACAAAGGCGTTGGTGAACGCGGCCAGAGTGCCGGCGCGATGATACCCGTAGGTCTTTTCGCTATCGGCAGGCCGTTCGGCCCAGCGCATCGCGAGATAGGAAATGCCGAGCGCGGGGACGTCGGAAAGATTGTGAACCGCGTCGTTGAGAAGGGCGACGCTGCGGCCGAGAATGCCGCCAAAGACCTCCGCTATAACCAAACCGAGCGTAGCGGCCATGGCCCAGCCAAGCACAGAGGGGCGCAGCGTGGGATGAGAATGGCCAGCGTGAGTGTGGCCGAGGGAATGCGAATGACCGGCGTGACCGTGGTCGTGGGAATGAGCGGCCATCCACTTTATTCTACCCGCACGATGGCGGCGGTGCAGCCCTTTCCCTTGCTTGTTAGGCAGTATGACACTTCGCCTCCGCGAATTGATTGACGCTCCTTCCGTCGGCTGCGACCATGAAACGAGCTTCTCGTTCCACGCGTGCGCGGAACGAGCCTTCAGACAGGGGTTTTGCGCTCATAGCAATGACGCTTCCCATCGCTAAATTGAGTTTCTGGGGCGTGCGCGGGTCGACGCCGACGGTGGACCCGGCGACGTGGCGCTACGGCGGCAATACGCCTTGTCTGGAGCTGATTGCGCCGGACGGCACGCAGTTCATTCTGGATTGCGGCACGGGGCTGCGCATGCTGGGGAGCCGCTGGGCCGCGCCGAACGGCGGGAAAGCGCCGGAGACGCACATCCTGGTCACGCATTATCACTGGGATCACATACAGGGGATTCCGTTTTTTTCGCCGTTGTACGCGGAGAACAACGAATTTCATTTCTACAGCTTCCGATCCAAATATCTGGGGCGCGACAGCCTGAAACAAGTCTTCGAAGCGCAGATGGCTCTGCCCTACTTTCCCGTGGACATGTCCGCGATGAACGCGAAGCGAAAGTTCAAGGAAGTGGACGGCGGCGATACGTTCAAAGTTGGAGAGAACAAGATCACGGCGCGCTGGCTGAATCATCCGCAGGGCTGCCTGGGCTTTCGAATCGAGACGCCGGCGGGAACGGTGGCCTATGCCACGGACAACGAGCCGGGCGACGCGAAACTGGACGAGAGCCTACGGGAGCTGGCCGCCGATGCGGACATCTTCATTAATGACGCGCAATTCACACCCGAGCAACTGGAGACGACAAGGAAGGGCTGGGGACATTCCACGTGGCTGGAGGGCGTAAAGGTGGCGCGCCATGCGGGTGCGAAGACCCTGGTGCTTTTCCACCACGACCCCGATTCGACCGACCGCATGGTGGATTCGATTCTTCGGCAGGCGCGGCAAGAGTTCGACTCAGTGTTCGCGGCGAGCGAAGGCATGGTGATCACGCTCGGGGCGCCAGGAGACAGAGTTCAAGCGCACATGCCGGGAACGCGAACGGCGTTGCGCCGCGAAGCACAATTCCACGCGAAAGTCTGCGGCGTAACCGAAGGCGGGAAAGACTTCGAGGAAGAGACCGTCGTGCGGGACATTTCCTTGCAGGGAGCGCTGATTTCACTGAAGCACTTGCCACGGCTGCAATCGGAGCTGCAAGTCACCATGGAGGCGCCGGGCACGGATGGGGTGCAAGCGATGAACTTGCGCGGTTACGTCGTGAGAATCGACGCGGGACCGGAGAAGGGGCATGTTGCCGTTGGCGTAGTTTTTACTGACTGACTTAGAGTTTCAAGTTCACAAGACTTTCTAAGTAGGGGCGCAGCATGCTGCGCCCCTACTGCTTTCTTGGCCTGAGCGTGCCGCTGCTGTAGGCTGAGGTGACTACCCATGACTGAGAAGAAGGCGAATTTTGTTCCTGTCAGTGCGCTGGACAAGCGCCCGCGGTCGAAACGCGATCTCCTGCGCGGGTTGGTGCGGCAAGCGCCGTTTGTGGCTAAGAATTTTCAGCTTTATTTCCGCAACGCTTGGCGGCGGAAGGTTTTGCGGACCAAAGTGGTGGCGCCCTACGCGGTTACGTTTTACGTTACGCACAAATGCAACCTGGCGTGCAGTTACTGCACGCAAAAAGAACCGGATGTTTTCAGCGACGAGTTGCCGACGAGAGAGACGATCGCGCTGTTGAAGCGAATTCGAAAAGAGACGGACTCTATCGTGTTTACGGGCGGTGAGCCGACGCTGCGAACCGACATTGAGGAACTGGTCGAGGCGGCGCGCTTCGAATGCAAATACCGTTCTCTGCTGCTGATCACCAACGGCACGCTGTTGGATCGAAAGCCGCGGATTCTGCGAGCGGTGACAGGACTGGTGGTGAGCCTGGATGCGCTGTCGGCCGATCCGACGAATCCGCTTTCGAAACCAGCGGCGTTGCCGAAAGTGCTGGAAAACCTCGAACTCGCGAAGGAGTTGCTGGGCAGCCCGCGGCGCATCACCATCAGTACGGTGATCGAGCAATGGAACGTGAGTGAAGTCGAACGGTTGCTGGACTGGTGCGGCGAGCAAGGTTTTGTTTTTGCGGCGCAGTCCGCGCAAATGGAGAAAATGCCCAACCTGGCGCTGCTGAAAAATCCGCAGTACCAAGCGCTGGTGGACAAAATCATCGAGCGGCGGCGCAACGGCACGCAGCCGATCAACGGCACGGCAAGGACCATCGAGACGTTGCTGCGCTTCGGTGATTTTCAGTGCTATCCGACGATGTTTCCCCGGGTATATCCGAACGGCGATGTTTTTTATCCCTGCGAGCCGCTGCGCAAAGTTGCCGGTAATTTGCTGCGGGATGGCTCGCTGAAAAAAATCTTTGCGCGCGGAAAGAAAATTTATGGAGACATTCCGCCGTGCCAGGGGATTTGCTATCTGTTCGGAAACGTGCTGTCGCATTATTACGTGAATGACTTTTGGGGGCTGGCGGGAGATTTTATTCGTTAGGGAGTTAGGAATAGGCCATCCGAGAAGTAGATGGCCGGGTGCCATGAGCATGTCCAGTTGCAGCATGACCAGGTAAGCCACACAGTAGACCCTCAAGGCGACGCTCTCACTCGGCTACTATACAGCCGCCGGGCGAAATGAGAGACTTCCGCGCCATGAACTGCGTAAAGCTGCGTTTCCATCTAATTCTTTTCTCCGTAGCGCTGCTCATTGCATTGCCAACACTTCGCTCGCAATCTTCCCCTCGCGTCAATGGGGAGCGCGTGATGGAGCACGTCGCCGCGATGGCCGCGATTGGAAAGGATCCCGGCGGCGGCTACAGCCGCGTGGCCTACACCGAAGCCGACCGCCAAGGCAGAGAGTATGTGATCGGCTTGATGCGCGCGGCCGGGCTTACCGTGAGTATCGACGCGGCCGGGAACATCTCCGGCCGACGGGCAGGCAGCGAACCTAGATTGCCATCGTTGGTCATCGGCTCTCACGTCGACTCGGTGCCGCAAGGTGGTAATTACGATGGAATAGTTGGTTCTTTGGGTGCGATCGAGGTCGCACAGATTCTGGCCGAGGGCCACCTTGCACTACGCCACCCTTTGGAGGTCCTCATTTTTCAGAATGAGGAAGGTGGGTTGCAGGGGAGCCGTGCGATTTCCGGCGAATTGCGCGAAGAAGACTTGAATCAGGCCACGCGCAGCGGCAAGACGCTTCGTGAAGGAATTGCATTCATCGGCGGAGATCCCGCTCGGTTAGCCGCCGTCCGCCGCAAGTCCGCGGATATCTTCGCATACCTCGAGTTGCATATCGAGCAGGGCGGCACGCTGGCCGCGGATAAGATCGACATTGGCGTTGTGGAAGGGATCGTCGGGAATCATCGTTGGGATGTAACTATTGAAGGCGTCGCGAATCACGCCGGCACCACACCCATGAACCAGCGGCACGATGCTCTGCTCGCGGCCGCGAGATTTATCGAGGCGGTGAACCGGGTGGTAACTAGCGTCCCTGGCCGCCAGGTGGGCACGGTGGGCAGGATTCAAGCCATACCCGGCGCTTACAACGTGGTGCCAGGAAGAGTGATGCTTGGTCTCGACGTCCGCGATTTTGACGAATCCCGTATCGACATGCTCTTTGGCAGAATCCGCGACGAGGCTGAGCAGATCGGACAAGCCAGTGGAACAAAATTTAGCTTTCAGCAGATCGTCAGCGATCGCCCCGCACTCAGCGATCCTCGTTTGCGCCAGCTCATTGCGGATTCCGCGAAGCAATTGAACCTGGCCACGAAAGTGCTCCCCAGCGGCGCCACGCACGATGCTCAAAGCATGTCCCGCCTGGCTCCCAGCGGGATGATCTTTATTCCCAGCATTGGCGGCATCAGCCATGCCCCGGAAGAGTTTTCTCGGCCGCCGGATATTGTCAACGGCGCGAATGTCCTTCTCCGAACAGTACTCCAGCTCGATTCTCAAAACTGGTGACGTGAATCCGTTACCGCCGGCGCGCATCGCGGCCCACGCGATGCGATGAGAACCAGCGATTTATTCCGAGAGACTAGCTGAGGTCGGCGATTTTTTTGTCGAGGTGGGCGAGGGCGGCTTCGAGCGACTTGCGATGGTTGGGATGAGTGGCGGAAGCGAGGTCGTTCACGATGCGGATACGGGATAGTTGAAGATCCTTGCGCTGTTCTTCGCGGATGAGCTCTTCCGGAGTCTTGGGCCCCGAACCCGGTTTCTGCTGCGGTGCTTCCGTAGCTTCGACCTGCGATTCGACGTCCTTGCTTTCCCAGCCACGTGCCATGCATACAGTGTGACACAAATTGTGCAAGTCGCGCGCAATTCGGATGGGAAAGTTACTAAAGAAAAATTAGGCGCCGGCGGCGCGGCGTTGGGGAAGAACGGGAAGAGCAGGGCGCATCACACTGCGGATGGTGCTCTCCGCGACGCGCGCGAGATGCTCGGCAAAGATGCCGCCGTAGGAGAATTCGGCGGCGTGACCGGCCCACGCGATTCGCAGGCGCCAGGATTCTTCGGATTGCTCCGCGGAGGCGGCAGTGATTTCGCTGACGGGGACCTCGAGGAGCGGCTGGAAACTCCGGTCGAGCACCCAAATACTTTCGGCGCCGACAAAGAGCTGCACGGCAGCAGAGGGCGCACCTCCGGGTTGAAAGCGCCCGCCGTTGACAACCACGAGGGCTCCCAATTCGTGAGCCTTGTCGTCGGCGTTGGCATCGGGTTTGGCGGGAGGCAGAAGAATCGCGCTGATGAACATGGCCAGGCCGACGATGGCCGGAACAAAGCTGGTCCACAAGCCGAGCGGCAGGAGGACTAGCGCTGCTCCGGCGACTCCCAAGAAAACGCGCAAGAGCATCCAAGTGCGCGGGTTGCGCCGCACATGCAGCATCTTAGGAATAAGCAGCACCAAGGCGAACAGAGTTCCGACGGCAAGTTGGCGCAGCCTTTTGCCGAAACGCTCGGGCTGGGAAAGCGATGGATTGGCCGTGGCTCTCATCTTCGATATCTCAAATGCAATCTCTCAAGGTTGCAAACCGCCGATTTCACGCATGCGGGCGAAGGCGCGCCGCACGTGAGGAATGGTGATCGAGCCGCCAACGATCAGCGCCACGTTGAGAGCGTCGATCACCTCTTCGCGCTTCCAGCCTTCTTCGCCGCAGCGAACCAGGTGGTAAGTGATGCAGTCATCGCAGCGCAACACCGCGGAGGCGACTAGCCCGAGTAATTCCTTGTTCTTGGTGCCGAGCGGGCCGGGTTCGTAGGCCCGGTGGTCGAGAGCGAAGAAGCGCTTGATGCCGAGATGGCCGCAGCCGAGGATTTCTTCGTTTAGGTCGGTGCGAAACTTCTGAAAATCTTCCAGGCGATCGGCCATGGTTTGTCTCCGCGAAAGGACAGGCCGTCGAGGACAACGACCGTGCCCGTTATTATGAACGATTTGCGGGCAGAGCGGGAATGCGCTCTCGGAATATTTCAAAGGAGTTTCAGGGCACGTAGCCGGGCCCGCGCAGAACTTTTCCGGGTAGCGCACGGGTCATTTTGGTTTGATCGATGACCGGCACGCCGTTCACAAGCACATAGACCATGCCCTCAGACAATTGATTAGGTTTCTCGAACGTCGCGAGGTCATGGATGGTTGCAGGATCGAAGATAACGATGTCGGCGTACATTCCGGCTTTCAGGACACCGCGATCCGTCAAGCGCATGCGCTGCGCCGGCAACGCGGAGAACTTGCGGATGGCGTCTTCGAGAGTGAGCTTGTGTTCTTCGCGAACGTACTTGCGAAGGATGCGCGGGAACGTGCCGTAGGCGCGCGGGTGAGGATGTTCCCGACCGAGAATGCCTTCGGGCGAAGTGCCGGAGGAGTCGTTGTCCACGGCCACCCAGGGCTGCTGGAGGGCGAGGGAGACATCCGGTTCGGACATGCCGAAGACGGCTACAGAAGTGAGGGCATGATCCTGGATCAGGAGATCGAAGAGTGCGTCCATGGGATCCTTGTTCCAGGTTTTTGCAATCTCCGCCAGCGTCTTGCCTTGCAAGGGGAGCAATTGTGGATTGTTTACGACGCCGATGAGCACCGCTTCCGGCCCGGGAATTTCCTGCCACTCGTTGTCCCATTGGTCGGACGGCGTAAGCATGTCCTTGCGCATGCGTGCGCGCATCGCGGGATCTTTTAGGCGCTCGATGAGCTTGGCGTTGCCGCCGTCATGTGCCCACGCGGGAATGAAAGCGGAAAAATCGTTGAACCAGGCGGTGTAGGCGTAAGTGTCCGCGGAGACGTCGAGTCCCTCGGCCCTCGCGGCATTCACTTTTGCGATGGCGTCGGGCATGTGGCCCCAGCTCGGTTTGCCGCCCACTTTGAAATGCCAGATTTCGACGGGGATGTGCGCTTCGCGGCCGATGCGCACGGCCTCGTCGATGGCCGCCAAGATGCCGGTGCCTTCGTTGCGCATGTGCGTGGCGTAAATGCCGCCAAATTTGGAGGCTTCAGCGGCGAGGGCGATCAACTCTTCAGTCTTGGCATAAGGGGCGGGAGCGTATTCGAGGGAAGTGGAGACGCCGACGGCGCCATCGCGCATGGCCTGGCGGACGAGCTCCTTCATCTGCTCGAGCTGGGCTGCGGTAGGCTGAACATCATTATCGCCGAGCACCATGCGCCTGACGCGTGTGGCGCCCACGTAGCTGGCGAGATTGATTCCCATGCCTTGCTTCTCGATGCGGGAAAAATATTGGCGAAACGTCCGCCAATCGGCTTGGATATGATATTGGTCGTAATGTTCTTGATCGGCGCGAAGAATCGCGTCATTTAAGGGCGCGATCGATTCGCCCTCGCCGGTGATTTCCGTGGTGATGCCCTGGTAGATCTTGGAGGGCAGGCGCGGTTCCACCAAGATGGTGCCTTCGGATTGCCCGAGCATGTCGATAAAACCGGGAGCAACAACCATGCCGCGTGCATCAATGGTGCGAGCGTGCGGAGCAGCGCTGAGATTGCCGATGGAAGCAATCTTGCCGTCGCGAATGCCGATATCGGCGGAATACCAGGGCGAGCCAGTGCCGTCGATGATGTGCCCGCTGATGATGACGATGTCGAAGGGGCGGGTCTGCTCCTGACCCCGGAGTGGGGCGACGCCGAAGACCAAAACGACAGTCGAGAACACCAGCATGCATCGTTGAAGACTTGAATTCTTCATTGTCTGATCCTCAATTCGCCCGCGAGGCGCCTGTTTCCGGAATCAGCGGCGGGAGACATCTTACGCTGGAACTGCCTAGGGTTTTTCGAGAAGTTCTTGTGCTTCGGCGCCGAGGCCGCGGGTACGAACGCGGTACCAGATGACGATAAGGGCGACGGAAACGGCGAAGATCAGTGTTGATACGGCATTGATTTCCGGGGTGATGCCGCGGCGGAGGCGGCCCCAGATTTCGAGCGGCAAGGTGTTATCGCGGCCGATCAGGAAAAAGGTGACGGCGATCTCGTCCATCGAGAGCGTGAAGATGAGCAGGCCGGCGGCGATCAGGGCGAGCTTGAGATTCGGAAGAGTGACGCGCCAGAAAGTTTGCCATGGCGTCGCGCCGAGGTCGAGGGAAGCCTCTTCCTGAGCGCGGTCCATTTTTTGCAGGCCAGCGAAGAGCTCGGTGGTGGCGACAGAGATCAACGCGGTGCCGTGGCCGAGAAAAACGGTGAGCAGGCTGAGCTGGGCGCCGGCAAAGACAGCGAACATGAGCAGGGAGAGACCGGTAATGATGCCGGGGAGAATCAACGGCAAGAGAACAATGCGGCGGAAGAGAGCTTTTCCGGGGAAAGTGGCGCGGTCGAGCGCGAGCGCGGCCAGCAGCCCCAGCGTCAGCGAGAGTGCGACGCTGCCGGCGGCGACGATCAGGCTGTTTTGGAGGGAATCCCAAATGGGTCCATCCGCAAAGAGCCGGCGGTACCAATCGAGTGTGAGATGGCGGGGAGGGAAACCGCCGACGCCGTCACGGTTGAAAGAGTAAAGAATGAGAACGACGACCGGCAGATAGATAAAGATGAAGATGAGCGCGGAATAAATGGCGAGCAGGGGAGCGCGGCGGGTTGGAGCGTGCCCGCTCATTTGAAGGACCACCGCTTTTCCAGACGCTCGCTGAGAAAAAGCAAGGAGATGGTGATGATCAAGATGCAAACGGAAATCGCCGCGCCGAGCGGCCAATCGTACGCCGCACCGAAGAGGCTCTGCACCACGTTGGCGATCATGGTGCCGGAAGCGCCGCCGACAAGGAGCGGCGCGAGGAAATCGCCCAGCGATAGAACGAAGGCGAAGGTTGCGCCGGCGAGCAGGCCGGGAATGGAAAGAGGCAAGATGACACGCAAAAATGTTTGAGCCGATCCTGCGCCGAGGTCGTGCGAGGCTTCGACAAGCGGGCGCGGGATGTGTTCGAGGGCCGCGTAAATCGGCAAAAAGACGAAAGGCGTATAGATGTGCGTGAGCATGAGAACCACGGCGAAAGGGCTGTAGAGAAGGAACGCGACGGGCGCATGCGTGAGATGCAGGTATTGCAAGAAACCGTTGAGCACGCCTTCGCTGCCGAGAATGGTTTTCCATGCGTAACCGCGCACCAGGTAACTCACCCACAGCGGCACGATGACGAGCTGGTAGAGCAGCTCTTTGCGGGCGCCGGCATGAAACGACAAGTAATAGGCGAGCGGGTAGCCGAGCAGCAGAGAGCAAAGGGTCACCGAGGCGGCGATGCGCATGGTGCGCAGGAGAACTTCGACGTAGACGGGCTTGGAAAAGAGAGTCACGTAATTGTGCAGGTTCCACTGGTGGACCAGAGCTCCGTCGTGGACGGCCCAGAAGCTGTGCGCGAACATCAGCGCGTAGGGAAGCAGGAGGAACAAGCCGACCCAGAGGAGCGGCGGGAGAGAGACAAACGTTTTGTAAGCGCGTGAGTACATGGGGAGTGACTGGTGATTGGTGACTAGTGA
>Ga0209625_1000523_pt1 | contig 9942 bp, 6 predicted proteins | sample JacPin_JW_Ref_M2_FD_187960 | JGI IMG/M metagenome (GOLD analysis project Ga0209625, IMG submission 187960) | Forest soil microbial communities from Algoma, Ontario, Canada - Jack Pine, Ontario site 1_JW_Ref_M2 (SPAdes) (version 2) | ecosystem: Environmental > Terrestrial > Soil > Boreal...
ATCGGCAACGGTCGCGTCTAATCCCGCCAATTCTACGCGGCCGGCCATGGCCGAGGGGCCAACCACTCCATAGGCCAGCATGCATCCCGCGGGCGTCTTCTCCCGGCGCACAAAATAACCAGTTCTGTAAACCGAAAAATCTGCTACTGAGTCGCGTCGTGACTATGAAACAATGTAGAATTTCGCGCGGCCCATTGATCGCCTCTGAGATGAAGAAAAGCAAACCGATCCGCAAACTACTCGCCGCCAATCGCAGCGAAATCGCCATTCGTATATTTCGGGCTGCCAACGAGCTTGGTTTGCGCACCGTGGCCATTTATTCGCAAGAAGACCGGCTCGCGCTGCATCGCTTCAAGGCTGATGAAGCGTATCAGGTCGGCGCGGGCAAGGGCCCCGTGGAAGCCTATCTGGACATTGCGGGAATCGTGGCACTGGCGAAAGAGAAGGGCGTCGACGCCATCCACCCGGGTTACGGTTTTCTCTCCGAGAATCCTGCGTTCGCCCGTGCCTGCGAAAAGGCAGGCATTACCTTCGTTGGGCCTCCGGCGAATCTTCTCGAGTTGCTGGGAGACAAGACCGCCGCTCGAAGACTGGCCGCTTCAGCGGGGGTGCCGGTCCTGCCCGGAACCGAGAATCCCGTCAAGTCGGCGGCAGAGGCGCAAAAGACTGTGCGGGAGATCGGCTATCCCATCATTGTGAAAGCGGCGATGGGCGGAGGCGGCCGCGGCATGCGCGTTGTCCATGACGCCGCGCAGCTCGATGCACTTCTGGAAGAAGCGCGGAGTGAAGCGCGCTCCGCCTTCGGCGATGCATCTGTTTTCCTTGAAAAATATTTGCCGCGCGCTCGGCACCTGGAAGTTCAGATCCTCGCCGATCATCACGGCAACTTGCTGCATCTTTACGAACGCGACTGCTCGGTCCAGCGTCGTCACCAAAAAGTCGTCGAGGTCGCTCCGGCCGCCAATCTCCCCCCGAGTATTCGCGGCGAACTCTGCGATGCGGCGTTACAACTGGCGCGCAAGGCAAACTATCGCAATGCCGGAACCGTCGAGTTTCTCTACGACGTGGATTCGCACAAGTGGTATTTCATCGAGGTCAATCCCCGCATTCAGGTCGAGCACACCGTGACGGAAATGGTCACGGGCATCGATCTCGTGCGCTCGCAGATTCTCGTCGCGCAAGGTTATAAACTGCACGAGCCGCCGATGGCGTTGCCGAAACAGGAGAATATTCCGCTCAATGGCGTGGCTCTCCAGTGTCGCGTGACCACCGAGGATCCGGAGAAAAACTTCGCTCCCGACTACGGAAAAATTTCCACCTATCGCTCTCCCGCAGGGTTCGGTATTCGCCTCGATGGCGGCACCGCGTATGCCGGCGCGATGCTCGCCGCCTATTACGATTCCCTGCTCGTCAAAGTCACGGCCTGGGGCGCAAATCTTCCCGAAGCTTGTCAGCGTATGGACCGCGCCCTCCGCGAATTCCGCATTCGCGGCGTGAAAACGAATATCCCCTTCGTCGAAAATGTCGTGAATCACCCGAAATTTCGCGCCGGCGAAGTCACAACCTCCTTCCTCGACGAGTTGCCTGAGCTTTTCCATTTCCCCAGCCGCGGCGATCGCGCTAGCAAGCTACTTTCCTATCTCGGCGACGTCATCCTGAACGGGAATCCGGAAGTGAAGGACAAGCAGATCCCCAAAGAAATCGAAGCAGCAGTCGTCCCCGCGACGCCCGCCGGGAAACCGCCGGCCGGCACCCGCCAGCTTCTGCAAAAGCTTGGACCGAAGAAATTCGCGGCCTGGGCACGAAAAGAAAAACGCTTGCTCCTTACCGACACTACCTTCCGCGACGCGCACCAGTCGCTTATGGCCACGCGCGTCCGCACGTTTGACCTGCTCGCCACAGCCAGCGCCGTCGCGCATCGCCTGCCTAATCTTTTCAGTCTTGAGATGTGGGGTGGCGCGACCTTTGATACGGCGATGCGCTTCCTGCACGAAGACCCTTGGCAACGATTGCGCGAGCTGCGCGAGCGCATTCCCAATATCTGTTTCCAGATGCTTCTCCGCGGCGCCAACGCCGTCGGTTATGCTTCCTACCCCGACAACGTCATCGTCGAATTTGTTCGCGAAGCGCACGCCCAGGGCATCGACATTTTCCGCATCTTCGATTCGCTCAATTCCATCGAGAATATGCGCGTTTCGATCGATGCCGCACTCGAAACCGGCGCCGTTTGTGAAGCGGCCATTTGCTATTCCGGCGACATTCTTGACAAGGGCCGCCCGAAATACTCGCTCAAGTACTACGTCGCGATGGCCAAACAGTTGGAGAAACTCGGCACGCATTTCCTGGCGATCAAAGATATGGCTGGTCTGTGCAAACCGTATGCGGCGTTCGAATTGGTGAAGACGCTGCGTCAGGAAGTCGGCATTCCGATCCACTTTCACACGCACGACACCAGCGGCATCAACTCGGCCTCCATTCTGAAAGCAGCCGATGCCGGTGTCGACGTCGCCGACGGAGCCATCGCTGCGATGAGCGGAGGCACCAGCCAGCCCAATCTCAATTCCATCGTCGAAGCGCTCCGCCATACGCCGCGCGACACGCGGCTCGATGTCGACACGCTCAACGAGTGCTCCGACTATTGGGAAACCATCCGCACTTACTATCTTCCGTTCGACTCCGGCCCCAAGGCCGGTTCGGCGCGCCTTTACCAGCATGAAATTCCCGGCGGCCAGTTCACCAACCTGCGTGAGCAGGCTGCCGCCATGGGCCTCGGTCAGCGTTGGCGCGAAGCCGAAAAGATGTACGCCGAGGTGAACCAGCTCTTCGGCGACATCGTGAAAGTCACGCCGTCGAGCAAAGTCGTAGGCGACATGACTCTTTTCCTGATGGCCAAGGAGATGCAGCCGGCTGACATTCTCAAGCTCGACGAAAAGCACGACGTCTCGTTCCCCAATTCGGTTGTCGAGATGTTTTCGGGTGTTCTGGGTGTGCCCCCCGGCGGCTGGCCGAAAAAGCTGCAAAAAATAATTCTGCGGGGCCAGGCTCCCCTCCGCGGCCGCCCAAGTGCAAGCTTGCAAGCAGTGAAATTCGAAGAAGAGCAAAAAGCCCTCGTGAAAAAACTCGGCCATGCCGTCCGCCGCGACGACCTGCTGAGCTATCTGCTTTATCCCGACGTTTTTACGAAGTACGACAAGTTTCGACAGACCTATTCGGACGTCAGCGTTTTGCCCACGCCCGCATTTTTTTATGGTTTGAAATCCGGCGAAGAAATCACCGTCGAAATCGAATCCGGAAAGTCTCTCATCATCAAGTTTCTGACCATCAGCGAGCCGCATCCCGATGGCACACGCACGCTATTTTTTGAACTGAACGGACAGCCCCGGGAAGTAAACGTCCGCGACCGCGCGCTGCGGGTGGTTGAGCGCGCTCATCCGAAGGCCGACCCCGCCGAACCTGGAGAGGTAGCCGCTCCAACTGCGGGTGTCATCAGCGGTATCGCTGTGCAAGCGAATCACACGGTGGAACGCGGCGCAAAACTTCTGACCCTCGAAGCCATGAAAATGCAGTCCAATATCTACGCGCCAATTGCAGGGCGCATCGTGAAGCTACTGGTGACCTCCGGGCAACACGTCGAAGCGAAAGATCTCCTGGTGACCATCGCACCGTGAGCTCGGGACAACTCCGCAAACACGAACAATTCCGCTCGCGCTTTCTCCGCAATCAGCGCGACCTCATCGTTTACATGCCGCCCGGATATGCTGACCAGTCCCGGCGCCATTTCCCGGTGCTTTATCTTCATGACGGCCAGAATCTCTTCGATGGCGCCACTTCCTTCATTCCCGGGCAGGATTGGCACGTCGGGCAGACCGCGGATCGCTGCATTCAAACTGGCGCGGTCGCCCCCCTGATCATCGTGGGGATGTACAACACAAGAGCGCGAATTCGTGAATACACTCCCACCGAGGTTCCCAAACTCGGCGGCGGCCGCGCCGACCGCTATGCAAAATTTCTGATCGAAGAAGTGAAGCCGTTCGTCGATCGCGAATACCGCACGCTCTCCGGCTCGCAACACACCGGCATCGGGGGTTCATCGCTGGGTGGCCTGGTCTCCCTCTATCTGGGGCTGCAGCATTCGCGCCTTTTTGGAAAAATCGCCGCGCTCTCGCCGTCCGTCTGGTGGAACCAGCAGGTCATCCACCGTTTTGCCCGGACGGCAACCGTCGAGCTTCGGCCGCGCATCTGGCTGGATATCGGCACACGAGAAGGCCCGCGCATCGTGCAGGACGTTGAGAAGTTCCGTGACGTGCTTCTCGAAAGAGGCTGGAAGTTCGGGAAAGACTTTCACTACGAGCGCGTCGAAGGTGCGGAGCACAACGAAGCGGCTTGGGCGCAACGCGTCGGGCCGTTTCTGCGATTTCTATACCCCGCGCGCGAGGCCGCTGTATAATCCGCGCTCTAGTCAATTGGTTTCCAGGGGGCGTCGCATGCCGGGGGACCGGCCTCTCACCATTCTCTGTGTCAGTTCCTACGAAAAAGGCCAGGAATTCATCCGCACCTGCAAAGCCATCGGCTGCCGGGTTCTTCTGCTGACCGTCGAAAAACTTCGCCACGCAGCGTGGCCATTCGAATGTATCGACGAAGTATTCACCATGCCGGAAGAGCTTCCGTTGCAAAATCTGATTTACGCCGTGAGCTATGCTGCAAGGTCGCAGCGCATCGATCGCATCGCCGCTCTTGATGAATTCGACATGGAGAATGTCTCCGCCCTTCGCGAGCATCTCCGCATCCCCGGCATGGGCCTCACCGCCGTTCGCTATTTTCGCGACAAGCTGGCGATGCGCGACCGGGCCCGGGAAGAAGGCATCCTCGTCCCCGAATTCGTCCACGTTCTCAACTACGATCATCTTCGCGAATTCATGTCCCGGGTTCCCAGTCCCTGGCTGCTCAAGCCACGCTCGCAGGCCTCCGGCATCGGCATGAAAAAGATTCATTCGCAGGAAGAACTCTGGCCATGGCTCGACCAGCTCGGCGATCAGCAATCGTTCTACTTGCTCGAGCAATTCGTTCCCGGCGCGGTCTATCATGTCGACAGCGTGGTTTCCGAGCGCGGTATTGCTTTTGCCGAAGCTCACGCCTATGGCACTCCGCCGCTCGATACCTCTCACCAGGGCGGGGTATTCACGACGCGCACCCTTCCTCGTGAAGCGGAAGAAACCAAATCGCTCCTCGAAATCAATCGCAAACTAATCGAGGGTCTTGGCCTCGTGCGCGGCGTGGCCCATGCCGAGTTCCTGTGGTCGCACGCCGACGGCAAATTCTATTTCATCGAAGTCGCCGCTCGCGTCGGCGGCGCCTATATCTCCGACGTCATTGAGAGCGCAACCGGCGTCAATCTCTGGCGCGAGTGGGCACGAATTGAAGTAGGGGCGGGGAAAGATCCTTATCAGCTTCCGGCCAGGCGTGAAGACTATGCGGGCGTCATTCTTTCACTCGCACGTCAGGAACATCCCGATACTTCCGCCTACACCGACCCCGAAATCGTTTATCGCGTGACGAAGTATCACCACGCCGGCTTCATTCTGAAATCCCAAAGCCCCGAACGGATTCAGCAGTTGCTCGATTCTTACGCCCAGCGTTTTCACAACGATTTCGTTGCCACACAACCGGTCCCGGACAAACCAAACTATTAGATTCAGTTCCCACCCGCACGCCGCTTTACATTTGACACGGATTCCTTCAGTATTTTTGTGGACTGCCCTCCGGCCCTGGCACGCCCTGTCCCGAAGTCTAGTTACTGTCTGGAACAGCAGCTTCACACTTTGTTTGCTGCGCGCACCACCGAGGAATACAGTTTGCAGTACCCAGGCCGGAAATCTGCGTGGGGTGGTGCTGGCCCTTGGGGAGGTCCGATGTGGGGAAATAAGAAACCGGATGCACCGCAAGCGGGGCAACCGGATGCAAGAAACATACAAACGAATCAGTCGCCGAAGTCCGCTCCGGCGACTTGGGAGGATAAACCCGCGATGAGTACAGATGCGATGCGTCCATTGGGTGCAACCGCGGACCGCGCCACGGCGCGGCTCGGGGCCAGCCTGCAAGTGAAAGGTGAGATCTCCGGCAACGAAGATCTGTTGATCGATGGCTCGGTCGAAGGACTGATTACGCTCGATGAGCGGAAGCTGACTGTCGGGCCCACGGCGAAAGTGACCGCCGACATCATTGCCCGCGAGGTGGTGGTGTACGGCAACGTGAAGGGAAACCTTCGCGCGAAGGATAGAATTGAAATCAAGAAGGATGGTTCGGTCAACGGTGACTTGACTACTTCCCGCATCATGATCGAAGATGGCGCCTACTTCAAAGGTTCCATCGAAATCGACAAGAGTCCAGAAAAGGAATCTGGCGGGAATGCATTTGCACGGACCTCGTCGGCACAAGCGGGCGCGGCGGCAACCAAGACCATCTAACTTTCGTCGACTTTTATTTTTATTTTCGACAGCGGCGCTCCTGCCTAATCGGGGCGCCGCTCGTTTGTTAGCCACCTGTTTTATTCTCTTATCCATTATTTCTTAACTTGACATATAGCATGGCTGGAAAATCGTTGCGTCGGGCACCCTTTGGGGGGTAGCGCGCCGGCCAGCTCAGGCCCTCATTCGTCTTGGAGCACCAGCCGTTCGCGCGGAAGGTTCACGGTGTCAACTCATGGGACGGTTACGTCACAGCGTCCCCGCGGCGGTCCTCATCTCACTCGCGTCAGTGTGTGCGAGTTGCGGTGGCTCATCTTCAAACGCTCTGCCTCCTCCGCCTGTTGCTGATTTTTCTCTGAGCCTGTCATCAAACTCGATCTCCATCATCCAGGGTGCGGCGAGTCCTGCCCTCAATATCTCCGTGAACTCCGTCAACGGCTTTACCGGCGCCGTTCAGGTGGCGCTCAACGCGCTCCCTACCGGCGTCACGTCGAATCCCGCCAGTCCCTTCAGTGTCGCCGCGGGTGCGAGCACCTCCGTCGTCTTTGGTGCTTCCACAAACGCAGCTCCTGGGAATTTCATGGCCTCCGTGCAGGGCACGAGCGGCACTCTGTCTCATTCGGCCAGCCTGGCTGTCGCGATTCAAAGCGCCGTGAATCCGGCGCTACCGCGCACAGCTTATGCGAGGACGGATTCGGCTTCGGCGGCAGACGATCCTCTTGGTGAACCGCATCATCGCCACATCGCTTACGATCCCGCGAACAAGCGCGTCTTCATCGCCAATCGCTCATTGAATCGCGTGGACGTTTTTTCAACCACCAGCCAATCTCCGACCGCGCAAATTTCCATTCCCGGCGCCAGCAGCGCCGACCTCTCCGCCGACGGCACAACTGTCTGGATTGGGACCGCGCTCGAGCCGATTGTCGCGATCGATAGTTCCTCATTGCGAATCAGGAATCGCTACTTGCTGGCGGGACTCGCTCCTTTGCCAGGCACGATCTTCAGGCGCCCCGTTGAGGTTCTTTCGCTTTCGAACGGCAAGTCCATGGTGCGGCTGCGACAGTCCGTTTCCCCGGAAGCCCTGCTGGCTCTCTGGGACCCCGCGTCGAATTCGCTGACCGACTTAACTTCTGCTGCTCCTGCGCTTTTTCAGCAAGGTGTGGGCGTCCTTGGCCGCTCCGGCGATCATTCGAAAGTTCTCGCCGCCGCCAACGATTCCAGCGGAGAATTGGCTCTCTTCGATTCGGAAAGCAACATCCTCGCAGGCCCGCGTTCACTCGGCACAGGTTTAGTCACCAGGATCGCCGCCAACTCCGACGGCAGCCGCTTCGCCGTGATCTTCACCTCAAGCGAGAACACACAACTTCTGTTGCTGGAGGCTTCCAGAACGCCTCCACCGTCACTATCAACGGAAAAGCCGCCAGCGTCAGCTTCAAGGACGTCAACACTCTGCTCGTCGTGACGCCCAGCCTCATTCCCGGCTCTCAGCTGATCGCCATCACAAATCCCGACGGCGAAACAGTTTCGTTGGATGCTACCTTCGTCGCCAACTAAGCGAGTTCTCTTTCTTCTACCTCCTCCGGATGTCTCTAACCCTTTCGTGGTATGTTCATCCAAGTTAAGCAGGATGAAAAAAACAGATTCGCAGCGCGGGACGTTCGCCCAGCGCGCGCCTCGGGAAGAGCCTCTAAATGGAAACGCGAAAATTAGGAAACTCTGGCATCAAGATTACCCCGGTCGGCTTTGGTGCCTGGGCCATTGGCGGGTCAGGCTGGGAATTTGCCTGGGGCCCGCAGGACGACGCCGATTCCATAGCCGCGATTCATCGCGCGTTGGAATTAGGCGTCAACTGGATTGACACCGCCGCCGTCTATGGCCTGGGTCACTCGGAAGAAATCGTAGCCCGCGCGTTGAAGGAGTGGCGCGGTCCGCGCCCCTACGTATTTACCAAGTGTGTTATGGTCTGGAACGAAAAAGCGAAAATCTGGAAGGAGTTCAGCCCCAAGTCCATTCTCCGCGAATGCGAAGACAGTCTCCGCCGCCTGCAGGTCGAAACCATCGATCTCTATCAAATGCACTGGCCCCCGGACGAAGGCAAACCGGGCATCGAGGAAGCGTGGCAGACTCTCGCCGCGCTGAAAGCCGGAGGCAAAGTCCGCTGGATCGGCGTTTCTAATTTCAGCGCAGCGCAGATCCAACGCGCCGAAAAAATCGCCCCAGTCACATCGTCGCAGCCGCCCTACTCCATCATCCGCCGCAAAATTGAAGCCGAGACTCTCCCCTATTGCCAGAAGCAGGGAATCGGGGTGATCTCTTACGCGCCCATGGCTTCCGGTCTGCTCACCGGAGCCATGACCCGCGAACGCGCCGCTGCTCTGCCGCCTGATGATTTTCGCAGCCGCAATCCGGAGTTCCGCGAGCCGCGACTCTCGAAGAATCTGGAGCTCGTCGAGCGCCTTCGCCAGGTCGGTGCCCGCCACGGCCGGACGCCAGGTGAAGTGGCCATCGCCTGGACCTTGCGTCATCCCGCAGTGACCGGCGCGATCGTTGGCGCGCGCAACGCCAAACAGGTTGAGGGCGTCATGCGCGCCGGCGAACTGAAGCTCACCGCCGAAGAGATCGCGGAAATAGAAGGCGCAGCCGCTGCAGCCACCGCCCGATAATAGTTCTCAATAGTCAAAGTGGAGCCAAGAATGGACCTTGGACTCAAAGGAAAAAAAGTTGTCGTCTCCGGCTCGACCGCGGGCATTGGCTTCGCCATTGCTGCCGCACTCGCCGCTGAAGGCGCGCAGGTCATTGTCAATGGCCGCACAGACGCAAGAGTGACGGCTGCCCTCAAGAGCATCCGGCAGCACGTCAAGAATGCCGATGTCCGCGGGATTGCCGCTGACCTCGGCTCGGCCGCGGGTGTTGCGGCATTCCTGCAGCAAGCGCCAGAGGCGGACATTCTGGTGAACAACCTCGGAATCTTTGAGCCCAAGCCCTTCCTGGAGATCCCCGATTCCGGGTGGCTCCGCTTTTTCGAAGCGAACGTCCTGAGCGGTGTTCGCCTATCGCGCCACTATTTACCCGGCATGCTAAAGAAAAACTGGGGCCGCGTGATCTTCATCTCCAGCGAATCTGCGCAGCACATTCCTGCCGAAATGATTCACTACGGGATGACCAAGACCGCCCAAGTGGCTATCGCTCGGGGCTTGGCGGAATCCGTTGCGGGCACTGGTGTCACCGTGAATTCCGTTCTTGCTGGTCCGACCGCATCCGAGGGCGCGAGCGAATTCGTGGATAATATGGCCAGACAGCAGGGCATCACAAAGGAGGAAGTCGAAAAACAGTTCTTCGCCAGCGTTCGCCCTACTTCTCTCTTGAAGCGTTTCGAAACGCCTGAAGAAGTCGCTGCCGTGGTCGCGTTTGTCGCCAGCACTCAAGCCACGGCCATCAACGGTTCCGCCGTCCGCGCTGAAGGAGGTGTGATTCGAAG
>Ga0209625_1000524_pt1 | contig 9932 bp, 8 predicted proteins | sample JacPin_JW_Ref_M2_FD_187960 | JGI IMG/M metagenome (GOLD analysis project Ga0209625, IMG submission 187960) | Forest soil microbial communities from Algoma, Ontario, Canada - Jack Pine, Ontario site 1_JW_Ref_M2 (SPAdes) (version 2) | ecosystem: Environmental > Terrestrial > Soil > Boreal...
GGCGAAAAAGAAGCGATGCATCTGGGCGTGGATCTTCCGCGGGTGCGGCTGGTGGTGTATATCGCGGCGTCGCTGCTAACGGGGCTGGCGGTATCGGTGAGCGGGTCGATTGGTTATGTTGGATTGCTGGTGCCGCACGTAATGCGACAGATTTTTGGATCGGATCATCGCGTTTTGCTGCCGACGGCGGCGTTTGGCGGAGCGATCGCGGTAGTGATTGCGGACACGATCGGGCGCACGGTGGTGCCGCCCGCGGAATTGCCGGTTGGGGCGATGACGGCGTTGGCGGGCGCGCCGCTATTTATTTATTTGTTGCGCAGGAGAATGGCGTGAGCACGGTTGCGCGCCCGCTTGAAATGGGAGCCATGCGTTCGCCTGGCGAAGCATCGCGCGCAAATAACGAGGTGCGCTTGAGCGTGGAGCAAGTGAGTTACGCGTACTCGCCTAATCCGACGCAGGCTCCGCTGTTCACTTTGGAGGCGACCAGTTTTCAGGCGCGCGCGGGCGAAATTGTGGCGATCCTGGGGCCGAATGCGAGCGGAAAATCCACGTTGCTGAAATTGATTGCGGGAACGCTTGAGCCGCTTTCAGGGAGAGTGCTGCTGAATGGCTTCGTGACGCATTCGCTTACGGCGAGAACGCGCGCGCAACGAATTGCGATGGTGCAGCAGGAAAGTCAGCTGCTGTTTCCGGCGCGCGCGTGGGAGTTTGTGCTGCAGGGGCGGCATCCGCATGGGCGGGCGTTGCGTTTTGAAAGTGCGACGGATATTGCGGTGGCGCGAAATGCGCTGGCGCAAGTGGGCGCGGCGGAACTGAGCGATCGGTGGATGGCGGAGCTGTCGGGGGGCGAGAAGCAGCGAGTGATCCTGGCGCGGGCGTTGGCGCAGCAACCGCTGCTTTTATTGCTGGATGAGCCGACGCTGCATCTGGATATTGCGGCGCAGGTGGATTTGTTGCACGGATTGCGGCATTTGGCGGTAGAAAATCGCTACACGGTGGTGGTGGTTACGCACGAGCTGAATCTTGCGGGGGAATATGCGGACCAGGTGCTGCTGATTCAGCGAGGCAAGTGTTTGCGTGTGGGGCCGCCGGGAGTGGTGTATCAGCGGGAATTGCTGGAGCAGGTTTTTCAGACGCCGCTCAGCGTGGAGTTGGGGCCGTCGGGGAGGCCGCGTGTGAATGTGGTGGCGGACCGAGAGGGCCGATAAGATTTTCGCGACAAGCTTTTTGCGACAAGATTTCGCGATAACATTTCGCGACGATCATTTCGCGACTGGGATTTTGCAACTCAGATTTTGTAATTTAGGGCAACTTAGCGCTGCGGTCTTATGGCCGCGGCAAAACATGTCAGCCATAGCGGGCTTTGCCCCACCACAATCACCGCGGATTTCGCGCTCGGGAAGACGGTTAGTTAAAGTAACTTTCTCTTTAATTAAATAAGCCGTCGCCGCCGCGCGACTGTAAGGCGGAATTTAGGTTTCCGGCCACTACAGCGAGTTGCTCATTCAGGTGGGCACCGTTGCGGGAAGGCCGGGAGCCGGTAGAGCCGCCAAGCCAGGAGACCGGCGAAATCCGCAACCTGCTCGAGAGTTCAATCGCGCAGATAACCTTCAGAGCTCCCGCGCGAGAGGGAGTGGAGGATGAAATGAAATTATATGAATTTCTTCGGTTTTTTATTCTGCTATTGGTTCTTCTGAGCTGTAAAACTTCCTCACTGGCACAAAATAAATCGGCGGATGCTGCGATTTCCGGGGCGATTGTGGACGCTGCTGGCGGCGCGATTGGTGGGGTGGTTGTGACTGCGACCCGTGAAGGAGAGACCGGCCGGGTTGCGGCGTCGGCGACTTCCAAGCCGGACGGTAGTTATGGCTTGGCGGTTCCTGCGGGGCGGTATCGTGTGCGATTCGCGCGAGCGCCGTTTGGTCCGCTTGAAGAGGTTGTTGATGTGGGCGCGGGAGAATCGCGGGTCTTGGGTGCGCGGCTTACGCTGGAGCGGTTGTCTTCCAGCGTGGTGGTCACTGCGCAAGCAGAGCCCACGTTGCTGGAGCAAGCTACCGCGCCGGTCTCGATTATTTCGCGAGAAGAAATTGAGGCGCGGCAGTCTGTGGGTGTGGCCGACGCGCTTTTATTTGTACCGGGGGTTGCCATCGGACGTACCGGCGCGGAGGGAGGGACGGCTTCTGTTTTTCTGAATGGCGGTAATTCGAACTTTACTAAAGTGCTGGTCGACGGCGCGCCGATCAATCCACCGGGCGGCGCCGTGGATTTTTCCAGCCTTACGCTGGACAACATCGATAAAGTTGAAGTCGTGCGCGGCGCGGAAAGCGCGATTTACGGCACCGACGCGGTTTCCGGGGTCATTCAACTGTTCACGCATCGCGGGGAGACGCGCGTTCCGGAAGTTAATGTTTTTGCAGAGGGCGGGAGTTTTTCTACGGCGCGCGGGGGCGCTGAGGTTGGCGGGTTGCTTGGAAACTTCGATTACGCGGCGGCCGGTTCGTATTTAGACACCGACGGACAAGGGCCGAACGATAGCTTCATCAATCGCACGCTGTCGGGGAATTTCGGTTATCGGATTAGCGAAACCAATCAGCTGCGGCTCACGCTGCGCAACAACACCAGCAACGCGGGCATTCCGGGACAAACGCTATTCGAACCGCCAAGCCTGCACCAGAAATATGACCAGCGCATTTTCAGCGCGAACGCACGCTGGGATTTTTCCAGCGGCACGCACTGGCATCACGAAATCAGCGGCGGTGAATCGTACACGCGGCAGCACAACGACAACCCGGTTCAGAGTTTTTTTGCCACCGATCCCAATGTGTTTTGCCCGCAAGCGAATCCTGCGGCGGTGGCGACTGCGGAATTCTGCGATTTCACCAATGACAGCCGGATTCAATACAACCGTGCCAGTGTTACGGGGCAGAGTAGTTATCTGCTCGCCAACTTTGGGGCGACCGCAGGGTATGAATATGAAGTGGAGAATGCGTTTCTATCGAGCCTGAACGTTAAGCACGCACGTCGGAATAATCAGGCGGGGTTTTTGGATTTTCGTTACCGGCCGGCGCGGCGCGTTTCATTGAACTTCGGTGGGCGTGCAGAGGCGAATGCTAATTTTGGCACGCGGGTAGTTCCGCGGATTGGCGGTTCGGTGGTAGCGCGCTACGGCGTGGGGATGATTGGTGACACGTTGTTCCGCGCATTTTATGGGCAAGGGATTAAAGAGCCGCGGTTTGATCAGACCTTGGGCGATAATTTCGGGGATTTCGGTAATCCGTCGTTGAAACCGGAATCAAGCAAGAACTGGAGCACGGGGATTGAACAGAAGTTGCTGAACGATCGCGTGCGGCTGACGGCCGATTATTTTTACAACAGCTTCTACAACATTGTGAGCTTTGCGTTTTGTGGCCCAGATGCCACGAATGCGACGGGGAATAGTTGCGGCGTGATTATTCCGGGCGCACCTGCAAGTAATTTTGGATTTTTCTTTAACACGGACCGCGCGCTGGCGAGGGGCATCAGCGTGAGCGGGGAATCCAAATTCACTCGCTGGCTGAACGTGGCGGGAAATTACACGTATGACGACACCAGGGTGCTACAGGCGCCAAACGCTTTCGATCCCGCCGAACAGCCAGGGAATCACCTTTTGCGGCGGCCGCTAAATTCTGGATCGCTCACGCTGAACGGGCGGTGGCGCCGCGTGGGGGTGACTATTGGTGGGTACTTCACGGGAGTGCGCACGGATTCGGATTTTCTCCAGCTTGGTCTGACAAGGAATCCGGGGTACGCGCGCTTTGACGTTGCCGGACACTACGAAGTTGGTCACGGCGTTTTGCTGTACGCCCGGGCGCAAAATCTTTTTGATAAGCAATACCAAGACGCGCTTGGTTATCCGGCGCTGGGGCGCGACGCGCGCGTTGGGGTGCGGTATTCGTTCAAGGGCAGAGATTGATGGACGAGCGAGAGCCGGTTCTTTTTTGCTGGAGCGGAGGAAAAGACAGCGCGATGGCGCTGCACGCGCTGCAGCGGGAGCCGCGCGTGCGGGTGGTGGCGCTGCTCACGACGGTCACCGAGGGATATGACCGCATCAGCATGCATGGCGTGCGGCGGGAGCTGTTGCGGCGACAAGCGCAGAGTATTGGGCTGCCGCTGCACGAGGTGGTCATTCCGCCGGAATGCGTAAATACGATTTATGAAGCGCGCATGGAAGCAGCGCTGCGCTCGCATTTTGAAAATGGAGTTCGTAAAGTCGCGTTCGGCGACATTTTCCTGGAAGATTTGCGCGCTTACCGGGAGAAAAATCTCGCGCGTATCGGCATGACGGCACTGTTTCCGATCTGGAAGCGGGATAGCCGCGAGCTGGTCGAATCATTTCATGCGCAGGGGTTTCGTTCCATCGCCGTCTGCGTAAATCCCAAGTTGCTAGATCGCAGTTTCGCGGGGCGCGAGCTGGACGCTTCGTTCTTCGCGGATTTGCCGCCGCAGGTCGATTGTTGCGGCGAGAATGGCGAATTTCATACTTTTGCTTTCGATGGACCGATTTTCAAAGAACCGATTCGCTTTCAAGTAGGCGAATGCGTAGAACGAGATGCTTTTGTTTTTTGTGACCTCTTAATAGGGAAGGAGTACCAAGCGTATGAATCCGCAAGCAACAAAGCATGAAGAAACCATATTCCGCACGATGTTGATCGTGGCGATGATTCTTTTCGCAGCGATTCTTCGCGTCGTTCCGCATCCCTGGAACCTCACTCCCGTTGGGGCCATGGCGCTGTTTTCAGGAGCCGTGATCCGGAATCGAGTGATGGCGTTTGTATTTCCTTTGCTGGCGATGCTGGCGGGCGACTTGATTGTGGGTTTTCATATTTTGATGCCGGTGGTGTACGCCAGTTTTCTGATCAGCACGGCGCTGGGTTTGTGGCTGCGGGAACGGCGCAGCGCTGTGCGTCTCGGCGGCGTTGTATTGCTGGGGGCGATACAGTTTTTTCTTATCACCAATTTCGGCGTGTGGGCGTTCCTGAATTCCTATCCCAAGACGTTTGCCGGTCTGATGGCTTGTTACGCGGCGGGCGTGCCATTTTTTTGGAATACACTTGCCGGAGATTTCTGCTATTCAGCCCTTTTGTTCGGTGGATTGTTCCTGACGGAGCGCATGTCTCCGGCGCTGAGGCCCAACGTTTCCGCAATTCCGTAGCGCATCACTATTGAGTAGTCGGTCAGCTCCCAATGAGCGCGTCAATCAGGGAATAGCATGCGAGCGCGCGCACTTTGTTGACTTGCTTAGTGGCCCAACCTAACATCTGCTGCACATGTCCCGCATGCGAGGAGTGTAACCACTCCCCTTAAACGAAGGTGATGGTCGTGGCTTTCTTTCTGGTTGTTTGGCCGTTGCTGATACCGGTCACCGCCGCTGTGTATATGTTCTCTCTCGCTTGGACGAGAGGCGGCGACTCGCAAGAGGACTCGGTCACCGTTCAATACGACCCGCCGGAAAATCTCAGTCCCGCGGAATGCGGCGCGCTTTTGGCGAACGCAGTGTCGCCGCGCGACTTCACCGCCACGATCGTAGATCTCTCGGTGAAAGGCTATTTGGCGATTGAGCTGAGCGACGGCGGCAAGGAGCCCGGGCCAAACGTTAATCAGGATTACGTCTTCCATATGATTAAGCAGCCGAGCGAATGGAACAGTTTGAAGCTACACGAGAGCGCGATACTCCGGTCCATTTTCCTACCAATGAACCCTTTGCACATGTTAATGGATGCAATGTCCCACGTGAAAAAAGGAGCGGGGAATTCGGGCCCGGCCGGCATTCTCGCCAAGGTGCAAGAGATCGTGAATGGAAACTCACGGTTGCACGCTCTTTCGCAAGCGGGAGGCGAGGCTCGGCCGCTGGTCACGTTGTCGGAAGCACAAAATTATTTTTATCTTCACAAGACCGAACTTAGCGAGTATGTCTTCGACGAGTTGGTCGCGGGCGGGTACTATGCGAGTCGTCCGGACAGGTTGCGGCAGTTTTATGTAGGCGCGGGAATCGTAACGGGCATGCTGCTGGCGGTGCTGGGGCGATATGTTCCGGTGCCCGGCGCACTCTGGTACACATGGATATTAAGCGGCGTTCTGACGGCCGCGATTATAGCGGGATTCGGCTCTTTTATGCCGGCGAGGTCGGTTACGGGCGCCCGAGCGCTGGGCAAGGTGCGCGGGTTTGTGGATTTCCTGGGGCGAGTGGAGAAAGATCACATCGAGCGCCTGGAGAGGACGCCGGAGCTTTTCGAGAGGTACCTGCCTTACGCGATGGCGCTCGGTGTCGAGAATAAGTGGGCGCAGGCTTTCGGCCGCATTACGGTGCAGCCTAAATGGCATCGAGGGCGAGGCGTCGACTTCTTCGCACCGGAGTTGGTCGAAGGCTTGAGCGGGATGTCTAATCAAACAGGCCGCGAGATGAACTCCACATTCAACTCTACAGGGGCTTGGGATGGGCAGCCAGAGCGTCGCGATAAATCTTGAGATTATTCTTGTCGACTATGACCGTGCCGGTGTCCACGGAAGTTGGGGTGGGGGACGCCAGGGCGGTGCGCCAGTCTTTGAACTGATGTACCGCGTTGTGGTGTAAGTCGTCGAGGAATTTCAGGCCGTAGTAACTCATGACATAGGGCTTTTGTGTGATCGTTGCGCTGATCACCCCGCGATCGATCCAGTCCAGTGTCTCCGGATCGTTATCGAAGGCCACGATGGGCAGCTTGCCTTCCATATTCACGCGGTGCAACGCTTCGGCGGCGCCGGAGCCTCCGGTGGCCTCCAAGCAAATAATTCCGTCAACTTTTTCTTTTTTCTGTAGTAGGGCAGAGACTTGATCAAAGGCGCTTCGCGCGTCGCCCTTGTCATCAAGAATCTTGGTAAGTTTAAGAGCAGGAAAATTCTTTAGCGCGTCGGCCACGCCCGCCAATCGATCATCCATGTTGCGCTGTCCCGGGATGGTGACGATCGCAAAGTTTCTTTGACCCGGAATGAGCGCCGCCAATTTCTTCAGACTCTCTCTGCCGGCTTTAAAGTTATCGGTTCCAATGTACATCACGCGTTTTGAATCGGGCACATCCGCATCCACGCAGATCACTGGGATGCCCTGTGCCACCGCCTTGTCAATATCGCCCTGAAAAATTTCAGGCCTGGCCGCCGAGAGGCAGATTCCCGCGGGCTGCTGTTCCACGATCTGGCGGAAAAGTCCTACTTCTCCATTGGGGTCGTAGGTAGTCGGACCGGTGAGTTCACCCTTTACTCCAAGCGCTTTGGCCGCATCCAAAAACCCCGCCTGCGCATCTTGCCAGTACGGCAAGTTAATATTCGTGGCCACGAAAACGTAGCGTTCGTTTTCTTCGTGGTAGGGCTTGGCACACGCAATCAACACTACGCCGACGAAAATAAAAACAGATACTAGTGTGACCCCCTGTCTAGTCATCGCAATTCTCCTTTTACATTCGGTCTGGCTCCCAAAACTGATGGCAAGATTATTCATCACGCAAACGCATTAACCGGCGCTTACCCACCGTTGGCACAACGCAAGTGCGGTCACACACCGTTTAGATGTACATGGCTCCTATCCCTCGCCACCCTCTTCACCAGGCGGCAGCATACAGGAATGCCACTGCTCGTCCTGAGCGTGAGCGTCACAGAACCATCTCTTACACGTCGGGCAGTGTACGGTCGCCGGATAATTGCAGGGCGCATCGACAGGTGAGACGCCTTGACATAAGCGCTCCTGGTCCTCGGTCTGGAGTTGCTTTTCTCCCACGGGTGCCACACACCTCGTGCCGACATTCTACGCTCGTTGGTCTGCACTAGGGCAGTTCTCCGTCTCCGGTGAACGCGTCGATCGGGAATCAGGTCGTAGAGCGTCCGTGGTTTGTTGACTTGCCATACAGCAAAAACGAAGATTGCGTCAAGTGGCGGACTCTTTTTCTTTCATCGGGCAGACTATCTCGCACTACCGCGTCGCGGAAAAACTGGGCGGCGGTGGCATGGGTGTGGTTTACAAAGCCGAAGACATCCGGTTGGGCCGATTCGTCGCGCTAAAATTTTTGCCGGACGAAGTGGCGCATGATCCTCAAACGCTGGAGCGATTCCGGCGTGAAGCTCGCACGGCATCGGCGCTCAACCATCCGAATATCTGCACGATTTATGAAATCGATGAGAGCGGCGGGCGCACCTTTATCGCCATGGAGATGCTGGAGGGCAGCACCCTCAAGCATGTGATTTCCGGGCAGCTGCGGCTCTGGATGTGGCGCATGGCAAAGGCATCGTGCACCGGGACATCAAGCCGGCAAATATTTTCGTGACCAAGGACGGTCAAGCCAAGGTGCTGGATTTTGGGCTCGCGAAGCTCACACGCATCGAAGCCGGCGCCGCCTCCTCCGCACCCACTTTGACGATGGAAGAAAATCTGACCAGTCCCGGCACGGCGATCGGAACTGTTGCGTACATGAGTCCGGAACAGGTGCGTGGAAAGGGGCTGGATGCACGGACGGATCTATTTTCGTTCGGCGTGGTGCTGTACGAGATGAGCACGGGGGTGTTGCCTTTCCGTGGAGAAACCTCAGGAGTGATCTTCGAAGCGATTCTGAATCAGACGCCGGTCGCTCCAGTACGATTGAATCCTGCGGTGTCGGCCAGGCTGGAAGAAGTCATCAGCAAGACGTTGGAGAAGGACCGCGAAGTCCGCTGCCAGTCTGCGGCTGAATTGAGAGCCGACCTTAAGCGACTGAGACGCGACACAGAGACGGGAAAGTTCACGACGCAGGTGCAGACTGCCCAACAGGTTTCGACACCGTCGTGGAAGAAGCCATCGGCGATTGCCGCGCTGGCAATTGTGGTGATAGCGGGTCTGACTGCGGGCTGGTTCCGTTGGCACACGACTCCGTCAAAATCGTCTCGATCCGCGCCGACGCAGCAACGTCTTACGACAAACTCGAGCGAAGACGCAGTCTCCGCATCGGCAATTTCTCCAGACGGGAAGTATCTGGCGTACGCGGATAAATCCGGAATATACCTGCGGCAGATGACCACGGGTGAAATACACGAGTTGGTACCGAAGGGCCATGAGGTGAGATCTCTCGGCTGGTTTCCGGACAGTTCGCAACTTTTCGCATCATGGACCACGCCGCTGGAAAATAAAATAGAACTCTGGACGCTCTCCATCCTGGGCGACGCTCCACGAAAATTAAGCGACGAAGGGTGGACGCCGTCAATATCGCCAGACGGTTCACAGATTGTATTTTTGAGAGCGCCGGTGTATAGCGAAGCGGGCCTGGAAATCTGGTCGATGGGAACGAACGGAGGCGAGGAGAAGAAGCTGGTGCCGGCCTCAGGACATCGCCTTTCTTCCCCGGTGTGGTCTCCGGACGGACACTCGATTGCTTATCTAAAACAACAATTCGCGTGGTTCACATCAGCGGATTCGATTGAGCTTCTTAACCTGGAACAGGGCAAAGAAAAAGCGGTGTTCACGGACTCGCGTTTGGATGCGGGACTGCGCTGGTTGCCGGATGGACGATTGCTGTATGTGATGTTTGAATTGCCGCCGAACCAGACCAGCTCGAACATTTTCGCGTCGATGTTGAACTCCGCCACTGGGACGTTTGAAGGGGGAGCAGAGAGAATCACGAGTGGTGAAGGGTTGATCGGTCAACCGAGCATCACCGCGGATGGAAAACGGCTGGCGTTCAATCGGGTGAATTCGCAATTGGATGTCTATGTTTCGGAATTTTCCGCGAAGACCGGCAAAGCGAGTACGCCCAGACGCCTGACGCTCGATGAGGCCGACGACATCCCGTTCGATTGGACGCCGGACAGTAAGGCGGTGATATTCATATCGAATCGAACGGGAAAAAGGAACATTTTTCGTCAGCGCATCAATGAAAGTTCGGCGGAGATGTTGGGAT
>Ga0209625_1000525_pt1 | contig 9930 bp, 8 predicted proteins | sample JacPin_JW_Ref_M2_FD_187960 | JGI IMG/M metagenome (GOLD analysis project Ga0209625, IMG submission 187960) | Forest soil microbial communities from Algoma, Ontario, Canada - Jack Pine, Ontario site 1_JW_Ref_M2 (SPAdes) (version 2) | ecosystem: Environmental > Terrestrial > Soil > Boreal...
GCCGCAGCCGATGAGAGGTGAATCGCCGACGCGGCCCGGGAGTTTGCAGCAGGTGCCGCCGGTGGAAGTGGCGGCGAAAAGATGGCCGTCGCGATCGATGGCGACGGCGCCGACGGTTCCTTGTTCGTGGCCGCGGTGATGCTCGGCGGCGTGCGTGTCTTCCTTGCACTTTTGCCAGGCTGCCCATTCGGCCTCGCTGACCAATTCTTCCGGCTTGCAGAGCTGGATCCCCTGGGCTTTGGCGAAGCGCTCCGCACCTTCAGCGACGAGCATCATGTGCGGACAATGCTCGAGAATCTTGCGGGCGAGCTGAATGGGATTCTTGATGCGTTGCAAAGTGGCGGCAGCGCCGGCGCGAAGCGTTGCGCCATTCATGACGATGGCGTCGCATTCGACGCGGCCGTCAAAATTGAGGTGCGAGCCGTAACCGGCGTCGAAGACGGGGTCGTCTTCGAGGACGATGATGGCGGCTTCGACGGCGTCCAGAGCGGAGCCGCCGCGGTGCAGGATGGACCAACCTGCGGCGAGGGCGGCATGGCAGCCGGATTTGCAAGCTTCTACGGCTTCGTCAGGAATGTCCCACGCGCCGCCATGAACAATGAGAGTTGGTTTCATCAAAATTAGGATGGCAAAGGCACGGTAGTTTGTCTAGGCGAGGCGGGGAGATGGCTTGAAGAAAAAGAACTCAACACAGAGATCACGGAGTTCGCAGAGTTCACAGAGAAGAAAAAACCATCAAACAAAGAAATCGAGAACGAAGAGGAGCAGGCCGATCAGAAGAAGTATGGGGCCGCCATTGATGGAACTGCGCGGAAGGCGGCTCAGCGAGTGGAAAAAGGAAGCGGGGATGGCTTTGAAGCGGGATTCTTCGCGGATGGCGTAGAACGGGCCGGCCGGGGTATAGCGGGAGAAGTTGCGGCGGAAAACGGAAATCTCATCCTGGACCCATACGGAAAATTCGCCGCGCTTGCGCCACACGAGTGCGGCTCCAGCCAGGAATAAGAGATAGCCGGAAACGGTAAGAAGCCCGAGCGCTGGGCCTGCTCCCCAGTTCATAAGTCCTCACAGGCGGCCATACGATCTCTGGAATAGGACGCCCGGAACAGCCAGATGGTTACTCGCCGTCGTGGATGGTGACGAGGCGGACGATTTCAAATTCCTTTTTGCCGGCGGGCGTGGCAACTTCGATTTCGTCGCCGACCTTGCGGTTGAGGAGGGCCTTGCCGATGGGGGAGGTGGTGGAGATGAGGCCCTTTTCGGCGTCGGCTTCCTCGCTGCTCACGAGGGTGTATTCGATTTTTGCGTCGCGCTGAACGTCCAGCACGACTATGCGTGAGCCATAGCCGGAGCGGTCTTTCGGGATATTGCTGAGGTTCAGCATGCTGAGATCGCCCATGCGCTTTTTGAGATGGCCGATCTTGAGGTTGACGTAGCCCTGGCGCTCCTTGGCGTACTTGTACTCGGCGTTTTCGGAGAGGTCGCCGTGGGCGCGGGCGACAGCGATTTCCTTGGGAAGCTCGACGCTGAGCTCGTGCGAGAGCTGGTCGATTTCGTCCTGAAGCTTTTTCTTAATCTTGGCTAGTGGGTCGGACATATTAGTCGATTGTGCGTTCGCTAAAAAAAGTCGGCGGAGTCCGGGACCAACGGATGGTCTGCCGGACCCCGCGTAAGAGAACATTATAGATGCGGGGGAATTGAAGTCACAAGAGGAAGAGCAAGATTCGGCCTGAACCGGCCCTACCCGCAGTTAGCGGACCTTTACTTCAAGACTCTGAGTGCGCGTGTTGCCGGCGGCATCGGCGATGGTCAGTGTGTAGATGGTTGATTTAGCGGGGGTTACGTCAACACAGCGGGAGTAAGAGGGCCAGACGGGATTCGGCTGGGGTTCGAGCGTGACGGACTTGGCGTTGGCCATGCCGTAGCACAACTGGACGGTTTCGCCGGGGCGAATCTCTCCCGGAGAGGCGTAGAAGTTTTGGATGGCGAGCTCCTTTCCGCCGAGTTGTTCGAGGGCAATGCGGTCCTGTTCCTGCTGTTTCTGGGTTCTCTCCTCTTTAGCGCGCTTTTCAATGCCGCGGTTTTCGTACCAGCGGGAGAAAAGGATCCAGCCGACGACGAGCGCGGCGATACCGAGAGCGGCCCAGGAATAGAGGAAGGGATTCTTGAGAGCGGATTTTTTTGGCGGAACCGGTTGAGCGAGCATGCGTGCGCCTCATTCGAAAGAGAGCTTTCGCATAGAAAATAGCGCGGAATGGTGTTCGGAGGAAGATGAAGCGAGCGGCCGGCAGGACTCAATGCTGGAGGGCGTGGCCCAATTCCCGCCAGGTGACGAGCTTGATGTTTTGTTCTTGAAGCAACTGGCGGAACTCGAGGCTAGTGAAGAAATCGAAATCGCGCTGGCGCCAGGCGGCGCCCCAAGTATCACGCTCGCGCGTGGCGGCTTTCATCTCTTCGTCGGCAAAGGCGACGTGAATGACGAACTCGGTGACGCCAGGTTGAAGTGTTTTTAGGGCGATCTTGTAGAAGTCGGCCCACTTTTCCGGGGGGACGCCGGGGGAGATGGTGACGGTGTGGTCGAGGACGATGTCGGCGGGAGTCAACGTGGATTCGAGATCGGGGTGGCTGGCGAACCAATCGCGCGCGACGAAAACCGGCAACTTGTATTCATGACCGAGGCGCAGAATTACCTCAATGAGGTCTTTGCCATTTTCGTAGAGGCGATATTGGTGGGAATCGAGATGCGTGGGACGGACGCCCATCGCGTAAGCGCGGTCGATTTGCGCGCGAAGCTCCAGCTCGACTTCTTTTGGATTAACTTTTGTCGCGGCCGTCCAGTCGTGATGGAAATATCCATTCTCGTCGACCAAGCTCGGAACTTTGTCTCTTGAAGCAACCGGGCCCCAGCGGTAGTAGACGCGTTCGCTGGTCAGAGTAAGGTGAAGGCCAAAATCGAGATCGGGATGAGATCTGGCGTAATCGGCAATCTCCGGAAACCACGGGCAGGGAACCATAATGCTGGCAGAGTTGACGAGGCCAGTGTCCAGAGCTTTAATCGTTGCGGCATTTACGGAATGAGTTACGCCGACGTCGTCGGCATGGACGATGAGAAGTTTTGCGTCGCGGGCGAAGCCGAGCTTTTCCGCAAGAGATTTTCCGTTGACTTGTGCATGCGCTTCGAGGAGAGAGACAAGATCGATCACACGTTGTTCCAATGGGAGGCTTGGGTCGATATATGCGGAGCGGGCAGGGTCCTTCGCCGCAGAGGTGTTTCGAGCAGTCTGGGCAGTTAAGTTTGAAGCGACGACGAACGAGAACAGGAATGCAGCCAGAGCTTGAGAGAGACGGTCAAACACGGCAAAGATTCTCTCTCACTCGATGCCCGGAGTCCACCTGTGGTTCGAACGCTAAATCCTGAAGGGATTTCTCAGGGAGAGCGCCACACGGACCTGGCAAAGGTCTTTGCAAGTCTGAGACGGAAGGATTTGACAGCTTGGAGTGCAGCAGGGCGGGTAAACGCCGTGGAATGAATTGCTGGTGGAGAGGGGAATGCGAATCCCCGGTGGGAGTAGTGTGCTTAAGGTTTCGCCTGAGACTGAACGGATTCCCATTTCATCTCAGCGACTCGCAATTTCGGATGCGATACCAGAAGATGCCAGATCATGGCTTGAAAGGATTCGGTGTGGGGAGTAATGGTAGATGAGTTGACGACGGGAACGAGCACACAGGCGTCGGCGACTTGCGCGGTGTACCCTCCATCCCGGCCAACGACACCGCAAATGACTGCGCGCATCGCCTGGGCATAGTCGAGGGCACCAACCAAGTTGGCGCTAATGTCTTTCTTGGCGTCACCGCCGCCGACGGAGAGCACGAAGACCATGTCGGCTTTATTCAACCGGGACCCGCGAAGCCATAGATATAACTGTCCGTTCTTCGAACAGAGTTGCTGACCTCTCTCGAAGATTGCCTTTGCTTCCCTCAGCCTTTTTAAGAACGGCATCCATCTTCGGCTTGCCACCGTTCTCATCCGTCCGCTTCCGGGCGACAACCAAGGTTTCTACGAACTTTTGCACTGACACTTGCTATCCTTTTTCTTGTGCGGGCGAACGAGTTGTGCGAGACTAAGCTTAATGATTTCCATTTACTCAGGCCGTAGCAAGAGAGCCCATATTTCCATTGCTGTATACCTGCGGCTGACGAGAATGGATGTCTGCTGCGGTCCTCCTGCCTCCTAACAATTCTTCGACAAGCAAAGATCCGAAAATCTTCGAGGAGAGGTTTACATGAACGAAACTTCCGTTCTCTGGGAGGAGACCATTCATGGAGGCGCTACATGGTCCCATGTGCTGAAGCGCGGAACGGCCCTGCGCATTACGGATTTGCAAGGCGGAGCGAATGTCGGCGCAGTTTTCTACAACTTCGAGTGCCCTTCGGAAAGATACAACATGCCGGATACACTCAAGGCGCAGCATATCGCACGGCTAACCAAAGAATTCGTATTGTACTCGGACATGGGCCGAATCCTCTGCTCCATCATCGAGGATACCGTTGGCTGGCACGATCCGATCGGCGGAACTTCAAGCGCTAAACTGGTGGACGCAAAATACGGACCTTCTCGCTATCAGGAGCACCGCAATGACTACCATAAGAACGGTCACGACGCTTTTTTGATTGAGCTGGGCAAGTGGGGGCTTGGACCGCGCGACCTCGTTGCCAATGTGAATTTTTTCAGCCGGGTCGATGTAGCACTGGACGGTGGTATGGGCTTCGCGCAAGGGAACTCCAAAGCCGGCGATCACCTCGAACTTCGCGCGGAGATGAATGTGCTTGCGATTCTCAACACCTGCCAGCACCCGCTCGATCCCAATCCAAGGTATGAACCGAAGCCAGTGCTTGTCTCGATCCGGCGAGTCACCGCGCCTGGTCCAGATGATCCTTGCCGCATTTCGCGACAGGAAAACGGACGCGGCTTCACGCTGACGGAGAGGTATTTCCTATGAGGCTACGGAGACCATGAGCGGAATAAATTTGGTCGAGAGCAAGCTGGATCCAACAAAGGCAATCTACAGTCAGGTTATTCCGGCGGGTGAGCCATGGATTCATGCGCTCAAGAAGGGCCAGCATTTCCGCATTGTCGATCTCCACGGCAACCAGGCGGTCGACACTCTGTTTTACAACGCGCACGACTACTCGGACCGCTACAGCGCCCAAGATACGATTCGGCAGCAGAGCAATATTTACCTCACCACTGGCACGAAATTGATTTCGACCAACGGCACCGTGCTGCTCACCATCGTGGCCGACACGTGCGGGCGCCACGACACGCTGGGCGGTGCCTGCGCGACCGAGAGCAACATGGTGCGCTATGCCGTCGAAAAACGGCACATGCACGCATGCCGCAACAGCTTTCTGAAGGCTGTGATCGAATGGGACCACGGCATGACCAAGCACGATATCACCAGTAACATCAATTTCTTTATGAACGTCCCAGTAACGCCAGAAGGCAAGCTCACCTTTGAAGATGGCATTTCCGATCCTGGAAAATACGTAGAGATGCGCGCGGAAGCGGATGTTCTTGTGCTGATCAGCAACTGCCCCCAGTTAAACAATCCTTGCAACGCCTACAACCCCACTCCGGTCCAAGTGCTGATCTGGGATGGTGCCGAAAAATGATGTTTCGCAAGGTCCTGATCGCCAACCGTGGAGCGATTGCGTGCCGTATCATTCGAACGCTGCGCAAGATGGGCGTTGCCTCCGTGGCCGTCTATTCCGCGGCCGACCGGCATTCGCCGCACGTGGGCCAAGCGGACGAATCCGTGTTCATCGGACCACCGCCACCCGCCGAGAGCTATCTCTCCATACCCACCTTGCTTGAGGCCGCGCGCAAGACCCGTGCGGAGGCCATTCACCCAGGTTACGGATTTCTCAGCGAAAACGCGGAATTCGCGGAAGCCTGCCTGGCGCACGGGATCATGTTCATCGGGCCGACTCCGGAGCAGATGCGCGACTTCGGCCTGAAACACGTGGCGCGCCGGATCGCAGCCGAAAATGGCGTGCCCTTACTGCCGGGCAGCGGATTGCTCGAAAATATCTACGCCGCGGTCGAAGCCGCCGGCCGCATCGGATATCCAGTAATGTTGAAAAGCACAGCGGGCGGCGGTGGCATCGGCATCCGGCTGTGTGCTTCTCCTGCGGAACTGCACGAGGCCTTCGATGTGGTCACGCGCCTAAGCCAATGGAACTTTGGAAGCGGCGGATTGTACCTGGAACGATTCGTTTCCCAAGCTCGGCACATTGAGGTTCAAATCTTCGGCGATGGCCGCGGCTCGGTAGCTGCTCTCGGCGAGCGCGATTGCTCGGTGCAGCGGAGAAACCAAAAAGTTATCGAAGAAACGCCCGCCCCGGGACTCGGGAGCGCAGTCAGGCAAAGGCTTTTCGAGGCCGCGGTTCAGCTCGGCAAGGCGGTAAGTTACCAGTCGGCGGGCACAGTCGAGTTTATTTACGACAACGCCACCGGGGATTTCTATTTTCTCGAGGTCAACACGCGCCTGCAAGTGGAGCATGGTGTAACTGAAGAAGTGACCGGCATTGACTTGGTGGAGTGGATGGTGAGACAGGCGGCGGGCGAGAATCTTTCGCTCGACCAGTTCAACATTCGGCCGTCGGGATGTTCGATCGAGGCGCGGGTTTACGCCGAGGACCCCGCAAAGAATTTCCAACCCAGCACCGGCGTGCTCTCGCACGTTGTGTGGCCCGAGAAGGCGCGTGTCGAGACGTGGGTGCAAGCGGGAACCGAAGTAACGCCGTTTTACGATCCAATGCTGGCGAAAATAATCGTACTTGGGCCGAGCCGCGTGGAAGCGCTCGATGGGCTCCGCGCTGCATTGCGCGAATGCGAGCTCTCTGGACTGGAGACCAACCTCTGGTACTTGCGGCAGGTCTGTGAACATCCAGCTCTCGCCTCCGGAGGCGTCACCACATCCTTCCTGCACGATTTTCCGTATCTGCCACGAAGCATCGACGTCGCGGAGCCGGGCACGCAGACCACAATTCAGGATTTCCCCGGACGCTTGGGCTATTGGCATGTCGGTGTGCCGCCGTCGGGGCCCATGGATTCGCTGGCATTTCGTTTCGCGAATCGTTTAGTTGGCAACCCGCCCGGCGCCGCCGGACTTGAAATAACAGTCTCTGGCCCGACCTTGCGTTTTGCCTGTGATAGCAGGATTGCTCTGACCGGCGCTGATTTCGGTGCCCGGTTGAACGGCCAGCCGGTGCCGCGCTGGCAAGCAGTGTTTATCCCGGGCGGCTCTTTATTAGAGATGGGATCCGCTCAAGGCGCGGGCGCACGCGCTTATCTCGCGGTTGGCGGCGGCATTGAAGCGCCGCCGTATCTTGCCAGCCGCTCCACTTTTATCCTCGGGAAATTCGGTGGTCAGTCTGGTCGCACGCTGCACGCGGGAGACGTCCTGCACATCGATAACCCTCATGTCGACTCGCGAGAAACCCGCGAACTTCCGGCAGGCTTGATTCCTCAATATGGAAGCCAGTGGGAGATTGGCGTCCTCTACGGGCCGCATGGAGCCCCGGATTTCTTCACGCCCGAAGACATTGACGTGTTTTTCTCGGCGGCGTGGAAGGTGCACTACAATTCGGACCGCACCGGCGTGCGGCTGATCGGCCCAAAACCCCGATGGGCTCGCAAGGATGGCGGCGAAGCTGGTCTTCACCCCTCCAACATTCACGACAACGCCTACGCGGTCGGCACGATCGATTTCACTGGTGACATGCCGGTGATCCTCGGGCCGGATGGTCCGAGCCTGGGTGGTTTCGTTTGTCCGGTGACGATCGTCGAGGCCGAACTATGGAAGATCGGACAGCTCAAAGCCGGGGACACCGTGCGGTTCCGCGCGCTATCTCTTGATCAAGCCTTGGAATTAAAGTGTGCAGTGGAAACGTGCCTGGAAACACTCTCCGGAGAGCTCCCCGTGCTGCCCGCCACTAGCACGCGCGAAGATCCAATACTAAGTCGCCGCTCCGATTCGAACGGCGCGCCTGCGGTGGTCTGCCGGGCAGACGGCGACAGGTACCTGCTGGTGGAATACGGGCCAAACGTGCTCGATCTGAACCTGCGCTTTCGCGTCCATGCACTGGAACAGCAATTACGTGCGATGAATCTTCCCGGGATCATTGATGTCACACCGGGCGTACGGTCGTTGCATATCCACTACGATTCTCGCGTGTCTCGAGAGGGCTTGCTGGAGGCGCTCGAGGAGTGCGAGCGGCGGATTCCCGACCTCGACGACCTCATCGTGGCGTCGCGCGTGGTTCATCTCCCACTTTCCTGGGATGATCCCGCCACGCAACTTGCCATTCGCAAATACACTCAAGGTGTGCGGCCCGATGCGCCCTGGTGTCCCAGCAATATCGAATTCATTCGCCGCATCAACGGCCTCGATTCCATCGATGAAGTGCACCGGATTGTCTTCGGCGCCAGCTATCTGACGCTCGGGCTGGGCGACGTCTATCTGGGAGCGCCGGTAGCCACACCCGTAGATCCGCGCCACCGTCTGGTGACCACGAAATACAATCCCGCCCGAACCTGGACACCCGAGAACGCGGTGGGAATCGGCGGCGCTTACCTCTGCGTGTACGGAATGGAAGGTCCGGGCGGCTATCAATTCGTCGGCCGCACCGTCCAGATGTGGAACACTTCTCGATCAACGAAGGAGTTTCCACCGGGAACTCCTTGGCTGTTGCGCTTCTTCGATCAGGTGCGTTTTTTTCCGGTAAGTGCGGCCGAGCTACTGGAGATTCGCGACGCCTTCCCTCACGGCCAGTATTCTCTCAACATCGAACCCACGGAATTTCGGCTTCGCGGCTACCACGCGTTCCTGAAATCGATTGACGCGGATGCCGCCGAATTCAAAGAGCGCCAGCAGCAAGCTTTCGAGGCTGAGCGCGAGCGATGGAGTGCCGCTGGTCAAGTCGAGTATGTCGCGCCGCCGGATGCGTTCAGCGCATCGCAAAGCGATTTGGATACCCCTGAGGGCTGCAAGTCCGTGCGTTCTCCCATTGGCGCAAGCGTGTGGACAATTGCCGTGGCAACGGGACAAAGGGTGGAAGCAGGACAGAAACTGCTAGTGCTCGAAGCGATGAAAACGGAGATCGCCGTTGTGGCTCCGAGCGCAGGGACTGTGGAAAGGCTGAATTGTGCGCCAGGATCGCTGGTCTCCTCGGGACAAGTATTACTGGCGCTTCGTACAGAGGCAGCAGCATGAATATTTCGGAAAAGCTCAAGGCAGTCTATGACCGTTTGGAAGCCACCCCTCTGAGTCCGGTGTGGATTTCGTTGGTTCCGCGCGAGAGTGCGCTGGCTCGGGCGCGAGAGCGCGAACGGGAAGACTCTCCGCACGGCCCTCTCACTGGAATGAGCTTCGCCGTCAAGGACAACATCGATGTTGCCGGGATGCCGACGACTGCTGGCTGTCCGGCCTACGCCTACACGCCTGCTTCAAGCGCGACCGTGGTCCAACGTCTCGAGGATGCAGGCGCCATCCTGATCGGCAAGACGAATATGGATCAATTTGCCACCGGATTGGTCGGAACGCGCTCGCCGTTCGGCGCCTGCTCCAGTGTGTTCGACGAGCGGTACATTTCTGGCGGCTCGAGTTCGGGTTCAGCAGTTGCGGTGGCGAAGGGTCTCGTAACGTTTTCCCTCGGCACCGATACAGCGGGTTCGGGCCGCGTGCCGGCAGCGTTCAACAATTTGATTGGCCTGAAACCGACGCGAGGCTTGCTCAGCACTGCGGGGGTGGTCCCGGCTTGCCGCACGCTTGATTGCGTCTCCATCCTGGCATCCACTTGCGACGTGGCGCACAGGGTCTGGCGCGTCGCCAAGGGTTTTGATTCCGCCGATTCGTATTCCCGCACTCC